>OLRX01002289.1_pt1 | contig 12435 bp, 14 predicted proteins | sample 1672991 | NCBI WGS metagenome assembly OLRX01 (sample SAMEA3136744, study PRJEB25190) | human gut metagenome | biome: human gut; feature: human-associated habitat; material: faeces | place: Austria | collected 2013
AAAAAAATGTGCCAATCTGCCAATCAAGATACAAGCGTATAAATATACTCTTGCACATTAGCAAATTGGCACATTTTATATATTAAGCCTCTTCGTCTTCCTTGATGAAAGCAGCAGCTTTAGCTGCGTTGATAGCTTCTTCGTCAGACTTGTCGAGTCTAGCTTTCACTGATTTCTTCTTGCCTTTGTTAGCAGGAGCTTCACCAGCAGCTTCCATATCGATCTTTTCAGCTTTTCTTTCTTCCAAGCCTTCAGCGATAGCGCCACAACAAGCATCCAAGATCACTTCTACAGACTTAGTAGCGTCATCGTTTGCAGGAATCACGAAGTCTACGTTTGAAGGATCTGAATTTGTATCAACGATAGCAAATACAGGGATACCCAGACGGTTAGCTTCACGAACTGCAATGTTTTCTTTCAACACATCGATAACGAACAGTGCTGACGGCAAACGAGTCAAATCAGCAATAGAACCTAAGTTCTTTTCCAATTTAGCACGCTGACGAGAGATTTGCAGAACTTCTCTCTTAGAAAGGTTTGAATAAGTACCATCGTTGGTCAACTTATCGATAGTAGCCATTTTCTTCACAGCCTTACGGATAGTCGGGAAGTTAGTCAACATACCACCCGGCCAACGCTCGATTACATAAGGCATATTTACAGAAGCAGCTTTCTCAGCTACTACTTGTTTAGCTTGTTTCTTAGTAGCAACAAACAGGACTTTCTTACCTGATTTTGCGATTTGTTTCAGTGCATCAGCAGCTTCATCTACTTTAGCAACTGTTTTATGGAGGTCAATGATATGGATACCATTGCGTTCCATGAAAATATAAGGAGCCATTGAGGGATTCCACTTTCTCTTAAGGTGTCCGAAGTGGCAACCGGCTTCCAATAATGTATCGAAATTAGTTCTAGACATTTTGTTATTCTTTAAATCGTTTACTTTCTTTTTTGTTTATCTCAACCAACCATCGGGTAGTCCGCTACCAAGTAGAGTCCCGCTGGTTTAGATACTAAACGCTTCTTAACCAGTTCCAAGTAAAACCGGATATTAACGTTTACTGAACTGGAATCTACGACGTGCTTTGGGCTGACCCGGTTTCTTACGTTCTACAGAACGAGAATCACGTGTCATGAAGCCTTCTGAACGAAGAGCTGTTTTATCTTCAGGGTTGATTTTAACCAGCGCACGGGCGATAGCCAGACGCAAAGCCTGTGACTGACCTGTAAAACCACCACCGTAAAGATTTACTTTGATATCATATTTTTCAGCAGCCTCCAGCTTGTTCAAAGGCTGTTTTACTACATACTGAAGAATAGTTGATGGAAAGTACTGTGCAAGGTCTCTCTTGTTAATAGTAATCTTTCCTGTACCTTCGCTTACGAACACGCGTGCTACGGCGCGTTTACGTCTGCCTAATGCATTTACTACTTCCATTCTTTATTATTTAAGTGAGTTTATATCAATTGATTTCGGAGTCTGAGCTTCATGTTTATGTTCACTACCAGCGTAAACATACAAATTGCCCAGCAACTGTGCTCCCAGACGATTTTTAGGAAGCATACCCTTTACTACTCTCTTCAACAGTTTTTCTTCACCGTTAGGTTTCTTCATCAACTGGGCAGGAGTCATTTCTCTCTGACCACCGGGATAACCTGTATAGCGCAAGTAAACCTTGTCGTTCCACTTGTTTCCGGTAAATTTCACTTTGTCTGCATTAATGATAATAACATTATCACCGCAGTCAGCATGAGGGGTAAAGTCTGGTTTGTACTTTCCTCTCAACAGTTTCGCAACTTTCGAACCGAGACGGCCTACGACCTGATCGGTTGCATCGACAACAACCCATTCTTTATGAGCTGTTTCTTTGTTTGCAGAAATGGTCTTGTAACTTAAAGTATCCACTCTTAAATTCTTTTTTAAATGTTAACTACTAAAAAACAATTCTTCCCAGCGTTTCTAACCGTTCCCGGACAAAGAACTATTAACACGCTAAGAATTAATTCTTTATAAACTTTTGATAATAATCGGCTTGCAAAGGTACGGCTTTTCTTTGAACTGACAAACAAATTAAGATATTTTTTCCTCCTGCTTTTTGCATACAAAAGGCTGATACAACCACATCTAGGCTTTGAATAACGGACTAAAAAACATAGGGAAGAGATTTTGATTCTTCCCTATACATATACAGTTATTCATATATTTTCAACGATTCCAGCCACTCTCCATCTCAGAGCAAGTACAAACAGCCACAGATGCCGCATTGTTTCCACCGGACTGACGAAGCTTTAAAAGTTCAGTTGCTGAGATCCGAACTACTTTTCCATCGGGACGACCATAACACAGTGTCCCTTCGCGCCGTGCAGTTTCCTCTATCAACCGCTGTTCCGCTAATTCTAAACCATAACGCAACTTCGCACTTAATTCCTTATATTCTTCTTCAGTTGACATAACTTCTGATTTTAGTAAAAAGTTCTTGATTATAGATATGGACCTCATCTCCCAAACGGAAGGCGTCCGCCACAATAACACGCGGTGTGCAGCTATTGTCCGCAAGCATCCAATAATCCACGCAAGGCATATAAATACGGAAAAAGTTTTCCAACCCCGAACGATAACGACGACGGATAATGGGAGCAGGTACATCATGCCCTCCGTTGGCAACACGCTGTTTCACTCGCTCTATAGCCAGTTCAGGCGAATTCAGCCAAAAATAAATAAGGCTGACACTATATCCTTGATTTTGTGCCTGCTGGATAAGATTGATATAAGAACGGGTAGACAATGTAGTTTCAACAGAAAAACTGACTCCGGCTGACAACAGTTCTCCGATGCGTTTCAGCATCAGTCGTCCCGCTTCGATTGCTACACTTGAGGGGTTAAAAGGAGAAAGTCCCTTGGCGATTTCATCGGCATTGACAAATTCACGGCACTCTAAAATTTCGGGTAATACCGTATACGAAGCAGTCGTTTTACCAGCTCCGTTACACCCCGCTATTATATAAAGTTTAGACATTAATCTCCTTTTCTATTTCTGTTATTGGCGACAAAGTTAACGATTATTTCCAATTTTTGTTCTCGAAAAGGCATAAAAGTGATGAAGAATAGCACATTTTTTGAAATTCTGTGCAAATTAAGAAGAGATTACAGGAATTTTACCGTATATTTAAGCAACCTGCAAACAGGTAACAGTTACTCACTACATCATTTTATTGGAAACAATTAATACATAGACACCTTTCATTTAAGTATCCAAACAAGTAATCATATAAACAAGACACATATCCCACCATATAGATAGGGACCACGCTTTCAAAAAATGAAAGAGCAGCCCCTCCCCAATGACTATCCTTTGTTTATAAACAAAGATTCAAACTTATCTGACCAAATCCTTGGGATAAACAGGAGGCATTTTCACCCGTTTCCAAGTTTCATAATACCAGGAATTGATTTCATTTCCATCCTTATCCGTTTTCACAAAAAACTTCAGCACCATGACATCTCCCCCCTTCATCTCAAATTCCAAAATATTATCCACACCTACCAATTGTGGAAGATGCAGATTTTTCTCCACATGCTCTGTATAAGCATTAGGAGCAGTCTGCCGATAGGTACCGGAACCAATAATAATAGCTCCATGATTAGGAATCATGGTCATATTGGTAAACTTGCCGTCATCAGACAAAATTTTAAAAGAATTACTTGGTTTCAACTCACCCGGTACCTGAGGAGTCCCTGATACATAAAAGCACATCTGCCAAATCCCTTTCAAGTTGACAGGGGCTGCATCTGATTTTTCCTGTCCCACTACACGCGAAGTACCGATTAGCAAGAATGCTATCATCAGTAGGAATAATTTTTTCCGTTTCATAGCTGTATATATTTAGTTAACAAATTGCGTTATGTGGATACAACAAAATTAGAAAAATTTTTCAAACTTTCTGCTTTTCAAATAACTTTTTTACAGTTAAACACAAAAAAAATCCTGCTCTATGTTATAGGGCAGGATTTTTTGAATTATTATTTCCTACAATTAGAATTCAGCATTGCGCGGAGTACGTGGGAAAGGTATCACATCACGAATATTGGTCATACCGGTAACAAACAGCAACAACCGTTCAAAACCAAGTCCAAAACCAGAATGAGGACATGAACCAAACTTGCGGGTATCCAGATACCACCACATATCCTTCATCGGAATTCCCAGTTCCTGAATGCGGGTCATCAATTTGTCATAATCAGCCTCACGTTCAGACCCACCTATTATTTCGCCAATCTTCGGGAATAATACATCCATTGCACGCACCGTCTTTCCATCCTCATTCTGCTTCATATAGAATGCCTTGATTTCTTTCGGATAGTCTGTCAGGATTACAGGACGTTTAAAATGCTCTTCCACCAAATAACGTTCATGTTCAGAGGCTAAGTCTACTCCCCAATATACCGGGAATTCAAATTTATGACCTTTTACTACAGCTTCCTCCAGTATCTTGATACCTTCCGTATAAGGCAGACGGACAAATTCTTCCTTCAGCACGCCCTGCAAACGTTCTATCAATCCTTTATCGAACATATCGTTCAAGAACTTCACATCATCATAGCAGTTGTCAAGCGCCCACTGTACACAATATTTAATAAAGTCTTCGGCCAAATCCATATTATCAGTAATATCATTGAACGCAACCTCAGGTTCAATCATCCAAAACTCAGCCAAGTGACGCGGCGTATTGGAGTTCTCCGCACGGAATGTAGGTCCAAATGTATAAATAGCCCCCAAAGCAGTAGCAGCCAATTCACCTTCCAACTGTCCGGAAACCGTCAAACTGGCTTGTTTGCCAAAGAAATCATCATCATAAATAATCGCTCCGTTTTCATCTTTCTTCAAATCATAAAGATTCTTGGTAGTAACCTGGAACATCTGTCCCGCACCTTCACAATCGGATGCTGTGATAATAGGTGTATGAAAATAGAAGAAACCACGTTCATGGAAGAACTTATGGATAGCGATAGCCATGTTGTGGCGGATGCGGAATACAGCTCCAAATGTATTGGTACGGGGACGCAAATGAGCGATCTCACGAAGAAACTCCATCGTATGACCTTTCTTCTGTAACGGATAAGTGTTATCACAAGTACCTAATACTTCGATTCCACGCGCTTGAACTTCGGCAGCCTGACCAGAGCCAATGGATTCGGTCAACTCACCGTTCACACTGATACATGCACCGGTGGTGATCTGCTTCAACATTTCTTCGTCAAAGTTTGCCAAATCAACAACAATCTGCACATTATTTATTGTAGAACCGTCATTCAGGGCGATAAAATTTACCTGTTTGCTACCGCGGCGGGTACGAACCCAACCTTTTACATTGACCATCGCACCAAAATCACGGCGCTTCAGCAAGTCAACAATCTTTGTTCTACTAATTTTTTCCATTGTTTTGTCTCTTTATTGTTTATTATTCAAATGAGCCCATGCGGAGCATGTTCACTTCTTGTTCCGTCAGGTAACGCCAGTCACCGCGACGCAAACCTTTTTTAGTCAGGCCAGCAAAATAAACGCGGTCCAGCTTGATTACCTTATATCCCAAGGATTCAAAAATACGACGCACAATACGGTTCTTTCCGGAATGGATTTCAATACCGACTTGTGATTTGTCTGTTTCCGATGCATAGCTGATGGCATCTGCATGGATCTCTCCATCATCCAATGTCACACCTGCTGCAATCTGGTCAAGATCTGCCTTGGTTACATTCTTATCACAATATACATGATAAATCTTCTTCTTCAAATACTTAGGATGAGTCAGCTTGGAAGCCAAATCACCATCGTTAGTTAACAGTAATACACCGGTAGTATTACGATCCAAACGCCCAACTGGATAAATACGCTCCTTACAAGCACCTTTCACAAAATCCATTACAGTCTTACGTTCCTGAGGATCATCAGAAGTAGTCACACAATCCTTCGGTTTATTCAACAAAATATAAGTTTTACGTTCAATACTTACCGGTTCGTCATGGAACTTCACTTCGTCAGTACGCTTGATCTTAGTACCTAATTCGGTTACCACTTCACCATTTACACTGACTACACCTGCTGTAATAAACTCATCAGCCTCACGACGGGAACATATACCTGCATTAGCCAAGAACTTGTTCAGACGAATCGGCTCATTTGGATCGGTCAATATATCTTTATATTCAATCTGTTTCTTCAGACTATACTTTGCATTCGGGTTATAATCAGCCGTACGGGGGCGATAGGGACGATTGTATCCACCACCTTGATAACCACCGGTACGAGGACGATAAGGACGGTCGCCGCCTTGATTATAACCGCCGGTACGAGGACGCGGAGTGTAAGAACGCTGTTCACCACCTTCACCGCTGTTAAAACGGGGACGCGGAGTATATGGACGCTGCTCACCACCTTCGCGATTATATCCTCCGGTGCGGGGACGCGGAGTATAAGGACGCTGCTCACCACCTTCGCGATTATAGTTTGTACGGGGACGGTATTGACGTTCACCACCTTCCTCACCATTATTGAAACGAGGGCGCGGAGTATATGGACGCTGCTCACCACCTTCACGATTATAATTTGTACGAGGACGGTATGAACGTTGTTCTCCTCCATCCTCACTGTTAGGATTAAAGCGGGGACGTTGCGGACGGTCACCATTATTATTATAGCGATTATAGGAAGGACGGTCACCGTTGTTATAAGAAGAACGGTAAGGACGGTCGCCACCTTCGCGATTATAGCTGTTCGTACGAGGACGGTAAGGACGCTGTTCGCCGTCGTTGTTGTATCTGTTGTAATTACTGTCTCTGTTATAAGACTTATAACCACCATCACGGCTTACATTCTGGTTTTCTTCGTTTGCAGCACCTTCTTGTCTGCTTTCATTTTCTGTACTCATGGTTTTCCTTTTGTTTATTAATTAATGTATAACGCCCTCTCGGGCTTTTTTGATTAAAATCCAACTAACTATTTTTTAAATACCTGTATAATTATGCGGTGTAATCACTCGCAGTTCCTTTTTAATATCTTCGCTTACATTTAGTGTTTCTATGAATTCTTTAATAGCCCCTTCTGTGATAGCTTGGTTTGTACGGGTCAAAGCTTTCAATGCCTCATACGGATGAGGATAGGCTTCGCGGCGCAAAATAGTCTGGATAGCTTCCGCCACCACACTCCAACAATTATCCAAGTCGGCATAGATTGCTTTCTCATTCAGCAACAGTTTACGCAGACCTTTCAACGAACTTTGGATAGCAATCACAATGTGACCGAAAGGTACACCGACGTTACGCAACACAGTAGAGTCTGTCAAGTCACGTTGCAAGCGGGAAACAGGCAACTTAGAAGAAAGATGCTCCAGAATAGCATTTGCCATCCCCAGGTTACCCTCTGCATTTTCGAAGTCGATGGGGTTTACTTTGTGCGGCATAGCGCTGGAACCGACTTCGCCCGCTTTAATCTTCTGTTTGAAGTACTCCATAGAGATGTACTGCCAAAAGTCGCGGTTCATGTCAATCATAATGGTATTGATGCGCTTCATGGCATCAAAGATGGCTCCCAGATTATCATAATTAGAAATCTGAGTAGTATATTCCTCACGTTCCAACCCCAGCTTCTCTGCCACGAACTGATTTCCGAATGCTTTCCAGTCATATTCGGGATAAGCTACATGATGTGCATTGTAATTACCCGTCGCACCACCGAATTTAGCCGTGACAGGACAAGCTTTCAATACAGCCAGCTGACGATTCAGACGATAAACGAAAACCATGATTTCTTTACCCAGGCGAGTAGGAGAAGCAGGCTGCCCATGTGTTTTTGCCAACATAGGGATATTTGCCCATTCTTCAGCGTATGTAGTCAACTGAGCAATCAGCTCTTCAATTTGCGGATAGTACACTTGTTCCAATGCCTCCTTTATAGACAAAGGTACAGAAGTATTGTTTATGTCCTGTGATGTCAATCCGAAATGAATGAATTCCTTGTATTCCTCCATTCCGCCCAACTTATCGAATTCTTCTTTGATGAAATATTCTACAGCCTTTACATCGTGGTTTGTTACACTTTCTATCTCTTTAATACGCTGTGCATCAGCTTCTGAAAAATTCTTATAAATAGCGCGCAATGCATCAAAACGTGCATGATCAAAGCTTTTCAGCTGTGGCAACGGTAGTTCACACAGAGTGATAAAGTATTCAATTTCTACCTGCACACGGTACTTGATGAGTGCAAATTCAGAAAAATAAGAGGCCAAAGCTCCCGCTTTTCCTCTGTATCGACCGTCAATAGGTGATATTGCCGTGAGTAAATCGAGCTCCATATTATATTCTTTGATAATTATCAGACTGCAAAATTAATTCTTTTTCTTGAGTTTAACGGCCTGAAGATGCATAAAGTTTGCGAAAATGAAGATTTATTTCACAAATCCCTTTTTAGTCCATTTCAGACTGTTCCAACGCTGTACAAAGATAATACCACGAAGATTTTCATCCAGCACAAACGCACACCACATACCTACCAATCCCCATCCCCAATGAATGCCGAACAAGAAACCACAACCTACGGCAACACTCCACTGAACAACAAATCCTACATAAAACGGATAATTTACATCACCCGTTGCACGTAAAGCATTCGTCGCATAAATATTAATAGCCCGTCCCACTTCCAAAATCACATCAATAAACAGGATAATAGTACCCAAACGGATAATTTCCGGATTATCTGTCAACCAGCTAAACAAGGTATGCCCCATCAAAGCCCAGATACAGGATAAAACCAAAGAAACCAAAATAGAAATACGCATCACATATTTGCCTAACAGATAGGCTGCATGAATTTTCCTTTCACCTACCAGATGTCCGATACAGATGGCTCCGCCTTGTGCCATGGCAATAGCAAACAAATAAACGAACATCACTATATTCACCACATAGGTACGAGTAGCCAGCGCTTCATTCCCCAACATATTAATAAAATAGGTCAATACTACCTGAGAGAAACTGTAGGACATATTTTCTCCGGCCGAGGGGACTCCGATTTTCAACAGGTTTTTCAGCTCGACAAACGGGAAGGGGCGAAAATAGGATAACGGAAATCTGGGAATATGCTTGCGGAAAAGAATTACAAAAAGTATCACCATAGATACCCCTCGGGCAAATGCAGTAGAAATAGCAGCACCTTCCACTCCCAAAGCCGGCATGCCGAACTTACCGAAAATCAGCGAATAGTTACCGATGATATTCAGAATATTCACAACTACCGTTACCATCATGGGATAAACTGCTTTATTGGCACTGCGCAAAGAGGCAGAAATAGTCAGAGATATGGCTTGAAAAAAAGCGAATGCCCCTACTATCTCCATGTAACTCACTCCATATTCCATCAGTTCGGGACGAAGTCCCATCATAGATAGCAGAGAAGTGGCTCCATAGTGCAAAATGGCACTGACAAACAGACCGAACGCCAAATTGAGTATCAATGATACTCCCACCACCTGCACCATATTCTTGTGCATTCTTGCTCCCAAATATTGCGAACAGAGTACGGAAGTTCCTATATTGATCACCTCAAATATCAGGAAAGCAAACATGATGAGCTGGTTGACCACCCCGACGGCAGCCACACTATTGTCTGAATACTGACTCAGCATCACGGTATCTACCGCGCCCAGCATCATAATCAGCAATGTTTCAATGAAAATAGGAACCGCCAGTCTGGCAAGGTTCTTTCGTACACTTCTCGGTTCTTGAATTACGTCCACTTGTTACCCTTGATTTTCGGGGTGCAAAGGTACGGACTTTTCACGATGTAACGGTTTGATTTATATCAAGAAATACGAACTTAAGATTTTTACAAGGAGATAAACAGGAATCTGATCTTTTCTTTTTATCTTTAGAACCGAATCTTAAATCAACATATTAACATGAAAAAAGGACTCCTCTTGTTATCTGCAATTCTTGCATTGGGCTCCCTGTCTTCATCCGCCCAAAGAAGAACGGCTACCATGACTGATGAAGAAATGTACCTTGATGCCATGCATCGTAACATCACTACCGAAAAGATTTTCGGTTATGTAAAGCAACTTTCAGACCCGGCCTTGGAGGGACGACTCGCAGGTTCGCCCGGAATGGCTAAAGCTGTAGATATCGTAAAAGGATATTTTAGCAAAAGGAAAGAGGCAGGCTTCTGAGTCTTATAAATCTGCCGGATGGTTTCTTTATAGGTCTTGCCTGTTCCCCTGAAAATATCATTGACCACAGTGTCTGTAACATGACAATAGACAAATCCCGGATTATAGGGGGCATTCGGACCGGGAACCCATTTGTATAACAAGCCTGCCGCACCATGGGCTGCAGCGTTGTTCAGCTTGGTCTGGTGCAAAGTATGTTTGTACCACATGGCCAGTGAATCGGGGTTACGGCTTATATTGGGTGTTTCTCCCTCTACCAGTACAATCTTGCCTTTTACATCTATATCTTTGTAATCATCATATGCTAATTCGGGTGCTGTAACGCCAAATCCGGCATATACCACATCGGCTGTCACTTCTCCGTTACTGGTCATTCCTCCGGCAAACCAACCATCTGCCCAAGGGTATGTCTTGGAGATCCATACAGTTTTTTTCTTGTCTTGGGTGACAGGAAATAGGATATCCATAGTGCTTCCCGGTTGTATCTCTACACAAGGGTGGGGGAATAGCTGTATGTAGGAACCATTCTCACCACGAGGTATTAGTTTCCATACCGGAAAGAGAGCCCACATCAAAATGAATGCTACCTATAATCCCAATGCTACTGGAAAAAATATTTTGGGCATGATCAAAGGCAGTGATCCTATACTATGCAATGAATATGTAATCATTTCCGCCCATCTGGACCACTTAGGAATGATTCCTTTCCTGATTGAAGGAGCGAATGACAACAATTCTTCCTCCGCTGCCATGCTGGGAGTAGCTGAAGCACTGGCAAAATCAAAAATAAAGCCGAAACGCAGCATCATCTTCATGAGTGTGGACGGTGAGGAAGCCGGACTTACCGGAAGTACCTACTACACCAACCATCCCCTTGTGCCCCAAAACAAAGTGGCAGCAATCCTGAATCTGGAACAAGTGGGTGTAGGTGAGATGCTAGGAGCGAATTATCACTATAAATACCCCGAACTGGCTGAGCTATCAGAGAAAGCCAATGATAGGTATGTACATCGACGTCTGTTCACTAGTGAGACTCATTTCCTGACCCGCCCTCGCACAGACGGTGCAGTCTTTATGAAAGCCGGCTATCCATGTATAGACTTATGGGCCTTGGGAGGCGGTTATTACCATCATCCCAAAGATAACACCCAATCTATCAATCCCGATATCCTCCGAGCTGCAACCGAATGGTTATACTGGACTACAATTTTTATAGCAGACAAGTAACCGGATATAAGAAATCCCGGCGAGTCATCGCTCTGCCGGGATTTCTTTATCTAACCGATGTTGTGTATGTGTTGTCGTAGATGTGTTTGGTGTTGTGTCATTGTTGAGTCAGATATTCCTTATACATTTTCTCTATCTCTTTCATGGGAATATCCAATGTCTTCACTTGTCTGAAAAACTCAGGCAGGTCCTCATGCAGGAATATATTTTTCCGTAAAGCAATAATCCGGTCTTTAGCCCCTGCCGATACAAAATAACCAATGCCGCGTTTATTGTAAATGATCTCTTGTCCCTGAAGGTAATCATACGTGCGGACCACCGTATTTGCATTCACCTCCACTGTGGCGGCGTATTCTCTGACAGACGGAATACGCCCTTCCTCGGCATATTGTCCTTGCAGGATTTCATCATTTATCCGGTCGGCTATCTGCAAGTAAATGGATTTACTTTCTTTAAATTTCATAGCAAACGGAATTTAGGTTTAACAACTTGCGAACGGGTAAAAAGCTGGTAACTCAGCCACCAGTTAAACATAGTGAATGCACTGAAAAACGCTACTCCTAACGAAAGTAACTTGTTTAATGTCATCCACTGGAAATTAGTTTCCAGCCACTCAGAAAAACTGCGCATATTGTCATCTCCTATCCATGAAAGAATGTGCACCGATAAAACAGAAAACAGAATAGAAATAAGCATCAAAGCACCCAATGTCTTGAAAAAAGGTTTCTTATACCAATAATTTCCCCCTAGAATATACAATGAATGTGACCATAACAGGAAAGCCCATCCGCACAATTCACCCAACCAATTCTGGTACGGCATATTCATAGCATAGCCTGATCCCCTATATATCTGCTCACCATCTACCGAAGCCATAGAAAGAAGGTTATACAAAACAGATTGATGGAATGTTTCAGGCACATTAAATAAAGGAAGTAACAGATAACGGGTAATTTCCGCCAATGACGCCGCAACAAAGACCCTGGT
>OLRX01002292.1_pt1 | contig 12429 bp, 9 predicted proteins | sample 1672991 | NCBI WGS metagenome assembly OLRX01 (sample SAMEA3136744, study PRJEB25190) | human gut metagenome | biome: human gut; feature: human-associated habitat; material: faeces | place: Austria | collected 2013
GCGGCTTTTTCTCCACCGCAATATTCGGTGCTTTCAGCAGGAAAAACAGCACCAGCATCTGCGGAACGAATCCAAGCACCGCGCCCACGCCTGCTACAATTCCGTCAAGTATCAGGCTCTGAAGCCATCCCGCGCAGTTGACGGCGTCAAGGGCGTTGCCAATGATAACGGGAATTCCCGGAACATCCATTCCAAACAGGCGGAACCCATCTCCGAACAGCCCGTCATTGGCCCAGTCTGTCGCCCAGGCGCCTACCGTTGAGACAGACACGTAATATACGATCCACATCACAGCCGCGAATATCGGAAGCGCAAGCCACCGGTTTGTAACAATTCTATCAATCTTATCAGATGTCGTCAACTTTTCTTTCCGCGACTTTACAAGGCTGTCCCGGATTACAGATGTTATGTAGTTGTAACGCTCGTTCGTAATGATGCTCTCTGCGTCGTCATCATACTCCTTTTCCACGGCGGCAATGATATCTTCTACTTCTGGAACGTGTTTAAGCTGCTCCTCAATCTTGTCGTCCCGTTCAAACAATTTGATCGCGTAAAACCGCTTCTGTTCCTCCGGGACTTCTGTCAGCATCGTCTCAATCTCATCCAGGGCTGCCTCCACCTCAGGGGCGAATTCATGTACCGGCGACGCCGCGTCGTTCATCCTGGCAAGCCGCGCCGCTTTGGACGAGGCCTCTTTGATGCCTTCTCCTTTAAGAGCGGATATGGATACCACTTCGCAGCCTAATCTTTCAGACAGTATCTTCGTGTTGATCTGGTCGCCGTTTTTTTTCACCACGTCCATCATGTTGATCGCCATGACTACCGGTATGCCAAGTTCCATCAGCTGGGTACTCAGATACAGATTGCGTTCCAGATTGGTTCCGTCCACGATATTCAATATCGCGTCGGGACGCTGGCTGATTAAATAGTTTCTCGCAACCACTTCTTCTAATGTATATGGCGACAGGGAATAGATGCCCGGCAGATCTGTCACTGTGACATCCTTGTCGTCTTTTAGTCTTCCTTCCTTTTTCTCCACCGTTACCCCCGGCCAGTTTCCCACAAACTGATTGGATCCGGTGAGCGCGTTGAATAACGTAGTCTTTCCACTGTTCGGGTTACCGGCAAGCGCTATCTTCACTCCCATTTTCATTCCTCCTGTAATCTCTTTACTGTACTTCGATCATCAGAGCATCCGCTTTCCTTAAAGAAAGTTCATACCCCCGCACCGTCACCTCTACCGGGTCTCCCAGAGGCGCTACCTTTCTGACGAATACCTGGGTTCCCTTAGTAATGCCCATATCCATGATTCTGCGTTTTACCGCTCCTTCGCCGTGCAGTTTTACGACTGATACGCTCTGGTTGCATTTAATGTCTTTCAATGTCCGCATCCTTACCGCTTCCTCCTATATCATGATCTTATTCGCAATCCCTTTGCTGACTGCGACTCTGGAGTCTTTCACCTGGACAATGATGTTCCCCTCATTGCTTGATACGACTCTCACTTCCTCGCCTGTTACAAACCCCAGATTCTCAAGGAACCGCTTTACATCATCCCGTCCCTTGATCCGCTTGATTTCAGCCGTCTCTCCAGAATTCAGCATTGTCAGTGGCATCATGATCACTCCTCATCTATATTGATTTTGATTATCATTTACATTGGTATTATATGTCAATTGAGAGCCGTTGTCAATAGTGCATTTTATAATCTTGTTGGAATATTCACGGAAAAGCAAGGGGAAGAAGCATAAAAACGCTTCTTCCCCTTGCTTTTGAGGTAAATATATTACGAAATAAATTTTAAGAAATTGTCATGATAAATCTTCTTAAGGATCTCCGCCGACAGGCCCAGCCCATGCATCAGGCGTTCTTTGCCTTCCGTAAAATAATAGCCGTCGGGATAAAGGATATAGTCCCCTTTCTCTTCCAGAAAGCGGGTTGTCAACTCAAGCCTTGACCGGCTTTCTTCTATTGATAAGGGAATCGGCTCCTCGTAGATCAAAGACCTTGCGCCGATGTCCGTTCCAAAGCAGATCCGATTCTGGTACTTTGCGAAAAAGGCCTTCGCTTCCTTTTCCTGGTCGGAAAGGTTGAAGTATAACTCTATTCCAGGCGTTACATCCGTATGTACATTCGGATACTGGTCTAACATAGCGGCCAGCCTTCCTAAGTCTTTTGACAGGAAGAAGAAATGCGGAAACAGGATGCGAAGCCGTGGATGCCTCTTCAATACTTCCTGCATCTGCCTGTACTGCTCCTGATTATTTACATAGGTTTCGTCGTAAAACCATCCGGCTTTCCTGGCATATTCGGACACTTTGCTCTCATCCCAGAATTCTTCCGGGTCGTTCACATGCATGTATACCGGAATCTGTCGCTTCTCCAACACGTCCCAATATTCCTCCCAGATCTCGTCGTCAAAATCCGGAACAGGGTATTCCTTGCGTACGTTGGGCTTTCCCTCCAGCATCTTGATGCCATCGCAGCCCATTGTCATGAGACGGTCGATCTCGCCGGGAAGCGCTTCCGCCATCTGCCCCGGGGACAGGGAGAATATCCTTCTGTCCAGCCCTCCGAATATGTATACCGGCACGCTGCTTTGTCGCTTGAATGAGAAAGCATCCTCTTCCACCGGAATCTTTCCGCCTTTTGGAATGCACTGAAGCGCCACGCCGCTTAAGCCGTAAGCCTCAATTATGTACTGGAGCCTCTCGGCCTCCAAACTTTCTGCATAGTGAATGTGTCCATCAATCATCTTAGTATTCCACCTCTACTGGAAGGCCTGTATCTGCGGATTCGTGGATAGCAATGATCGCCAGCGCCGTCTTTCTCGCGTCTTCCAGCGTCACCCGGAACTCCCTGCCGTCTACCAGACGGTCCACGAAATCACGGATGCTTTCATAAGACAGTCCCTTGCAGCGGTCGAATACCATATTGGATACAAGTATATCCGGCACGCTTGCCTTCTCTTCTGTCACCTCTTCAATCAGATTGTGGCTGGAAAGATCCAGGCTGATCATGCCTTCCGTGCACATGACGCTGCAGCGGAAATCATTAATATTGCGGTTGCCGTTGGGCGTCACCCACCCGTTTTCCATATGGGCCACTCCGCCCTTCTCAAATTCAATGGTCGTCAGATAGATGTCCGGGGTATCCACGCCTAATTCCTTTAATATGCCTTCTTTTTTCACAGAATACACCCTTTTAACCTCGTCGTCAAACAGCCATCTGAGGGAATCCAGGCTGTGGCTTCCTAAGAACCACAGGATAGAAGATTTGGAGGCCCATGACAGCATGTCTGTGGCCACCCACTTTACGTCGCTGTGACGGATATAGGCAGTATATGGCGTCCCCAGCTTGCCGGAGGAGATTTCCTGCTTTGCCGTATTAAACGGGGGATTCCAGCGGTTGTGCAGATCCACCATGCAGCGCACCTGGTTTCTGTTGACCGCCTCGCAGATCCTTGCGATATCTTCCTTCGTGGTTGCCAGCGGCTTCTCGATCAGTATATTCTTTTTTGCGTCTGCCATGGCCACCGCGATATCCGCATGGGCAAAGTCAGGGGTAACGATCGCAACCGCGTCCACTTCCTCATCCGCCGCCAGGTCATGGTAGTCCGTATATACTTTGCGGATGCCATATTTGTCGGCTATGGCCCGCGCTCTTTCTTCATTCATGTCGCAGATGGCCACCGGATCCGCAAACAGATGCTCCGCATAGATGGAGGCATGTGTCTCGCCCCAGGTTCCGGCACCTACGATGCCCATTCTAATCTGTTTCATTTCCATGATTATTCATCCTCTTTTCTTTCCATTATTGTTTCACTGCTCCGGCAGTCATTCCGCCCACCAGATGCTTCTGAAGCGCCAGGAACAATATGACTACAGGTATCGTGATCAGAACCGCCCCGGCCATAAGCGTTCCCCAGTTGGTAGCGTACTGCCCCTGGAAACTGGCAATTCCGATTGGCAGCGTCCAGTTCTCATAACTCTTCATAAATGTGCTTGCAAACAGGTACTCATTCCATCCAGTGATGAAAGAGAACAGCCCCGTGGCTACCAGCCCCGGAATGGTAAGGGGCATGACCACGGTAGCGAAGCACCGGAATCTTCCGGCACCGTCTACCTTTGCCGCCTCCTCAAGGGATACCGGTATGGAATCGAAGAAACCCTTCATCATCCAGGTACAGAATGGTACAGAGAATGTAGCGTAAGCCATGACCAGTCCCATCCTGGTATCCAGAAGCTGCATGTTGCCCATGATAATATAAAGCGGTATGATCAGCAGCGATCCCGGAAGCACCTGGGTTGTCAGTATGATGTAGGAAAGCGCGTTCCTGCCCCGGAACCGGAATCTTGAGATTCCGTAGCCTCCCAAAGCAGCGATTACCATGGAAAACAGCGTGGTAAGCAACGATACGATGACACTGTTCACCGTCCACTGCATGAAGTCGAATGTGGTGGACTTGGTGGTGAGCATCTCTTTATAGCCGTTAGCCGTCGGATTCTTCGGTATGAAGTTTGGCGTGCTGCTGTACACTTCCTGCGCCGGCTTGAAGGAGGTGGATATCATCCATATAAATGGAAATAGCGCAAATATGCATACGAGGATCACCAGGATTACCGTTATTATTTTTCTGCCGTTTTTCTTTTTCATGCCTCATCCTCCCCTCGATTCACAACCTTGAAATAGAAGAATGTAAATACCAGCGATACCAGCAGCATGAGCATTCCTGCGGCAGCGGCCTTACCAAAGTCAAAGTACTTAAATCCGGTCTGCTGCACATAGATCGTCAACAATTCCGTTGCCCTTGACGGCCCGCCCTTGGTCAATACATAGGCGATCGCATAGTCCTTGATCGTCCAGATGATCAGCAGCAGGAATACGATGGTAGATACTGACTTGATGGATGGAACCGTAATGTAGCGTATCTTCTGGAACGTGGTCGCCCCGTCAATATCTGCCGCCTCATACAGGTCTGAAGAGACGCTTTGCATGCCCGCCAGGAGCATGATCGCCACGAAGGGGAATCCCTTCCATATGTTGACAACCATTGCTGCTGGCAAGGCAACCGAGACATCCTGCAGATATGCGATGTTCTTCGACAGGATTCCCGCATTGTTCAGCAGGAAATTAATGATTCCATAGTCCTGGTCGTACATCAGAATCCAGACCAGGCATGCTACGACTTCCGGAACGGCCCATGGGATGATGATCAGCGCCCTGGCAAGTCCTCTTCCAAGAAATTTGGTATTCAAAAGCAATGCCGTTATGAATCCCAGTACATATCTTCCCAGCACGGTCACCACGATATAGATCAGCGTTACCTTTACGGAATTGAAGAAATAATCATCCCCCAGCACTGCATGATAGTTCTTTAGGCCCACAAAATAATTTCCGGCTGAGGACGGTTTCGCTATGTAATAATACTGGAAACTCATGATCGCCGCCTTTACGATGGGAACGATGAGAAATACCAGGATGATCAGAAGCAGCGGTACCAGAAAGGCATAGGGCTCCATTTTCTTTTTCATTTTTCTCTTTTTACTTATGTTCATCTATGGACCACTCCCTGTGTAGTTTTCTTATTCCTGCCTGCTCATTACTTCCTCGATCTGCTTCTGCGCATTATCCATCTCGGTCTGTACGTCTGCCGCCTGCTCTGAGAACATCTTCTGCGCCGCATCCAGCATTACCTGGGAGATCTCTCCTAACTGGGCAATGTTCGGGTCTGCGATCAGCTCTGCATAATTATTCTGCATGAAGCCTACGATGGCATATTCCAGTTCGTGATTCTTGATGTACTCGTCGCTGGTAGAGTAATCGGTGTTGCTTGGGATCATTCCACAGTCCGCGATCAGCGCCTGAGCCTCGTCCGTAGTCATCCACTCCAGGAATGCGTATGCTTCATCCGGATGCTCGCAGTTCTTGCTGATCATGGTTACCAGCGGATAGTTGGTCGGATTTGGCTTATAGGTTTCTCCCTCATATGCCACATCAAATTGTGGAATGATTCCGATATCATCCATCAGGGACTCATCTCTTTCCTTGGACATTCCCACGAACCATGGGCCATCCATGTTGAACGGAACTTCGCCGTTCCAGAACATCTCTCTGGAATCCTTCTTATCGGTTACCAGCTTCGCAGCCTTGTCCTTCAGTATGAAGTCCTGCCACCACTGGGCTGCCCATACGTTTTCAGGCGCATTGACATTGACATTATCCGCCGTATATGGCTCTGACTCTCCGTTCGGGAAGTACAGTCCGCCGGATACCGGCCTTGCGATCAGACGGCTCCACTCGCTTACGGTAAACGCGTGAGTTCCGGACACGACGCCCATGGCGTACTTGCCGTCTTTCATGAACTTTGCGCATGCCTTACGGAAATCTTCCTGTGTCTTGATGGACTCTGGATCGATTCCTGCATCCTCAAGCATGGATTTGCGGTAGAAGATGCCTGTGGTTCCCCATGCATAACTGGAGATCGCCAGCGTTTCTCCATTCACGTCGCACATATCTTGTCCTACCAACTTTCCCTTCAATTCATCGCTCATGTAGTCTGACAGATCGATGAATGTGCCATCCTCCCTGATGGCATGATAGGTGGAGATGTTCTCCGGATATACCTGGATCATGTCGCTTTCGTTGTTCGCCAGGATCTCTGTCGTGATATTGTCCCAATATCCGTCATATCCTGCGCCTAAGATCTCGATCTCAACGTCCGGGTTTTTCTTGTTGTAAGCCTCCAGCAATGCATCGATCGCCTTCTGGTGTGGCTCCTCTACATACACGGATGTGGAAAATGTAAGTTTGATCTTCCCGTCGTTCTTGGCCTCCCCTTTATCTTCCTTTTTGCTGCCGCATGCAGATAATCCTGCAACCATAGCAACGCACAGCAGCACCGAGAGTAACCGCATTCTTTTTTTCATAACCTTTCCTCCTCTTTTCTAATAGGTTTCCTCTGATTAAAATTATATAAATTTCTACTTTTATATAAAATGTAAATTCCTCAGTTTAAGTGTGTTATTTTATGAGTTTTTTACATTTTATCTGATAAATGCATTTTCCCAGCCTCATCGTTTGATATTTTCTTAACATTTCCGCATATCTATTGCACATCTCTCCCTCAATCATGTATACTTAGACATGCGTAAGCACACCCGCCTCGTAGAGGCATGCATTACGGAAAGGAGGAGTTTTAGTGTACAAAGTAATTATAATCGATGATGAGCCTTGGACAATTGTAGATATTGAGCAGACATTTGCACTAGATGATATGGGATTTGAGATTATTGACTCCTTCCGTACGCCGCAAAAAGCGCTGCCCGCAATCGTGGCAAAGAAGCCGGATCTTGTCATTACCGACATCCGGATGCCGGGCATGACGGGGCTGGAACTGATGCAGAAGGTCAGGCAGCAGCATATCAGCTGCGAATTCATCGTCGTCAGCGGATACAGCGATTTCTCCTACGCCAAGGAAGCGATTGCCTATGGAGTCGCCGGATATTGCCTGAAGCCTCTGAACCCCGACGAGACGGCCCTGTGCCTGAAAAGAGTCCGGGAATCCCTGGATAAGCGCGGCGCTGTCCCGGGACTTCCTACCTACATTGACAATAATTTCGAGAAAATATTGAACTATATGAACACTCATTTTTCGGAAAAAATAACCTTGAAATCTTTGGCCGCGGAGTTTGATATGAATCCCAATTACTGCTGCTCCCTATTCGCCAAATACTTGGACAAGACCTTCTCCCAGCATTTGACGCAGCTGCGGATAAACGAGGCCCAGTCTCTCCTTAGGAACAGTTCCTATTCCCTGGAGCAGGTAGCCTCCCTGGTTGGCTATAGCGACTACTTCTACTTCAGCAAAGTCTTTAAAAAGCAGTGCACCTACTCCCCCAAGGAATACCGCAAACTATTCTCAGCCACAAAGGAGAGCAGCCAATGAAAAAATCCTTATCAAGCCAGTTTGTCGCCATTCTTCTGATCCCGCTCATCCTGATGCTGGCAACCAATTACTATATTATCACAGAGATCCGAAGGGATCAGAGCCAGAGCCTGAAACGCTATTGCAGCACTACTCTCGACAACATCGAGATCAATATTGCCTCTATGGCAACCAGCATGAAGAAGACCTCCACCATGTTCTCTTCCAAGCAGGAGACCCAGTCCTATCTTCAAAGCGCCTCCAGGGACACCCATCAGCTGCAGCGTCAGTCTTTCTCTGACTTGATCGGCATGTCCCAATCCTACACGCCGGATCTTGTGGACATCATCGTATGGGATAAGAATTCGCCAACCAGCATGATCAGCTATATTCCCGCCGACATGGAGAACTTTACCGTAGAGCGTTTTCGCAACTCTGCCATGAACAAGCAGAGTTACTTTGAGTTCTATATACAGCCTGCCACCCGCGAGCCTTTCCTGATGTATTTCAGCCCCGTTTTTATGACCACATTTTCGGAGGATTTTGGAAAATATATCGGGAACATCGCGATCATCTGCAAGACGGAGACCCTGAGCAAGCTGGTGAACTCTACCTTCGACATGCAGCTGCAGATCAAGGATGAGACAAGCAAGAGAATCTTATATTCCAATAATTATTCCCTGCCAGCGCCGGAAGCATCCAATCCAAAGATTTACGAAGAGACGCTTCGCATTCCCAATAGCAATTTGTCTGTGGACAGCACGGTATACCAAAGCCAGGTCAGCCTCCTCAATGACAGCAGGTCTGGCCCCCTTATACTGTTCGCGCTGCTGTCTCTATTCTACCTGGCCTATATTGCCTTTGCCGTGCACCACATTATAATCAGGCCTATCCATAAACTGAATCAGGAAATTGAATCCATTGACTATGAGCATGACAAGCCGCAGATACGCACTTCGCTCAAGAATGAGATCGGCTCCATCGCCTCCCATGTAAATGCGCTGCTAGAGAGGGTTTTCTCTCTCAACCAGCACAATATAGCCTCCCAGGCAAGGCTGTATGAGATGGAACTGAGCAAAAAGCAGACGCAGCTCTATGCCTATCAGAGCCAGATTAATCCACATTTCCTCTACAACATGCTCCAGTGTATGAGAGGTATCTCCCTGATGCACGGAATCCAGGAGGTCGCCCAGATCTGCACCAACATGGCAGACCTGTTCCGCTATTCTATTAAGGGGGCATTTCTGGTATACCTGGAAGACGAGCTGAGTATTGTAGACAAATATCTCTATATGATCCGGGTGCGTTTTCAGGATAAGATCACTTACAGCCTGGAGATTGCCGAGGATACGAAAAAGTGCAAGATACCCAAGATGATTCTGCAGCCATTGGTGGAGAACTCCATCTTCCATGGCCTGGAATCCATCGAAGATAATGGCTTCATTTATATACGGACCTTCCGGGAGGGAGACGGCCTGTTCATTACCATCCAGGATAATGGCATCGGGTTTGACGAAGCCACATTAAAGGAACTGGAAGAACTGCTGTCCCAGGATATTCCCAGCGACATCAATGCCACCTTCAACGAAGCCAAAGGCCTCGGCATCATCAATATCCACAATAAGATCCGCCTATATGAAGGGACAGAATATGGAATCAGCATTCTAAGCAGGCCGTCCGATACCCTGGTCACCATCCGCCTGAATGCCAGGCAGCCAGATGACTCCTGATATTACAAAAGCCTCCAGGCAGTTCCTTAATCCAACTGCCTGGAGGCATAATATTTCCCTATATAGCCCAGCGCCTTATCCTATCCATCGTTCTCAGTTTTATCTTAACGTACAGGTCTTAATTGTTACATCCAGGGCCTTCTATCGTCTTTATTCTTCTACTGTTTCGAGTTCTTCTTCTACTTCTACTTCCTCAATGTCCTCATCAAGAACGATGTCGTCATCCAGGGATAACTCCGTATCCAGCTTGATGTCACGGTATTTTCTCATGCCGGTACCAGCCGGTATATGCTTACCAATGATGACGTTCTCTTTCAGGCCAATCAGCGGGTCAACCTTGCCCTTGATCGCTGCTTCCGTAAGAACCTTGGTGGTCTCCTGGAAGGATGCGGCTGACAAGAAGGAGTTGGTTGCCAGAGATGCCTTAGTAATACCAAGCATGATCTGCTCTCCAGCTGCGGGCTCTTTCCCCTCTTTTTCAAGTTCATTATTTACATCTTCGAAGATCAGCCTGTCAACGTTCGTTCCCGGCAGGAACTCTGTATCTCCGGCTTCCTCGATGCGAACCTTCTTCAGCATCTGGCGCACGATAACCTCGATATGCTTATCATTGATCTCAACACCTTGCAGACGGTATACGCGCTGTACTTCCTGGATCATGTAATCCTGTACCGCACGCAGTCCCTTGATCTTAAGGATGTCATGCGGATTGACGCTACCTTCGGTCAACTCGTCGCCGGCTTCCAGTTCCGCGCCGTCCTGAACCTTGATCCTGGAACCATAAGGAATCAGATATGCCTTAGATTCGCCCGTCTCATGGTTGGTTACAATAATTTCGCGCTTCTTCTTCGTATCATTAATATTGGCCGTTCCCGCAAACTCTGTGATAATCGCAAGTCCCTTCGGCTTTCTTGCCTCAAACAACTCTTCGACACGAGGAAGACCCTGTGTGATGTCGTCACCGGCAACGCCTCCGGTATGGAACGTACGCATGGTCAGCTGGGTACCCGGCTCTCCGATAGACTGGGCAGCAATGATGCCGACAGCCTCTCCCACCTGTACCGGCTCTCCGGTCGCCATATTGGCTCCGTAGCACTTCGCGCAGACGCCGCTGTGGGATCTGCAGGTGAGGATGGTACGGATCTTGATCTTGGTCAATGGCTGGCCCTTTTCATCCACGCCCTTCTTCATAATGAGTTCCGCGCGCTTCGGCGTAACCATATGGTTTGCCTTCACCAGAACGTTTCCATCCTTATCAACGATATTCTCGCACAGGTAGCGTCCTGTAATACGCTCCTGCAGGCTTTCAATCTCTTCATTTCCATCCATGAACGCCTTTACATACATTCCAGGAATTTCGGCTCCCTTTTCTACGCAGTCTACTTCATGGATGATCAGTTCCTGGGATACGTCAACCAGACGCCTGGTCAGGTATCCGGAATCGGCTGTACGCAGGGCCGTATCTGACAGACCTTTACGGGCTCCGTGGGCAGACATAAAGTACTCCAATACGTCAAGTCCTTCACGGAAGTTAGACTTGATCGGCAATTCAATGGTACGTCCCGTTGTATCCGCCATGAGTCCACGCATTCCGGCAAGCTGCTTGATCTGCTTATCAGAGCCACGAGCTCCGGAATCGGCCATCATAAAGATGTTGTTATATTTATCAAGACCGGACAGCAGCGCCTCGGTAAGGGCATCGTCCGTCGCTTTCCAGGTCTCTACGACCTCCTTATAACGCTCTTCCTCCGTAATCAGGCCACGCTTAAAGTTCTTCGTAATCTTATCCACCGTATCCTGCGCCTGCTGGATCATCTCCGGCTTCTGCGGAGGCACGGTCATATCGGAAATAGATACGGTCATGGCTGCTCTTGTAGAATACTTGTATCCAATGGCCTTTACCGCATCCAGCACTTCTGCCGTCGCTGTAGAGCCATGGGTATTGATAACTTTTTCAAGGATCTGCTTTAACTGTTTCTTGCCTACATGGAAATCGACTTCCAGAAGAAGCTTGTTCTCTTCTACTTCACGGTCTACAAATCCAAGATCCTGCGGAATGATCTCATTAAAAATGAATCTTCCCAGCGTAGACTCGATGGTTCCTGACACTTCTTCTCCGTCCGGCATAACCTTTGATACGCGCACCTTAATGCGTGAATGCAGGGTGATCGCCTCGTTCTCATAAGCAAGGATTGCTTCATTCACACTCTTGAATGCTTTTCCTTCTCCCTTTGCGCCAGGCCTTTCCTGCGTCAGATAATAGATTCCAAGCACCATATCCTGTGAAGGAACGGCAACCGGTCCGCCGTCTGACGGCTTCAGAAGGTTGTTCGGTGACAGAAGCAAGAAGCGGCACTCTGCCTGAGCCTCTACGGAAAGCGGAAGATGTACCGCCATCTGGTCACCGTCAAAGTCGGCATTGTAGGCCGTACATACCAATGGATGCAGCTTGATAGCCTTGCCTTCTACCAGGATCGGCTCAAATGCCTGGATTCCCAGCCTGTGGAGCGTAGGGGCACGGTTCAGCATAACCGGATGCTCCTTGATCACGTCTTCCAGAACATCCCATACTTCCGGCTGGAGTCTCTCTACCATCTTCTTGGCATTCTTAATATTGTGGGCGGTTCCATTCTGAACCAGTTCTTTCATAACGAATGGCTTAAACAGCTCGATCGCCATCTCTTTTGGAAGCCCGCACTGGTAGATCTTAAGTTCCGGTCCTACGACGATAACGGAACGTCCGGAATAGTCAACACGCTTACCCAGCAGGTT
>OLRX01002295.1_pt1 | contig 12420 bp, 10 predicted proteins | sample 1672991 | NCBI WGS metagenome assembly OLRX01 (sample SAMEA3136744, study PRJEB25190) | human gut metagenome | biome: human gut; feature: human-associated habitat; material: faeces | place: Austria | collected 2013
CAGAGATCGGATTACCCAGGGATCGCTGCTCTTCCAGCGCCGCGGTCACGCCCAGGATCAGGTTGTGCATCCACGGATGGGTGTTATAAAATTCCGTATGCCGTAGCACTGCCGCGTTCAGCTCATCCCCTTTGTAAAGCTTTTTGAGCACCGGGTACATGGCATAGCTGAAGCCCAGGCCCAGATACCGCTCGTAGTTCAGACAAGCCCCCACAAACATGGACCGCAGGTTCATATTTGCCAAATCCTTTTTGTCCAGGACGCGCGCCGCCTTAGCGGCCTTCTCATCCCCGCCGGACTGCTGTTTGTCGCCGCTGTTCCCCAGCATGTAAACGGCCACCGCAACGCCGGTACTCAGAATGGCGATGGATAAAATGTTCATGTTCAGATACGCCGTCAGAACGTATCCAACCATCAGGAACGCCCAGAACTTCCGGAAATCCATCATCTTCAGCAGCATCGCCATTCCCATTGCCGGCATAATGCCACCGGCCACGGAAAGCCCCTGGCCGAGCGAGCCGGTGGACACCTCCACGCCGGGCAGCAGGTTGGAATCGGGATGCCCCTGCAGGCGCGTGCCGAGCTTGCGCAGGGTGTGCAGCTCGTCGGTCGGGAAGAAGCCGGCGTGGGCCAGCGTCGCGTAGAGCGCCGGGGCCGCGTGCCCCTTGGCCAGGATGAACCGGTCGCGGCCGGGCTTGTGCGGGTCGGCCGGGTTGTAGTCCATGACGCCGCCGAAGTACAGCGCCGTGAGGATATCGGTGCAGGAGAGCGACCCGCCCGGGTGCCCGCTGCCCGCTTCCGTGATCATGGTCAGAATATCCTTGCGAATGTCGGTGGCCTTCGCCTGCAAGGCGGCAGTATCCATAAGCTTCCCTTTCCCGTTCGCTGCTAGGAGTTGGCTACTCTCCACGTATGATACCCGATGACGAAAGGTTCCAGGGCGCCGGAAAGGACGGCGTCCACATTTCCCGTCTCAACGCCGCTTCGGAGATCCTTCACGAGCTGGTACGGGAAGAGCACGTAGTTGCGAATCTGGCTGCCGAAGGAGTTATCCATGCGCTCGCCGCGCAGCTCGTCCAGCTCCTCGGCCCGCTTGCGCTCCTCCAGCTCGTAGAGCTTGGCGCGCAGCACGCGGAAGGCGGCCTCCTTGTTCTGCAGCTGGCTCTTCTCGTTCTGGCAGGTCACCACGATGCCCGTGGGCTCGTGGGTAAGGCGCACGGCCGAGTCGGTGGTGTTCACGCACTGGCCGCCCGGGCCGCCGGCGCGGTACACGTCGATGCGCAGGTCGTTCTCGTTGATGTCGACCTCCACCTCGTCGGCCTCGGGCAGCACCGCCACGGTGGCCGTGGACGTGTGGATGCGCCCCTGGCTCTCGGTTTTGGGAACGCGCTGCACGCGGTGCACGCCGCTCTCGAACTTCATGACCGAGTACACCTTGTCGCCCTTGACCTTGAACTGGATCTCCTTGAAGCCTCCGGCCTCGGAGGCCGACACGTCCATGGTCTCGGTCTTCCACCCCTGCGCGCCCGCGAAGCGCTCGTACATCTTGTAGAGGTCGCCCGCGAAGATGGCGGCCTCGTCGCCGCCTGCGGCCGCGCGGATCTCCATGATGATGTCCTTGTCGTCGGCGGGGTCCGCCGGGATGAGCATGAACTTGATGTCCTCCTCCAGCTGGGGCAACCGGCCCTCGATGGAGGCGATCTCCTCCTGGGCGAACTCCTTCATGTCGGCGTCGGAGAGCATCTCCTTGGCCGCTTCCAAATCGTCCATGGCCGCCACGTACTCGGCTGCCTTCTTGGCGAGCGGACCTTGGGAGGCGTATTCCTTGGCGAGCCGGTTGTACTCCTTCTGATCGGCGAGCACTGCCGGATCGCCCATCTTGGCCTGCAGCTCGTCATAAGCCTCGATGATCTTCTGGAGCTTCTCTTTCATATCAGTTTCCTGCATGGGTGCTTCCTTTGCGTGAAACGGTGTGGGTTAGAAAACGCCTTAAAGGCGCAACTTCGCATTGTAGCAGAAGGGACCGAAAGGGCCAGCCCTTCCCGTTCCAGCGTAACGCCCCGACAGCTCTTCGGCAGTCAAATTGCAACCAGCAGCCAATGTCGCGATTTAGCTGGTAACGTCTTCGTCGAAATCAGCTTCCTGGGGACCACTCTCCCCCTCGTCCAGCTCGGCAATAAGATCTCGCGCTTGAGCCACAAACGTCTCCAGCTCATCGAACAAAACAGAGGAGATGATCGACCAGTTGATTCCTTCATAATCATGAACAAGCCGATGACGCAATCCGGCAATTTGCGCGAACGGAACCTCTGGATGGGCATCGGCAAACTCGCGAGAGATGCAATTAGCCTGTTCACCGATGTTGTAGAGAGGCGTTGTCACCATCCATTGCATTTGGATGTCCGAGAGCAGCGTTTCAGGAGTTAGATCGCGTAGGGAGATCACGTTGAGAAGCTGATCCCCGACGGCTACGATGCGTTTCAGACGATAGCGGTCGGTTTTCATAAGAGCACCGCATCCCTCAGAACAGCGTCGCGGAAAGGGCCGGCATCGAGTTCAGAGAGCTCGAACACATCGACTTTTTTGCCCGAAAGCCGATGAAGATCCTCTGCCACGCCAAACACATTGAGGGGCCTGAAACCCGGGTTCCCTACAAGCAAGATGTCGATGTCGGAGGACGCATCTGCTTCATCGCGAGCATAGGACCCGAACAGGCTTGCCGAGCACATATCGTACTTCTCAAGCAAGGGTATGACCCACGAGCGAATTTGATCTGTTGTGAGCAAACCCGTTTCCATCGAAACATCCTCCTTTCGCTTGAGCCCCATTTTAGCAGATAAGAATACTTGGGACGTAACATCTCCGAACCAAAGAGAGGGACGGAGGCCATTCCGTCCCTCTCTTTAAGATGATGCTTGCAGCTATTTATGCGGTGGTTGGCACAAGCTCGTTGTCCTCCAGATGCGGCAAGCGCAAAGATTCCAAGCGATCCAATGCCCCTGTCCCATCTTCATGGGATGAGACCGCTGCGTTGCCATCCGTGCCACCCAAGGGCGCATCTCTATCCGTCGGAGCCACTTCCTCGGCAAGCCAGAGCGCGATGTTGTTCAAGCACTGACGGTCCGTCGAAACAAATGCCTCAGTAGTCTTGATCAGCTGCGGGTAAAGGCAAGGATCGCTCATTTTACGCACTTCTGCCGCAAATGAGGGGATCCATGCAAGCAGATGATCGTCGGCGAACTTCGCTTGCGCCTGCAGAAGCGTCACGAGCTCGCGCCAATCTCGCTTATCGAATGCCTCCATGGCATCTCGGGCAAGACACGACATGAAGGCCATTTCTAGCGCAATATGGTCGTCCGGCGTTCGCGGATAGCGCGCAGGAAGAACATTGAACCGACGGTAAAAGTCCCGAACGGCTAATGTCACTTCCGAAAGCAGGGAATGATCGCCAGAGCGATAGAAAGACTCAGACGGAACCACAAGCGCCTTCGGAAACCCGTAGAAGATTGCGACGTACTCGTCACCGCATAGCCCGAGAAAGCGTTGCCGCCTCTCATCATCTGCCAGCTCGCGACACAGTCTCTCAAGAAAGCCCTGGCATTTTTCGATCGTCTCGTCCTCTTGGGCGTAAATGCACAAGGCCTCCGAAGTATCAGAGCCGCCAAGCGCTTCCATCAACTCTTCAGTCGGCTCACCACCGTAAAGCTTGTGGAACAGCAGATAGAGATACGCCCTTGCAGATAGTATCTTTTCGCAAGAGTCCATTTCTTCCGTCATGGCACCTCCTGCCTCACTCATACCGAACATCAAATAACTCGCTCTCGACAGAGAGACGCGGGGCATAAAGACGCCCCGCGTCCGCGACTATTAGTAGGTCACCTCGCGATAACCGCTCTCGAGGGCAGCTTCACGCGACTTAATCAGCAGATTGGGTCCCGTCACGTCAGCGCTGGGAAGCACCGACACCTCCTGAACCAAATCGTCGCCATGGGCTAAACGCAGTTCATTCAAGTCACCGAACTCTAATGCGCGATAGGGACATGCGTCCACGCACACCGGCAAGTATCCGCCTTCCCGCAGAGCGTTGCAGGTATCGCACTTCACAACGAGGTTTTCTGCCTCGATGTACTGAGGTGCGCCATAGGGGCATACGTTCAGGCACGTTTGACAGCTGATGCACACATCATCGTCATGCAGCACAAGGCCGTCCTTGTTCTTGAACATAGCTCCCGTCGGACAATTTTCGACACATGCCGGTTTCTCGCAATGGTTGCAAGAAACGCTTGTGACGTACCCAGCCACCGAAGGAAAAGTGCCCGTTTGATAGCGATGCACCCTGCGAGGAGCGAACCCGACCTCGAAGAGGTCGAAACGATCTTGACACGCCGTGCGGCACGCGGCGCATCCGGAGCAACGCGTCATATCAAAGTAGAATCCCAGACTCATTTCCAGCCCTCCTTTCCTTACTGTTCCTCAATCTGGAAGATATCGCGCTCGCAATCGGGCGGCACGGGCTCTCCCTCGTACTTCTCAATATTGACGATACCGTTGTTGTAGCCGGACAATCCGGGCATGTAATTGCTACGAACTGCAGGGGTAAGGACATTGGCAGAACCGCCGCGGTCGATCCAATGCTCCGGATCCGACTCGTCGAGATCGAGGTTGCCAGCGCTCTCCGCCAGGCCCAGGCAACCGGGCATGACCCCCTCCATCAACGTGACGCGTCGCAAAATGCATCCGCCATCAGGATTCCAGATACGAGCCGTATCGCCTTCCTCCAACCCCTCCTTCTGAGCATCGACTGGATTGATGTAAAGGCTGTGGGGATACAGCTCCTTGCCGACAAGGCTCCAGTTGTCGGAGTGGCTGCCACGGGCCGGATGGAAAGTGAAGAACTGATAGGGATAATCGCCCTTGATCTGCTTGTCCCAATCGCTGAACGTCTTTTCGTACCCTATCGTAGGCTCGTAGTAGTTGGGGTAGGGCTTCATCGGTGTTTCAGGATCGACGAAGTCGGGCGTATTGAAATTGTCCGCTTTCAGCTGACTATAAATCTCCCACAGGCCACTTGCCGAAGGAAGAGGATTCGCGGCGGGGTCATCGATAAAGTCCTGATAGCAATAGCGCTTCGCGTAGGCATCGTCCTTCGAGCGAGGATATTGGTAACCGCCGTGCTCGACGAATTCCTCGAAATCGACCTCACCCTCTTGGGGCTCTAGTTCGACGCCGTGACGATCGATGGTGTCTTGAGTAATCGTCAGCAGCGTGTGCTCGGTCCCATCCTCATCTGTCGCGACACCACCGGCCATGCAATTGAAATAGCTCTGGATGGCATCCGTTGCAACAATCTCGTCGGGATCGAAACCCAGGCGCGCACCTATCTCCCTGGATATCCAATCGTCCGAGTGGCACTCCCACATGGGCTCGCACACGGGATAGTTGGCAGATACGAAGTCGACGCCATAGTAACGATTGACGGTGCCGCTCGGCCACGCATACTCCGCATGGTCGAAGCTGCCCTCCCATTTGGAAGGAACCGGCAGCACGATATCGCTGAATCGCGCGACCGTGGACGCATAAACGGCGTTGGTGAGAACGAACTCACAGTTCCTGTACACTTTCACCGCGTTGAACAAATCGATGCTCATCGAGAGGAAGTTGCGGCATCCGTTCCAGATGAATTTGACGTTGATGTCGTGCTCAACGCCACTGTTATAGGGATTCGGCGATTCCTGCTGGGAATGGGCACCGTAAGAGGTGTACTTCCCCTCAAGCATGTTGCGCCAATGCAGCGGCGCAGCGATCAAGTTGCGCCCAACCGAGGGGATGCCCGCGAGATTGACTCCTGGCTCGGCCTCGAACTTCAGGGGGTTCTGAATCGAAGACGCCGCGCGACCGCGTGCCCCAGTGTAGGCTTTAGTGACGTAGTTCATCGCTGTCAGGTTGTAGAACACGGCATTGCCCTGCTTGCCCATATGGCCGCCCATGAGCCCGATGGTATAGATCACCTGGGGATAGTTCTCCACACCGGTGCAACGCGCCGCAGCTGTGCCCGTCGCCAAAATTACGTTGTTCTGCTTGCTCATGATCGCGGCCATGTCCTTGATGTCCTGCTCAGGTGCACCGCAAATGAGGCTGGCCCACGCCGCTGTTTTGGGCGTGTCGTCGTACTCTCCCAACAGATATCCTTGGTAACATTCCTGGAGTTTGGCGTCGTCGGGCATGTTGTCCATCGTGAAGCCCTTGGTGTACTTGGCAAGGAACTCCCAATCGATGACATCGCCCGCGCTCTCGTCCAGCTTCACCATCTCGTAGGCGACACCGTTCCAAAACGCTGTATCAGTTCCGGGACGAACCGGGATCCACCGCGCTTCAAGTTGAGTAGCACCCTGGTTGTAGCAGGGCCCCACATAGACGAATTTCGCTCCCGCTTCTTTCGCAGCCGTCAGATAAGCGCCGGAGGCGTTCGCGGTAAACACGGGATCCGAGGACGCGAGAACGAAATAGTCGGCATATACCCAATCCTGGGGGTCGTCGCCCATGTAGTTTCCGTAAAAGGGCAGGCCCCACCAACTCGTATCCGCCTGCCATGTTCCACAGGAAATAGTGTCGTTGATCTCCACGTAACCACCCATGAGGTTCAGAACATTCTGAATCGAGCCGCCCATGCTGATAAAGCTGATGGTGCATGTGGGACCATAGGTTTCATATATACGTTTAATCTCCGAGGCGCAGAGGTCGAGCGCCTCATCCCAACTGATGCGCTCCCATTCGTCTTTGCCACGCATCTGGCCGTTCGAATTCTCTCCGCCGCCAGGCTGCCATCCCTTGCGCTTCATGGGATACTTGATGCGGCTGGGGCTGTATATCCACTCTCGAGCGACCTTGTAAGCGTGGCAGCTCCTCAGCTGGCGGTTGCAGTCATCCTCTTCAAAATAGTCAACGACCTTCCCCCGCACGGGGACGTTGTCGACCACATACTGGCACGGAGAACACGTGAGAGAGCAGCCCTTGGGGCAAGGAGCGCCCTGCCAACGGCCCCGGCCTTCTAGGATCGCCGTATCCGATTCGACGACATGCTCGTTCAAATCGGCGACATCTGCCTTTTCTCCCGTCGCGGATAAGCTTTCTGAACCACTTGGCGCGCAGCCGAAGGCCGCACCTGCCGCGGCCAATGCGGCCGCCGTGGCTCCGCTACGCAAGAAGCTGCGACGGCTGACGCTGGTACTACTTTTTGACGACATTGATCCTCCTCCTATTCGCACATTGACTTTCCCGGCAAAACATCTTCGAGCAAACGATCTCCTCTCTCTTGCGGCCGCCGCATCGTGAATGAGCGCCCGGCCTTGATCAAGGTTCGGAGCCGTCGGCGCACAGCACGCTTCAGGGCAATAAAAGGAGAAGGGAGGGGATTTGAGACTCAAAGCGGTATCTCCCGATGCGCCACTCGAACGATTTGCTCGTATCCGACAGCACCGAACTGGTTGGTCATGCTAAATCGAAACAGGAGGGCAGCCGGCCATGAAATTGGATACCTCGAGGTAAATCGCGTCTCATGAAACATGGGATATTGCCCTTCGTGACGTCTTTCAGACACTTTGCGCAATCTCTTGCTGATCCCTTTCGTGCTAGGATAGCTTCAGAGGAGGATCCCGTTGAAACGCATCAAGTACATCACCGAAGCTTCTTTCAGCTTTGCTCTCATCATTGCTGCCAACTCTATGGCCGAATGGCATCCTTTTGTTCCGAATGCTGAAAGCGGTTTGCCCCATTTGCTCATGGAGCTTATAAGTCCTTTGACCTACTGCTTGACATGGATCCTATGCATGTTCATAGGCTTCTTCGCTCCTGCATCCGCAAAGGGCCCAGTTGCCTTCGGGGCGCTCGGTCTCATATATGCGAACATGGCCATCGTTCTCTTCCGGCAATGCGGATTCGAAATCCCCATTGAGGCAAACGTTGCGGGCACGATAGCGAACAACATTGGCGCGCCCCTGCTCTACCTATTGTGGGAACAATACTTTGCCAGCGAGGACGACGACCAGTGCATCGCCGACATACTGGTCGGTCGCGGACTTCCCGTTCTGCTCTTTGCTTTGCTAGGCCTTATATCGAGCAGCAGCCAAACGATGGGGCTGCGTGCGGTGATATTGCTTGTTGCGGCCGTCGCTTTGACCCGTTGCTACCGTTCGATGGACTGGAGCGCGCCGATGTACGCCGAGCGCCCGCTCGACCATCGGCGCACCTATCTCAATGTCATGGTCTTGTCATGGAAAAGCGCTTTGTGCATCGGCTCACTTGCCTTCCTGTACACGGTTTTAAGATCGGCGTTTACAAGTAGCAATAGCACCTTAAATGGAATATTGACTTATGCGCCACTGCTCGGAATGCTTGCAGCGTCCTTGGCCATCATGGCGCTATGGCAGCGCCGCTCCTTCTCTTTCAATGTCATACAGGTGTTCCGCTCGCTCTTTCCGTTCCTGCTCTGCCTATTTGCCGCCATTCCGCTATTCGCCACAGCGCTCCCTCAGATCACTTACGGCATCGCGTATGGAATCTTTTCTCTTCTGGTATCCATAGGAATGGTGCAGTGTTGCCAAACGTGCAAGAGAGATGGAGTAAGTCCTTTGTTTATGTTTGGATTCTATTTCGGCATTGTCAACGTTATACAGCTTCTCGGTTATGGCTTCAGCTCGATACTGAAGACCTATGCCTTCTTCGGACAATCGCATGGGTTCGTCATCGCTCTATCGGCCATGTTCGTCACGTCACTCGTTTTCTATTTAGTACGGGGCGATCTCGATTCGAAGACGACAGCATTCACGAATGCAGAGTTTATCGCCCTTAGCCATGTCCCCGATTCCGATTCTTGCCTGATCGTTTCAACCAATTCTCGGGACGCCTCCAGCAACCCCTATTGGGACAGGCTTGCGAAACAGTGCGCCAATACAGCAGCTCGTTTTCGTCTCACGGCGCGTGAAGCCGAGGTATTAGAACTGCTCGCCAGAGGGAACACCGTCCCTGCCATCGCCGAAAGTTTAGTCATATCCACCGGCACCGTGCAAACTCATTGCAAGCGGCTCTATGCGAAGATGGGCATTCATAAGAAGCAGGAGTTAATTGACATAGTCCGGTCCTCGACGGACTATGTCAAAGATCGATCGCCACAAAAGCCCCCGAAACCAAGGTAAATCAAAGACGATTAATGGCCGTCGTCCTCGGTGTCGGCTATGGTGCAGACGCCCCCGGGGCAGCGCTCGGTGAGGTCGAAGGTGTCGGCATGGCGCGCACCCGCTGCGGCCAGGCGCGCCTTCAGCTGGCGGTGCAGCTCGCGCTCGCGACGGCGGTGCTCGGCCAGAATATGGGCCACGGCGCGGGGCTGCTCGCGGATCTCATGCAGCGCCTCGCCCAGATCGGCATTAACCGAATGGGCCATGACGGAGGCGAGCAGCGGCATGAGGAACACCGTGACGCCGCCGGCGGCCACGAGCACGGAGGCGGTCTGCTGGCTCATGGCCTCGGCGGAGACGGCCACACTGGTGACGGCCACGATGATGGGAAGCGCCGTCGTGCAGTAGAAGGCGACGGTGAGCCGCTCGCGCACGTCCATGGTGCGCGACTCGCGTCCCGTGGAGAGGCCTACGAAGATGGGCAGCGCGCGCACGAACAGCAGAAGGAGGATGAACAGTCCCAAAAGCTCCGGCTCGGCACCGATAGCCCGCACGTCCACCTTCGCGCCGGAGACCACAAAGAACAGCGGCACGAGGAAGCCGTAGGCAATGGCGTTGTGCTTCATCTCCATGGTCTGGTCGCCCTGGGGGATGAGATAGCGCAGGATGAAGCCGGCGGCGAAGGCGCCGAGCACGATATCCAAATCGAAGACGGCGGAAACAGCCGTCAGGCCGATGAGCAGCAGATTCACCGAACGGATGACCATCTGCGTGTTGGTGTTGGCATTGGCAACGATGAACCGGTGCACGTAGCCGCCGATGCGCTCGGCGATCTTCGGCACGGCGGCGGCCGCCACGGCGATGGCGAGGAACGCGAGGAGGATGACCACTGTCTGCCAGGTGGCCCGGGTCGAGAGCAGAAGCGCCATGGCGATGATGGGAAGCAGCTCGCCCCAGGTGCCGTAGGCGATGATCTCGTTCCCCATCCGCGTGCCCAGGATGCCGCGCTCCTGCAGAATGGGCAGAAGCGTGCCCATGGCCGTGGTAGTGAGCGCGATGACCACGGCCAGGCCGTCCAGCTCGAAGGCCGACAGCGTCGGCCAAATGGCCACGACGACGAATGCGATGGCGAAGGTGACCGCCCAGGTAGCAGCTCCGCGCTTCCCCTCCGTACCGGTGAGGTTCTTCGGCGATATCTCGTAGCCGGCGAGAAGGAACAGGAAGACGAGACCCAAATCGGACAGCAGGTTGATGGCGTCGGTAGACTGAATGGCGCCGAGCCCGTGAGGGCCGAGCAGCGCCCCGGCCAGAAGAAGGAGCACCGTCTCGGGAATCGGCTTGCCCGGAATGAGCCCGGCGATGATGGGGCACGCGACGGACACCAGCGATATGAGGGCCAGCGAGACCAAATCGATCGCCATGACGCTTCCTTTCTCTCCCCTGCGCGAACGCGCGCGGTATTCGAGTCCACTATAGGCATTTTAGCGAATGTGGGCGGCATGCAGGGAGCGGCGATGACAGACTGTTGAAGACGTGAGCGGTTCGGCCGCAGATTATCTGCCGTCTGTGCCACGGTTTCGTGTCAGCCCCTTGACGCGGCGTCGCGTCGGCAGCGCCTTTGGCTAGAATACCAGGCGGAAGCGGATCCCAGCCGATGCGCGCCAAGGCGAGTTCGGCCCATTCCGCGCTATACGAACATCCATTTAGGAGGATATCATGGCTGAGGTAATCAAAACGGCTGACGAGTTCCAGACGAAGGTGCTCGAGGCGAAGACCCCGGTGCTCGTCGACTTCTTCGCCACCTGGTGCGGCCCGTGCCGTATGGTGGCGCCGGTCATCGACGAGATCGCGACCGAGAAGGCGGGGCAGGTGGCCGTCTACAAGGTGGACATCGATCAGAGTCCGGACTTGGCCTTCAAGTACCAGGTCTCCAGCGTGCCGACCCTTATCGTCTTCGAGAACGGCCAGATCAAAAATGAGCGCCTCGGCGCCCAGCCCAAGCAGAACATCCTGGCGATGCTCTAGTTTCGACAGAGGCAATGTTCAGCGGGAACACGGGGTGCCTTGACCGAGCGAGTTCCGCAGATGGCATCGAAGGCGCAAAGCTGCAGAGTACGCAAGATCGCCTCGCCTTCGATGCCATCGAGGACTGTTTGAGCGAATCAAGGTACCCCGTGGTCCCGCCCGAGGGAGACCCACAACTATGACTGAACAAGTTACCGACAACCGCATGGGCGCGCCGGTGGGGCCCGATGAGGGCCAGGAGGTGTACGACCTCGCCATCATCGGCGCGGGCCCAGCCGGTCTCACGGCGGCGCTGTACGCGGCCCGCGCCGGACTCTCCACCGCGCTATTCGAGCGCCTCTCCCCCGGCGGCCAGTGCGCCCAAACCGAGCACTTGGAGAACTACCCCGGCTACACCCGATCCACCAGCGGCTTCGAGCTATCCATGGACATGTACGATCAGGCCCTCTCCTTCGGGGCGAAGGCCATCATGGAAGACGTCACCTCCGTGGACTTCTCCGCCGAGCCCAACAAGCTCGTCACGCCCTTCAACACCTACTTCGCCCGCACGGTCATCGTGGCCACGGGCGCGGTGGCCAGCCAACTCGGGCTGCCCCGCGAGGATGAGCTGCGCGGCCGCGGCGTATCCTATTGCGCCACCTGCGACGGCAACTTCTATCGCGACAAGGACGTGGTGGTCGTGGGCGGCGGCAACACGGCGGCGGCCGACGTCATCTACCTCGCGCGCATCTGCCGCAAGGTGTACCTGGTGCACCGGCGCGACAAGCTGCGGGCCACGGCCATCTACCATGAACGCCTACGCGAACTCGGCAACGTCGAGTTTTGCTGGGACAGCGTTGCCGAGGAGTTCATCACGGGCGAGAACGGGCGCGTGACGGGACTCAAGCTGCGCAACGTGAAGACTGACGACGAGCGAGTGCTTGCCGCCTCGGCCGTGTTCATCGCCATCGGCATGAGGCCCTACACCGCTTTTTTGGAGGGCGACCTGGAAACCGATGGCGGAGGCTATATCGTCGCCGACGCCATGGGCAGAACCACGATGCCCGGCGTGTTCGCCGCCGGCGACGTGCGCACCAAGGAGCTGCGTCAGGTGGTCACCGCCGTGGCCGACGGCGCCAACTGCGCCCAGTCCGCCTCAGAGTTTCTGGAGGCCAAGGAGGCCATTGAAGAGGCTCCCTCGGCGGTATAAAGACGTCCGAGCGTCGAAATCCCATTCATAAAAGAA
>OLRX01002296.1_pt1 | contig 12416 bp, 8 predicted proteins | sample 1672991 | NCBI WGS metagenome assembly OLRX01 (sample SAMEA3136744, study PRJEB25190) | human gut metagenome | biome: human gut; feature: human-associated habitat; material: faeces | place: Austria | collected 2013
CGGTACGTACGGTGCTGTGAGAGGACGGCGGTTAGTCACCGCCTCCTACTCGATTGTAAAACGGACATTCGCAATCCACTTTCGCTACTTGCGCATGAACGCTGTGTACAAATTCTATTTATCCGTGGATGGAAGCAACCAATTTGCACGCCTCTGCTGTCAGTTCCCGAATCTTGTCAAATTCTCCCGCTTTTACCAGATCACCTTTTACCATCCAGCTGCCACCGCAACAGATAATTTTGTCACTGGAAAGATAATCTTCCAGATTTTTTGCATTAATTCCACCGGTAGGCATAAATTTAAGCCCTACATAAGGTGCTGCCATTGCTTTGATCATGGAAATACCTCCTGCCGGTTCTGCCGGAAAGAATTTCACAACCTTAAGTCCTCTTTTTACTGCCTGTGCAACTTCAGACGGGGTGATACAGCCCGGGAAGACCGGAATTTCATTTTTGATGCAATAATCCACAATCTCTGCATCAAAGCCCGGACTTACAATAAATTTTGCCCCTGCCCGAACAGCGGCATCAACCTGTTCAACAGTAAGCACAGTTCCCGCTCCAACCAGCATTTTCGGAAACTGTTCCATCATCAGACGAATACTCTCTTCTGCCGCTTCTGTACGAAAAGTCACTTCCGCACATGGAAGCCCGCCTTTAACTAATGCGGTTGCTAACGGCACTGCATCTTTTGCATCTTCCAGTACGACTACCGGAACTACTCCAAGTTTCTCAAAGCTTTCTGTTATATCTTCCATCTGAATTTCCTTTCCCTTATACGCTCTTATCTTTTTATATCAAAATTCATTTCCATCACATGTCTGATCAGTGAAACATCATCTGTGATATTTCCATCACCATGAATTGTATGTTTCACTGCGCTTGCTGCAACACCGAAATTCACAATATCCTCGGGTGTATAATCATTCATCAGTCCATATATAATGCCACTTACAAATGCATCTCCACCACCTACTCTGTCAAGAATATGAAAGGACAATCTCTTACTTTCATAGATTTTTCCATTTAACCAGAGGTAAGCAGAAAGGCTGTTTTCACTGCAGCTATGTGCATAACGAACATGTCTTGCGATACATTTTATATTTGGATATCTTTTTACGAATGCCCGGAACACTTTCTCCTGCTGTTCGAGATCTGGCTGAAATGGAATGTCATCCTTTACATCTCCTGCATTATGATCTTCCTCATCCTTCCAGATATGATAAGGTTCGATTCCGAAAAGGACATCCACATACGGAAGACAGCAGGTACAAAAATCTCTTGCCTCTTCCCAGCTCCACAAAGTACTTCTGAAATTTCCGTCAAAACTTACTGTCATTCCGCTTTCTTTCGCAGTTTTCAGGCATGTCATGATCAAGTTTCGGCATTTTGTTCCCAGTGCCGGTGTAATACCGCTTAAATGAAGCCATGTATAACCAGCCAGAAGTTTTTTTACATCAGTTTTGCTGAAATCGTACTCTGAAAAAGCACTATGTTTTCTGTCGTAAACCACCTTACTTGGACGAATTCCATAACCCGTTTCCAGATAATAAGTGCCCAGACGATGCGTAGGTGTCTCTTCTTCCGTAGAATAAATCACGTTATCACAATTTACATCATTGCTTCGCATCATACGTACAGCACTTTTTCCAAGACTGTTTCCCGGAACTACTGTAAAAAATGATGCATCTACACCAAGATTTGCAAGGGAAAGAGCAACATTTGCCTCACTTCCCCCATATCTTGCCTCAAAAGTTGTTGCCAGTCTGATTTTTTCATAATCCGGCGGAGTCAGACGCAGCATAATCTCGCCACTTGTAATAAATTTGTGCTCCATATTAATACTCCAGATAAGCTCCCTTCATAGGACTTGCCGCATGCTGGCTGAAAAGTCTCAGCACACCTTTCTTATATTTTGTTTCCCGTGGTTTCCAGTTCTTACGTCTTTCTGCAAGAATCTGATCAATTTCTTCCATAGATTTGCGTTCTCCGGCAATTCCGATGATATTCAGTTTTCTTTCCATAACATCAATTTCAATCAGATCCCCTTCTTCAACAAGCGCAATCGGACCGCCATCAACGGCTTCCGGACTACAGTGTCCGATTACCGGACCAGTCGATGCACCGGAAAAACGGCCATCCGTAATCAGTGCAATACTCTTTCCAAGTTCTTTATCACTGCTGATTGCCTCAGAGGTATAGAACATTTCCGGCATTCCGCTTCCTTTCGGTCCCTCATAGCGGATGAATACCGCATCACCTTTCTGAACTTTGTGTTTCAGAACGGCATCCAGACATTCTTCCTCACTGTCAAACGGTCTTGCACGAAGTACAGACCGAAACATTTCCTTCGGGCATGCAGTATGTTTGATCACAGCTCCTTCCGGTGCAAGGTTTCCGCGAAGAACTGCAATACTTCCATCTGTTCCGATTGCCTTGTCATATGGACGAATAATATCTTCTTTTGTAACATTTACATGATAACGTTTGTTAAATTCCTGAAGCCATTTTTCACATTTTTCATAAAAACCATTCCGCTTCAGTTCTTCCAGGTTTTCTCCCAAAGTCTTTCCTGTAACAGTCATTACATCCAAATGGAGATGTTCTTTAATCTCTTCCATGATTGCCGGCACACCACCTGCATAATAGAAGCATTCAGCCGGCCAGCGTCCTGCCGGACGTACGTCCAGAAGATATCTGGCATTTCTGTGCAGTCTGTCAAAAGTGTCCCCGGTAATCTCAATACCAAACTCATGTGCAATTGCCGGAATATGTAACAGACAATTTGTGCTTCCTGAAATTGCAGCATGTACAAGAATCGCATTTTCAAAGCTGTCCATAGTCACAATATCTGACGGACACATTTTTTCCATCTTGGCAATTCTCACTGCCTGTCTTCCCGCTTCTCTTGCAAATTCGAGAAGATCCGGGCTTGTAGATGGCATCAATGCTGTACCCGGAAGCGCAAGGCCAAGTGCTTCTGCCATAATCTGCATGGTAGAAGCTGTTCCGATAAAGGAACATGCTCCACAACTCGGGCATGCATTGCACTTTGCCCAGTCAAGCTTTTCTTCATCAATTTCACCACGTTCAAATTTTGCACTGTACATTCCAAGCTGTTCCAATGTCAGCATCTCCGGTCCGGCATTCATTGTTCCACCCGGTACAAATACAGACGGAATATTTACTCTGGCAAGCCCCATTAAGTTTCCCGGAACACCTTTATCACAGCTTGAAAGATAGACACCCGCATCAAACGGTGTTGCATTTGCATGAATTTCGATCATATTAGCTATCATTTCACGACTTGCCAGGCTGTAATTGATACCATCGGTTCCCTGACTTTCACCATCGCAGATATCGGTACAGTAATAACGTGCTCCAAATCCGCCTTCTTCAGCAATTCCCTTTCGTACCTCTTCCACAAGAACATTTAAATGTCCGCTTCCCGGATGACTGTCACCGTAAGTGCTTTCTACCATGACCTGAACCTTTCCCAGGTCCTCTTTTGTCCATCCTGTTCCCAGACGCAGCGGATCAAGCTCCGGTGCAAGTTTTCTCATTTTCTGACTTTTTAACTGCATGATTTTCTCCTCTTTCTGTTTTTATTCTCGAATCAATTTCAAACTTTCCAGTTTCTCTCTGAGTTTCTTTTCTTCATCCTCTGCCACACCAAGTTCCACATGATCAAATGTCGGCAAACTGAAGACTCCCAGCATAGATTTAGCATCTACAATATATTTTCCACAGATCAAATCCACATCTGTCTGACATCCGGATGCCGCCTGCACCAGATGTTTTGCATCATACATATCCCGTAAATAAACCGGCCATGCTTGTATCCATTACTGCCGGCATCGTTGCCATAATTCCGGAAGCCATCGTCATTGCCACAATGGAGCTTCCCACTGAAGCTCTGACCAGAACTGCAATAAGAAAAGCAATAAGGATCAATGGAAGTCCGCTTTTTTCAAGAACCGGACCAATAATATTTCCAAGTCCGGAATCCTGAAGCATCCATCTGATCACACCGCCACTGGCAATAACAAGAAGTATCATACCTACCGGTCTGAGTGAGTGATCCAATATTTTTTAACTGAGCACCGGTAAATCCCCGGCGGATTCCCAGAAAATACATTGCTGCCAGAGTTGCAATCATCAGCCTCATTGGGTCGGCCATAAAAGTTGTTTCTTCCATTTCGCTTTTACCTCCTTGATTCATCTGATGTTTTTCAAGTTCATTGCAAATTCATCTGACCTATTTCAACTTTTTTATGCTATTTTTTTGATTTTAAGCCATTTTTATCGTAATTCATCTGATGTATTTATCATATATTCACTCTTCAAAAAATGCAATACTGGAATTTTACCCAAAATATTTTGTGTATTTTTGTGCATATCAACATTTTGACTTTGGTTTCAAAAGATATTATCATAAAAAGCAGGAAATATATAAGATAAGAAATGGAGTAAATCATATGACGAATTTACCATCTGAAGAAAAAAGCCTTCCTCAGAAAATATCAGAAGATATCATCGCACTTATTTTGGAAGAAAACCTGCAGCCCGGAGACAAATTGCCTAATGAAACAATTCTTTCCGAACGCCTGAATGTTGGAAGAAGTTCTATTCGCGAGGCAATGAAACTTCTTGCTTCCAGAAATATCGTTACTATCCGTCAGGGATCCGGTACTTACATTGCCGCTTCTCCCGGAATGGTTGAGGATCCTCTCGGCTTTACTTTTATCGGTAACAAGCAAAAGCTCATTAATGATCTGCTGGAAGTTCGTTTTCTTCTGGAACCATCCATTGCAGCAATGGCAGCCACACATGCAGATGAAAATGACATAAAAAAAATCACCGCTCTTTGCGATGAAGTTGAACTATTATTAAAAAATCATGAAAATCACATATATAAGGATATCGAGCTACATACAGCTATAGCAATGAGCAGTAAAAATGTAGTAGTTCCAAGGTTGATTCCTGTAATTAACAGTTCTATTCCGTTATTTGTAGAAACAACCGGTGGTAGTCTGCACGAGGAAACCATAGAAACGCACCGCGAAATTGCTGATGCTATCGCATCCCACGATCCGCTTCGTGCCCAGGATGCCATGTATCTTCATCTGGTCTATAACCGGAAAAGAATACAGCTTAGCCAAAAATTTCAAGTCGAACGCACGTGAGACTTGGTGCGTGATTCTGGTCAGCGTAAGCTGACATATTCTTCTCAGAATCACTGCACATCCTCGCGGAGCGTTTATCTCAGTCGGAGATTGTACTCCCACTGAGAAAGACTTGTTATTACTCACCACTTGCAGAAGTGGGAGTCTTCTCGACTGAGATAAATCTGAAAAAAAGAGACTCAGCCCAGTCATTACAACTAAGCTAAGTCTCTTCTTTCTATATCTGATCTAGGTGTCAAAACACCCAAATCTTGATTACACGGATTACTCCGTGCTTTGCACTCCCGTAATCCTTATATTATTTTACCCTTGCCGTCAGATGATCTCCATCCACATCAATGAGGATGACATCATTTGCATGTACTTCATCGGCAAGAATCAGTTTTGCAGACAATGTCTCCACATGTTTCTGCAGGAATCGTTTCAGCGGTCTTGCACCGTAGATCGGATCATAACCATGCTCTACGATAAAGTTCTCTGCTGCCGGTGTAAGTTCTACAGAAATCTCGCGGTCTTCCAGACGTTTGTTCAACTGATTCATCAGCAGATGAATGATATTTCCGATGTTATCCTTTGTCAGCGGCTTAAACATGATGATCTCATCCAGACGGTTTAAGAACTCCGGTCTGAAGTTGCCCCGCAGCTCGTTCATAACCAGTTCTTCTGCTTCCGGATTGATATCACCGTTTTCGTCAATACCTTCCAGCAGATGCGCAGATCCAAGGTTGGAGGTCATAATGATGATGGTATTTTTAAAATCTACGGTACGACCCTGGGAATCCGTAATACGACCGTCATCCAGAACCTGTAACAATACGTTAAAGACATCCGGATGTGCTTTTTCCACCTCATCAAACAGAACGACGGAATATGGTTTTCTACGAACAGCTTCGGTCAGCTGACCACCTTCATCGTATCCAACATATCCTGGAGGTGCTCCGATCAGTCTGGATACAGAGTATTTCTCCATGTATTCACTCATATCAAGTCGAACCATATTGGATTCATCATCAAACAGGCTTGCAGCTAATGCTTTTGCCAGCTCTGTTTTACCGACACCGGTAGGTCCAAGGAAGAGGAACGAACCGATCGGCTTGCTCGGATCTTTGATTCCGGCTTTGGAACGAATGATTGCTTCAGTAACTTTTGTGACACCTTCATCCTGTCCGATGACACGTTTGTGCAGTTCTTCGTCCAGATGTAAGGTTTTGTTACGTTCACTCTCAGTCAGTTTTGCAACCGGGATTCCTGTCCAGCGGGAAATGATTCTTGCGATTTCATCTTCGCTGACACTCTCATGCACCAGTGACATATCTTTATTTTTCACGATTTCTTCTTCGTGCGCCAGTTCTTTTTCAAGCTGTGGTTTCTTACCATACTGCAGTTCTGCTGCCTTTTCCAGATCATAATTCTGCTGTGCGGTCTGGATTTCTTTGTTCAGTGCTTCCAGTTCCTCACGCAATTTCTGTACACGCTCAACGGCTTTCTTCTCATTGTCCCACTGTGCTTTCTTTGTCTGGAACTCACTGCGCAGCTCTGCCAGCTCTTTCTGAAGATTCTCCAGACGCTCTTTGCTCAGATTGTCTTCTTCTTTCTTCAGAGCGGTTTCCTCAATCTCCAGCTGCATTACTTTACGGTTCAGTTCATCCAGCTCTGTCGGCATAGAATCCAGCTCCGTCTTGATCAATGCACATGCCTCGTCCACAAGGTCGATGGCTTTATCCGGCAGGAAACGGTCGGAAATGTAACGGTTAGACAATACGGCTGCTGAAACCAGCGCACCATCTGTAATTTTTACACCATGGAATACTTCATAACGCTCTTTCAAACCACGCAGAATGGAAATGGTATCTTCCACCGTCGGCTCATCTACCATAACCGGCTGGAAACGACGCTCCAGAGCAGCATCTTTCTCGATATATTCACGGTACTCATCCAGTGTAGTAGCACCGATACAATGCAATTCACCTCTTGCCAGCATTGGTTTTAACATGTTGCCGGCATCCATGGCTCCGTCCGACTTTCCTGCACCAACGATCGTATGCAGCTCATCGATAAAGAGGATGATCTTTCCCTCGCTCTTCTTTACCTCGTCCAAAACAGCTTTCAGACGTTCCTCAAATTCACCTCTGTATTTTGCACCTGCAACCAGAGCACCCATATCAAGGGCAAATAATTTCTTGTCTTTTAATCCTTCCGGAACATCTCCGCGGACGATACGCTGTGCCAGTCCTTCAACAACGGCAGTCTTACCAACACCAGGCTCACCGATCAGAACCGGATTATTCTTTGTCTTTCTGGAAAGGATACGGACAACGTTTCGGATCTCACTGTCACGTCCGATGACCGGATCCAGTTTCTGATCTCTTGCACGTTCTACCATATCGTAACCATATTTTTCCAATGTATCATAAGTAGCTTCCGGATTGTCGCTTACAACTCTCTGGTTGCCACGGACAGTGGATAATACCTGGAGGAATCTGTCTCTTGTAATTCCATATTCACGGAAAATCTCTTTGATCGCCGGGTTCGGATAACGGATCATACTCAAAAACAGATGCTCTACGGATACATACTCATCGCCCATCTGCTTTGCTTCATCCTCGGCACTGATCAATACTTTGTTCAGCTGCTGACCGACATAAACCTGTCCGCCGGAAACTTTCACTCTCTTTGCCAGATGATCTTCCGCATTGTTCATGAAATGCTGTTTGTTAATCTCCATCTTTTCAATCAGCATCGGGATCAGACCATCTTCCTGACGCATCAAGGCTACCAGCAGATGTTCCTGCTCGATTTCCTGATTACCATATTCATAAGCTAATTTCTCGCAATCCTGGATTGCCTGCATAGATTTCTGTGTAAATTTCTGGATATTCATAAAAACCCCTCCTTTCCGGGTGTTTCTACTATTTTCATACTTTTGTTCTATTTGTTGTATAACGCTTTTCTTTGTGCTAAGTATGTTATACCATATGTTGTTAGCCAAGTCAACACTTGAGTGCTAATTTTTACAAAAAATTTGTACACGCTGAGAACCACGCAAAGTAAAAAGAAACATCCTGCAAGTTTACTTGCGAGAACGTTTCTTTTTGCTATTATATCAAATGAGTGTAAGTCCCTGCTCTTTGGCAAAGTATTCGATAACACGGCTATATTTTTTCTGAATCCGTTGCTATTTGTAGAGAATCACTCTTGTCTCGTATGGCTGCAAAGCTCCTGCTACATGGTTTTTGTAGTTTGTGATCAACTCTTCGCCTTCGTTTTCTTCGAACAGTTCACATGGGACTTCCTTATTTGTAAAGTTGCATGCTACCACCAGTTTTTCGTTTCCAAGCGTTCTCTCATATGCATAGATATCATCATTATCTTCCAGCAGTCCGTGGAATACTCCTTCCACGATCACTTCATACTGGTGACGCAGCCGGATCAGTTTCTGATAGTAGTAGAATACACTATCCTTGTCTTCCAGTGCTGCTTTTGCATTAATCTGTGTATAATTTTTGTTTACACTGATCCAGGGAGTTCCCGTAGTAAATCCTGCATTTGCACTGTCATCCCACTGCATTGGTGTTCTGGCATTGTCACGGCTGATCATCTTCAGGCAGTTCAACATTTCTTCTTCTGTCATCAGCCCGCTTTCTGTATACTCTTTGTATGCATTGATTGCTTCGATGTCTCTGTAATCACTGATCGATTTGAAATATGCATTTGTCATACCTATTTCTTCTCCCTGATAAATATATGGAGATCCTTTTAACATATGCAGACAAGTTGCGATCATCTTTGCAGATATTTCCCGGTACATCGGACTGTCATCACCAAATCGGGATACCGCGCGAGGCTGATCGTGATTATCCCAATACAGACTGTTCCATGCTTTTCCTTCCAGTTCAGTCTGCCATTTGTTCATGACAGCACGCACTTTTTTCATCTCCGGTTTTCTGGTTGTCCATTTACCATATTTGCCGTCTGTGGTTCCCATATGTTCAAACTGAAACACCATGTTCAGTTCGCTTCCATCCAGATTCGCATATTTCTTTGCTTCTTCCGTTGTAACACCCGGCGTTTCACCAACAGTGATCAGATCAAATCTGGAAAGTACACGTTTGTTCATTTCCTGCAGATATTCATGTACATGGGGACCGTTACATACATATGGAGACATATCACCATGCAGACCATCCCTGATTTCCCCGTCCGGATATGCAGGGTCTTTGGAAATCATACTGATAACATCCATGCGGAATCCGTCTACTCCCTTTTCACACCACCAGGTCATCATGCGAAATACTTCGTCACGTACTGCCGGGTTCTCCCAGTTAAGATCCGGCTGCTTTTTGGAGAAACAATGCAGATAGTACATGCCGGTTGTCTCATCAAACTGCCATGCGGAACCACCAAAACATGCTCCCCAGTTTGTCGGCTCTTTGCCGTCTTTCGGATCTTTCCAGATATAATAATCGCGGTATGGATTATCTTTCGATTTTTTACTTTCCAGAAACCATCTGTGCTCATCGGAGCTGTGATTTACTACCAGATCCATCACCAGTTTGATACCGCGTTTATGCATCTCTGTGATCATCCGGTCAAAATCTTCCATTGTTCCGAAATCAGTCATGATATCCTGATAATCAGAAATATCATATCCATTATCATCGTTCGGTGATTTATAAATCGGGGACAGCCAGATCACATCCACACCCAGTTCCTTCAGATAATCCAGATGTTCCGTAATACCGTTCAGATCACCGATACCGTCTCCGTTACTATCCGCAAAACTTCTTGGATAGATCTGATAAATCACACTGCTTTTCCACCATGCTTTACTCATCTTAGTTCCTTCCTCTCTTATGCTCAATTTTCTTGTTGCCTTATCATTTCTGCTAATATCGACAGCAGCTTATCAACCTGGATCGGCTTTGCGATATGCCCATTCATTCCGGCTGCAATAGCAGCCCGCTTATCTTCTTCGAATGCATTTGCTGTCATTGCAATGATCGGTATGCATGCTTTCTCCTGATCTGACAGGTTCCTGATCGTCTGTGTAGCTTTGTAACCGTCCATTTTTGGCATCTGGATATCCATGAGGATGATATCATAGGTTCCCGCCGGCATTTCCGTTATCCTGCTTATACACTGAAGACCATCCTCCACACGTTCGACCTTAAGACCGGCACGCTCAAGTATTACCGCTGCAATCTCTGCATTCAGATCATTGTCCTCTGCCAAAAGAATACTCCTGTTTTTAAGGATTTCTCTGCTTATCCCAGACTCTTCAAGATGCTTTTTCACATAATAGCTTTCATCCGCTATTTTGTGTTTCAGTGTTACAGTAAAGGTACTGCCTTTTCCAAGCTCACTCTCTACCTCTATTGTTCCACCGAGCAGATCTACATATTTCTTTACAATCGACATTCCCAGTCCGGTTCCCGCGATTTTGCTCTTTGTGGTATTCTGCTCACGCGTGAACGCTTCGAAAATCTCTGTCAGATAATCTTCACTCATGCCTATTCCGGTATCGCTTACTCTGTTTCTCACTATTATATACCCAGGCTCGTTGCATGGCAATTCCTCTACACTCATTATAACAGAACCACCGGGTGGCGTATATTTTATGGCATTGCCCAGAATATTGACAAATATTTCTTTTACTTTGGTCGTATCTGTCAATATATGCTCATGTTCTACATTTATCGTGTAATGAAGTGCAAGATTCTTTTTCTTTGCTTCATCTTCAAATATTTCAAACAAAGACTGCCGGATAGCTCCAAGCCTGCCATAATTCTCATTGATCTCCATCTTTCCGCTCTCAATCTTGGCCATATCAAGTACATTATTTATAATTGACAGAAGAAGATTGCCGGACTGCTTCAGTTTTTCCAAGTGTTCTGAAGTTTCAGGCATATCCTTTCCTTTTAGTTCATCCTCCATAAGCTGTGCATAACCCAGAATCACATTCATAGGAGTACGGATGTCATGTGACATATTGTTAAGAAAACGGGTCTTTGCAAGACTGGCATCCTCCGCTTTTTTCAGAGCGATTTCCAGTTTGTCATTCAGTTTTTGTGTATCATTTGCCGCAAGCTTTGCGGCAGCTTCTGCCTTCCTTGCCTTCCGTAAAAATACGAGGATTATAGCAATGATGCTTAGTCCAAAAAATCCTGCCGTGGCAAAAAAAGCAAGCATATTGTCTTTTACAAAATCATAAAAAGTCACCTTATCTGCCGTACTGTCATAGATAGCAAGTGTACTTGTAAGCATATCAGAAGGCATCGTCTTCAAAGTTTTATTCAGTATCGACAAAAGGGTTCCCTCTCCACCTCTTACTGCAAAGCATGCTTCCATTGTTTTTGTAAGTGGAATACTCTTGAAATCTCGATTGTTATCATATTTCAGCGCCTGACTGGTTCCCATAAGAAAACAGTCTGCTTTTTGATGAAGAACCATATCTGTCGCATCAGCAAGCGAATCGCAATCTATCAGCTTCCAGTGGGGATAACTGAACGCAATATGCTGTTTTAAAGCTTCGTGTTCCTTTACCACAGCTACCGAATACGCCTCGTTCTCATTGAAATATTTTTCATCCGTTACCGCCATCAGGCTGTAGGTCCAGGCTGTGTTTGTAAGTGTATAACCTTTTTTTTCTGCAAGATCAGGATTTCTGCCAACATAAAAAATCATGTCAATTTCATGATCCTGCAGTGCCCGAAGCATTTCGTTGTAATCATCATATTCCTGTATACCAAATTTCAGTCTCTGATTACCCAGACAGTCTTTTGCATACGAGATATATTCTGCCAGCATACCGTTAAGTTTTCCTGTCTCTTCATCCATGGAAAAGATTGCCGGATCATTGTTCAAAAAACCGATCCGAATACTGCCATGTTCTTCCAGCCATGATTTTTCTTCACCGGTAAGACTCTGATTATAAGCAAGCGTAAAATACTTCTTATACAGGTCTGCCTTAAAAAAAGGACTATCCTGTTCCAGCTGGCGCATCGCATAATCCAGTTCCGTCTTGATATCGCTGCGCTCTTTATTTATTGCAAAATAGATGCCTGACTTGCCAATCGTAGTAACAGATGATATTCCCTGTTCAGACCAAAGGGATTCCTCCAGAGATACAAAACAATCGATCTCATGATTCGCTAATTTTTTTTCGACATCATCATCATTATTCACATTTACATGTTCTGTATGTATGCCATTCTTATTTTCCCATTCTGTC
>OLRX01002298.1_pt1 | contig 12405 bp, 6 predicted proteins | sample 1672991 | NCBI WGS metagenome assembly OLRX01 (sample SAMEA3136744, study PRJEB25190) | human gut metagenome | biome: human gut; feature: human-associated habitat; material: faeces | place: Austria | collected 2013
TCCGCAACAACAACACGATCAACTGGATTCCGGAGAGCATCGGTAAAGGACGTTTCGGCGACTGGCTGGAGAATGTCCAGGATTGGGGCATCAGCCGTAACCGTTACTGGGGAACTCCGCTCAATATCTGGGAGTGTGAGTGCGGCTGCCAGCATTCCATCGGCAGCATCGAAGAGTTAAAGAGCATGTCGGACAACTGCCCGGATGATATCGAGCTTCACCGCCCGTATATTGATTCGGTGACAATCACCTGTCCGGAGTGCGGCAAAGAAATGCACCGTGTCCCGGAGGTAATCGACTGCTGGTTCGATTCCGGCGCCATGCCGTTTGCACAGCACCATTACCCATTTGAGAATAAGGATTTGTTTGAGCAGCAGTTCCCGGCTGATTTTATCTCCGAGGCGGTGGATCAGACGAGAGGCTGGTTCTACTCCCTGCTTGCAATCTCAACACTGATTTTCAATAAGGCTCCGTATAAGAATGTTATCGTTATGGGCCATGTCCAGGATGAAAATGGGCAGAAGATGAGCAAGTCCAAGGGCAATGCGGTCGATCCCTTCGACGCACTGGAGACCTACGGCGCAGATGCCATCAGATGGTATTTCTATGTAAACAGCGCGCCATGGCTGCCCAACCGATTCCACGGCAAGGCCGTAATGGAAGGACAGAGAAAGTTCATGGGTACCCTCTGGAATACCTATGCATTTTTCGTGTTATATGCAAATATAGATAATTTTGATGCAACAGAATATAAACTGGAGTACGATAAACTGCCGGTTATGGATAAGTGGCTGCTCTCCAAGCTGAACACGCTTGTAAAAGAAGTGGACGACGATCTGGCAAATTACAGGATTCCGGAAGCTGCAAGAGCGCTCCAGGATTTTGTGGACGATATGAGCAACTGGTATGTAAGAAGAAGCCGCGAGCGTTTCTGGGCAAAAGGAATGGAGCAGGATAAGATTAATGCATATATGACGCTCTATACCGCACTTGTGACCGTATGCAAGGCGGCCGCTCCGATGGTTCCGTTTATGACGGAGGATATCTACCAGAACCTCGTCAGGAAGATCGACAAAGATGCCCCTGAGAGCATCCATCTGTGCGATTTCCCTGCGGCGGATGAGAACTGCATTGATAAAGAACTGGAATCGAGGATGGATGAGGTGCTTAAGATTGTCGTATTCGGCCGTGCGGCCAGAAATACGGCCAATATCAAGAACCGTCAGCCGATCGGCAAGATGTTCGTAAAGGCGGAAAAAGCTCTTCCGGAATTCTACCAGGAGATTATCGAAGATGAGCTGAATGTAAAAGAGGTGATATTTACCAGCGATGTGCGCGATTTCACATCCTACAGTTTCAAACCTCAGCTTAAGACAGTGGGACCAAAATACGGAAAACAGCTGGGCAGTATTAAAAAGGCCCTGGCTGAAATCGACGGAAATAAAGCGATGGATACGCTGAATGAGAGCGGAAGCCTGACATTTGACTTTGACGGAGCAAATGTGGTTCTGACAAAAGAGGATCTTCTGATCGATACGGCTCAGGTGGAAGGCTACATTTCCGAGGGAGACAACTCCATTACCGTTGTCCTTGATACGAATCTGACACCGGAACTGGTGGAGGAAGGATTTGTGCGCGAAATTATCAGCAAAATTCAGACAATGCGTAAAGAAGCCGGTTTTGAAGTAATGAACCACATTAATGTTTTCCAGGATGAGAATGAGGTCATTGCCGGCATCCTCAAAAAATACACGGACGAAATCAAGGGCGAGGTTCTGGCAGACAACATCATGCTCGGACAGACCGGAGGATATGCAAAAGAATGGAATATCAACGGTGAAAAGGTTATGCTGGGAGTCGAAAAAACCACCGACTGATTAGGAGGATAACAGATGCAGACTTTTGATAAGGAAGCGATAAAGAAGAGTATTATTGACAATGTGAAGAACCAGTTCAGAAAGACGATTGATGAAGCGACGCCGCAGCAGGTATATCAGGCGGTTGCCTATGCGGTAAAGGATGTAATTATCGATAACTGGATTGCGACGCAGAAAACATTCGATGATTTAAAGGTAAAAAAGGTTTACTATCTGTCCATGGAATTCTTAATGGGCCGTGCCCTGGGGAATAACATCATTAACCTGGGCGAGCAGAAGGAGATAAGGGAAGCCCTGGAAGAGCTGGGCTTTGATTTAAACGCCATCGAGGACCAGGAGCCGGATCCGGCTCTCGGCAACGGCGGTCTTGGCCGTCTGGCAGCCTGCTTTCTGGATTCCCTTGCTACGCTTGGATACCCGGCCTATGGCTGCGGTATCCGCTACCACTACGGCATGTTCAAGCAGAAAATTGAAAACGGTTATCAGATCGAAGTGCCGGATGAATGGCTGAAGAACGGATATCCATTCGAAATACGCCGTGCGGAATATGCAACGGAGGTAAAATTCGGAGGTTATGTGAAGACGGTCTGGAACGGGCAGCGCAATGTGTTTGTCCAGGAAGGCTATCAGTCCGTTCTGGCAGTGCCTTATGATATGCCGATTGTAGGCTATGGAAATAACGTGGTCAACACACTCCGTATCTGGGATGCGCAGCCGATTAACACGTTCAGCCTGACCGCCTTTGACAAGGGAGATTACCAGAAGGCAGTGGAACAGGAAAACCTGGCGAAGAACCTTGTTGAAGTTCTCTACCCAAATGATAATCACTACGCCGGCAAAGAACTGCGCCTGAAGCAGCAGTACTTCTTCAACTCCGCCAGCCTGCAGGTGGCGATTAAAAAATTCAAAGAGCAGAATGAAGATATCCATATGCTGCCGGAGAAGGTAGTGTTCCAGATGAACGATACCCATCCGACCGTATCGGTTGCGGAGCTTATGAGAATCCTCCTGGATGAAGAACATCTGGAGTGGGAGGACGCCTGGGATATCACAACGAGATGCTGCGCCTACACAAACCATACCATCATGGCAGAGGCTCTGGAAAAATGGCCGATCGAGCTGTTCTCCAAACTGCTTCCTCGTGTATACCAGATCATCGAAGAGATCAACCGCAGATTTATCCTGGAGATCCAGAACAAATATCCGGGAAATCAGGAAAAAATCCGGAAGATGGCTATCATCTACGACGGACAGGTTAAGATGGCCCACCTGGCAATCGCCGGCGGTTATTCTGTAAACGGTGTTGCAAGACTGCATACCGAGATCCTGGAAAAACAGGAGCTGAAAGATTTCTACGAGATGTATCCTGAGAAATTCAATAACAAGACAAACGGTATTACACAGAGACGTTTCCTGATGCATGCGAACCCGCTGCTGGCTGACTGGATCACCGATCATATCGGTGACGGCTGGATCACCAATCTGCCGGAACTGGCAAAACTGAAAGTTTACGCGGATGACAAGAAAGCTTTGCAGGAATTCATGAATATCAAATATCAGAACAAAGTACGTCTGGCAAAATACATCCAGGAGCATAACGGAATTGAAGTCAATCCGCACTCTATCTTCGATGTTCAGGTTAAGAGACTGCATGAGTACAAACGTCAGCTGATGAATATTCTGCACGTTATGTATCTGTACAACGAGATTAAGGCACATCCGGAAATGGATTTCTATCCAAGAACATTCATCTTCGGTGCAAAGGCAGCTGCCGGATATCGCCGTGCAAAACTGACCATTAAACTGATTAATTCCGTTGCAGATGTGATCAATAACGATGCTTCTATCAATGGTAAACTGAAAGTTGTATTTATCGAAAACTATCGTGTATCCAATGCGGAACTGATCTTTGCAGCAGCAGATGTTTCCGAACAGATATCCACTGCAAGTAAAGAGGCATCCGGTACCGGTAATATGAAGTTCATGCTGAACGGTGCACCGACTCTGGGAACCATGGACGGTGCAAACGTGGAAATCGTAGAAGAAGTTGGTGCAGAGAATGCATTCATCTTCGGTCTGACCGCTGATCAGGTTATCAACTACGAAAACAACGGCGGATACGATCCAATGCAGTACTTCAACAACGATCCGGATATCCGTAACGTACTGATGCAGCTGATCAATGGAACTTACTCCAACGGAGATTTCAACATGTTCCATGAGATCTACGATTCTCTGCTGAACACAAACTGCAGTGATCGCGCAGATACTTACTTTATCCTGGCAGACTTCAAGTCTTATGCAGAAGCACAGAAGAAGGTGGAAGCTGCTTACAGAGACAGCGAAGGATGGGCGAAGATGGCTCTTCTGAATACTGCCAGTGCAGGTAAATTCTCTTCTGACAGAACGATTCAGCAGTATGTGGATGAGATCTGGCATCTGGATAAGGTTACGATTGAAGAGTAATTTCAACAAGTTAAATATGTTGTAGGACGGACGCGGCCGGATGACCGTTTCCGGTCCAGGCAACGTGGGCAGGGGAACTTTGAACTAGCCGCTAACTCCGACTATAATTTGCTTGGGTCAGCTGACCCAAGCAAAAGTCTACGTAAGCGTCGGATTTCAAAGCTTCCCCTAACCGCCCACAAAGTGTTGCCTGGACCGGAAACGGTCATCCGGCCGCTGTGCGTTGGCGGGGACTGATTTATCAGATGTTGGGCATTTTTAAGGGGATAAAATTACTCTTTTGGGGGGGAGGAGAGAGATAACATAGAACGGACGCAATCGGCTGATCGTTTCTAATCCTGGCAACGTGGGCAGGGGAACGTTGAACTAATCCCTAACTGCGACTAAGACTCTCGCGAGAGCGCTCGAGCCTAAGTCTCCGTAAGGGCTGGATTTCAAAGCTTCCCCTAAGCGCCCACAAAGTGTTGCCTGGATCAGAAACGGTCAGCCGATTGCTGTGCGTTGGCAAATGGAAAATCTATACAATTACGACCGCAACCTTCTCCACACCACAATCGCAGTCGAAGAAAGGCGCCCTCATGGAAAGCTGGCAGCTTGTCGAGCACGAGTTTGAGACTACAGGCTCAAACCGAGCGCAGACCCTGCCTGCTTTCCATGAGGGCGCCTTTCTTCGACGGACCTTTGCCAGTACCGTAAATATAGGAACGAATCCCTGTTTTTATCAAACTTTAAACCGATATCCAACCCCCCATATCGTTTCAATATACTGCGGTTTTGCCGTATTAAACTCGATCTTCTCCCGGATCTTCTTAATATGCACCGTAACCGTAGCAATATCTCCCACAGACTCCATATCCCAGATTTCCCGGAATAACTCATCCTTTGTAAACACTCTGTTTGGATTCTGTGCCAGGAAGGTCAGAAGATCGAATTCCTTGGTGGTAAAATTCTTTTCCTCTCCATTCACCCAGACTCTTCGTGCTGTCTTATCAATCTTGATCCCGCGGATCTCAATAATATCATTTTCCTGTACACCCGATCCGATCAGCCGCTCATACCGCGCCAGATGCGCTTTTACTCTTGCCACCAGTTCACTGGGACTGAAAGGTTTTGTCATGTAATCATCTGCTCCGAGTCCAAGTCCCCGGATCTTGTCAATGTCATCTTTCTTGGCAGAAACCATAATGATCGGCGTGTTCTTCTGTGCCCGGATCTCCCGGCAGATATCAAACCCGTTCATCTCCGGCAACATCAGATCCAGGATCACCAGATTAAAATCTTCTGTCAGAGAACGTTTTAGTCCGACATCACCCCGATGCTCGATCTCTACTTCAAACCCGCTCAGCTCCAGATAATCCTTTTCCAGATCTGCGATTGCTTCTTCATCTTCGATAATTAATATTTTACTCATGTACAGGTACCTCCTGATATTTTCTCAAAGCCAGATACATGGTAGTACCTGTGCCTTCTTTACTTGTTGCCCAGACCTGGCCGCCGTGATCTTCCATGATCTTTTTAACGATGGAAAGACCGATACCGCTTCCGCCCTTAGAAGAATTTCTCGAAGCATCCGTGCGGTAGAAACGCTCGAAAATATTTGCCAGATCCTTCTGTGCGATTCCTTTTCCGTTATCTTCAATTTCAATCTGAATAAAATCTCCTACATCCCGCAGACGGATATTGATCACACCTTTCGGTTTGTTCATATATTTCAGGGAATTGCTGATGATATTGTTGATGACACGTTTTAACTGCTCTGCATCTGCAATTACCACCGCATCTTCTTCCAGATAATTGAAATATGTCAGCGATATACCGCTTGAGTCCAGTTCTACGCTCAGTTCATCTACACAGTCTTCAAAATAATCACTGATATGAATCTTGTTGAACGTATACGGGATCCGGTTTGTATCAATCTTGGAATAAAAGGTCAGTTCGTTGATCAGCCGGTCCATTTCATTTGCCTTATTATAGATGGTGCGGATATATCGGTCCATCTTCTCCGGCGTGTCTGCCACGCCGTCCATGATGCCTTCCACGTAACCCTTGACAGCTGTGATCGGTGTCTTCAGATCATGGGAAATATTGCTGATCAGTTCCTTATTTTCCTTGTCAAATGCCACTTTTTCTTCAGCAGACTCCCTCAGGCGCTTACGCATTTCCTCAAAATCATCACATAGATCTCCGATCTCATCCACACCTGTTTTTTCAATTGTAAAGTCCAGATTGCCTTCCTTGATATTTTTTGTTGCTTCCTTCAGCTGAGTCAGTGGAGTCATTACGCCGCGATATGTCCAGGTACAAAGCCCCAGGGCAGTGAGAATCAGGATCAGGATGATCACAAACACAGTATCCAGCAGGATCTTCTTTAACTGAGGAACCATGGAATTGGAATGGAAAATAATAAACGCACTTCCTTTGACACCGTCAGTAAAGGTAAAATCCACCTGCTTGATAAGGGACTGTACATCGGCACCGATATAGACCCCCCGGTCATTGTCTGCAGAAGGATCGCCGTATTCCGGAAGTTCGGAAAAGAGCAGTTCATCCTGTGTCGGGGAACCACAGTAAAACATATCGTTACCCTTCCGGATCAGCAGATAAGCATTTTTCCCGGTCAGATCCTGATTCAGCGAATTCAGATAAGAAGTTTCCTCCAGCTTTTCCGGATCCGAAGAGGCTGTTTTCTCGAGAGTGGAGAATGTTTTCTGCGTCATTTTGCTCAATAGCATGGTATTGTTGGAGAGATTTTCATAAGTAACCCCTTCGATTCCATATTTCTTTTCCAGTGACCAGACCTGATACATGGTAAAACCGGCAACTGCAACACCGGTCAGGATCAGAGGAACCAGAATGATCACAAAAAATGAGATAACCATACGATTTTTCAGTTTCATAGTTTCACCTGTTTTCTGTTTTGATATAGACGGGCAGAAGTACCCATAATGATATATCAAGTATAGCATATAGCATGTGCTTTTTCATCTAAACAAAGTGGGATAATTCTAAAGATTCTGTAAAATTATGAGAAAGTCTCCCGCGTCTGCCGTGGAAAAACAGAAACCCCGGCACTGTCTGTGATGGCAGGAAAAACATAAGAGCGATGGAAAGAAACAGGAGAATGTACTGAAAAATAAAAATATAAATGTTAGGATTTGGTAAAATCATTCAATAAATTCGGTTTTCTTCTGGAAATATGTAGCATAATAGCATAAAGAATAGTATAATAGACACAGAAATATGAAAGAGAGGGCTTACATATGAAGCAAAATAACATGTTGGCTATGATCCTGGCTGGAGGAAGAGGAAGCAGACTTCATGACCTGACAAAAAAAGTTGCCAAACCTGCAGTATCATACGGCGGAAAATATCGGATCATTGATTTTCCACTGAGTAACTGTGCAAACAGTGGAATCGATGTAGTCGGCGTACTGACTCAGTACGAATCCGTCCTGCTGAACAGTTATGCAGCCGCAGGAAGAAGATGGGGTCTGGATACCAAAGACAGCGGCGTATATATTCTGCCACCACGGGAAAAAGCAGATGCAAACCTGGACGTATACAGAGGAACTGCGGATGCTATTTCTCAGAACATTGACTTTATTGATACCTATGCACCGGAATATCTGCTGGTTCTTTCGGGTGACCATATTTACAAGATGGACTACGATGAGATGCTTGATTACCACAAAGAACATCATGCAGATGCAACCATCGCCGTTATTGAGGTTCCGATGAAAGAAGCAAGCCGTTTTGGTATCATGAATACAGAAGAAGGCGGAAAAATCGTAGAATTCGAGGAGAAACCTGCGGAGCCTAAGAGCAATCTGGCATCCATGGGAATCTATATCTTTAACTGGAAACTGCTTCGGAAGATGCTTCTTGCTGATATGAAAGATCCGGATTCCAACCATGATTTCGGAAAAGACATCATCCCAAGAATGCTGGAAGACCAGAAAACACTGTATGCATATAAGTTCAAAGGATACTGGAAAGATGTGGGAACCATCGATTCCTTATGGGAAGCCAATATGGATCTGCTGGATAAGAACAATGCACTGGATCTTGCCGACAGTTCCTGGAAGATCTATACCCAGGATACCGATGCGCTGCCACAGTATATCGGTGCGCAGGCGAGTATAGAGAGAGCATTTATCACACAGGGATGTATCGTGGATGGTCTGGTTAAGAACTCTGTCCTGTTTACAGGAGCAAAAGTAGCACCGGGAGCAAAAATTATTGACAGTGTACTGATGCCGGGTGTGGAAGTAGAAGAAGGTGCAGTCGTAACACGCGCCCTTGTCGCGGACAACGTAAAGATCGGAAAGAATGCGGTTGTCGGCAGTGCAGACAGTGAAAATATCGAACTGGTTGCAAAACGTGTAAAGGGGGAAGAATAAGATGAGTAGAGCATTTGGAATCGTAAATTTCGCAGGCAATAATATACAGGGGAATCCGATGCAGGCTTATCGTCCGACCGGAGCGATCTCTTTTCTCGGAAGATATCGTGTGATCGACTTCCCGATTTCTAATATGAGTAACAGTGGAATTGATTCTATTCAGGTGTACATCCGCAGAAAGCCACGTTCTCTGGTAGAACATCTGGGAACCGGACGTCACTACAATATCAATTCCAAACGTGGCAATTTAAATCTTCTGTTCTGTGAAAACGGAGACGAAAATAGTATTTACAGTACGGATCTGGCAGCTTATGTGGAAAACCTGGATGCCATTGAGGAGATGAGTGAAGAGTACGTAGTCATCGTACCAAGCTATATGGTTTATACTGCAGATTACGAAGAATTTTTACAGAACCATATCGAATCCGGTGCGGATATCACACTGATGTATCAGAATGTGGACAATGCAAAAGATCATTTCCTGAACTGCCAGGTGCTGAATCTGAACAAACAAAAAGGTGTGCTGTCTCTGGAACCAAACCACGGAAATGTAAAAAACAGAAATATTTTCATGGACACCTATGTAATGAAAAAAGAGATCTTCCTGGATCTGATCGATAAAGGACGCAAGCTGTCTTCCGTATATACACTGGCAGATGCACTCAATGAATCCTGTGGAGAGATGGATATCCGTGGAGTATCTCACAGAGGTTATTTTGCAGCAATGACCGATCTCAAGAGTTATTTTGATGCCAACGAAGAACTGCTTGACCGCAGGAAAGCAAGAGAGCTGTTTCATGAAGAGTGGACGGTCTATACCCGTACCAACGATTCCTGCCCGACCCAGTATTTTGAAGGCAGCAATGTAAAATCATCCGTAATTTCCAATGGATGTCTGATAGAAGGAACGGTAGAAAATTCAATCATTGGACGTGGATGTGAGATCAGGAAAGGTGCGGTTGTCCGCAACTGTGTGGTAAATGCAGACGTAGTGATCGGCAAAGATGTGCATGTGGAAAATATGGTCATTGACAAACATGCGAAACTGATCCACAGCAATCAGATTATTGCAGAGCCGGAAAAACCGGGTTATATCCGTAGAGGAGACAAGCTGTAAGAGCAGACAGGATATTATAATGCAGATTGTGTGGCAGGATCACGGATCAAAAGATCCCATGGTTTATTGATCACGTAAATAATCGTATCTCTGTGGGAAAGTGACGAAGATGCATGCGAAAAGCGGAAGCTCTTTTGCTACTGAACGATCGGTAGAAAAAGAGCTTCTGTTACTTATTTTATTCCGATTATTTTTCCGGAAGTGTTTGAATTTTGAACGAGAGTACATGGGAAAGAAAAGGAGTGAGCAGATGGAAGGACACTCGATATCCGGCGAAAGCCGGAAAAACGGATGGGTGGAACAGAAAAAGGAATTGACGAAAGTATTGAAAATCGCATGGCCGGCAGTCTTTGAGTCTTTTTTTATCTCGCTGGCGGGCATGATCGATGTCTATATGGTCAGTGGACTCGGTTCGGAAGCAGTGGCTTCGGTGGGACTGACGACACAGCCAAAATTCCTCGGACTGTCTTTATTTTTTGCGATGAACGTGGCGATTGCCGCGATCGTTGCCAGACGAACAGGAGAAAAAGACAAAAGAAGAGCAAATGAAACGCTGGCAGAGGCAATCCTTCTTACGATTCTCTTCGGCGCGGTCATCACGGTTGCCTGTGTGAGTCTGGCAGGATGGCTGATGGAAAAGTGTGGATCCGCACCGGATACCCATGACGGAGCGGTGATTTATTTTCAGATTATTATGGGTGGGATGATCTTTAATATTATATCCATGGTGATCAATGCTGCACAGAGAGGGGCAGGAAACACCAAAATCGCGATGTATACCAACACCATATCCAGCATCGTCAATATTATTGGAAATTATCTTTTGATCGGCGGTCATCTTGGCTTCCCTAAACTGGGGATCCGCGGAGCAGCACTGGCGACGGTGCTTGGAACGGTTGTGGGGTGTACGATCAGTGTAATGTCACTGTTTCGGAAGGATTCCTTCCTCAGTATTCCGTATATTATAAAAGAAGGGCTGTGGAAACGGTTCGAATCGGTAAAAATAATCTTAAAACTTTCAAGCAGTACATTCGTGGAGCAGATTCTGATGCGTATCGGTTTTATGTCAACCGCTGTGATGGCAGCTGACATGGGAACGGCGGCGATGGCGGCACATCAGGTGGGAATGAATGCGCTGAGTCTGTCGTTCTCTTTCGGCGATGGTATGCAGGCGGCAGCCGTGGCACTGATCGGGCAGAGTCTCGGAAGCAAAGAACCGCAGGAGGCAAAGCGACACGGGATGACCTGCGAAAAAGTGGCACTTGTGATGGCTGTTTTTATGTCCATGTTCTATCTGTTCTGCGGAAAGTGGCTGTTCGGACTGTTCTTTGCAGAAGCACATATCGTGGAGATCGGTGTGAGGATCAGCCGGATTCTGATAGTGATCGTACTGTTCCAGATCTGTCAGGTGGTATTCACCGGAGCACTGCGCGGTGCGGGCGATGTGGTGTACACCATGATCAGTTCTACCATCAGCGTTACCTTTGTGAGAACGGCTGTTTCGTATATATGTTGCTATATTGTTGGCTGGGGAATCTACGGAATCTGGATGGGTATCGTAGCGGATCAGTTCTGTCGTCTGATGCTAAGCGGCATACGGTTCCGGAGCGGAAAATGGATGAAAATCAAGATTTGACCTATTTATAAAAATTTTATGGTGCCTGACACCGTTTCCCTCTTGACGAACAGGCAAAACTGCGTTATGTTATTAGACGTAAATTGTATAGAAAGCTTTTCTCTTATTCAGAGTGATGGAGATACATAGGATCTGTGAAGTCACGGCAACCCCGGTTTTGGAAGGTGCCAGCCTGAGCGAGTTAATCGAACAATAAGGGGATTTGATTATCTTTAGATCAATCCGCTGCGAGGCGGTTTTTTTTTATTTCTGTATAAAACAAGAGAGGAGAAACAAAAAGCGATGGAAAAATTATTATTCACATCAGAGTCCGTTACAGAAGGACATCCTGACAAAATGTGCGATGCGATTTCAGATGCCATTCTGGATGCATGCATGGAGCAGGACCCGATGAGCCGTGTAGCCTGTGAGGCAGCAAGCTGTACCGGTTTCGTACTTGTTACAGGAGAAATTACAACAAAGGCAACTCTTGATATTCCTGCAATTGTAAGAAAGACTGTAAACGAGATCGGATACAACGATGCAAAGACCGGTTTTGACGGACATACCTGTGCGGTTATGGTAGCTTTAGATCAGCAGTCCGCAGATATTGCCATGGGTGTTGACAAGGCACTTGAGGCAAAAGAGGGCGAGCTGACAGATGATCTGGATACCGGCGCCGGAGATCAGGGAATGATGTTTGGATATGCAACCAATGAGACACCGGAATTTATGCCATATCCGATTTCACTGGCACACAAGCTGGCATTACAGCTTACAAAGGTTCGTAAAGACGGAACACTTACCTACCTTCGTCCGGATGGAAAGACACAGGTTTCTGTAGAGTATGATGAAGCAGGAAAGCCAAAGAGACTTGAGGCAGTTGTTTTATCTACCCAGCATGATGAGGACGTTACCCAGGAACAGATC
>OLRX01002299.1_pt1 | contig 12405 bp, 7 predicted proteins | sample 1672991 | NCBI WGS metagenome assembly OLRX01 (sample SAMEA3136744, study PRJEB25190) | human gut metagenome | biome: human gut; feature: human-associated habitat; material: faeces | place: Austria | collected 2013
CCTCGTCCATATCGACCCATGCACCGTGGGGCAGGCCGATAACGCCCGGCATGAAGCGCTGCGTGGGGCACGCGGTGCGGAGGCACTTGCCGTGGGGGCTTGTGATCAGCACCGTGTCGCCTTCCTGGATGCCCTTCTCCTGCGCGTCCTGCGCGCTGATGAACACGGGGTTCGGCCAAGTCTCGCGCAGCCATTGCACGTTGTCGAACACGGTGTGGGAGCGGCGCAGGTAATGGGGGTTGTACACCTGGTAGGGATAGTCGCCCTTAACGCCCGCCTCGAAGTCGCTGAACGTGGCCTCGACGCCTTCTTGCGGGGGGACGTAGGTAGGAATGGCCTCGATCTTGCTGTAGCCGATGCCGTTGATGGCGTCACGCAGGGGCGCGCAGTATATCTCCTGCTTGCCGCTGGCGGTTTTCAACGGATTCGCCTCGGGGTCCTGTACGAACTTCTCGTAGGCGATGTAGCTATAGCCGTCGTCGGGCGAGCGGGGTATCTGGTACATACCCTTCTCGATGAGCTCCTTCATCCCGATCACGCCCTCTTGCGGCTCGCCCTCGCACTCCCATTCCTTGATGTCGTCCTCGGTGATGGTGACGAGCGGCTTCTTCTCGCCCGCCTCGTCGACGATGTACGCTCCCGCGAGCTGGTTGAACAGCTGTTGCTTCACGCCGAAGGGGAACACTTCCTCGGGGTTGAGTCCCAAGCGCTTTCCTATCTCGCTGGCGATCTCCTCGTCGGAAAGGCATTCGTACATCCGGTCGATCACCTTAGAGTGGTAGATGAGCGCCTCGCGATTGCCCTGGAGGAACCCGCCCTCCTTCTCCCAGTAGGACTCGATGGGCAGCACGAAATCGGAGTAGGCGGCGTTCGTGGTCATGAACAGGGAGTGCGTGACCACGAGGTCGACCTTGCGGTGCGCCTCGATACCCTTGGCCTGGCCGTCGGTGGTCTGGAGCTTAGCGTTCATGCTGTCGTGGTAGATGAGCTTGATATCCACCTCGCGCGGCTCGCCGGGAACCTTTTTCGTGGAACCGCCCGCATAGGTGTACTTGCCGTCGACGATGGCGTTCCACATCTCCGTGTCGTTGATGCTCTCGGTGGCAGCGAGCGGGTTCTTGATGGACGGGAGCTCGCTCGAGCCGGCGCCTATCAGGTACGTGCCGCCGTTGAACGAGCGCGAATGGCACGACAGGCCGCACATGTGGCCCGACTTGCCGAAGTGGCCGCCCATCGCGCCCAGCGTCATGACCAGCTGGGGAAGGCAGTCGGCGTTGTGCGTGCGGGCGGAGGCCCAGGCCATGAGAATGGCGGCCTTGTTGTCCTTGCCCATGAGCCCGGCCAGGTAGCGGATGTTCTCGGGGCTCACGCCGCAGATCTTGGAGGCCCACTCGGGCGACTTCGGGGTTCCGTCGTGGGTTCCCAGGACGTAGTCCTTGAAGTTGCCGGCCGGGTCCTCGCCCTCGGGCATGTGGTCGGCGTCGAAACCTACGGTGTGGGTGTTCAGGTAATCCCAGTCTATCAGGCCCTTCTCGCCGTCAAGCTCCAACATGGCGTTCGCGATGCCCAAGAACAACGCCATGTCGGTCGAGGGACGACAGGGAATCCACTCCGCGTCCACGAGCGCATAGGAGTCGTTGTAAAACGGATCGACCGCAACGAACTTCGCGCCGGCCTTCTTCATCTGCAGCAGATGGTAGGCAGGGTTGCCGGCGGACGACCAGGCCGGGTTCGTGCCGAACATGACCACGACCTCGCTGTTGCGCATGTCGAGGCGGTCGTTGATGCCCTCGTTCGGCTGCGGGGCGATGCCCACCACATCGGGCGTGTACGTCCACGCGCCGCGCGACGTGGTGCCCCAGTGGCCGATGTAGCCGCCATAGAGGCTTAGGAACTTGGAAACGGGGCCGCCATCGGCGAAGAACGCGCGGTTGCCATGGGCATCCTTGATGCGCTTGATCTCGTCTGCGATGTAGGTATACGCCTCGTCCCAGGAGATACGTTCCCATTCGTCCTTGCCGCGGAGGTCTCCGTGTGCGTTCTCGCCGCCGCCGGGCTGCCAAGACTTGCGCTTCATGGGGTACTTCAGGCGGTCGGCGGACAGCACGTGGTTGCGCTGGGCGCGGCCGCGGACGCAGGCTCGCTGCTGCGGGTAGTCGGGGCTGTCCTCGTGGGTGTCGTCGGTCTTCTGGCGTATGACCACGCCGTCCTTCACGAGCGCCTTGTTGAGGCACCGACCGCCGCAGTTGTGCCAGCAGGCCGCCGTGACCCAGGTGCCGTCCGTGATGTTGCGCGCGTCGGCGGCCTCGTCTTTCTTCGCCGGCTCCACCTTGTTGGGCGCGCAGCCGGCCAGGCCGCCCACGGCCAGGGCGGCCGTGGCGGCGGCGCTGGCTTTGACGAAGCCTCTTCTGCTCAGCTCCGAAGACTGCCGAACCTTCTCCATGTAGCTCGTCATCTCTTCCCTCCTTTTTCGTGCTTTCCCCTTGGAGCAGCACCTTATCGGCGCCTTGCGATGAGACTACAAACCGGCGGCGTTAATAGCAATGGCCACCACCTTGAGTGTTTCTTAAGAAGATGTTTCCCAATTATTAATGATTCCCCTGATCGTGTTATCCCTGAAACGCGGGAAGGCGGGCCGCTGGGCCCGCCTTCCCGCATGGTCGGCGTTCGCGGTCCGCAAAGGACGGCCGCGCGGGGAGTTTTAGAGGTTGCCGAACAGCAGTTCCGTCTCATCGGACCAGGACTCTTCGTCTACGACCCAAGCATCCCCTTGCTTCACCAGGTCAACACCGATGTAGGTCTCGGTCGTGTCCGTGGTCTTCTCCATGGCGGCATTGAACAGCTCGCCGAGCTTGGCCTTAACGGCCGCCTCGTCCATCGAGCCCGCCTCCGTGGAGCGCGAGAACGCCGTGGCGTCCGTCATGCCGGCGAACGCGTACACGTCGCGCATGGTCACGTCGGCATACGTGGTGCCGGTGCCATCGCTGCTCGTGTAGGTGCCGTCAAGCTGGTAGTCGAAGTCGGCCAGCAGCCACTGGACGAACGCAACCGGATCTACGCCCAGCTCGGCAAGGCTGTAGCCGGCGCTGTCGGCAAACTCGGCATCGATCTGGGCCGCAAGCTGCTGCACGAATGCCGGGTCCTGGTTCTTCAGCTTGTCGAGCTCCGCTTGGGCCACGGCCTCGGCCTGCTTCTCGTCCTCGGTGGCAGCGAGCCCGGAGTTCGAATCCGAATAGGGTGCGTTGTCCACCACCGTCACCGAACCGGGATTCGCCGCGATGTAGGCCATGGCGCCGAAGCCGATGACCAGATACAGAATGAACGACAGCACGGAGAGCACGATGCCGATGATGCCGCATACCTTGCCGCCGGTTGCCTTGCCGTCCTTGCCGGCCTCCTTCACGGCCTTCACCGCGAGCACGATGGCGACGATGCCCAGGATAATGCCGAAAAGCGGCGCCCACGCCAGCAGGATGGCGAAGATGCCGCACACGAGCGCGCCCGTGGCCTTGCCGCTCTTGGCGGGCTGCTGGTAGTAGCCGGGAGCGGGCTGGCCGTACGGGTTAAAGGGCTGGCCGGGAGCTACAGGCTGCTGCGGCTGGCCGTAAGGCGCGGCTGGCTGGTACGGCCCCGGAGCGGGCGGGGGAGGCGGGGTGGGCGATGCAGCGGACGGCGCGGTGGGCGTCGGCTCGGGAGCGGATCCGGGAGCAGGCTCGGCAGCGGGCGCCACCTCGCCCCCCGGCTGCTGCGGCTCGGAGTTCTCGGGCAAGGGAACCGTCCGATCTTGATCGTCTGCCATAGTCGTTCCTTTCTGATCAGGCTCGTTATTGCACAATACTCTATCACAATACTAGAGTAAAGTAAGGCCGGCCCGCAAATCGGGCCGGCCTTCGATTCCGCTTTTCGTTGAAGGTTCCGCAGCTTTCGCGTTAGTAGTGCGCCAGGTCGTCGTCCTCGATGCGCCCGCGGAACGTGCGGTAGATGATCACGTGGTACACCAATACCAGCGGCAGGCCCACGCACGTGATGATGGTCATCCACATGAGCGAGAGCTCGGACGACGCAGCGCTCATGAGCGTGATGGACGGGCCCGCGCTGCCGGCCGACGCCACCACAAGGTTCGGGAACATCGAGGCCGCCAGAAGTCCCACCAGGCAAAATGCCGAAACCGACTGCGCGAGGAAGGCGCCCTTGTCGCTTCCCTTGCTGCGCGCCAGCACGATGGACGCCACGATGCCGCCCGCCGCCAGGATGGCAAAGAGCCAGCGTACGATGCCGAGCGCCGGGTCCATGGCCGGCTGGATGACGAAGTGCCCGTACACCGACACCGCCAGGAACAGCACGAGCGCCGCGATCTGCAGCGGCAGCCGCAGGCCGGCCGCACGCGCCTGAAGGGCGGACGGCTTCGGGGCCTTGAGCGCGATCCACGCAGCGCCCGCCGCCAAGAACATGGCCAGGCCAAGCAGGCCGCACAGCAGTGTGAACGGCGTGATGAGGCCCAGCAGCGGAACGCCCACGTAATCGCCGTTCATATCCATGGGAATGCCCGCGTAGATGTTGCCCACGGCCACGCCCAGAAGCAGCGCCGGCAAGAGCGATCCCACGAAGAAGCAGCCGTCCCAGACCTTGCCGTACTTCTTGTCGTGCCCGCGGTACTCAAGCGACACCGCACGCACGATAAGTCCGAACAGCACCAGCATGACCGCCAGGTAGAACCCGCTGAACGTGGTGGCGTAAGCGGGGGCGAACGCCGCGAACAGCGCGCCGCCGGCCGTGAGCAGCCACACCTCGTTGCCGTCCCACACAGGACCGATGGCCCGGCGCAGCACCGCGCGCTCCTCGTCGTTTTTGGCGATGAAGGGCGACAGCACGCCGATACCCAAGTCGAACCCGTCAAGCACGAAATAGCCCGCGATAAGCACGAAGATGAGGAAGAACCACAGCACGCTTAAGAACTCCATCATGGCTACTCACCTTCCTTCTTGCTATCGCCCGCGGCGGCGACGGCCTCCGCAACGACGACATCGCCCTCGGCGTCGGCGGCGACCACGGCCACTGCAGCCGCATCGGCGGCAGCAGCGCCCTCGGCAACCGGCCCTTCCTTGATGAAGCGGCCGATGACCCGCGCCCACCCGATGAGCAGCACCAGATACACGAGCACGAACAGGCCCAGCGTCAGCCACAGCTCCGGCGCCGACACCGACATTGAGATGCCGTCGGCCGTCAGCAGCGACACGCCGTCGGGGCCCGTGACCGACGGGTACACCACCCAGGGCTGGCGCCCCACCTCGGCGGTGATCCAACCCGTCTGAATGGCGATGAACGGCCAGATGGGCGACAGCACCGCCGCCCACTGCAGCCAGCGCATCTTCGCGATGCGGCCGCCCTTGAAGGTGAACACGAGCACGAGAATGCTCGTCAGCATGATGAGCCCGTACATGGCCACCATGAGGTGGTAGCTCTGGAACACGAGCCCCACGGGCATGTCCTCCACCACCATGTCGCCGTACTCCTCGGTCTGGGCGAGCTCGTTTAAGCCCGGATACTCCGTCTCGAAGTTGCCCGTGGCCAGAAAGCTCGTACCGCCGGGAATGGCGAAGGGAGCGATGACCTCCTGGTTGTCCTCATCCACAATGCCCACGGCGTACAGCGGGGGCACCTCGGAATCGTACATGCCCTCCATCATGGCGAGCTTGGTGGGCTGCTCGTTCCACACCACCACGGCCGAAGAGTGGGCGAACACGATCATGGCGCAGGAGGTCACGATGCCCACCACGGCGGCGATGCGCATGGTCTTCATGGCGAACTCGGCGTTGCGGCCCTTGAGCATATACCAGCCGGCCACGGCCATGGCCACGAACGCGCCCATGATGAGCAGTGCGTCCACGGTATGGGTGTAGCGGGCGAAGATGGACGGGTTGAAGGCCGCCGAGAAGAAGTCGGTGATGACGGCCTCGGTGCCGTCGGCGTTAAGCTCCGCGCCGGCCGGCGTCTGCATCCAGGAGTTCGCGATGAGGATCCACAGCGCCGATAGGCACGACCCGGCCCACACGAGCCACGAGGACACCATGTAGAACTTCGGGCTCACCCGCTCGCGCCCGAATAGGAGCACGCCCAGAAAAACCGACTCCAGGAAAAAGGCGAACAGCGCCTCAGCGGCCAAGGGAGCTCCGAAGATGTCGCCCACGAACCGCGAGTAGTTCGCCCAGTTGGTGCCGAAGGAGAACTCCATGGTGATGCCCGTGGCCACTCCGATGGCGAAAGTCGCGGTGAACACCTTCACCCAGAATTTCGTCGCCGCAGCGTCCTCAGGTTTGCGCGAGCGGTAATAGCGGGTCTCGTTGATGGCCAGAATGAGCCCGAGTCCGATGGACAGCGGCACGAACAGGAAGTGGTACGCCACCGTCAGCGCGAACTGAATGCGCGAGAGCACCGCCACATCAGCGAAAGCCTCCATTGCACACCCCCTTTCTCTGCGCGCCCGCGGCCGAGATGCGGCCGCCCCTGGGCGCAATCGAATACGTTCCCATCCCTAAGCGGAACGGTCAGGTTCCATGGTACTCCTTCTTTGCGGAAGGCAGCGTGTCAACCTGGTGTCACTTCCTGCCCGTTTCGCCGCCTCGCCCGCCTCACCCCTAGGCGAAAGACAACTCGCCTTCCAACAGCTGCCGGTAGAGCGCGGCCAGCGCCGGCGAGGGATCGAGTCCCAGCGTTCGCGACAGGCGGTCGCGGCAGGCGAAGAACGTCTGCACGGCGGCCGAGCGCTGATCGGTGGCCATCTGCGCGCGCATGAGAGCCGCCGCCGCGTCCTCGCGCCCCGCATCGCGCTGAAAGGCCTCCCGAGCGAGCCACAGCGCCCCCTGGAGCTCCCCCCGGACAAGAAGACGCCGCGAAGCCGCCACCAGGCCGTCCACGAACTCCGCGTCGAGGCGATCGCGGAAGACGACGATGGCCTCGCACTTGCGCTCGGTGGGCAGAAGCACGCTGCCGAAGGAGCCTTGGATCGTGGCTATGGCCCTCTCCCAGGCCATATCGTCGGCAGGGCCGAACAGAAGGCAGCGAATCAGCTCCTCGAACTCGTCTAGGTCGCTCTCGAACAAATCGGGATCGAGCCGGCAGCCGTAGCGGCTGCGGATGAGGTAGGGGCACGACCCCTGCTGGGAAAGGAGAGATCGCAGATCTCCCCACACGCGGTAGAAGCTCTTCGCCCCCGTGCGCTTGTCGGCGGCGGGCCACAACATGGAGACGATCTGGTCGCGTCCCAGCTCGCGCCCGCGGTGCAGGGCGAGCAGCGCCAGCAGAAGACGGGTCTTCGGGCGGCCCTCGAACTGATAGGTGATGTCGCGGCGCCCCAAAGCGACTTCCATGGTGCCGAACAGCTTCAGGCGCAGCGGCTCCACGGACATCTCGGGCGCGACGGCCATCGCCGTCCGGGGCGCACTGGGCACCGGCAAACTGCGCCCGCGCTCGGAATCCTCGACGACAGGGGCTCCAGAAGACTTCTCGCGGCGCGAGCGGGCCGCCCCCTTCTCGACGTGAGCCGCAAATAATGCGGCGGCCACAGGGGCAGAAAGCCGCGGCAGGCCGAGGCCTTCGAGCACCTCCCCTGCCCGCTCCAGTGCGGCGGCCGCCCGGTAGGCTCCGAAGCCGAGGCTCCAGCCGCGCTCCACGAGTGCATCCAGGGCGCGATGGCTGCAAGCAACGAGCCGCACCAGCTCGGGTCGGCCGGCAATGGCCGTATCGGCGCCGGCGCCCAGCGCTCCGGTCGCCTCCAGGCCCTCCAGCGCCTCCGCGGCGCCGAGCAGCCTGCGCTCCACGTCGATGCGCGAGCCGCCTCCCCAGTCCAGCGCTTCGCCGACCTGGGACGCCCAGACCGCCAGGACGTCGCCGCCACGGCCCAGCGCCAGCACTCCATGCGCCACCACGACCAGCTCGGCCAGACCGTCCTCCCGCTCGACTCCCCCGGCGCCATCCAGTTCAGCCAGGCAGGAGGCGACCGTCTCCTCCATGGCCCGGCGCGTGGCCGCGTTGCCCACCTCCCAGGCCGCCAACGCCGCAGAGAGAACCGTTCGCGGCGTGCTCCTCTCCGAGACAAGGCTGCGCTGGGCGAACTGAACGGCCCGCGCGCGATCGCCCCGCTGCGCCCAGGCCCAGGCGATCATGGCGTTGATATCCGCCCGGGCTGCCATTTGGGTGCGGGTCGCCGATTCGTAGAGCTCGCACACCTCGACGGCCGCGCCGCCCCACAGGGCCGCCCAGCCGTTCGCCGCCAGCCACCGACCGTGGGCCCGCCGGCGCGCCAGCAGCGTCATCGCGCTCACGGCGCGCCCGCATTCCCCGCGCTCCATCAAGCGCTCCGCCAAAACCTCTATCGCCTCCTCCCTGCCGGCGAACCCGCAGGTCTCGGCGAGCGCCTGAAGACGCGCCCGCCCGTGATCCCTCACCTCCCCAAGGGATACGGAAAGTGCGGCGAAGCTCTCTTCGCCTGCGGAAATGCCCACAAGAGGGCAGCGCGCGGCGAGAGCATCCCAGGCCTTCTCGGCCCGGCGAGCCCCGAGTAGCGCTCGCACGTCGTCTATCGTGCCCCTTCCGAGCACCGTCATGGCCCACAGGGCAAGCTCCTCTTCCGGAGTGCATCCCGCCCGACTCGCGCCGAGCACCAGCTGGATCGGCGTCGCAGACCCCCATCGCAGGGCGGCAATGCGCTCGGCCAACCCCAAGGGGCGCCGATCCGTCACCCCTTCGGGCTCCTCCTCCAAATCCTCCCGCGCTACCAGCATCTCCGCGGCCTCGATGACGACGCGCCTGCCGAACAGCTCCATCGGCGCATCGGCCCGCGTTGTCGTGGCAATCACCTCGCAGCTTGCATCCGCCAAGCGCTCCACGACCTCCGCAAAGGCCTCGGCGCGATCATCGGTAAGGAGCGGAAGATCGGCCACCACCATCAGCGCGGCGTGCTCGTCGGCTTCAAGCACCGCCTCGGCCAGCACCCCCGCATCCAAATCCCGCAGGAAGCAGGGCGACGAGCCGCGCAGCCAGAATACGTGCTCGAACTGGAACATCACAGATGCGTACTCAAATGCGAGCGTCGCCTTCCCGAACCCCGGCGGCGCGACGACAAGGCGCAGGGCGCCGCGATCCTCGAGGAGCCGCGACAGAAGGCGCGGTCGGCTCCTCAGGCGGTCGGGAACCACTCCGTGGGGGCGCCTCCCCTCGCAAGCGCTCTGCTGGATGAAACGGGTCATGGGCATCTCCTTCTTCTTTCGGCCCTCGCTAACAACAGGTCGCACCTTACGAGGCCCCGACTGTCCGGGCAACCAGCAAGGAACACAAGGCCGCCGATCCCCTTCCGTCGTCGCCCGGGCAAGCCGCCCGCAAGATACAGGCAGCCCTGTGGAAGACACCCGCAAACGCAAGGAACGCGCGAGGAAGGCCCGTTGAGGGCGTCTCCCGTTGCTTGCGAAAAAGCTCCAGCACTATTCGAGATCCGCGCAAGCAAGGGGCAGTCGAGCCGCACCCGCACGACAGCCCCTCGCCTTCTCCTCGCGCCACCGGCAGAAAGCCGACAGCCCTCCTTGCCGCCCCAGGAGGAGCATCGCCGGCGAGAAACCGGGACACCGCCACGGTTTCTCCACGGTTCGCGCGAGAACGCTCCCGCGAAACCATAGGGGTCGGCGCGGACGTCAGGCGAGAGCACTTCCGCGAAACCGCGGCGGTCGGCGCGGGCATAAGAAAAGACCCCTCCGCCATTGCGGAAGGGTCTCGCTTCTCGGAGCGCGCCTTGCGCCTCTTGCCTTTCTGCGCGCTGCCGCGCCGGCCCAGTCGCCCGTCGGGCTCCCTCGGAGCTTTAAGCCTCCTCGCCCTGGGTCGCCTCGCGGCCGAGCAGCTTGGCGATGCGATCGGAATACTGCAGGTTCTCGAGCCCCGCCTCGGCGGCCAGGTCGATCACCGGCGCGTCGTTCCACAGCGCCTCCAGGCGGTAGTACTCGCGGGTCTCGGGCATGAACACGTGCACGACGATGTTGCCGTAATCCAGAAGCGACCAGCTTCCGTCGGCGGACATCTCGCGGTGCGTGGGCTTGATGCCCGCATCCTCGCGCAGCTTGTCCTCGATCTCGTCGATGATGGCGTCCACCTGGCGGGAATTGGCGGCCGTGGCGATAACGAAGTAGTCGGTCACGCCGATGAGATCGCACACTTCCTGCACCATGATGTCGGTGGCCTTCTTCTCGTCAGCGGCCTTGGCGGCAATGAGCGCGCACTCGCGCGAGAAGGCGGCCTGCTGCTCTACAGCATCGGTCATAGCTATCCTCACTTTCGGGAACATCAGATTTTGCTTGCATACCTTAGCACAAGTCCCCCGGGAAGAGGCCCGGGAGGGGGCGCGCGGAGACCTCTGAGCGCCCCCTTCCGGAGCTCTTCCCTCCATTGCCTTTGTTGTGTTAGGGCCTTCCGTAGGGAATGGGGTCGGGGTTGGCCTCGGCGCGGTAGACTTCCTGATCGGGCATGTAGGAGTTCCAAATCTCGGTGGTCTTGGAGTACATGGGGTGGCGCCGCTCCATGATGAGCTGGACCCAGTAGGCATACACCTCCAGGAACAGACCGGTAAGCTCAAGTTCGCCGACCTTCTCGCGCAGCTTTTCCACGACTTTTCCCTTGCGCCCCGGCTCCAGGGCATCGGCGATATAGACGATCATGTCCAAGTCGCTCATGCCCGCATCGCCCAGCGTATGGCGCTCAACGGCGGTGAGCACCTCGGGCGGCAGCTCCGGAAAGGCGCGGCCCAGGGCCACGGCGGCGGTGAGGCCATGCAGGACGCGGGGCATAGCGACAAGCTCGGCATCCAACTCCATCCCCAGCTCATCGGCCCGCGCGAGGATGCCCGGATCGTCATAGCCCTTGTCCCAGTCGTGCAGAAGGCCGGCCACCCGGGCCGCCGTCTCGTCGGCGCCGTAGATGCGCGCCAGCTCTTCGGCCGTCTCGGACACGCCGAGGCTGTGCTTGAAACGACGCGGACCCACCCGCTTCTCCAGCTCATCGCGGCGCGCCTCGTAGAACGCATCGCTACGCCACCCGTCCACCATCGGTCTCCCTTCGATACAACGATTCCTCTTCAATGATCTTTCGCACGGCCTCGGGCACCAGATAGCGGATGGTGCGCCCCGCGTACACACGCCGCCGCAGCGCACTCGAGGAAATGTCGAGGCCCGGCACGGCGAAGGGACGCACATCGAATCCGTGCTCGCGCAGGTCGCGCAGGGCCTGCTCCCCCAGTTCAAAACCGGGCCGTGTGGCCGCCGCGAACGCCGCGAGGTGTGCCAGTTCGGCGCTCTTTCGCCATCGGGGCAGCGTGAGGGCCGCGTCGGCGCCGACGATGAAGACGAGCTCCACCCCCGGCAGCTCCTCGCGCAGCTCGCGCAACGTGTCCACGGCGTAGGTGATGCCGGGGCGCTCTACCTCCAGGGCGCTCACGGCGAAGGCGGGGTTGCCGGCCACGGCGGCGGCCACCATGGCCAGCCGCACCTCGCCGGCGGTCACAAGACGATCCTGCTTGAAGGCGGGACGGCCCGTGGGCACGAACAGCACCGCATCGAGGTTCGCAGCCTCGAGGGCCTCCTCGGCACAGGCGAGATGCCCCAGGTGAGGGGGGTCGAAGGTGCCCCCCATGATACCCAGCCGCACGAGCGCGCCCGCCCGTGCCCGCTGCGCCAGCGAATCCACGGCGCCGTCCATCGCCCTTAGGCCCTCACCTGGCCCGCGCCGCGCAACACGTACTTGTAAGAGGTGAGCGCGTCGGCGGCAAAGGGCCCGCGGGCGTGGATCTTCTGGGTGGAGATGCCGATCTCGGCGCCGAGGCCGAACTGGCCGCCGTCGGTGAAGGCCGTGGAGGCGTTGGCGTACACCGCCGCCGCGTCCACCTGGGCGAGGAAGGCGTCCTGGGCCGCCTCGTCGGAGGCGACGATGGCCTCGGAGTGCTTCGTGCCGTAGCGGTTCACGTGGGCGACGGCCTCGTCCACGCCGGAAACACACCTCACGGCCAGCTCGGGCGCCAGGTACTCGGTCTCCCAGTCGTCCTCAGTCGCCGGCTCGGCCTCGATGCCGTGCGCCGCCGCCACGGCGCGGGCGCGCTCGTCGGGGCCCTCGGCGTCCTCGATGGCGGGCACCAGCAGGCCAATGGCGGTGAGCGGCGTCCTGATCTGGTGCGACACGTCGGCGAGCGCATCGGCGAGCGCGGCCTTCTCCTGCCCGAGGCGATCGGTGGCCCCCGCGAGCGCGGCCGTCATCTTCGCCAGCTCGTTCTTGAGAACGGCCACGTCGCCCTCGCGGTAGTCCGCGAAGTCGATGCTCCGGCCGCCGTGCAGCACCTCGTCCACCTCGGCGGCCAGCCGCGCGATCTCCCGGTAG
>OLRX01002309.1_pt1 | contig 12374 bp, 9 predicted proteins | sample 1672991 | NCBI WGS metagenome assembly OLRX01 (sample SAMEA3136744, study PRJEB25190) | human gut metagenome | biome: human gut; feature: human-associated habitat; material: faeces | place: Austria | collected 2013
AGAATGTCTAAAGGAAGTTGAAAGATTAGTAGAGACAATAAAGGCTGCTGATTTTAAGAAGAAAAAGAAACAAAAAGAAATAGACGAACTTCAAATGAAAATATTATCATCAAGAAGACTATTAGATGGAGAAGTAAAAGTCTTATTGGACTATCTGGCTGAGAATGCACAACAAGTTGAAATGAGCGTAGATAATATCGATGATTGGGCATATGATAAAAATTTTGTGGGTAAATTATCACATTATGTTGGAAAAGCAACCTTAAAAATAAAATATCAAAGTAGTAACAATATTGGAAAAGCGATAGAACGAATAAAGCAAGGACATGATGTTGCTGAATACAAAAAACACGAGCATGGATATTTTATATGTTGGAAATTTGATGATATCTATGAAATTTATGGGCTGCCTTCAGAACAAATTGCTATAGATAGAGACACAACTTGTATAGTAGTTGACTATTATTTGCGAAATTTAAATAGTAGTGTATGATAAAATCATATATTGTAAAATTTAATATTAATTTAGAAATTGAAGCAATCCTCATGATTTCAATGAAGTCATAGGGTTGTTTTTTTATGCAGAAAAATAAAAAAATTCCGTTTCCACCCTGTATTTTCCCCTCTGAGCCTTTCGTTATATGAGGACAAAAAAATAAAATTCCTTTTTTATTTGTAAAAAGCCCTCTCTACGTTCTGATATATGAGGAACAAATTATAGTTGCCTTAAAAGAATCGGGCCTGATTCAAGAACAAAGAAAAAACGAAAAGAGAAAGGAGAAATTACATGAACAAAACAATCTTAATGGGAAGACTGACAAAAGATCCAGAGGTGAAATATCTCCAGAATGAAAACAGTACTGCAATGGCACGATACACGCTGGCAGTAGACAGACGATATCGAAAGGATGGAAAGGCAGAAACAGATTTTATTTCCTGTGTTACCTTTGGGAAGAATGCTGAGTTTGCAGAAAAATATCTGAAAAAAGGTTTGAAGATTTTAGTAAGCGGACGGATCCAGACAGGAAGCTATGTGAATCAGGAGGGGAATAAAGTTTATGCCACCAACGTGATTGTAGAAGAACATTATTTCGCAGAAGGGAAGAAACTGTCAGGATCAGAAAAGAAAGAAGATACCGATCCAGATGGATTTATGCATCTTCCAGACGGAGAAGAACTTCCGTTTGAGTAAGAAAAACTCGGATGCTGAAAGCAGAAGAGCGCACTTATATACCTTAAAAGGTATGTGCGTCCTACGGAAGTAGCATCTTTCTGAAGGGGAATTCCGAAAGTGTTTGCGGATGATCCATCCGAAGAAGGGTTCCCCTTCCGGCAGAAATGCCTATCCCGTAACAGAGAAAATGGAAGAGTTGAAAAAGGAGGAAAAGAACGATATGGCGAAGAAGAAAACATTTCAGGAATATACCAAAGAAGCACTTTATGAGATTGAAAAAACAGAAGCTGCATTGAAACAGGCAAAGCTTGAGAAGGAACAGGCAGAGCACAGGATCCAGAGATCCTTGAACTATCTAGATACACAGAAAAAGAAAAAACGAAAGGCACGAACTCATCTGTTGATCCAGAAAGGAGCGGCCATAGAAGCAATCTGTAAAGATACCAAATATCTGACAGAAGCAGAATTTTATCAGCTGATGGATGAACTTCTTCATGATCCCGCTTGTAAGTTTTGTGATGTCGTTCATGAAATGGTTCGTGGACGGGCGGAAGCGGCAGAAGCAAAAGAACGAGAATTTGCAGAAGAAGAAGCACTTTTAAAGGCAATGCAGCGAGGCGAACTGCCACAGGGAGATGAGTAAGATGGGATGTTATCACTTTCATCTGAATCAATTATCCAGAGGAAAAGGGCAGTCTGCCATTGCTAGTGCTGCTTACCGAGCCGGTACAAAACTGGAATGTACGTATTATGGAGAAGTAAGTGATTATACGAGAAAAGGCGGTGTGGTATTAGCGGAGATCCATCTTCCCCAACAGGCTCCGGAGAGATTCAAAGACAGAGAGACCCTTTGGAATGAGGTGGAATGGATCGAAGGGAATAAGAAAGCACAGCTGGCACACAGCTTTGATATTGCCTTGATGAATGAGTTTTCTATGGAAGAAAATATTGAGCTTGCAAGAAGATTTGTAGAAGAACAGTTAGTCGCAAGAGGGATGATCGCAGATCTAGCGATCCATGATCCGAAGAAGGCAAAGGATAAAATTCCCAATCCCCATATGCACATCATGGTTCCCATCCGCCCTTTAAAGGAAGATGGCACCTGGGGACAAAAACAAAAAAAGGTTCCAGTACTGACACCGGATGGACAGCCGGTTCTGAATCAGAAAGGACAACTGGTATTTCGGGCGGTACATACAACGGATTGGAGCAGGAAAGAAACCTTGGAAGAACTGAGAAGTGTCTGGGCGAGGATGTGCAATGAACTGTATGAAGAAAAAGGACTTACAGAAAGAGTCGATGCCAGATCTTATGAGGAACGGGGGATTGATAAGATCCCGATGGTGCATGAAGGACCGAATGTACAAGCAATGGAAGCACGAGGAATTTCCACTGCACTGGGAAGTTTAAACCGACTCATCCGAGCCTTAAATGATATGAAAGAACGGGCAAAGAATCTTCTTCAATGGTCTTTGCTTCGACAAAGCCAGTTGATGGAACGGATGCTGTTCTTACATCAGCCAACCTTAGCGGATTATCTAAGAAACTATTATGACAAGAGAAATGCAGTCGCAGAATCCTACGCTTATGGAACACAAAAGGCGAAGAATACAAATCTGAAACAATTTGCAGAGACGATCCGCTTTCTGGAAGAGCAGGATGTGAGAAACCCAGAACAGCTGACAGAGAAAATCCAGGAATTAGATACTCAGCTAAAAGAGGTAAGTCAGCGGTTGAATCAACAACTGTCTGCTTTGCGAAGTGTCAACAGCAATCTTTATGCAATGAAAGAGTATTTTGAAACAAGACCTGTTTATCTGGAATTAAAGAACAAATATTTTGGCAGGGAAAAATTCAAAGAGGAACATAAGAAGGAACTTAGCGGATATTATCGTTCGGAAAGGATCTTAAAAGAAAATCTAGACCCAAGTGGGAAGATTCCGGAAGGACAATGGAAACGAGAAGCCGCTCGTTTATCAGAAGAGATAGCTGCTTTACGAAAAGAAGATAAACGGATCCATGCCATGTTACGAAAGTATGAGGGAATCAAAAATCATGTGGAAGCTTTGATGGCAGAGGAAGGAGAAGGTGTCTCTCTTCCAGAAACAAACAAGCGGGAGCAATCCACAGAAACAAAAGAAGCAGTGAGAACCATGAAACGAAAGAAGAAACATCATGGAATGGAATTATAGGAGGAATTTTAGAAGATGGAAGAATATACAAGAGAACAGATCCAAAGAGCAGATGATACCGATTTATATGTTTTTCTTTCTGGGAGAGGAGAACAGTTCAAACGATGTGGAAAGGAATACCGGTGGTTACGACATGACAGTGTGATGATCAACAAGAACGAATGGTATCGTTTTAGTCAGAATAAAGGCGGTCATGCCATCGATTTTATGAAAGAATTCTACGGTCTTTCTTTTGCAGAGGCAGTCAAAGAATTATTAGGAGAAGAGGGAGTTGGAGAAACCAACAGAAGAACGGCGAAGGAAGATGCAGGCAGACAGAAGGTCTGCCCCATCCCCTTGCCTGGATTGGAACTGCCAGAAAGAAATGAAAGCTGTGAGATTGCAAGGAAGTATCTCATTGAACAGAGAAAACTATCGGAACAACTGGTAGATCAGATGATTGCAAAGGGGGATATTTATGAAAGTAAAAACTATCACAATGTGGTGTTCGTTGGAAGAGATAAAGAACAGAATCCCAGATATGCAGCTATGCGTGGAACTGATGAGAACAGATATCGTGGGGAGGCAAGAGGTTCGGAAAAAGCCTATGGATTTGGCCATATAGGAACGGATGAAAAACTGTTTGTGTTTGAATCTCCCATTGATCTTTTGTCTTATATCACTGCAGTTCCAGAAGAATGGGAAAAGCATAGTTATATTTCCCTGGGAGGATTGAGTGAAAAAGCAATGAAACGGATGTATACAGAATATCCTCATATCCATTCCATCTACTTGTGTCTGGATAATGATGAGCCTGGAAATGAGAGATGCAGGCAGTTTGTTTCTCTTATTCCGGAGGAACTGAGTGTGTACCGATTAGAACCGGTGAAGAAAGACTGGAATGAATGTCTGGTAGCAGAAGTTCCGGTAGAAAATATGGCAAAGCAGATGTGTTGGAGAGATGCCAGGGAAAAACCAGTTCCGGTCATGAAGATGTCGGAGGTTGAGGAAACGGTGGTCCAGTGGTTATGGTATCCGTTCATTCCCTTTGGAAAGGTTACTTTGATCCAGGGGAATCCGGGAAAAGGAAAAACATGGCTTGCAATGGCAATCGCCGCATACTGTACGAATGGAAAAGAACTTCCCAATGCACTTCCTATAGAACCCTTTAATGTATTGTATCAAACAGCAGAGGATGGGATAGCAGATACCATTAAGCCTAGATTAGCAAAATGTGGTGCAGATATGACAAGAGTACGCTTCATCAATGAAGATGAAAAACAGCTTTCTATGACGGACGATCGGATTGAAAAAGCCATCCGACAGAATAATGTACGCCTCATGATCATGGATCCCATACAGGCTTATCTGGGAGCCAATGTGGATATGAACCGGGCAAATGAGATTCGTCCCTTATTTCGACATCTCAGTACGATTGCAGAGAGAACTGGATGTGCCATTGTTCTCATTGGACATTTGAATAAGTCATCGGGAAGTCAGAGCGATTACCGTTCCTTGGGATCCATTGATATCGCAGCGGCAGTACGAAGCATCTTATTTGTAGAAAAGGTGGAAAAAGAGAAGGAACAGGATATCCGAGTGGTATATCAGCAAAAGGATTCTCTTGCTAAGAAGGAAAATCCGGTAGCATTTTCTTTAGGAGAAGAAGGCTTAAAATGGTTAGGAGAATACGATATATCCATTGAAGATCTGCTGATGGGGAAAGCAGGAACGAAAAAGGAAACGAAACTGGAAAAGGCACAGAAGTTGATCCTGGAGTTATTAACCAAACGAAAAGTAATGTGTTTAGAAGAATTAGAGGCAGAACTACTAGCCTATGGGATTTCTTCCAGAACAGGAAGAGATGCAAGAAAGCAGCTGGAAAACAGATTGAGCTACGACTGGTGTCAGGGAAGAAAAACAGTTGCGTTAATCACAGAATAAAGGATGACATTGGCAAAAAACTACTTTGGCATTGGCAGTCTTTATAGATACCTTTGCCAGCCGCCAATGTTAGAGTAATTACGAATAGATGATAGTTAAGGTCTATTTTAATAGGTATTTTCATAGTAATGGACAAAGAGAAAAGGGAGGTGGGAGCGCCGCTATGAAGAGACAGAAACTGAATTATCGTTTTCATAATCCGAATACTGCGGAAGTGACCGCCGATTACATATTGAAAGTATTTATTGAGGCGAATATGAAGAAAGTAGAACGGGCTATGCAGGAGGCGGCTACGAAGAGTGCAAAAGAGGACAAGCAGAGCGAGAGCGAAAAATAAAGCTTGAATAGGATTTATCCAAGGAATTCGGATTTTAGCCAAGACTTATCCAAGGTTTATCCAAGCTTTAGTCAAGATTTTAAACAAGAATTAAACAAGGTATTATTGGATGGGAGCTTATTTATATTTGGGTTTCTGCCTATTGGACAAGTAAAAATGAAATTACAAGTGGATATATGAGAAAAAAACTCAAATACTGTTTACAAAAAAGCGAATCAGAGTATAATAAAGAGTATAGAAGAGAAAATCTGAATTGGAGGTAACAGTATGTTATGTCAATTTACAGTCAAGAATTATAAGAGTATACGAGATGAAATGACTTTTGATATGCAGGCGGCAGCTATTTCGGAGCATGAAGATAAAGTAATAAGAGATAAAAATGGAGAGCAGTTCTTACCGGTTTCTGCAATATATGGTCCAAATGGAGGCGGAAAATCAAATGTATTGGAAGCATTGCATACTGTGGCGGCAAAAGTACTGCGTCCGTTGTATGCAACCGGAGATAATGAAGAGCGTGTTTTTCTTCAGAAAAGATTACTGATTGAGCCATTTGCATTTTCAGAAGAAATGAAAAACGAACCGACCGAATTTGAAGTTTTCTTCCGGACAGAACTGGCAGAATATAGATACATTCTTCATGTGAAAAGAGAGGTTGTTGTATACGAATGTCTTGATCGTGTGAAGTTGGAGACTGGAAGACGTTCAGCTCTTTTTGAACGAACTGTAGAAGAAAACACATTAAAGGGCGTGTTTGCAAAATTAAAAATCAGCGATGAACTTTCTGCGACATTGCCATTGCTATCCTATTTGGGAATTACCTATAAGAAAAATGAAGTGGTGAAGGATGTCTTAGATTGGTTTGAATATGGCATTGATTTCTTGAACTACGGAAATCCAATCGAAGAGCTTCGCATGGTGGTGTCAAATTCGGAGGATGTAAAACAATTAATGCTGGATATGATTCAGGAAATGGATTTGGATATCGTAGATTTCCGAGTAGTGGAGGATGAAAACAACCGAATCGACGTGTATACAAAACATATGGTTGAAGGATATGAAGCAGAGCTGAACTTGCTTGAAGAATCCAGCGGAACAAAGAAATTATTTGTATTGATGCCGTTTATTGCTGATAGCTTATTATCCGGAACGACATTGGTAATTGATGAACTGGATGCAAAAATTCATCCTGTATTGTTACGCCATCTGATTATGATGTTTAATGATATGAGCATCAATAAGAAAAAAGCACAGTTAATATTTACATCTCATGATTTATCTACGATGAATAGTGAAGTATTTCGTAGAGATGAAATCTGGTTTGTGGCGAAAGGCAATGCGCAGAATTCTAAGTTATATTCTCTTGTAGAATTTAAAAATGAGAAGGGCGAGTCTGTTCGTAAAGATGCCAAATTTGATAAACAGTATCTTGAAGGTAAGTATGGTGCAGATCCATACCTCAGAAGAATTATAGATTGGGGGAAGGTCAATGCCTAAGAAAGCCAGAACAGAAGCGTGGAGAAAGAAGCGTCGCCAAGAGCATTTGGAAATGAAAAAATACAGGTATTATATTTTTTGTGAAGGTCAGGAAACGGAACCGAATTATTTCCAAGGGTTCAAAAAACGGATTGAAGAAAATCCGATTTACAAGGATATGGTTTTGATTGAAATAGAGCCTTGTCAGGCAGAAACCATGCGAGTAATCGGAATGGCAGAGGAATATGTGAAAAAGAATCGACTTCAAAAAGGGCAGATATGGTGCGTGTACGATAAAGACAGTTTTCCGGCGCAGCATTTTAATGGTGTGGTTGAACGTGCGGAAAAATTGAATAAAGAAAATTCAGAACTACAGTATTATGCTGCATGGAGCAATGAATGTATAGAGTTTTGGTTCCTTCTGCATTTCGCTTACTATACGTCAAATAATCACCGGGAAGAGTATAAAAAATTTCTGAATGAAAAGTTTCAAGAACTTGGTATTGGCAAGTATGAAAAAAACATGGCTAATATTTTTGAACTATTGATGGAGCATGGAAATCCGAAGCTGGCGATAAGATATGCGAAACGCATTATAAAAGATGGACAGGGGAAAACACCGACAGAGATAGCACCGGGAACGAAGGTGTATGAGTTGGTGGAGGAACTGGCAAAGTATTTGCCAGAAGCGGAGAGAAAAAGTTTTATGGAGGTATAGTAATGCAAAAAGATAACTTAATGTTACCATATAAATTGGAGCAGCATTTGATAGAAATGTGTACAGATAATTCTGCGTATGCGAATTTGTTGTCTGTTTGGAATATTAATAAAAAAACGTGTCAGGATGTCTTGAATACAGTAATCATGAACTACCCTCATTATACAAAACATGATATTTCGCATTGTGAAGCAATTATTACGAATATTGAAATGTTGTTGGGGGAGGATGCAGTTAAAACATTATCACCTACAGATACATGGCTTTTATTACATGCAGCTTATTTACATGATATTGGTATGGTATTAGAATGTAGAAAAATCGAAGAAAGTTGGGAAACGAAAGAATTTCAAGATTATTTGCTTGAATTAGAAGATTCCAGTGATGATACGCTAGCACAAAATGCAAGATTTATCAATTCATTTGGGAATGTGTTTGGGAAAAAGGGAAATATCCTGTCATGGCCAGTGAAAGTTAGATATGCAGTAACATTAATTATTGCTGATTACTATAGAAGAAGACACGCATTGGAATCGAGATCTTATATTGAAGATATGGGAAAGACATTTCATATTGATTTAGGATATAATGGTTTAGTTCAACAACGTTTAATTTCGCTTTTAGGAGAGCTTGTGTGTTTGCATACGGAATCCAATGAAAAGATATTGGATTTAGATTATCAAACGAATGGATATAATGCAGATTATGCTCATCCTAGATTTCTTGCACAAATGTTACGTATGGGAGACTTATTAGATGCAGACAATAATCGATTTAGCATAACAAATGAAATTGTGTTTGGGGAAATTCCTGAATCTTCCAAGAATCACTGGGAAAAACATATGTCAGCAAGACATATTTTAATTACACCAGACATAATTGAGTATAGAGCAGATTGTAACAAAATAGAGGTGTATCGAGAAACACGAGCATTCTTATCATGGTTAAAAGAAGAAGTAGAATTTTGGGCGCTTAACTGGAAAAATATTATGCCGAAAAATATAAAAGGGAGTGCACCTAAATTAGGAACTTGTGAATTGCTTTTAAATGGTGTGCCGGATATTCAAGGTTTGTCGGATTTAAGATTTGCAATATCGCCAGAAAAAGCATTTGAAGTAATAGAAGGTTCGAATATATATGATAACAAGTTCGTTTTTTTGAGAGAGGTCATTCAAAATTCATTGGATGCATGTAAAATTCAATTGTGGAGAGATATTTCAGAAAAACGATATAGAATGTGGATAGATCAGGTAAAGGCAGAAGAAATACAGCCTTTTGATATTAATCAAGAAATATTTAATAACTATGAAATTGAAGTAAGAGTGTGTAATTATGATCATGAACATTTCAAAGTCATCATTAAAGACAATGGGATTGGGATGTCAGCAGAACAACTCAAAAAAATTTGTGATGTCGGAAAGAGCTATTCTGGAGACGAGAGAAGAAAAGACGAAATAGATAATATGCCGTTATGGCTTAAACCTACAGCTGGTTTTGGAATCGGTTTACAGTCTATTTTTCTAATTGCTGAAGAGTTTGAGATTTTTTCAAAGTCATCATTTGAAGAAGGTATCTATGCAAGAGTGGCATCAAGACGAAGGAATGGATATGTGCAAATTACTAAATCAAATGAGCTAAAATATCAAGGAACAGAAATTCATATCATTCTTCCTAGAGATATGAATTTTAACTTTGAATTAGCAGGTAATACTTATGCATACATAGAAAAAAATTATGATCCGTTTTCTCCTGAAAAGAATTTATTATATTATAAAATTTGGGATGAATTGCGAGCAAATATGAAGAGTACATATTTCCCTGTAAAATTATATTTTGATAGTGTTCTAGTAGATACGATTGAACCCCAATATTTAGAAAAATTAAGAAATCGTTCGATGGATGGTAGATATCAATACGAACTTGGGGCGGATTATTCTATGAAAATATGGGATAATAAGACATGCACAGGATTTGATTTTCATCTACAAAAAAACTATCAACAGTATAATAATCAACACTTTTTCAAAGGGATGGGGTTGGATAGGAAATCAATATTTAGCATAAAGGGGATATGGTATGTTGCAGATTTCTATGGATTAGATACTAAAAAGACACTTGCTCTTGATAGGAAGAAACTAAAAAAAGAAGCATCGGACAAAATTCAAAAGATATTAGATTCAGCAGTACAATTCTATTTGGAGGAAATCGGAAAAGAGTTATTGTTGAGAAGGAAAATAGAACAGAGGAAGAATATAATCAAATATATACATATTGGTGTTTGGCTCCACTTAAAAAGAAAATCGAGTTACTAAATGATTATGCAAATATATTTAGTGAGATTCAAGTTCTAATAGATGTATTAGAAAAAGAAGCTGATAATGGGTTTGTAAAAAAGGAAATAAATTTTAGAGAAGCGATGACTGAAATAGAAAATATTGCCACAGTCCAGAATCTTCAGAATTATATAGAACACAAGCCATTTAAGGAAGAGGTAAAGGTTAACTTAATAGAAAATATGCTAAATCGCAATCAGGTTCCGTTTTCGAAAGTCATTATTGATAAAAATTTTTCGGAAGTGTTAGAAAGTGCTACGTATAGCCAGATAATGGTTATTTCGGAATATAATTGTAATTTACATTTGACATCACATACAATTCAAGAAAAGAATTTACCTAAACTGATAGGTGATGAAACAAAAAAAATTCTTCTAAATGGTTTGTTGAAGAAGAGTAATTCAGCTTTACATCGAGGATTTGTTAGAGGATCAATGAGACGATATATAGTAGGATGGGAAGAATATACAGCAGTATGTACAGCATTAGTACCATTTGGAATTGTTGGAGAATGGTATCATGGTACTGGATATATTATATCGCCTATTACTATTGCTCAATGGGAGCAGAATAAACATATGAAGGAAGATGATTTTGTGAATTTAATATGCACAAGCAAAGAGTTTGGAGAACTGATTAATCATGTATACGTACATCAAGTTGAAGAGAACAAATTTTCTGAGAAAGAAGTAGAAAGCAAGTATGAAGAGCTTGTACGAGAAATATATAAAAATTGTATAGCATGAAAATGTTAGCAGTGGGGGGAGTGCATGTCATTCCCCTATTTTTCTATTTACATCCCTCATTTTTACGATATAATAGAAGTAGTAACAGAATGATATACACCTAACAGAAAGGATAATCCTATGAACATAGCAGCGTATTGCCGAGTTTCTACAGATAAAGCCGACCAGCTCAACAGTTTAGAGGCGCAGAAACAGTTCTTCTCTGAATACACTAAGCGTACTGGAGATGCCTTAGTGAGATTATATGCGGATGAAGGTATTTCTGGAACAAAAATCAAGAATCGTAAGGAATTTCTTCGCATGATGTCTGATGCGGAAAAGGGAATGTTTGATATGGTTGTGGTGAAGGATATTTCCCGCTTTGCCAGGAATACCGTGGATCTTCTGCAGAATGTCCGTAAGTTGAAAGCCCTAGGAATCGAAACGCAATTCCTTACCGCCAATATGACCAGCATGGGAAATAGTGAATTTGTCCTTACCATCTTCGGTGCATTGGCTCAGGAGGAAAGCGCCAATACTTCCAAGCGTGTGAAGTTTGGCAAGAAGATGAATGCGGAGAAGGGACGAGTTCCCAACATTGTGTACGGATATGATAAGACGATTGGAGATTATTTTAACCTTGCTATCAATGAAAAAGAAGCAAAGGTTATCCGTCAGATTTACAAATGGTACACAGAAGAAGGTTACGGCGCTTCCAAGATTTCCAATATGCTGAATGAACAAGGAATACGGACAAAGCGGAATTGCAAGTGGAGTCAGAATGCAACTTGTCGGATTCTGACAAATGAGATTTACACCGGAAAGATTATCAATGGAAAACAGGAGGTTGCAGATTTCCTGACCGGACAGAGAAGAGAGAAGGATGAGACGGAGTGGCTGGTTACGGAAAAGCCGGAATTGCGGATTATAGATGACGAGACATTTGAGAAGGCGCAGGAAATTCTTCATTCCAGACATGGGGCATTTAATATGAAGCATGAACGTCAGAGCAACAAACATTTATTTTCTACGTTGATTAAGTGCAAAGAGTGTGGTTGGTCTTTCCGCAGAAGTGTTCGGACCTATAAGAATACGTATATCCGCTGGGTATGCTCTGGGCATAATGGAAAGGGAGCAGATAGTTGCCCGAATGCGACTACCATTGATGAAGATGAGCTGATTCAAATCTTGCAGGATTATTTTGCCAATGTATTGAAGCAGAAGAAAAAGGTGATTAACTATGTGGTAAATGAATTCCAGCGTGTTTACAAAGCGAAAGACGAAAATTTGGAATATGAAAAAGAACTGAACCATCAGCTTTCCAAGTTACAGAAAACACGTGAGAAATATATGGACATGTATACCGATGATCTGATTAGTCGTGAGGAGTTGAATGAGAAAATCGGTGGTTTCAGAAAAGAAATCGAGCGATTGGAAAATGAATTGAAAATCGTATCTTATCAGTTGACGAAGGGTGAGCAGCTGGAGTCTGTTTTAAA
>OLRX01002324.1_pt1 | contig 12289 bp, 11 predicted proteins | sample 1672991 | NCBI WGS metagenome assembly OLRX01 (sample SAMEA3136744, study PRJEB25190) | human gut metagenome | biome: human gut; feature: human-associated habitat; material: faeces | place: Austria | collected 2013
ATTTTTGCACAGAAAATATATATCTCTTATCAAGAGATATATAAATCGGTTCATGTAAAAGCGAAGCATAACAAACTGAAAAACAGAAGATTTCCTCTTATAAAGAGTTCATGTTAGCTTTAAAAGAAGAAAAGTTCATCCTTTTAACTTTTTTTATTTCATCAAAGAGAAAACCGCCAACCAGTTTTTTTAAAAAGTTCTACTATAAAAGTCCGGGAGCATTTGGGATTATTGTGGAAATAACAATAGATCGGGTCCTGTTGCATAAACCTTTTCTATCTCCTGATTAAACCTTTTTATACGGATGTATTCTATCTCCATAGCCTTTGGAGTTATCTCCATAAGCTTTGGAGTTATCTCCCAAGGCTATGGAGTTAACTCCAAAGGCTATGGAGATAGAATACATCCGCATAAAAAGGGTTAATCTGGAGATAGAAAAGGCTTATGCAACAGGGCTGGATGCGATATGCATTCTTTTAATCCCGCCGACGGATTATTATTTTTCCGTATCTCCTCCTCTTGAATGTCACAACAGCAGAAAAACCGGACCGACAAGCTTCTTTCACACACACTACAGATGTTTATACCGAGCCTGAAAAAAGATATGAATGGAACAATAAAAACAGCCTTCATTAAATTTCTACCACCTCAATTTACCAACTGTTCAAACAAATGGACACACTGTTCTATTTCTCCCTTTTAAACATAAATAATACCGATGGCTTGTTCATTCCTAGAATAATAAATACCTTTGCAGCCTTAATAAAAAAAGCAATGAAGTTTGATATAAAAAAACATATTTATTTAATACTTTTATTCATCTTATCTTTCACTGTAGAGACAGCTCAGTCACAAGAAGTTACCAACATCCATATAGCAGCGACAGATACGGTGCCAACCTATACCAGCGACTCTGCCGTTATCAATTTCTTAAAGGATGCCGGCATTCCTATCACCCAAAACAGCAAACTGAAATTATTAAAAAGCGGTCGGGCCAAATTCATCGATCTCTTTGAAGAAATACGGCATGCCAAACATCATATCCACTTAGAATACTTCAATTTTCGTAACGATTCCATAGCGAACGCACTATTTGATTTATTGGGAGAAAAAGTGAAAGAAGGAGTGGAAGTCAGAGCTTTGTTTGATGCCTTCGGCAATTTGTCAAACAACAAGCCATTGAAAAAGAAACACATACAAGCAATCCGTGACAAAGGAATCGAAATTGTCAAGTTCGACCCTTTCAAATTCCCCTATATCAATCATGCCCTGCACAGAGACCATCGCAAGATTGTAGTCATAGACGGAAAAATAGGATATACCGGTGGCATGAACATAGCCAATTACTATATAAAGGGTCTGCCGGAAATAGGCGACTGGCGTGACATGCATATCCGTATAGAGGGAAATGCCGTAAACGAATTGCAGAACATCTTCCTGACTATGTGGAACAAAAGCACTAAACAACACATAAGCGGAAGCCAATACTATCCCCTACGAAACGATTCTACTTTCAAGGGAAATAAGAATGTAGCTATTGTAGACCGTATTCCGAAAAAAGAGCCCAAACTGATGAGGCAGACTTATATCAAGTCCATTGATGCCGCACAGGATAAAATACAAATAGTGAACCCTTATTTCACTCCCATTCCAAGCATTAAAAAAGCCATAAAACGTGCGTTGAAGCGAGGCGTTGAAGTAGAAATCATGATACCGGGCAAATCGGATATTCCTTTTACCCCCGATGCCGCGTTCTATACAGCAAACAAGCTGCGTAAGAAAGGGGCAAAGATTTATGTGTATAATGGCGGGTTCCATCACTCTAAGATCATGATGGTGGACAGCCTGTTCTGCACTGTGGGAAGTACGAATCTGAACAGCCGCAGCCTACGCTATGACTATGAGGTCAACGCTTTCATTTTTGACAAAGAAACCACACATGAACTGAGCACCATGTTCGAGCATGACAAGCTGGACAGTACCCTGTTTACCAAGGAAGAATATAAAAAACGCTCCGGATGGAAACGCTTCGTCGGTTGGTTCGCCAATCTGTTCACTCCGTTCCTATAAACCTCTGCCACTTCCCCAAACAAAGGTTTACAGATTGTTTCATCTCCTGCAAGGACGGGGCTTATCCCATCCGCAAGTATGCTCCATGCAGTAAAGCTTGACAGGTCATCATCAAAGAGAGCAATGCCTGTAAGCAGGAGAAATGTTACTCCACCATCACGGACGGTATCCCTGACAAGTGTGGAAAACCACGGCTTAGCTGCAAGGAAACGCTTTTCTCTCCGTATGTTTCACTTTATTATAGAACAAAGATAAAATAAATCGCTTTTTCATCCCCATAAACTACGATATTTTTCTTATTTTTGCCCAAATATGTAATTCCGCCCGAGAAGGCATAAGAGAACGAGACAGAACGATGAGAGTAGTTGATTTAATAAAAAGCACGGACAATACGGCTTTTTCTTTTGAAATTCTCCCTCCGCTGAAAGGAACGGGTATTGAAAAACTGTATAAAACGGTTGATACGCTACGCGAATTCGACCCTAAATATATCAATATTACAACCCACCGCAGCGAATATGTGTACAAGGAGCTGGGAAACGGGCTGTACCAACGTACACGCCAGCGCCGCCGTCCCGGAACAGTTGCTGTTGCCGCCGCTTTGCAGAACAAATACAATATAACGACAGTGCCACATATCCTGTGCAGCGGTTTTTCCCGCGAAGATACAGAATATGTATTGTTAGATCTACAATTCCTGGGCATCACCGACTTGTTGGTACTGCGTGGTGACAAGGCAAAGCACGAATCAGCTTTCGTACCCGAAAACAACGGTTACAACCACGCCATAGAACTGGAAGAGCAGATCAATGATTTCAATAAAGGCGTATTTGTAGACGGTTCCCCCATCAAGGTAACAGGAACTCCGTTCAGTTATGGAGTAGCCTGCTATCCTGAAAAACACGAGGAATCACCCAATATGGAACAAGATATTTATTGGCTGAAGAAAAAAATTGAAGCAGGAGCTGAATATGCCGTGACACAGATGTTCTATGATAACCGCAAATATTTCGAATTTGTAGAAAAAGTAAGAAAAGAAGGAATCAACGTGCCTATTATTCCGGGTATCAAGCCTTTCCGCAAATTATCCCAGCTGAACATGATACCCAAGACGTTCAAGATAGACTTGCCGCAAGAACTGGCAAGCGAAGCGATGAAATGTCAAACAGATGAAGAAGCGGAAAGTCTTGGCATAGAATGGTGCATACACCAGTGCCGTGAATTAATAGCCTGTGGTGTTCCCAGCATTCATTTCTATACCGTAAGTGCCGTGAACAGTGTAAAGGAAGTTGCAAAAGCAATTTATTAAACAGTAAATAAATGACTATAAAAAGCAATGTTATTTAAAGATGTAATAGGACAAGAGGAAGCAAAACAGCGGCTCATAGCCGAGGTAAAAGAAGGAAGAATCCCTCATGCACAACTGATTTGCGGTCCCGAAGGTACAGGAAAGTTACCTTTGGCAATAGCTTATGCCCGTTACATCTGCTGTGAAAACCGTGGTGAACAAGATGCCTGCGGAATTTGCCCCACTTGTGTGAAATTCAATAAGCTGATACATCCCGACCTGCATTTCGTTTTTCCTGTTATCAAGAAAAAAGCCGGAAAGGATACCGTATGCGATGATTTCATAGCAGACTGGCGCAACTTTGTCCTGCAGAACCCATATTTTAATCTGAACCATTGGCTGAAAGAGATGGGAGCAGAAAACCAGCAGGCGCAAATCTTTGTAAAAGAAAGCGATGAGATTGTACGAAAGCTCAGTTTGAAATCCAGTCAAGGCGGTTACAAAATCATGATTATATGGCTTCCCGAAAAGATGAACGTGGAATGCAGCAACAAACTGCTGAAGTTACTGGAAGAGCCTCCTGCCATGACTGTCTTTTTATTAGTATCCGAAGAGCCTGATGCCATTTTGCAAACGATCCAAAGCCGTACCCAACGATTTAACATTCATGGGATCAAAGAACCTGAGATCTCAAAAGTATTGCAAACCAAATACGGACTACAACCGGAAGATGCTGACGATATAGCACACCGCTCAGAAGGCAATTTTCTGAAAGCACTGGAAACCATACATCTGAGCGAGGAAAACAAACTGTTCTTTGAACTCTTTATAAATTTGATGCGCCTTTCCTATCAACGGAAGATACGCGAAATGAGACAATGGAGCGATGCGGTAGCCTCCATGGGGCGTGAACGTCAGAAGAATTTTCTGGCCTACTGCCAACGTATGATACGAGAAAACTTCATATACAACTTTCATCAACGTGATTTAGTGTATATGAATCCCGAAGAACAAAATTTTTCCACCCGTTTCGCACCGTTTGTCAACGAGCGGAATGTGATGGGCATAATGGACGAACTTAGTGAAGCACAATTACATATAGGACAGAATGTGAATCCCAAAATGGTGTTCTTTGATTTCTCTTTAAAAATGATTGTGCTATTGAAAAATTAAAAGTTGAGAATTGAGCATTAAAAAATAACAGAACCGCATGGCATTTATTTCTTAGTTCTCAATTTTCAATTCTCAATTAAAACAGAATTATGGACAATGAATTCAAATTAAAGAACGGAAGCGGCTGTTTGTGTTGCAAAGGCTGCGGACGACAGGATAAGCAGCTGAACACCTACGACTGGCTGGCTGATATTCCCGGCAACACCGAGGAACAGGAAATGGTTGAAGTTCAATTCAAGAATACCCGCAAAGGGTATTATAAGAACAGCAACAAACTGAAGCTGGAAAAAGGGGATATAGTAGCTGTAGAAGCAAGTCCCGGACACGATATCGGTACAGTAACCCTGACGGGAAGATTGGTACCTTTGCAAATGCGTAAGGCAAACATCAAACCCGATGCCGAAATCAAGCGTATCTACCGCAAGGCAAAACCTGTAGATATGGAAAAATACGAGGAGGCAAAAGCCAAAGAACATGACACAATGATCCGGTCCCGCCAGATAGCCAAGAATCTGAACCTGGACATGAAGATCGGTGATGTGGAATATCAAGGCGATGGCAACAAAGCTATCTTTTATTACATCGCGGACGAACGTGTAGACTTCCGCCAACTGATCAAAGTACTGGCCGAAGCTTTCCGTGTACGTATAGAAATGAAACAAATTGGCGCCCGTCAGGAAGCCGGACGCATTGGCGGTATCGGACCTTGCGGACGTGAATTGTGCTGCGCTACCTGGATGACAAATTTTGTATCTGTATCTACCAGTGCGGCACGTTATCAAGATATTTCTCTGAATCCCCAAAAGTTAGCCGGACAATGTGCCAAGCTGAAATGCTGCCTAAACTATGAGGTAGACGCCTATGTAGAGTCCCAAAAACGCCTTCCAAGCAAAGAAATGACTTTAGAAACGACGGATAGTACATTCTATTTTTTCAAAGCGGATATTTTGAAGGGAACTATCATGTACTCTACTGACAAAAACTTCATAGCTAATGCTGTAACCATCACCGCACGCCGTGCTTTTGAAATTATTAATATGAACCGACGGGGTGAGAAACCGGAAAGCTTAACCGAATCTGTCAAAAAGAACGAACCTCAAAAGCCCGTTGATTTAGTAGAACAAGAAAGCTTAACCCGATTCGACAAACGAAAAGGCAACAACAGCAACCGAAAGAAAAAACGTAAGCCGGAAAATAACGGTAATAACGGAGAAAGTATTCCCAATGAAAACAGACGTCCGCAACAACCTAAAGAGAACCGGTCACAACAACCCAAAGAAAACCGGCCACTTAGAGAAGGACGTCCCAAACAACCTAGAGAGCCTAAAGAAAACAAGGCTCAGCAGCCACGCGAAGAGAACGGAAACCGCCCTAAAGAAGAAAATCGCAACAGGGAAAGTCGCAACCGGGAAGAGCGCAGTCGTGAAAATCGGGAAGACGGAAACCGGAACCGCAATAAACGCCGCCCCAATAATGGTAATAATGAAGGAGGCAGTGAAAACCGGAATAACGGAGGAGGAAAGGAAAATGACAACAAGAACAACGGAAACAATAGCCAAATCCCGAATGAAAAGCCACAAACTCCTGTATCAACTAAAGAATAAACTGACATGGCTGCCAATACTCATATTGGCAGCCTGTCAAAACAATATCATCTATCACTCTTACGCCCCCGTCCCCCTTGACGGATGGGATAAAAGTGATACTCTTGTTTATACCCTGCCCAATTCTATCCCTGCCGGAAATTACGAAGCAGAAATCGGTATCCGTTATCAAGAATCTTATCCTTACAGAGATATTTGGCTAGAAGTCAGCCATAACACAAAGGATACTTTGACTTACGTCACAGACACTTTACAACTTTTTCTGGTTGACGAAGCTGGAAATAAAACAGGAAATGGTCTTTGTGGATTATATCAATGTAATCTGCCTTATAAAGCATTTATTCCTATCCGTACAGAAGGAAGCGCACGTACTTTCCGCATCGTCCATATCATGACGGACAACCCGTTGACGGGAATCAGCGATATAGGTATCCGGTTGCGCAAACCGGAAAACCAATAAGCTCTAACGTTTTCCCCGCCCTGCATCAATACGCAAGAATACAAAAAGCAAGATCGTAAATCCCCACAAAGAAGATCCCCCATAACTGAAAAAAGGCAGTGGTATGCCTATAACGGGGGTCAGTCCTAAAACCATACCTATATTAATAAACAGATGGAATAAGAAAATGCTTAATACCGAATATCCATAAACACGGGCAAAACGAGTATGCTGACGCTCCGCCACCACAATAAGACGCAAAATAAGTCCGGTAAAAAGAAACAATACGGCCGCCGAACCTATAAAGCCTTCTTCTTCCCCTACCGTACAGAAGATAAAGTCTGTATCCTGTTCAGGCACATACTTCAGTTTAGTCTGTGTACCATTCAAAAAGCCTTTCCCCCATAAGCCTCCCGACCCAATAGCAATCTTACTCTGATTCACATTGTATCCTGCCCCCGCCAAATCTTCCTCCATACCAAGCACCACTTTAATACGTATCTGCTGATGTGGCTCCAGCACATTATTGAAAACATAATCGGCAGAAAAAAGAAATCCCACCGAACCTATCGCAAATAGAGCAATATAAAAATAATTACGCATACGTTCATGCATAGAAAGGAAGATCAAATAGAACAATAAAACTACGCACAATCCATATTGGAACCAAGTAATGTCAAAAGGGATAACATAATACGAAAATAATAAAGCCAGCAAGGTACCACCAACACCAATCCCTCCGATATACCACACTACCGATGCTTTTTTGCAATAACTATTAACTAATAAAGCAGAAAGGATGACTATCAGCAGCAACACAGAAAATTCACCGATGGAAGTACAGTCATCCGCCATCAATTCATTGCCAAAACGGATTCCAACTACAAAATAGACCACGGCGCAAATCCCGGCAAACAAAATAGAACCCGGCATCCCCTCCCGGTACAGCATAAAAAAGAAAGCCAGATAAACCAAAGCCGACCCCGTTTCCCGTTGCAAAATAATAAAAACCATGAACTTAAAAGAAGCGTTCAAAATCAGAAAAAAAGACGCAGAATCAGATGAAGTTATCATTACTATTGGTAATCACTTGGCTACTGAACAGGTGTATAAATCGGAAAAAGAAGCCCAAAAAGTAATCGACGCAACAGATTGGAATCTAGTGGCAGCATTGATTTATGCTTGCAAAGAGGCCGACGAGTGGGAAAAGAAACAAAAAGAAACATCAAAATAAGAGGAGGAATAAGCTATGACAGTTATAAGAACCTTAGGTAAAAATACACTAGGCGACAATAACAAAATGAAGGTCGCAATGAGAGATTATGATATGTCTACTCATGATATATCAACGATATTCAGAAGTTCAGTCGGGGTGGGAATGCTTGTGCCATTCTGTAAGATACTTTGTCAAAAAGGAGACATCATTGACCTTAATTTGATAAATAAAACACTAAGCCAACCAACACTTGGGCCGCTATTCGGGTCATTCAAACTACAACACTTCCTGTTTTTCGGAGGTTTCCGGCTATACAACAGTTGGCTACACAACAACCGAACAGGCATAGGGATGAAAATGAGTGACATTAAATTACCTATGATGAAAGCCGACACAAAAGGAACAGCAACCGATGCAAAAACAGACATTTCAGCATCAGCACTATATAAATATCTAGGCTGGACAAAATCAAGAAGAACAGGGACGAATGCAACAACAGGTGTGTATAAAAACGGTATACCATTATTACTTTATATAGATATATTCAAAAACTTCTTTGCAAACACGCAGGAAGATAAATTCTATATGCTAAAAGGAATGGGAAATATAAAATTACAATTTGCAAAAACGTATAATAACGACGACGACGGAATATTCGTTATCGAAAAAGACCAAAAAAATATCCATATAGTAAATCAAACTACTATAATGGCAAGTGTAGTTCTATCCGATTACAAAGAATTTTGGAACACCATAAAAATAGCAATATTAGAAAGCGACGGAGGGCTATATTATAAAACATTAGCCCAATTAACAAAAAATGCAGCACTTCCAACCATCGTTCTAAACAATGTAAGCGCTGACCCATATGCAACAATAGTGCAAATTTTCACAACAAAAGAAACAGGAAAATTCATAAAAACAGAATTAGGGCAATACGACTTAAAAGTGCTTGACCAAATCAGGGATGTAATCTTACACAAGAAAGGCAACGAAACACTAGTCCTAATAAAAGACCAAATGGGAGAAAGTCAAAACGGTAGCGCAGAATTAGCAACCTTTATTGACGATATAATGAAAAGCCAAAGTAACAAACTAGGAGGAATGTTGCTAAAAACATATGACAGCGACATATTTAACAATTGGGTAAAAACAGATTGGATTGACGGAACCGGAGGCATCACAGAAATAACAAGTATCGACATCACAGCCAATGACGGAAAGTTAACAATGGACGCACTCAACTTGCAGCAAAAAGTTTACAACATGCTGAACAGAATTGCAGTAAGCGGTGGAACATATAGGGATTGGTTGGAAACAGTATATACAGCAGGAAAATACCTAGACAGGCCGGAAACACCGGTATTTATCGGTGGTATGACTCAATACATCGAATTTGATGAAGTGATATCAAAAAGCGCAACAGAAACAACGTACGGCAGTCAGCCCCTGGGAGACATCGCAGCAATCGGAAGAGGAGGTAAGCCACTCAACAACGGACATGTACACTACCAATGTGAAGAACCAGGGTATATCATGGGACTGATGGCTATCACACCAATAATCGACTACTCACAAGGAAATGACTTTGACTTAAACTTGCTAACAATGAACGACCTGCACAAACCGGCATTGGATGGAATCGGATACCAAGATTTAATACAAGAACAAATGGTAGGCGAAACATCGGTATACGAAAACAGTGCGGCAATCTCTAAGATGAAACATCTAGCAGCAAACAAGACCGTCGCTTGGATTGACTATATGACAAATTACAACCGAACATTCGGAGATTTTGCAGCCGGAGAAGCATTAGACTTCATGGTATTAAACAGACGTTACGAAGTAGGAGAAAAGAACACAATCGAAGACCTGACTACATATATCGATCCGCAGAAATACATCGAAATCTTTGCAGATACGTCAATCGACAGTCAAAACTTTTGGGTACAAACAGTGGTACAAGCAACGAGAAGAGGTAACTATAGTGCTAAACAAATTCCATTCTTATAATCATGAAAAAGATAAACAAAATAAGAGTAAACAACTTCAAAGGGATGATAGATATAAATGAAAAAGGTGAAACCTTAATCAAAAAAATCGAAAGAATCCTTGACGAAAATGAACCATTAACCGACGGAGCACCTATGATTTATACGCCTAAACAAGCCGGAGTAAGAGATGACTGCAACATACGTACGGACAAGTGGACTTTAGCCATGAACGCAATGGATAGAGTAAACAACTACAAATTAAACGAGTACCTCAAAAAGGGAGAAGCCGAAACACCAAAGACAACCGAGGGTCAAACTGAAGGAGGAATGACAGAACCAAATCCAACTAGAGATAACTAGTCGGGTACGACTACGAACACTATATGCGAAAAGGGCGGATGTAAATATTTATGTCCGCTTTTTAAAGCCAAAAAAGCGCAGTACGCATATAGCATATTATATCAAGTAAATATAGGTAGCGCTTCTTCAAAAGTAAGCGCGAAGAATGTAAAAATTAATTTATTATGGGACTAGGAGCAAAATTAGGAGAAGCAGCAATATCCGGACTAACCTCGGGACTAACCGGAGGAATCGGAGGAATAATCACGGGAGGCCTAGGTTTACTAGGAGGTCTATTCAAAAAAAACAATAACGGACTCAAAAATCAACAAAAACTAATGCAACAAGCATGGGAGTATGAAAAAGAGGGTATGGGTCTGCAATATAATTACGGACAACAAGCGGCAGACGCAGAATACAAGCGGAATCTGCAAATGTGGAAAGATACTAATTTCGGAGCACAAAGAGGCGAAATGGAAGATGCAGGGCTAAGCGTAGGTCTTATGTACGGAAACGGAGGAGGACAAGCGGCAAGCACAGCAGGAGGAAATGCAACTCAACCAAACGGGCCAAAAACCAATCCGGTGGAAGTAGCACTACAACAACAATCGCTAGGGCTGCAATTGAAGCAAATAGAAGCTCAAAATCGACTCGCAAACGCAGAAGCAACCAAAACCATTGCCGAAGCAAATAAAATCGCAGGAGTGGACACAGAAGGGGCAAAACTAGACAACGAATGGAAGAAAGTTGAGAATAGAATACAACTAAGCCGTGAAAACATCGAAGCAAGTAACGTAACAGCCGCAGAAGCAAACGCTCAAAAAGCAGTAGCGGAATGGAACAGTGCAGTTATACAAGCAGAAATAGATGCAGAAACCAAGGCAGAAAAAACACAAATAATCATTGAACAGTTAACCAACATGAGAAAAGAAGGAGCGCTCATGGTGGCAAACAGAGAATTAAGTGAAAAACAAAAAGAAAAAGTCGAAAAGGAAATCAACTACATGTTCTATGAATTATACACCAAGAGAATGTCAGCTGAAGCAGCACAAGAAATAGCCAAGGCTACATACGAAAAGGTGAAAAATGAATACGAACTCGGAAAAGGACACTTAAGCAATGAAGACGACAAGAATCTACGTGAATGGATATACGGAGGTATTCACGAGGGAGCGGAAATAATAAAAATTATAACAGATTTCCTACCATCAGGAAAAGCGGCAAAAGTGCTCAAAACAATCAAGGAAAGTTGGAATAACAACGGCGATTATTCAAAAAGTATAACAACTCAAACGGCAGAGTAATGTGTTACTTTACAAAAAAAGTATTAAACAAGCGGTTTCTACCTAATCGTAAGAATGGGTGGAATCCGCCTGTATGTACAGATGAGAGATTCAGATACGTAGAAGTGGAATGCGGACACTGTTTCGAATGTCGGAAAAAAAAGAGAAGGGAGTGGAGAATCAGAAACTACGAACAACTGAAAGAAACACCTCATGCAGTGTTTTTTACAGGAACAGTATCTCCACAAAGATATGAATATATTTGCAAAAAATATGGATTTAAAAATGATGGTTCACAAGACAACGAGATAATTACAAAAATACACAGATTATTTCTAGAAAGAATCAGAAAAGAAACAGGCAAATCGGTGAAACATTGGTGTGTAACAGAAAAAGGACATACCAATACAAGAAGAATACACCTACATGGACTATTTTATGCAAGAGAAGGACAGACCAAATGGCAACTGACAAAACTATTATATGAAAACTGGATAGACGGATACAAATATTACGGAAGATATGTTAACGAAAAAACAATAAACTATGTATCAAAATACATGACAAAAAAAGACGAAGACAATCCTGATTATATATCAATAATACTATGCAGCAAAGGGCTTGGAGCAAACTATGCAAATGAAAACCAATTGAAACACAAATGGAATGAAGAAAGAACAATTATTACATATAAGGCACATAACGGGCAAGATTTACCATTACCAAGATACTACAAAACAACCATATACACAGATAATCAAAGACAATTATTGTGGCTATATGCAGAAAACAAAGGAACCAAATGGGTGAAAGGTTTCGAAGTGATAGGAGCTAACACAGTGAACAAAGATTACTACGAAAGATTACTCAACGAAAAAAATGA
>OLRX01002326.1_pt1 | contig 12282 bp, 11 predicted proteins | sample 1672991 | NCBI WGS metagenome assembly OLRX01 (sample SAMEA3136744, study PRJEB25190) | human gut metagenome | biome: human gut; feature: human-associated habitat; material: faeces | place: Austria | collected 2013
CGGATGTATCTGCCGCGCCGGACGCGGCCGCCGGGCCCGACGGCTGTGCGCCGCAGGCGGCAAGTGAAAGCGCCATCACGCAGGCAAGCGCAAGGGCAAGTGTTTTTTTCAGCATCAGGTCTCCTCCTGTATTTTTCTATATTATACCGGTGTAAAAAGGCCGGCGCGCCCCGCACCGGGGCCGCGCCGGCAGCCTGCTGCGGCGGGCGTCAGCAGGTGGCGCCGCCCACCACGGTTTTCTGCATCACGGCGGCCTTGTCCAGCCTGCCGTTCAGCAGCTTGTCCTCTACATATTCGAAGCCGAGGCGTTCAATGGTGTCGGCAAAGCGCTCGCCCGAAATGCCTTCGTCGCGGAAGAACAGAATGGTCTTTTCCACAAGCTCCAGCAGCTCGGCCTCGCTGGTGAATATCTTCGAAAGCGGCCTGCCCTCGGCCACCTTTTTGCCCCAGCGCCCGCCGATATACACCTTATAGCCGTAGGTGCCCTCGCTGAGCGCACCGAACGGGCATGTGCCCACACAGCGCCCGCAGTGGTTGCAGGCGTCCTCGGGAATGGCCAGCTTACCGTCCGCCAGCTTCGCCGCATGGATGGGGCACGCCTTTTCCACCTGGCACACCTTGCAGCCGCGGCATTTGGCAAGGTCCGGCTGAGGCACGCGCTGGCCCACGATGCCAAGGTCGTTCAAATTGGGCTTTACGCAGTTGTTGGGGCAGCCGCCCACCGCCAGCTTGAACTTGTGCGGCAGCGAAACGTCGTGGTAACCCTCGTAAAACAGCTCGTGCAGCTTTTGGCTGAGGGCGAAAGTATCGCACAGGCCGTACTGGCAGGTGGTGCCCTTGCACGACACCACCGGGCGCACCTTCGAGCCCGTGCCGCCCGCTTCAAGGCCCGCTGCACTCAGGTATTCCATAATGGGCTCCAGATTCGCATAGGGCACGCCCTGTATCTCCAGCGTGAGGCGCGTGGTCATGGTCACTTCGCCCGAGCCGAACTTTTCTGCCGCCTCGGCCACGGTGCGCTGCTCGGCGCTGGTGAGCTTGCCGTTGCGCGTGATGACGCGCACGTTGAAATGATCTGGAAAGCGTTTGTCCTGCAGGCAGCCAAGGCCCTTCACGCGCTTTATCTCCTCCGGCGGCAGCTTGGCGCCCTGCTGCACGGCGCGCACCACGTTCACAAAGGCGCCGCCCTCCAGCACACGGGTTGCCGTGTAGCCAAAGCGCTTCAGCCTGTTCTGCAAAAAGTAGCCGCGCTTGCCCTTGGCGCACACCAAAAGCAGCTTTTCGTCTGTGCCGATGCCTGCAAGCGGGCCTGTCACCTTCGCCAGATCCACCCATGTGGCGCCCGGAATGGCCGGCGCGGGCTGCACGTCCAGAACCCGGTAACCCTTCGCTTCGCCCGCCGCATACTGCGCGGGGGTGAACGTCTCAAATTCACCCGCCAGCTTGTTCTCCAAAACATAGCACGCCTGCACAAAGGGGTGGATAGCTGTAGAGAAGGGCGGCGCATAGGCAAAATCCAGCGTGTCGAAGGCGTCCAGCGTGAGGCCTGCGGCAATGCCCGTCACAGCGATGTCCACCATTTTATCCACTGCGCCCGCGCCCAGCACCTGAATGCCCAGCAGCCTGCGCGTGGCCTTATCTGCCACCAGCTTTGTCACAAAGGTAGCCGCGCCGGGGTAGTAGTGCGCCTTGTCGTCCGTCACGCACACAGCGGTCTGCACGTCATAGCCCTCCTGCCGGGCCTGTGCTTCCGTCAGGCCCGTGCGGCCCACGTTCAAATCCTGTAGCAGCTTCACAACGCCCGTACCAAGGTAGGCAGTGGGCCTTCCAGCCAGCGTTTTTGCCAGTGCGCGGGCCGCAAGGTTCGCGGTGGAGCCCATGGCAGACCATTGCTGCCTGCCCGTCTGCATGTTTTTCACCAGCGCGCAGTCGCCCGCCGCGTACACATCCGGCACATTGGTGCGCATGAACTCGTCCACAACCACGGCGCCTTTCTGCAGGGCCACGCCGCTGCCCTGCAGAAAGGCGGTAGCGGGCCGCACGCCGATGGCAAGCACCACCACGTCCGCCGCAATGGGGCCCGCGCTGGTGGCAATGCCCTCCGCGCGCGCCGTGCCGCTGACGGCCTCAATGCGGCAGCCCGTCTGCACGCGCATGCCCGCCTGCCTCAGCTTCCGCTTCACATACTCGGCCATCTCCGAGTCAAATGCGTTCGGCATTACCTGCGGCGCAGCGTCTATCACCGTCACGGAAAGGCCCTGCGCCATCAGGTTTTCGGCGGTCTCCAGCCCGATAAAGCCGGCGCCCACCACGGCGGCGCGGCGGCAGCCGTTCGCCTTCACATAGGAAAGCAGGCCCACGGCGTCGTCCGGCGTGCGCATGCAGAACACGCCCGGCAGCCCGGCGCCCGGCATATCGGGCACGATGGGCTCGGCGCCCGTGGCGATGACGAGCCTGTCGTAGCTTTCTTCAAACGCCTGCCCGTCCTTTCGGGCCGTTACCGTGTGGGCGGCGGCGTTCACCGCCGTCACCTCGCAGCCCGTCACCACCTCGGCGCCCGTGAGGCCCGCGTACTTTTCCGGGCTGTTCACGATAAGCTCCTCCCGCGTGCCAATCAGCCCGCCCACATAGTACGGCAGGCCGCATCCGGCGTAAGAGATATCCTGCCCCTTTGTCAATATTTTCACCTGCGCGCTGCCGTCTTCCCGCTTGAGCTTTGCGGCCGCCTTGGTCCCCGCGGCAACGCCGCCTATCACCAAAACCTTCATATCTGTCGTCCTCCCGTTCCATGCACGGCGCGCGGGCATATTTTCTCGCGCGCCTGCCCTTCCCCGCAGCCATGCGGCAAAAACCGCTTGCTTGTGCGTCTTTTCAAAAGTATATCATGCTGTTATAATAAAATAAAGTTATTCATTTTTATTGAGCAATTAATTATTTTTATCAAAATTTCATCATGTCCGGCACTGCGGCCGGGCCTTTTGAAAAGAGGGGCAAGCTTTATGCTGGATTACCGCATCCGCACCTTTCTCACCCTGTATGAAACGCTGAATTACCGCCGCACAGGCGAGGCGCTGGGCCTCAGCCAGCCCGCAGTGGGCCATCAGATTCACACGCTGGAGGATGAATACGGCTGCCGGCTGTTTATCTATGACGGCAGGCGCCTTTCGCCCACGCCGCAGGCAGACAGGCTGGCCGAATATGCGCGCGCCGCCGTATACAACCAGCAGCAGCTTCTGGCTGCCCTGCGTGCGGACGGCGCGCGCACGGTGCGCGTGGGCGCCACCAAGACGATTGGCGAATATGTTGCGGCAGAAGCCTTCAGCCGTTATGCACAGCGCACGCAGGGCGGCTTCTGCGTCACGGTGGACAACACCGAAACGCTGCTGCGCATGCTGGAGCGCGAAGAGTTGGACTTTGCCCTGGTGGAGGGCGCATTTGACAAGAGCCGGTACGGCTATGCGCTGTACCAGCGCGCACCGTTTGTGGGCATGTGCCATGCAAAGCACCCCTTTGCCGGGCGAACGGTTTCCATGGAGCAGCTTGCCGGGCAAAGCGTGGTTCTGCGGGAGAACGGCAGCGGCACGCGGGCCATTTTCGAGCGCGCTCTTGCCGAGCGCGGCTATTCCACCGCCATGTTCCAGCGCGTGATATGCGCCAGCAGCTTTCCGCTTATTGTGCGCTTTGTGCGCGAGGGCGCCGGCATCACCTTTGCCTATGCCGCCGTGGCAAACGGGCAGAAGGACATTGCGTTTTTTCATCTGGAGGGCATGCCCGAAAACCGTGAATTCAATGTGGTATACTTGAAAGGCACGCATGTGCAGCGCCTTGTGCGCGATGTACTGGGGGCCGCCCCCTGACGCGCATCCCGCACTGCACAGCGCAACAGGCCCCGCGGCACAAAAGCCGCGGGGCTTTGGCATGCCGGCACAGGCACGCGCTCTTCCTGCTTTTTTATCGCGCACACCTGTAAAAGCCTTCCGGCCTTTGAAAAGGCCGCCGGGGGATATTGGGCGTTGCGGCCGTGCAGAGATGAATGCCGCCGTGACCGACGCTTTTTCAGGCCCTGACACCCCCGCACAGGCTGTGAAAGATTAAAATGCTGAAATGGGAAAGCCTGTGTGCAAAGACAATAACCGGGCATTTCCCAATATGCCGCGGCCGCCCATTTCCCACCATATGCGCCTTCTCCCGCGGGCCCGGCGCATAACGGCAGGCGGAAAGGCAAAACGGCTTTTTTGCGCCCCTTCCCCTTCTGCCATGCGGACGCCGTGCGGCACAGCCGCGCCGCCCGGCGGATTTTCCATCTTTCCTTCCGGGCAGGCAAAAGAGCGAAGGCAACAAAGCGCCCTCGCTCTTGATGATGCTTTTCTTATCTTCCGCGCCCTTTCCCGCTGCCACAGAGGCCTGGGGCGCCATTGCCGGCACGCAAATGCCGGGCCTGTTTTGAGCGCCGCGGCCGTAACAGGCCGGTGCCTGCAAAGGCTTCGCCGTTCAAAGCCTTTGGGCTGCTCTGGCCCTGTTTGTTATGCCTGCGCGGCAGCCGCCTGGCGGGGCTTTGCGCCAAGCCCCGCGCGGTGCAGCAGCACGGTGCCCCACAAAAGCGCGCCCTGCGATACGATATTCACACACTGGGCCAGCCAGTGCATGGACGAAGAATCGTCGAACGTGGCGCTGAGGTAACCCATGCCCAGCATGAACGCAAATGCCACCACGAACATCACGGCGGCCAGCCTGCGCTTCATCTTCAGCGCCAGCGCAAACAGGCACCACTGCATGCCCGCACAGCCGATAATCTGCAGAATGACAAAGGGCATGGTGCTTGTGAACACCGGCACGGCCGCCACGCTGGAAAGGTTCACGCGCTTGCGGTTGTACTTTGTGAACATGCCGGCCAGGGCCAGAAACACCAGCAGAAAGCCCGGCCCCTGCATGGGGAAAAACGCGGCGTCCAAAAGCTGATAGTCACACACGTTCAGCGCATACAGAATTTTCCACAGTGCCTTGAACACGCCTGCCAGCAGCACCATCACAGAGCCTGTCGCCAGCAGGGCAAAGGCGCCCTTCACCATTTTTTCGTACAAGTCGCGCTGCAGAATGACAGCCGCGGCAAAAAACAGCACTACGGGAATCAGGTCTACCAGTGCCATCGTCACGGTTATCCCATTCATTTTTACGTCCTCCTCACTGTTTGCTCACACCACGATGAATTTCACATTTTCCAGATGATACAGCGGCACAAGCGGCAGAATGATGGGCGTCCTGGCCACATAGGCGCGGTAAGCCTCATCCTGCCCGTAGCTTTTATTCTGCCGCAGCTCCAGGCGCTTGGCGCCGCTGAACATCACATACACGATGAGGATATAGCCGATAAGCGCCACAGCCCACTGCACGGCGCCGCGCAGCGCGCTAAAGCCGGAGATGAGCACGCCCGTCCAGAACAGCAGCTCACCAAAGTAGTTCGGGCAGCGCACCAGCTTATACAGCCCTGAATCGCAGAAGCGCCCGGGCGCCTTCTGCTTTGCAGCAGATTTCTGTTTGTCTGCCAGGCTCTCTATCACAAGCGCCACGGCCATTACTGCGGCGCCCACCGGTGCGGCGGCCCCGCCCTGCGCGCCCGCCTGAACGCGGTAAAATACCGGCGACACCTGCATGGTGTACATCACCGCCACGCACACCCAAATGGCCGCCTTTACAAATACCGGCATCGGCTTGCCGTCGCCCGTGGCCGCGCTGAGCGTTTTGCGGTACGAGGCGCTTTTCACCTCGCGCCACAGCAGAAAGCCGCCAAGGCGCACGCCGTACACCATGAACAGCACGCACAGCAGCACGCCCCAGATATCCATGGCCGCGCCGTACATCACCAGCATGGCCGCGCCTGCGCCGCACACGGCAAAGCCATACCCTACAGAGAGGAAATAGACAAATTTGTAAAAGCCCACTGCGCTCAGCACGGCACACACCGCCAGCACCACCCAGATGCCGGTGGGGAACGCCGCGCCCAGCATTTCACTGAAAGTCATAAAAAAGCCCCCTTATTTGCGGTAGCAGCTTTGGATATATTCACGAAAGCTCAGTTTCCCGTATATGTCCTTGCCCACCAGCTCGTTCGTCAGCGTCCATTTGGAAAAACGGATGATGGCCTCTTTGCCGTTCTTTTTGCACTTGTTCACAAAGGCCAGCACGCTGAACAGAAACACCGGCGCACGCTTGATTACAGCAGGCTTGCCCGCCGCCTCGAAAAACATGCGGGCGATTTCCTCATAAGAATACGTCTCCTTGCCGCCCACGTCGTAAACTGCGTTTTCATCGCACATATGCAGCACGATGAACTCGGCAAAGTCGGAGGTGTCAATGACATTGGCATGGGCGTCCTGCTTGCCCAGCAGCGTCACCTCGCCCTTTTCTATCATGGGCATGAACACCTTGGCAATGTCGTAAAAATAGCCGGTGGGGCGGTGGATAACATACGGGATGCCGCTTTTTTTCAGCTCCTCTTCAAACATGGCCTTTGCGTGCAGCATGGGCACCTTCGGGTCGCTGTCTGCCTTGATGACAGAGATATATGTAAAATGCTTCACCCCGGCGCGTTGTGCCTCGCGCAGCAGGTTGACATTCCCCTGATAATCAATGTCATAGTTCGTAATGGTAGCTGAAGAACCCGTAAGGCCCACCGTGGTGATGACGGCGTCCGCCCCGTCGCACAGGCCGCGCAGCGTTTCGGGCTTTGTGACGTCGATAGCGCGCGCTTCATATTTCCCTGCAAGGCCCGACACCTCGCGCACGGCGAGGTCTGCCGCAAGCACCGTGTGGCCCTGCGCCGCAAGCTGCCTGAGAATATCTGTGCCCAGCTTGCCAAAGGCACCTGCCAGTACTACCTTCATCTCTGCTTCTCCTTTGCACGTTTGTCGTTGATGATGTCCATATGCTCGGCGGTAATCAGCGTAACGCCGTTTTCGCGCGCCCATGCCACACAGCCCTTCAGCGCCGTGGGCAGGAAGATGCGCGGCACCTTCACCATTTTGGCGCACGCCTCGTCGGTGAATTTTATTTTGTCGTCAATGCGGTTGGCCGCATATTTTACCGATTCCACCGTCGTCTCACGGATGGGCAGAAGCTGCGGGATGGGGCGGCGGAATTTTGTGTACCAGAAGTTTTTGGAATCGCGGTAGCCGTAATCCACCGGCACGCGCGGGAAGCCCGAGGCCTTCACGCCGTTCACAATGGCGTTGTACTGCTTTTCCTTCATCAAAATTTTATCCACGCGCAGGATGAAGTGCGCGCCAAACTGCGAAGTGATGCCGTTGAAATCATGGTACGGGCCGGGGTAGCCGTTCAGCTCACCGGGTTTGTCGTCCTGCGCGTTGTCCAGCGTGTCCACCCAGGTGCACTCGAACACCTGAAAGCACTCGGCTATCACCTGCGGGTAGGTGCCCTGCGGGTCGGCCTCCTTGCGCAGGCCGTCCTCCAGCGTAAAGATGCAGTCCTTCATCTTTTCCTCCGGCTTGTCGCCGGGAAAGCCCATGCGCACAGCCTCTTTGAACAGCCTTCTGTCGTCGGGGATGAAATTCAGCGTGCATTTCTTGTGCTTCAGGATGTTCTGCGCCGTGTTCGAGGAATTGCGGCAGCAAAGCAGCATGGCATAGTATTCCTTGCCCGCAATGTAATACGGCTGGCACAGGGAATACGGGCCGAAGGTGGTTTTGCCGTCGTCCGTCAGGGTGCCCACCATGATGGTGGGCATAGGAAAGAAGGCCGAGGTCTGATAAAAATTGTCTACGATGCGAAGGTCTTTGAAGCTGCTCATATCCATTCTCCTTTTTTATTTCTGCTGTATTTCTTCGCCCTTCCCCGCAGGGAACAAGCGGTCTGCCAATAAAATGATATGCGCGGCGGGGATGTCCGCCTGCATGGCGGCCGCCAGCACAGCCTCCGCCGCAAGCGGCGCAAGCTGCAGGCTTTGCGCCCCGCAGCCAAGCCGCGCGGCAAGCGCCTGGATTCGCGCGGCAAGCTGCCCGCGCAGCATGCCGTGCCGCCCCGCCACCACGCCGGGCGAACCTCCTGCGGAAAAGAACTGGCTCCACACGCCCTCGTAAATGGAGGCGAACTGCCGGATAGCCCCATGCATGGCCGCCAGCCCCTCGCCCGCCGTGCGGGCGGCCGCGCAGGCAGCGTCCATCTGTGCCAGGGCCTTTTCCCAGTCCTCTACCATGATGCAGGCTATCAGCATATCCTTGCTTTCAAAATAGTTGTATATAGTGCCCACGGCAATGCCGCACTGCCGCGCAACGCCGCGCAGGGAAAGCACGCTGTAGCCCTGCCCCAACAGCGTATGCTTCGCCGCAGAAAGTATCTTTTCGCGCGCCTCATCAATAATTTTCGGCATTGCCGCCCCTCCTTCCCGCCCTGCCCCTTCTCCCTGAAAAGTGCATGCGGACATTTTTATGAACGTGTTCACAAAAAGTGTAGCAAAATGTTAAAATTTTGTCAACCATTGTTTTCACAGGCTGTCTTCCGGCAGGGCCCTGCTTTGAAGCCTTCATACAGCAAAGCAAAAAAGTGGCCAGCGCCGTTTTTTCCGTTTTCAGTTTTGAACTGCCTGCGGCAGCATTCAGGCGGCACAGCTTCCCGCATCAGTGCAGCGGCGGCCCAGCTGCGTTTATTCCCCGTTCTCTGCCGGAAGGCCGGGCCGCATGCCATGCCAACGGCGCGGCCGCTGGTCAAACACTGCCCATCATTGCCGCAATGCCCCAGGCGCATGGCAGCAGGGCCGCGCATACGGCATGCGTCTTTTATTAAAAAATAGTAGAATTTTTCTCTCTCACACAAGATGATTTAAAGTCAGTTGAGGGAGTGTAAAACGCCGAAAACCCGCATAAACACTACATTTTTGTGAATTCTCGGCATTTCTTTTGCCCTCTGTTTTGTTGTGTTTTTTCTTCGCCGCGCTCTTTGCTTTTTTCTGCTCTGCTTTCTGCTCTTTAGGCGGGGTAGCTTGGTTTGCCCGGTCTATCTGGTCTTGGGCGTAATACATAATGATTGATGCCTCTCTTTCTGTGGTTGAATAATTCACAATTACGGAGTAAAATAATAATAAATAGTTTGAATTGAACAGGGGGCATTCATTGATGAAATGTCCTAAGTGCGGAAAGGACATGCAACCCGGTTTTTTACAAACCGCAAAAATAGTTGCATTCAATAAAACAAGGCACAAAATATCTCTAAATCCTAAAGATAAAGAGGATATTGTATTAGCGAGGAAAGCATTCACAGGCACAGACTTTCAAGGTTTTATTTGCAAAGTTTGTGGCTTGGTTGTATTTGATTATAAAAATGACTTTTCACGCTTTTAATTTACTTTAGATGTTCTTATTTGAATTGAAAAAAGAAGAGCGCACACGGCGCTCTTCTTTCTGTTTTTTTATATTCTCTTATGCGGCTCTGCCGTTATTTCAGCAGCGGCCCTACGGCGGCGGCAAGCTGCGCCTGGGCAGCCTCGGCGTCTGCCAGCGTGTCGCCCTTGGTGGAGTAATACACCTTTATCTTAGGCTCGGTGCCGGAGGGGCGCACAATGACGGAGCACCCGTCGTCCAGCCAGTAGGTGAGCACATTTGAGGCGGGCAGGCCCGTGGGCTGCACAGCGCCCGTTTCCATATTTTTTACTTCGCGTGCCTGATAATCCGCCGCCTTTACCACCTTGCGGCCCGCCACCTCATGCAGGCCCTCGGTGCGCAGCTTTGCCATGATGGCCTTCATGGTATCCATGCCGGAAAGGCCCTCAAAGGCAAACGAATCCACCTTATGCAGCCAGCGGCCGTACTGCCCGTACAGCTCTTCCAGACGCGCCAGCACGCTGGTGCCCCGGCTGCGGTAATAGGCCGCCATCTCGCAGATGAGCATGCTGGCCACAATGGCGTCCTTATCGCGCACATAGGTGCCCGCAAGGTAGCCGTAGCTCTCTTCAAAGCCGAAGATAAAGCGCGCTTCCTCGCCCTTTTCCTCCAGCAGGTGAATCTGCTCGCCAATGTACTTGAAGCCGGTAAGTACATTGCGGCATTCCACGCCGTAGTGCTTTGCCACCTCGTCTGCAAGGCAGGTGGAGACAATGCTCTTTACCGCCACCGGCGCCGCGGGCATGGTGCCCTGCTCGATGCGTCCGGCGCAGATATAGTCCAGCAGCAGCACGCCCACCTCGTTGCCTGTCAGCAGCTTATAGCTGCTGTCGGCCGCGCGCACGGCAATGCCCACGCGGTCGGCGTCCGGGTCTGTCGCCAGCATCAGGTCTGCGCCTGTCTTTTCCGCCAGGGCCAGGCCCAGCGCCAGCGCCTCGCGTATCTCCGGGTTGGGGTACGGGCAGGTGGGGAAATTGCCGTCCGGGTGCTCCTGCTCTGGCACCACGGTCACGTCCGTAACGCCGATGTCTGCCAGCACATGGCGCACCGGCACGTTGCCGGAGCCGTTCAGCGGCGAATATACCAGCTTCAGCCCCGCCGTTTTGCAGATACCAGGGCGCACAGCACATGCCTCAATGGCGCCGTACAGCGCGTCGGTGACCTCTTGCCCAATATAAGCTATCTGCCCATGTGCCAGCGCCTCGGCAAAATCTGCCCGCTTCACCCCGGTAAAGATGTCCGTGCGCTGCATCTCTTCATACACGGCGCCCGCGGCCTCCTCCGTCATCTGGCAGCCGTCCGGCCCGTATGCCTTGTAGCCGTTGTACTTGGCGGGGTTGTGGCTGGCCGTCACCATGATGCCGGCGTCACACTGCAAAAAGCGCGTGGCAAAGCTGAGCGCAGGCACGGGCATCAGCTCTTTGTAAAGCCACGCCTTCACGCCGTTGGCGGCCAGTACGCAGGCCGCCTCTCGCGCGAACACATCGCTTTTGATGCGGCTGTCGTACGAGATGGCCACGCTTTTTTCGCCCGGCGTGCGCAGCAGATAATTGGCAAGGCCCTGCGTGGCCTTGCGCACCATATACACGTTCATGCGGTTGGTGCCCGCGCCCAGCACACCGCGCAGGCCCGCAGTACCGAATGCGAGCTCCACCGCAAAGCGGTCTTTAATTTCTTCCTTCAGGCCTTGGATGCTCAGCAGCTCTGGGCGCAGGTCTGCGTCGTCCAGCTCCTGTGCAAGCCAGTGTTCATATTCATCCATATACAATCGAATGCACCCGCTTTCCGTGCGGCGGCGCAGCAAGGCGCCGCTGCCTTTTTCTGGTATTCTCATCATACCGCGAAACGGGCTTTCCGTCAACGGGCAAACACCCGCGAAGCGCCGGTTTTCGTGCCGGATGCACCACCCCGGCGCGCCTGCATGCAAAACCGCTTGCCGTGCACAGGCCAAGGCTGTATACTGATATTGTCAAAAAGCTTAAAGAGAGGAGGCATACCTGTGTTTGCCACTGTAAACAGCCTGGGCGTGCAGGGTGTGACGGGCTTTGCCGTGCGCGTGGAGGCGGACGTGAGCAGCGGCCTGCCGCAGTTTGCCATTGTGGGCCTGCCGGACAGCGCCGTAAAGGAATCTGCAGACAGGGTGCGCAGCGCGCTGAAGAACCTGGGCTTTTCCTACCCGGCAAGCCGCGTGACGGTGAACCTTGCGCCCGCCCATGTGCGCAAGACGGGCCCTGTGTATGACCTGCCCATTTTTCTGGCCCTTTTGTGCGCGGGCGGCCAGACGCCCATGGCGGCGCCCGGCACGGCATTTCTGGGCGAGCTTTCGCTGGACGGCGCCGTGCGCGGCGTGGCCGGGGTTCTGCCCATGGCGCTGGCCGCGCGGCAGGCCGGCCTGCGCGAGCTGTTTGTGCCTGCGGAAAACGCTGCCGAGGCAGCCGCAGCAGAGGGCCTTTGCGTTTACCCTGTGCACACCGCGCGCGACGTGGTGCGCCACCTTTCGGGCGAGGCGCCCATTTTGCCACAGCCGCACACGCCGTATGCGCCGCAGGCGGCAGACAGTTTTCTGGATTTTGCCGATGTGCGCGGCCAGCCGGAGGCGCGGCGCGCGCTGGAGGTGGCCGCCGCGGGCGGGCACAACGCTCTGCTTATCGGCCCGCCCGGCACGGGCAAAAGCATGTTGGCAAAGCGCCTGCCGGGCATTTTGCCTCCCCTTTCGTTTGAAGAGGCGCTGGAGGCCACCAAAATATATTCTGTGGCCGGGCTGCTTTCGGGCGGCGGGCTGGTGCGCGCACGCCCCTTCCGCGCGCCGCACCATTCCGCCAGCGCCGTGGCCCTCACAGGCGGCGCCGCCGCCCGGCCGGGCGAGGTAAGCCTTGCACACAGCGGCGTGCTG
>OLRX01002330.1_pt1 | contig 12259 bp, 8 predicted proteins | sample 1672991 | NCBI WGS metagenome assembly OLRX01 (sample SAMEA3136744, study PRJEB25190) | human gut metagenome | biome: human gut; feature: human-associated habitat; material: faeces | place: Austria | collected 2013
GTTACCATTGAGACGCCCCGGGACCTGAACCGGGAGCAGAAGGAAGCCCTGAAGAGGTTCAGCGAGACTCTGGGCGAGGGCAACTACGAAAAGCACCGCAGCTTTTTCGGAAAGAAGAAGTAAGCCATGTACCTTGCCGATTATCACGTACATTCCACCTGTTCCCCGGACGGACACCAGACCATGGCCCAGGCGGCGGAGGCTGCCGTCCGGCAGGGCCTTAATGAGCTGTGTATCACCGACCATGTGGACACCCTGTACTGGGATGATTTCCGTCCCCGGTGGGATTTTGACTGGGACGAGGCCCGGCGCCAGTTCCGGGAGGCCCAGGCCCTGTGGGGGGACCGGATCACCCTGCGGCTGGGGGCGGAGTTGGGCGACGCTCAGTACGGCTTTGACCGGGCCGTCCATATGATGGACGGTGCACCGGTGGATTTTGTCATCGGGTCCGTGCATCTGGGCGGAAAAAAGTTTGGCAACATGGACCTGTACTATATTGAAAAAAGTGACGAAGCGTATTATGATAGTGTCATCGACAGCTATCTGGACAGCGTTCTGGAGCTGGCCCGGTGGGGACAGTTTCAGGTGCTGGGTCACCTGACCCTGCCGCTGCGGTATATCAACGAGCACCACGGGGAGCATATGACGTTTCGCCGCCATATGGATCGGGTGGAGGAGGTCCTCCGCACTGTGATCCCCAAGGGGGTAGGCATCGAGTGCAACACCAACCGGGGAAACGAGCCCCTGCCGGGGCCGGAGATCCTGCGGCTGTACCGCCGCCTGGGGGGCGAGATCGTCACCCTGGGCAGTGACGCCCACCGGCCCGGGGACGTGGGCTGCTTCATCCGGCAGCGCCAGGAGCTGCTGCGGGAATGCGGCTTCCGCTATTTTACCACATTTGAACAGGGCAAGCCGCGGTTTCAGGCCCTGTGAACCACCCGAGAGGAGCATAGCATCATGAAAATTGCCATTGGCTGCGATCACGGCGGCTATCTGCTGAAGCAGGACATTCTCATCTGGCTGGAGGAGCACGACATCGACTTTGAGGATGTGGGCTGCTTCTCCACCGAAAGCGTGGACTATCCCATTTATGGCGAAAAGGTGGCCCGGCTGGTGGCCTCCGGCGCATGCGAGAAGGGTATCGTCATCTGTACTACCGGCATTGGCATCTCCATTGCCGCCAACAAGGTCAAGGGTATCCGCTGCGCCCACTGCACCGATTCCCTGTCTGCCGAGATGACCCGCCGTCACAACGATGCCAACGTGCTGGCCCTGGGTGCGGGCATCACCGGCCCCAACCTGGCCAAGCGTATTGTGGAGGTGTTTCTGAACACCGAGTTTGAGGGCGGCCGCCATGCCCGCCGGGTGGGTCAGCTGGACAGCATCCAGCCCTGAAGCATTTGCATGAACGGAGGTGCGCGCCATGACCACAAAAGGATATCATCGCTACCGGGGGCGGAATACCCGGGGCAAGGTGGCGCTGGTCGTTGTGCTGGTGCTGATCCTGCTGGCGGCGGTGGCCTATCTGCTGACCCAGGAGTATGTGGTGTATGATGACGAGGGCAAGGCCCATCTGGAGCTGCCCTGGTCCCGGAAGGAGCCGGAGAAGCCCCAGCCGGACTCCACGCCTGTGCCGGATGATGTGGACATCACCCGGGAGGAGCCCCAGCGGCAGAAGGTGGAGGCCATCCACGCCTGGGAGTTGCCATACGGCTGCCTGGGCAGCGACCCCGGCTATCTGCTGACGGACCGGGAGGCTGTGGCCGTCAACGTGAAGATGTATGACGGGTCCGTGGCGTATCACACGGCGGTGGCCTTGCCGGAAGGCATTCTCACCGGCGGACTGTCCACCAGCCGGAACCTCCAGACCATACTGGACAGCAACTGCTATGCCGTGGCGCGGCTGGCGTGCTTCTGCGACAACGCCTTTGCCGACGCTCAGCAGGAGCAGGCGGCTCTGTGTGCTGCCGACGGGACCCTGTACCGGGACGGCTCCGGCCGCCGGTGGCTGGACCCCTCCAAGCCGGGGACCCTGCGGTATATCACGGACCTGGCCAAGGAGTGCGCCCAGATGGGCTTTGACGAGATTCTGCTGGATTGGTTCCTGTATCCCATCAGCGGCGATCAGTCGGCTCTGGAGCTGCCTGCCGACAAGACGGTGGTGCTGAAGGACTTTGCCCAGGCTTTGGAAAAGCAGCTGCCGGAGGGCACGGTGCTGTCCGTGGTGCTGCGGGAGACTCCGTCGGCGGACAACGGCGTCACGGCGGAGCTGCTGGCGTCCTGCTTCGACCGGGTGTATGTCATGCCCGATGCGGACGCATCGGCGCTGCCCACCGGCTATGACCGGGCCACGCGCGTGGTGACTATGGCCGGCTATGCGCCCGAGAGCGGCAGCTATCTGGTGACGCAGTGAGCTGATTGTCTCGAAGCACGAAATAAGTTTCCGAAATCAATAAAAAATCCTCCGATAAGCTGCGGAAAATGTAGCTTTCGGAGGGTTTTCTTTTGCGCGGCGCTATGATACAATACTCTCTTGTGAACAGATTCGTAAGGAGGGGAAAGGAGTCCCATGGAAAAAGAGAACAAATTGGGCACCATGCCCATTTCCAAGCTCATTATCAACATGTCCCTGCCCATCATCGCGTCTATGCTGGTGCAGGCCCTATACAACATTGTGGACAGCGTGTTCGTGTCCCGGGTGTGCGAGCAGGCGCTGACCGCCGTGTCCCTGGCGTTTCCGGCCCAGAACCTGATGATCGGCCTGGCCACCGGCACCGCCGTGGGCGTCAACGCCCTGATGGGCCGGGCTCTGGGGGCCAAGGACCAGCAGCGGGCCAACGCCGTGGCCATCAACGGCGTATTCCTGGCGGTGGTGGGCTTTGTCATCAGCGCCGTGCTGGCGCTGCTGTTTGCGGGGCCCTTCTTCCGGTCCCAGACCCAAATCGACTACATCATCGACAACGGCATTGACTATCTGCTGATCTGCTGCTGCGGCTCCCTGGGGCTGTTCGGCGAGATCATGTTTGAGCGGCTTTTACAGGGCACCGGCCGGTCCATCCTGTCCATGTATACCCAGGGACTGGGCGCTATCGTGAATATTGTGCTGGACCCCATCTTCATCTTTGTGTTCGACATGGGCGTTACCGGCGCGGCGGTGGCCACGGTCATCGGACAGTTCTGCGGCTGTATTCTGGCACTGATCTTCAACCTGAAGAAGAACAAGGAGATCCACTTGCAGTTCCGGGGCTTCCGGCCCAATTGGCGGCTGGTGGGGAATATCTATGCCATCGGCCTGCCCAGCGTCATCATGGTGGCTATCGGCTCGGTGATGACCTTCTGCATGAACAAGATCCTCATTGCCTATCACTCCGCCAGGGAGACGGCAGCCACGGCCTTCGGCATTTACTTCAAGCTCAACAGCTTCATCTTTATGCCGGTGTTCGGCCTGAACAACGGCGTGGTGCCCATCGTGGCGTATAACTACGGGGCCCAGAACCGGCTGCGGATGGTGGAGACCATCAAGCGCAGCGCCATCTATGCCTCCTGTATCATGCTGGTGGGCATGGCGGTGTTCTGGTCCGTTCCCGGGAGCCTGCTGAAAATTTTCGACGCCACGGACACCATGCTGCAGGTGGGCGTCCCTGCCCTGCGGATCATCTCCCTGAGCTTTTGCATGGCCGGCGCCTGCATCGCCCTGGGCAGCTCCTTCCAGGCCCTGGGCAAAGCGGTGTACTCCATGACCACCTCCATCATCCGGCAGCTGGTGTTCCTGGTGCCCATTGCCTATGTCCTGGCCCGGTACGGCCAGAGCATCGGCAACGACGACCTGGTGTGGTGGAGCTATCCCTTGGCGGAGATCGCGTCCCTGCTTGTGACCCTGGCCTTCTTCCGGCGGCTGTACCGGACCCTGATCGCGCCCCTGCCTGCCAGCGGCGGTGCGCCGGTCCACGACGACTCCGACGACGATCCCATAGGAGTATAACTGAAAATGCTCTGCCCCATGGGCAGAGCATTTTCAGTTATACAGCGGCGGTCTCGGCGGCGGGCTTCTTTTCCGGCTCCTCCTGGCAGAAGGGGTATTCCAGCATCTGCGGCAGACGCATATAACGGCGGAAATCGTTGCAGAAGGCGGCATATTCGTACCCGGTGCAGATACGCTCGTCCATGACCACGCCGATGGGCATCATCTTTCGGGTCAGGTCGCCGGATATATAGTTTGGCACGGGCTTGCCCATGCACACAAACACGCTGGTGGTGCCGAATTCATAACAATGGTGGTGGATATAGCTGGTCTTGATGGAGGCCAGATTCGTGATGAACATGCTGGTGTGGAAGGGGGACAGCTCGATGATCTTCCGGGGCAGCAGACCGTGGCGGTCCAGATGATAGGCCAGCCACACGACGAATTTCGGCAGACCCGGCACGGAGAACATGAACTTGGCGAACTTGTCGGTGCTGTTGGACTGGTGCTCCGCCCGATTGGCGGCAATTGCGTCGGCAATTTTCTGATTCACGGTAAACACTGTGTCGTTCTCGTCCAGATACACCTTCAGCGTGGTCTCGTTGACTACCCCGTTGGCCTGTTTTTTCAGGATCACGAAGGACACGCAGAAGTGGTTGCGGCGGTAAATGCGGCCGTTCATGACGAAGTAGTTCAGCTTGGGATTGCGCAGCACCGCCTTGTAATAGGCGGAGATGATGACGCTCATATGGTTCAGCCGCACCCCAGCCCGGCGGTGGGTGCGGATGAAGTCCTTGATGATCTCCTCATCGATGTTCTCGGTGACGGAATTCCAGGCGTCGTAGCGCTTGGGCATGATATAGGGAATGGCCGCCACCAGCGGCGGCAGGTCCTTTACGCGGGTTCCATCAGGGCGCATGGCAAAGCCCTCCTGTTTCGTTAGATAGGGGCATTATACGGCATATTAGCGGACAATGCAATGGATTATAAACAAAAAATAACGGCCGGGCAGGAGAAAGCCGGAGAAAGGGGCGATCGGGATAACGTTTATGAGACGGATTTTCCGCTTTTTTATACTCCAAGAACTTCGCGCGCTTCATATGCTAATTAGTTGGGAAAATCGACCGTTTTCGGTGGACACCCCTGAAAAAAGGTGCTATACTATTCCTGAATACGACACAGTATTGTGTTTTTCGATTACATGCTTTGCAACGGGGTGATACGATGAAAACCATGCGTAGAGGGACAAGTATTTTGCTTTGCCTGGCGCTGCTGGTGGCGGCCATTCCGGTGATCCTGCCGGTGTTCACATCGGCCACCGCCGCCGATGACCAGGAGGAGCAGCTGCTGGGCACACTGAGCCAGCGCTTTGAGGCCAGCGGTCCGGGGGTCATTTCCTCCGGTTCCGGCGACGCCGGCGGCAAGTCCTACGGTGCGTATCAGTTCTCCAGCCGCAGCGACATTCCCCGGGCCTTTTTCCGGTGGTGCCAGTCCTCCTCGGATACATACTACCGCTCCATCGGCAACCGGCTGTCTGCCGCCTATGACGCCGACGGGGGCTACGGCTCCAATTTCGACGCCACCTGGCGGGCCCTGGCCAACGAGGACAGCGACGGCTTCCTGCGGGTGCAGCGGAACTATGTCCGCCGCAGCTACTATGACCCCATCGTCCGGTCCATTGAGTCCGCTGTTCCCGGCTTTGACATGGATAACTACAGCATCGCCCTGCGCAACGTGTTCTGGTCCCGTGCCGTGCAGCACGGAGTGGGCGGCTCCTCGGGCTTTTCCAGCAGCGATGGACGGGGCGGCGCCACCGGCGTCATTATGCGGGCCTTCGACGCTCTGGGCGGCTTTGCCAATCAGCCTGAGGCCCAGCTCATCGAGGCCATTTACAACGAAAGCGGCGCCGTGCGGGAGCCGCAGTCAGACTCCTACGGCGTTATGACGGGCCCCACCGCCGACAAGTACGGCGTCACCGGCAAGGTGCTGAAGTATTACGACGGCAACTCCGGCGACGTGCAGCTGGGCGTATACGCCCGCCTGCGGATCAACGAGCCCGCCAAGGCCCAGGTCATGCTGGCGGATTACGGCTTCAAGGATGCCACGGTGGGGGAGGGCGTGTATCAGCTGCGCTCCTCTGCCAACAGTAACCTGACCGCCACCCCTGGCTCCTCGGGCCTGACCCTGAACGCCGTGGGCAGCGGCAAAAACCAGCAGTTCCGCCTGGATTATCATGCCAGCGGGTACTATACCATCACCTGCCAGGAAAACGGCCTGCGGCTGACCGCCGGGAAAAACGGCGTTACTCTGGCCAAAGCCTCCACGGATAACGGTCAGCTGTGGAAGGCCGCCGTATACAACAGCGGCTTCTCCCTGCAAAACCGGGGCACGGGCAGCTATCTGTCCGTTTCCTCCAACGCCGCAGGCGGCCGCCTGATCCTGGCGGATACGGCCATGCAGTGGCAGCTGGCCCTGGCCGGGGCGGGCTGGACCCTGGACGGCGCGTCCTATCCCACGGTAAACTCCACCCTGACGGTGGGGCAGACGGGCTTCCCCTTCCGGGGCACCCTGCGCAACGCCTATGACATCCGCCGGGTGACGGTGTCCATCCAGAAATCCAACGGCTCCAATGCCATTTCCCCCGCCACAGCCACTCCCAACGCCAAGAGCTATGACCTGTCCCGGTTGGACGACGCCGTGGCCTTCTCCCGGCTGGGTGTGGGCGGCTATACCCTGGTCATCGCGGCGGAGAATACCGCCGGGGACAACTACCGCCTGGAGTCCAAGTTCTACGTTACCGACGGTTCCTATGTGGTGTCCTTCGACCCCTGCGGCGGCACCTGCTCCGAGAGCACCCGCCTGGTATCCGCCGGTCAGAAGTACGGCAATCTGCCCACGGCGGTGAAGGACGGCTGCGCCTTTGTGGGCTGGTTCACCCAGCCCGACGGCGGCCAGCAGATCACCGCCAACAGCACCACCGGCGCCAGCAACATTACCCTTTACGCCCACTATCAGGGGCAGTATACCTATCAGTTTGTGAACTACGACGGTTCCGTGTATGCCCAGGGGAAGCTCACCGCGGGACAGACCATTCCCCGTCCCGCCGGAACGCCTACCCGTCCCGCCGACAGCCAGTATACCTATACCTTCACCGGCTGGCAGGGCTACACCAACGGCATGACCATCTCCGGCAACGTGACCTTTACCGCTCAGTATGCGGCCAAGGCCGTGGAGTCCGTCCCCAAGGAGATCACCACCGGGGCCTACCGCATCGCCGACAGCTATCTGCGGGCCATCCCCATGGGCACCACCGCCCGCCAGCTGCTGGCAAACCTGTCCCCCAGCGATTACATTACTCTGCCGGTTCAGGGCGACAGCCTGGTGGGCACCGGCATGACCGTCACCTATGCCAGGGACGGCCAGACCATCCAGACCCTGACCACCGTGGTCACCGGCGACCTCAGCGGCGACGGCCGGGTCACCATTACCGATATGGTCCGGCTCCAGGCTCACCTGCTGGGCAAGACGCCCCTGACCGGCGCGGCCCTTCAGGCGGCGGACCTCAACGGCGACGGCCAGGTCACCATCACCGATATGGTCCGGCTTCAGGCGTACCTGCTGGGCCGGGGTACCATACAACCCAATTGAGTATGAGGGACCATGCCATGCGAAAGAATATCTCATCTGCCCTGGCGGGCTTTCTGGCAGCACTGCTGCTGTGGTGTCTGCTGCCGGTGACAGCGGAGGCCGCCGGGGCCAGCTTCTCCGGCTCCGGCAGCGTCCGGGCCGGCGATAGCGTCACCGTCACCTTTTCCGTCAGCGGCTCCAATATCCAGGGCATCACCGCTGTGCTGCACTACGACAGCAGTACCCTGACCCTCACCGGCACTCGCCAGCTCATCGGTGACAGCTGGTCCGTGGACATGAGCGGCGGCAACCTGCTGGCCTATGACCAGTCTCTTAACAACCCCATCAGCGGCAGCTCCGCCGTTCTGGCCGTCACGTTCCGGGTGAAGTCCGGCGTGGCTGCCGGGACCAAGGTCAGCGCCACCATCACCGATATCATGACCAGCGACGGCAATAGTGACCAGAATCTCAACGATGCCTCCTGGTCGGCCAGCGTGGCCCCGCCCCCTTCCGGCAACGCCAATCTGTCCGGCCTTTCCTGCGGGAGCTACGCCCTGTCGCCGTCCTTTTCCGCCGGCACAACGGAATACAGCGTCACCGTGCCTTATGATGTGTCCCGCCTGCCTCTGGATTACAGTGCGGCGGACGGCGGCGCCAATGTATCCGTCAGCGGCAACCAGCTGTCCGTGGGCGTCAACACGGTGGTCCTCACCGTCACCGCCGCCAACGGCGCCACCCGCCGCTATACCATTTCCGTTACCCGCCAGCCAGACCCCACGGCGACCCTCAGCAGCGATGCGGATCTGGCGGATCTGACTCCCTCCGAGGGGAAGCTGACCCCGGCCTTTGCACCCAATATCACGGAATATGCCGTGTATGTCCCCTATGAGACCACCAAGCTCTCCCTTTCCGCCACCGCCAAGGACAGCAAGGCCCTAGGTGTTACCCAGCCGGACGCCGCCCTGAAGCAGGGCGACAATGTGCTGACCGTTACCTGCACCGCTGAAGACGGAACCACCCGGGACTATACGGTCCATGTGGTGCGGATGCCTGGCTTTGCCGGGACCCTGCCCCAGATCGGAGAACCGGAGCCGGAGGCCCCCGTGCCGGAGCCTGACGATCAGCAGCCCGGTCCCTTCCGATCCCTGTGGACGGCGCTGTGCGCACCGGTGGATCTGCCCCTGCTGACGGGGCGCTGGGTGCCGCTGTACGCCATCCTGGCTTTGCAGTTGGTGGTTTTGCTGGTGGCGCTGTTCTTTATCGGGCGGTTCGTTGGCATTTCCCGCAGCCGCCGCCGCATCCTGGATCGTCTGGCCCGGATGGAGCAGCCGGAGCTCCAGGAGACCCAGCCGGAGCCTGAACACGAACCGACTGCCCAACCGGAGGAATCCGCACAGGAGCTTGCACCTGCGGCGTCCGCCCAACCGGAAGCCCCGGAGCCGGAGATTCCGCCGGAGCTCTCGGAAGCCCCGGAGGTCCCGGAGCCTGCTCAGCCGGAAGCCCCGGACCCGGCACCCGCCGAGTCGGAGCCTGCCCCTGTGGAGCCGGAGACCCCTGCCCCGGAGGTGGAGTCTGCCGCACCGGAGGAGCCGGAGGCCCCTGCCCCGGAGGCGGAGTCTGCCACACCGGAGGAGCCGGAAACCCCGGAATCCGAGGAAAAGACCCTGGACCGGGAGAGCCTGGACGCCCTCCTGGAGGAAATCCGCAATATGTAAAAAAACGGGACGCCAAGGGGCAGCTGTCCATAAAACAGGTTTTGAAAAACAAATACTATGATAGCTGCCAGACAAGGGCTGCTGACCAAAGGGGCATGTGCCATTAAGGCACATGCCCCTTTGGTTTTGAAAAAGAAAAATAATACCGCAGCTTCCAGGAAATGGAAACTGCGGTATGGGGGTGATGCTTGCCCGTTCTGATTGCTTAGTCTGTGCGCAAAGCGCTCATGCATCCGGATACCTCCAGGGCGCTGGTGTCCGTCAGCGGGTTCCCGGCGGTGTAGATGGCATACAAGGCTGTGAGATTCTCCAATCCGGCCAGGCTGCGGATCTGATTGTTCTCCATGCGAAGAGACTGAAGCTCTGTCAATCCAGCCAGGGGCGTCAGATCACTGATCTGGTTATCGCCAATATCCAGGTCCCTCAATTGCGTCAGACCAGCCAGCGGGGTTAAGTCGCTGATCTGGTTATCGGCAACATCCAGGTTCCTCAATTGCGTCAAACCTGCCAAGGGCGTCAGGTCGCTGATTTGATTGTTGGAAATACGCAGGGACTCTAATTGCGTCAGATCAGCCAGGGGAGTCAAGTCATTGAGCTTGCCCTTGATTAAAGTCAGACTGGTTATCTTCGTTATCCGCTCCTGTTGAAGAAGCCAATTCATCAGTTCCTCATCAGCGTGCCCGCCCAGGATGATTATTTTTGTGAACGAATGTGTTTCCATGAGCGATTCTGCCCGAGCCAGCTGTCTTGCCCTGATGGGTGCGATACTGCTTAGTTCGATTCTCAACTGTACGGTACTGCCATAGGTTTTGCATGACACCAGACTATAAACGTTGAACAGATAGAATACTGCCAATATCACCAGAATCACAAGGATGGGATGTGATTTGAGCCCAGAGGACTTTTTCGCCGCCGGGGCCTTGGCCGGAGCGGGCTGGGCTTGTTTCGGCTGCTGGGCTTGCTTCTGCGTCTGCTTTGCCTGTTGGGACGGTTCCGGCTGCTGCACGCGGACCGTCAGGATCAGGTCGCCGTTTTTGCCGCCGTTTTTGCCGGGGTAGCCCTGCTCCGCACAACGCAGCAAACCGCCGTCCTTCCAGTTGGCGGGGATGGTCACCTCCACGCGCTTGCCGCCAGAGTACCCTGCGGTGATCCGGCAGCCCTGCGCTGCCTGCTCCGGGGTGATGACGATCTCGCGGTTTATGTTTCCGCCGTCCACCCTGGGCGCCTGCTTCTGTTCCCACTCCCGCCGCAGGGCGCGGGTGCTTTTTGCGTTTCGGACCGTGAACGCCGTGGGGTAGCGCTCATAGTCGCAGCTGCCGTCGAACCCGCACTTGGGGCAGACGGTTACATCGCCATATTCCGTTTCACATACCGGGCATTTCCACATAATCGATTTTCCCTTTCAACGCTCCCGCTGTCTTTAGTTCAATTTTTTAGGGTCTCCAGCCGCTGCTTTGCATTGGCATGGCCTTGGTCGGCGGCTTTGCGATACCAGGCGGCTGCCTGAGCTGTATCCTTGGGCACGCCGGTGCCGTTTTCATAGAGACGGCCCAGACTGTACTGGGCGTCGGCGTCACCCTGATTGGCTGCCCTGCGGTACCAGGCCGCCGCCTGAGCTGTATCCTTGGGCACGCCGGTGCCATTTTTATAGCATATGCCCAGATTGTACTGAGCGATGGTCTGGCCCTGTTCTGCCGCCTTGCGGTACCAGCGTGCTGCCTGGGCCAGATCCTTGGGTACGCCTGCACCGGTTTCATAGCAATAGCCAAGATTGCATTGGGCGTCGGCGTAGCCCTGCTCGGCAGCCTTACGGTACCAGACCACGGCCTGGGCGGTATCTTTGGGTACGCCTGCACCGCTTTCATAGCAAACGCCCAGGTTGTTTTGGGCATCAACATCCCCTTGCTCGGCTGCTTTGCGGTACCAGACCACGGCCTGGGCCGCATCCTTGGGTACGCCGGTGCCATTTTTATAGCATACGCCCAGGTTGTACTGGGCCGTGGCAAAGCCTTGTTCCGCTGCCTTGCGGTACCAGCTTGTCGCCTGGGCCGGATCCCTGGGCACGCCGGTGCCGGAATCATAGCAATAGCCCAGTTGATTCTGGGCCGGCGCGCAGCCCATTGCGGCAGCCCGCACCAGATATGCAGTCCTCTTTTCCTCGTCCTTCTCATCCAGATATGCCTTATACCACTGCTCCGCCGTTTTTTCGCTGACCGGCGGCTGCTCGGGGGCCTTCGGCTTGTTCGGTCTGCTGTTTTTTTCCAATGCTTCCAGCCGCTGCTTCGCGTCGGCGCTGCCCTGCTGGGCGGCCAGGGAATACCACTTCACCGCCTGAGCCGTGTCCTGGGGCACGCCGGTGCCGTTTTTATAGCACGCCCCCAAATTGCACTGAGCCGGTGCATAGCCCTGATCCGCCGCCCTGCGGAACCACGCTGCCGCCTGTGTATAGTCACGTTCAACGCCTTCGCCCTTGTAACAGCAATAGCCCAGTTGATTTTGGGCTGGCGGATGATCGCGGTTTGCTGCCATCTTAAACCAAATGGCTGCTGCCGCTGGGTTTTTCTCGGCCCCCCGTCCCGCCGCAAGACACTGGCCCAAACGAAGCTGCGCCCGTTGGCAATCCTGGCCTGCTGCCTTGCCATATAGTGTCACGGCCCGCTTTATATCCTTGGGTACGCCGCGGCCCTCCTCATAACAGCGGCCCAGCATGTATTGTGCCAGGGCGTACTGCTGGTCCGACGCTTTTTGGTACCACTGCGCCGCCTGGACATCATCCTGCTTGGCGCCGACGCCATAACGGTAGGCGTTGCCCAGCCACAGCTGGGCCTCTCGGCTGCCCTGGTCCGCCTTCCGGCGCAGATACATCTCCGCCCCGGCGGCAGAAGGCTCCTCCGTGCTCAGGAGCATCCATTCCATCAGCAGTTGATCCAGCCCCGGGCCCTGCTTCTGCTCCCAT
>OLRX01002332.1_pt1 | contig 12257 bp, 6 predicted proteins | sample 1672991 | NCBI WGS metagenome assembly OLRX01 (sample SAMEA3136744, study PRJEB25190) | human gut metagenome | biome: human gut; feature: human-associated habitat; material: faeces | place: Austria | collected 2013
GCAGCTTGTTTGCCGCCCAGGCAACGCCCCGTCCGTGGTTGCCGTCGGTGGCGGTAAAGAAGGTGGCCTGTCCGAATTCCTCGCGGAGCTTGTCGGAGGTGAGGACGGAGTAGGGTAAATCGGAAACGTCCTTGCCGGTTTCAGAAGCGATGTAACGGGCCATGGCAAAGGATCCGCCCAGTACCTTAAAGGCGTTTAAACCGAAGCGGTAGGATTCATCCTTGATATAGACCTCCTTCAGGCCTAAGTAAGAGGCCATGTGCTCCAGCTTCGTCAAAGGTGTTTTGCCGTACTGCGGAAAGCTCTCGTGGAAGGCTCTGGCTTTTTTAATCTCCTCCAGGCCCATGATGGGAAGGTTCGCATCCTCCGTTTTGGGCATATGGTTGACCGCCCATCTGATTGGTTCGCTCATTTTCTCATTATCCTCCTTTTAATTGTTTGACTCGTGGTTTAGCTCGGGACGGCGTGTTTTCTTGCACGGCCTGAACTGTTAATCTGATTTGTGGCTGTTGACATCAATGTAGCTGTATAATGTAAATTTTGAGATTCCAAAATATTTGGAAATTTTATCCCCCGATTTGGTAATCAGGAAAGCGCCGGCGTCGTTTAAAAACTGAATGGCCATAACCTTTTCTTCCTTGTTCATCAGGGCTGCTGGTTTTCCAACTAGGGCTACGGACTGTTCAATGAGACTGTCCAGCAGGTCCGTCACATTGGTGACGATCCGGTCAGGCTGCTTTTCGCTGGTCTGGGGCTCTGTATCAATTAAAGCTTTGATGGACCGTTCTACAGTAAGCAGCCCGGTAATATCGTAATTAATGGAAAAAATGTAATCGACAGCAGTACGGTCATCGTTATGGATGTAGAATGTGCTGGACTTGAGAATCTTGCCATTGGCGGCTTTGGTCAGATAACCTACATGATCTTTTAAGGAGGCAGCCTCCTTATTGTGAAAGGCTTCCAGCACTACCTTGGAAGGACCGTCTCCTACCCGCCGGTTGGTAATATTTCCGTTGACAATGTACACAATGGAATGTTCCATATCATGTTTTTTTAAATCGTGAATGACGATTTCGCAGTCGGGACCGAACTGCCTGGCCAGGCCGTCGGCAAACTGTTTTAAGAGGTTTAAAGTATCGGACATGAGGCTGCCTCCTTTCCTGGGTGATCCCCAAAGTTTTTCAGTCACTTTGCACAAACGGGGATGAAATTAGAAAAATCCCTTGTTTATGATTCCATCATATCATAAAAATTTGGAATTGCAAGAGTTTTTACAAAAAAATTTTTCATAACTAAAAAATTTTGTATTTCGGCTTGCAAATAGCCTTTGTTCATGGTACTATAACCTTATAGAAATAGGGCGAAAATAAAGAGAAAAGGAGAACGGTTATGATTATTATTGGAAACGGTCGTTTGGTTACAAGGGATCCGGCGGCTCCCTTTTATGAGAACGGAGCGGTTGCGGTTGATGGGAACACAATCCGCAAGGTAGGGGAGACGGCGGCTATCCGCAGCGAATTCCCGGAGGCTGAATATGTGGACGCCAAGGGAGGCGTGATTATGCCCGCCTTCATTAATACCCATGAGCATATTTACAGCGCCATGGCAAGAGGGCTGTCCATTAAGGGGTATGACCCCAAAGGATTTTTGGAAATCCTGGACGGAATGTGGTGGACCATTGACCGCCATTTGACGAATGAAGCCACCCGCCAGAGCGCCAGAGTGACTTACCTGGATTCCATCAAAAACGGCGTAACTACCATATTTGACCATCATGCCAGCTTTGGTGAAATTCATGACAGCTTATTTGCCATCGAGGATGCGGCCAAGGAGTTTGGCCTTCGTACCTGTCTGTGTTATGAGATCTCCGACCGGGACGGTATGGACAAAGCGAAAGAGGCGGTGATGGAAAATGCTGCCTGGATTAAGCATGCCCTGGCAGATGATTCGGATATGATTGCGGGAATGATGGGAATGCACGCCCAGTTTACCATTTCCGATGAAACCATGTCGCTGGCTGCGGCCAACAAGCCCGATGAAGTGGGATATCACATTCATGTGGCCGAGGGAATCGAGGATCTGCACCACTGTTTAAAACATTACGGCAAGCGGATCGTGGACCGGCTGATGGACTGCAATATATTAGGAAGCAAGACCCTTCTGGCCCACTGCATCTATGTGAACCCTCACGAGATGGAATTAATTAAGGAAACGGATACGATGGTAGTCCACAATCCGGAGTCCAATATGGGCAATGCCTGCGGCTGCCCGCCCACCATGGAAATCGTTCACCGGGGTATTTTAACAGGACTTGGAACCGACGGTTATACTCAGGATATGCTGGAATCCTACAAGGTGGCCAACGTACTTCACAAGCATCATCTCTGCGATCCAAACGCCGCCTGGTCCGAGGTGCCCCAGATGCTTTTTGAGGGGAACGCGAAAATTGCGGGAAGATACTTTAAGAAACCATTGGGTATTTTGAAGGAAGGAGCGGCCGCGGATGTGATTGTAGCGGACTACATTCCCAGAACTCCCATGACGAAAGACAACATCAACAGCCACATCGTGTTCGGCATGACGGGACGCAGCGTAGTGACTACCATGTGCAACGGAAAAATCCTGATGAAGGACCGGGAACTGATCGGAGTTGACGAGGAGAAGGTACTCTACGAAGTGAGAGAAGAGGCAAAGAAGCTGGAAAGATCCATCAACGGATAAGAGAAGGAGGAAAAGCATGAGTGACCGTATGACACCCATTCCCTTTGGGAATTTGATGAACTGGATTCTGGAGGAACGAAAGAAGGGAACTGTATTTGGAATCCGCAAGCCCTTCCATGCAAATCCGGAGAAGATTTACGAGATTTTCGGACGGAAGCTGGAGACGCCCTTTGGTCCCGCGGCAGGCCCTCACACCCAGCTGGCCCAGAACATTGTGGCGGCTTATGTGGCAGGCAGCCGGTTCTTTGAACTGAAAACGGTTCAGAAGATTGATGGAGAGGACCTGCCGGTGAACAAGCCCTGCATCAAGGCGGACGATGAATGCTATAACTGCGAGTGGTCCACAGAACTCTATGTGCCCCAGGCGTTTGACGAGTATGTGAAGGCCTGGTTTGCCTGTAAGGTGTTGGCAAAGGAGATGGAGCTGGGAGCGGAGGACGGCTTTCAGTTTAATATGTCCGTAGGCTACGACCTGGAGGGAATCAAGCTTCCCAAGGTGGACCGCTTTATCGAGGGCATGAAGGATGCCTCCGAGACGGAGATTTTTAAAGAATGCCGCAGCTGGCTGCTGGATAATCTGGACCGGTTTGATAAGGTAACCAGAGAGGATGTGGAGGCGATTACTGCCAACATCTGCAATTCCGTTACTCTGTCTACCCTCCACGGATGCCCGCCCCAGGAGATTGAGCGCATTGCCCGGTATCTGCTGGAGGAAAAGCATGTTCACACCTTCATTAAATGCAATCCTACCCTGCTGGGATATGAGTATGCCAGAAATCTGATGGATTCTATGGGATACGACTATGTGGCCTTCGGGGATTTCCACTTTAAGGACGACCTTCAGTACAGCGATGCCGTTCCTATGCTGGAGCGTCTGCAGAAGCTGGCAGATGAGAAAGGCCTGGAGTTCGGCGTGAAGATTACCAATACATTCCCTGTGGACGTGAAGGCGGGAGAGCTTCCGAGTGAAGAGATGTATATGTCCGGAAAATCCCTCTATCCCTTGTCCATGTCTGTGGCCATGAAGCTGGCTAAGGATTTTGACGGAAAGCTGCGGATTTCCTATTCCGGAGGAGCGGACGCCTTTAATATTCAGAAGATTGTAGAAGCGGGAATTTGGCCGGTTACCATGGCAACCACCCTGTTAAAGCCAGGCGGCTATCAGCGTCTGGAGCAGATCGGCCGCATTTTCGAGTCCGTAGAGCCAGCCGCATTTTCCTGCGTGGACAGTGAAAAAGTGGAACGTCTGGTGGAGGATGTGAAAACAGATCCGCATCATGTGAAGGCGGTAAAACCACTGCCCTCCAGAAAGATTAAGCGTCCGGTACCGCTGACGGATTGTTTCGTGGCGCCCTGTGAGGAGGGCTGTCCCATTCATCAGGATATTACGGCCTACTTAAAGCTGATGGGAGCAGGAAAGGCAAAAGAGGCCCTGGAAGTAATTCTGAGAAAGAATCCTCTGCCGTTTATGACCGGTACCATCTGCGCCCACAACTGTATGAGCAAATGTACCAGAAACTTCTATGAAACGCCGGTCAACATCCGTCGGACCAAGCTGGAAGCGGCGGAGGGCGGCTTTGAGGCGGTTCTTTCAGAGCTTCATAAGCCGGAGATTACCGCGGACAAGAAGGCGGCGGTTATCGGCGGCGGACCTGCAGGTATGGCGGCGGCCTATTTCCTGGCAAAAGGCGGCATGGAAGTGACTATCTTTGAAAAGGAGAAGAAGCTGGGCGGCGTGGTCCGCAACGTGATTCCGGGCTTCCGTATCTCCGACGAGGCCATCGACAACGACGTGCGCCTCATGGAGGCCATGGGGGTAAAGGTGGAGCTCAACACCGAGGTGAAGAACGTACAGGAGCTCTTCGCCCAGGGCTTCACCCATGTGATCCTGGCCACCGGCGCGTGGCAGAAGGGCAGCGCCGGGCTGGAGTACGGCGAGGAGCACAACGTCATCGAGTTCCTGGAGGCCGCCAAGAAGGCCCCCGATACCCTGAACCTGGGCCGGCATGTGGTGGTCATCGGCGGCGGCAACACCGCCATGGACGCCGCCCGGGCCGCCAAGCGCCTTCCCGGCGTGGAGACCGTCTCCCTGGTGTACCGCAGAACCCGCCGCTATATGCCCGCCGACCAGGAGGAGCTGGAGCTGGCCCTGGCCGACGGCGTGGAGTTCCGGGAGCTGCTCGCCCCCGTGGGCGTCCGGGACGGCGTGCTCACCTGCAGGGTGATGGAGCTGGGCGCCCCCGACGCCACCGGCCGCCGCTCCCCCGTGGACACCGGCCGGACGGCGGAGGTGCCCGCCGACACGGTGATCACCGCCGTGGGCGAGAAGGTGGACACGGAGCTTTACACCGCCAACGGCCTTTCTGTGGATCAACGGGGCCGCGCCGTGGTCAACCCGGATACCCTGGAGTCCTCCGTCAAGCACGTCTTTGTGGTGGGCGACGGCCAGAAGGGCCCCGGCACCGTGGTGGAGGCCATCGCCGGCGCCGCCCGGGCGGCCCAGGCCATCCACCCCTTCGACGCGGACGCCTGGGTGGAGCAGAACGTGAACCCCGACTATCAGAAGCCCCTGGCCAAGCGGGGCGACGTGTGCACCGACTGCGCCTCCTGTGAGGACAGCCGCTGCCTGGGCTGCGCCACCGTGTGCGAGACCTGCACCGAGGTGTGCCCCAACCGGGCCAATGTGGCGGTGTGGGTGCCCGGCATGCGCCAGCGCCAGATCATCCACGTGGACGGCATGTGCAACGAGTGCGGCAACTGCGCCACCTTCTGCCCCTATGACAGCCGCCCCTATCAGGACAAGTTCACCCTGTTCTGGAGCGCGGACGACTTCGAGAACAGCCGGAACGAGGGCTTCCTCCGCCTGGAGGACGGCAGAACCCGGGTGCGCCTGGGCGGCCAGGTGGCCGACTACGACGTGTCCGACGCCGCCTGCGGCCTGTACGACCCCCTGCGCCGCCTGATCTGCGCGGTATACGAAAACTACGCCTATCTGCTGGGATAATCCGGCGGCGGTGAGCCTCAGCCTTTCGCTGGGGCTTTCCGCGCGCCCATGGAATCTGAATCAGGAAATGAGGAACCTGCCATGAGTGAGTGTTATTCCTTTGTGGTCAACGGCGTCCCCTGCTCCACGGAGGAGGAGAAGCCTCTGCTGCGCTACCTGCGGGACGAGCTGCGCCTGACCTCGGTGAAGGACGGGTGCAGCGAGGGCGCCTGCGGCACCTGCACCATCCTGGTGGACGGCAAGGCCGTCAAGGCCTGCGTCCTGTCCACCAAGCGGGCCGCAGGCAAGGAGATCGTGACGGTGGAGGGCCTCTCGGAGGCCGAGCGGGAGGCCTTCGTCTACGCCTTCGGCGCGGTGGGCGCGGTCCAGTGCGGCTTCTGCATCCCCGGCATGGTAATGGCGGGCAAGGCCCTGCTGGATCAGAACCCCAACCCCACCGAGGCGGAGATCAAAAAGGCCATCCGGGGCAACGTGTGCCGCTGCACCGGCTACAAGAAAATCATCGAGGGCATTGCCCTGGCCGGGGCCATCCTCCGCGGGGAGGCGTCCGTCGATCCCGCCCTGGAGGAGGGGGAGGACTACGGCGTGGGGGCGCGGGCCTTCCGCACCGACGTGCGCGACAAGGTGCTGGGCCGGGGGGAGTACTGCGACGATCTGTACCTGGACGGCATGGCGCACGCCTCCGCCGTCCGCTCCCAGTACCCCCGGGCCAGGGTGCTGGACATCGACGCCTCCGCCGCCCTGGCCCTGCCCGGGGTGCTGGCCGTCCTCACCGCCGACGACGTGCCCCACAACAAGGTGGGCCATCTCCAGCAGGACTGGGACGTGATGATCGCCAAGGGGGACATCACCCGCTGTGTGGGGGACGCCGTCTGCCTGGTGGTGGCGGAGAATGAGGCCGTGCTCAAGCAGGCCAAGGAGCTGGTGAAGGTGGACTATGAGCCCCTGGAGCCGGTGCGCACCATCCAGGAGGCCAGGGCGGCGGACGCCCCCAGCCTCCACCCCAACGGCAACCTGTGCCAGCAGCGCCACGTCACCCGGGGCGACGCCAGGGCCGCCCTGGCCCAGTCCAAGTATGTCGTCACCCAGTCCTACCGCACCCCCTTCACCGAGCACGCCTTTCTGGAGCCGGAGTGCGCCGTGGCCTTCCCCTACAAGGACGGGGTGAAGGTCTATACCTCCGACCAGGGGGTGTACGACACCCGCAAGGAGATCTCCATCATGCTGGGGTGGGAGCCCGAGCGCATCGTGGTGGAGAACAAGCTGGTGGGGGGCGGCTTTGGCGGCAAGGAGGATGTGTCGGTGCAGCACCTGGCGGTGCTGGCCGCCCTCCGGGTGAACCGGCCCGTGAAGGCAAAGCTCACCCGGCAGGAGTCCATCAACTTCCACCCCAAGCGCCACTATATGGAGGGCACCTTCACCCTGGGCTGCGACGAGAACGGCATCTTCACCGGCCTGGACTGCGAGATCCACTTCGACACTGGGGCCTACGCCTCCCTGTGCGGGCCGGTGCTGGAGCGGGCCTGCACCCACTCGGTGGGCCCCTACTGCTACCAGAACACCGACATCCGCGGCTTCGGCTGGTACACCAACAACCCCCCTGCCGGCGCCTTCCGGGGCTTCGGCGTGTGCCAGAGTGAGTTCGCCCTGGAGTCCAACATCAACCTGCTGGCGGAAAAAGTGGGCATCTCCCCCTGGGAGATCCGCTTCCGCAACGCCATCGAGCCGGGGAAGGCCCTCCCCAACGGCCAGATTGCCGACTGCTCCACCGCCCTCAAGGAGACCCTGCTGGCGGTGAAGGACGTCTACGAGCAAAACGCGGATCACGCCGGCATCGCCTGCGCCATGAAGAACTCCGGCGTGGGCGTGGGCCTGCCCGACAAGGGCCGGTGCAAGCTGGCGGTGCGCAACGGGGTGGTGGAGCTGTACTCCGCGGCCTCCGACATCGGCCAGGGCTGCGCCACCGTGTTCCTCCAGATGCTGGCCGAGGCCACCGGCCTGCCCCTGGAAAAGCTCCGCAACATGGGGGCCAACTCGGAGGTGGCCCCCGACTCAGGCACCACCTCCGGTTCCCGCCAGACCCTGATCACCGGCGAGGCGGTGCGCATGGCCGCCGCCGAGCTCAGGGCCGATCTGGACGGGGCGGGCGGAGATTTGTCCGCCCTGGAGGGGCTGGAGTACAGCGCCGAGTTCTTCGACCCCACCGACAAGCTGGGGGCCGACAAGCCCAATCCCAAGAGCCATGTGGCCTACGGCTTCGCCACCCATGTGGTGATTCTGGACGACGACGGGCGGGTGAAGGAGGTCTACGCTGCCCACGACTCGGGCAAGGTGGTCAACCCCACCTCCATCCAGGGGCAGATCGAGGGGGGCGTGCTCATGGGCCTGGGCTACGCCCTCACCGAGGACTTCCCCCTCAAGGACTGCGTGCCCCAGGCCAAATTCGGCACCCTGGGGCTGATGCGGGCCGACCAGATTCCCGACATCCACGCCATTTATGTGGAGAAGGAGGAGCTGCTCCCCTTCGCTTACGGGGCCAAGGGCATCGGCGAGATCGCCACCATCCCCACCGCGCCGGCGGCCCAGGGGGCCTACTACGCCCGTGACCACATCCTGCGCACCTGCCTGCCCATGCAGGACACCTTCTACAAAAAGCCAGCCAAGAAGGCCGCCCCCTGACCTTCCGCGGGGTCCCGGCGGCCGGCCGTCCGGGGTCCCGCTTTCCTGTTTTTCCCTTATATTTCAGGCGCATTTTTATGGATGCTAAAAATTTTTTAGTATTACACCATTTTTTTTAGAATATCCTCTTGACATCTGAACGGGACGTGGTATGATGGTCTCGTAAAACAAAAAGTAAGTGCAACTTCAAAATAATTTGGAGGCGACCGTCCCAATGAAAGACCAGATCAAATGGGTCCTCAACACCATGCCCAAGAGCGACGACCGGCAGCTGCCCATCATGTCGCTCTCCAACGTGGCCAAGGCCCGCTTTTTCCACAGCACCTTCCCCCAGTACTCCGTCACCCCCCTGGACCGGCTGGACGGCATGGCCCAATACCTGGGGCTGGCCGGCCTGTGCGTCAAAAACGAGTCCTTCCGCTTTGGCCTGAACGCCTTCAAGGTGCTGGGCGGCTCCTTCGCCATGGCCAAGTACATCGCCAAGGAAATGGGCCGGGACGTGTCCGAGATGACCTACGACTACCTGACCAGCGAGGCCTTCCGCAAGGAGTTCGGCCAGGCCACCTTCTTCACCGCCACCGACGGCAACCACGGCCGCGGCGTGGCGTGGGCGGCCAACAAGCTGGGTCAGAAGGCCGTGGTACATATGCCCAAGGGCAGCTCCAAGCCCCGGTACGACAACATCGCCAAGGAGGGCGCCGCCGTCACCATTGAGGAGGTCAACTACGACGACTGCGTCCGCATGGCCGCCGCCGAGGCCGCCCAGACCGAGCACGGCGTGATCGTCCAGGATACCGCCTGGGAGGGCTATGAGGAGATCCCCTCCTGGATCATGCAGGGCTACGGCACCATGGCCAGCGAGGCCGCCGAGCAGCTCCGCCAGCTCGGCGTCAACCGTCCCTCCCACGTGTTCGTCCAGGCGGGCGTGGGCTCCCTGGCCGGCGCGGTGGTGGGCTACTTCACCAACCTGTTCCCCAACGACCCGCCCAAGTTCATCATCATGGAGGCCCAGGCGGCCGACTGCCTCTACCGGGGCGCCCTGGCCGGCGACGGCGCCCCCCGCATCGTGGACGGCGACCTCCAGACCATCATGGCCGGCCTGGCCTGCGGCGAGCCCAACACCATCTCCTGGGATATCCTGCGCAACCACGCCACCGCCTTTGTCTCCTGCCCCGACTGGGTGAGCGCCCGGGGCATGCGGATGCTGGGCGTCCCCGTCAAGGGCGATCCGGTGGTGATCTCCGGCGAGTCCGGCGCGGTGGGCATGGGCCTCATCGCCGCCATCATGGAGACCGATGAATACAAGGAGCTCCGGGAGGCCATCGGCCTAGACCGCTTCAGCCAGGTGCTCATGTTCTCCACCGAGGGCAACACCGACCCCATGAAGTTCCGCAAGGTGCTGTGGGACGGTGAATATCCCACCGTTTAATTCATCCCAAAAGCGGCAAAGCCGCTTCTGGGATGAGATACAGCCCGCCGCGCGCAGGTGCTGACCGCTGAAAGCGCTCAGCACCCACACTTGCTGGCTGAGCGGAGTTCGTTCCGGGGCACATGTCCCCGGAACGAACAAACTGCACGCCTGCGGCGCGCACTCTGTAAGGCTTTTAAGATAATATAACTACCTGTGAATCAATGATGGAGGGAAACGAACATGGATTACGAGCAGATCAAGAAGGCAGCCGAGAGCTACAGGGCCGACATGACCCGCTTCCTGCGGGCGATGATCTCCCACCCCAGCGAGAGCTGCGAGGAGAAGGAAGTGGTGGCCTGCATCAAGGCCGAGATGGAGAAGCTGGGCTACGACGCGGTGGAGGTAGACGGCCTGGGCAACGTCATCGGCTGGATGGGTGAGGGCGACAAGATCATCGCTTTCGATTCCCACATCGACACCGTGGGCATCGGCAACATCAACAACTGGGAGGCCGATCCCTACCAGGGCTACGAGGACGACGCGGTGATCTTCGGCCGCGGCGGCTCCGACCAGGAGGGCGGCATGGCCGCCGCCACCTACGGCGCCAGGATCATGAAGGATCTGGACCTGATTCCCCAGGGCTACAGGATCATGGTGGTGGGCTCCGTGCAGGAGGAGGACTGCGACGGCATGTGCTGGCAGTACATCGTCAACAAGTTCTTCCCCGCCAAGGGCATCCGCAAGGAGCAGGTGGAGTTCGTGGTGTCCACCGAGCCCACTGACGGCGGCATCTACCGGGGCCACCGGGGCCGCATGGAGATCCGCGTGGACGTGAAGGGCGTCTCCTGCCACGGCTCCGCCCCGGAGCGGGGCGACAACGCCATCTACAAGATGGCCGACATCCTCCAGGATGTCCGGGCCCTGAACGAGAGCGGCGACGGCCCCTCCAACCGGGTGAAGGGCCTGGTGAAGATGCTGAATCCGGAATTCAATCCGGAGCACTACGAGGACGCCCAGTTCCTGGGCCGGGGCACCTGCACCGTCAGCCAGATCTTCTACACCTCTCCCTCCCGCTGCGCTGTGGCGGACAGCTGCGCCATCTCCATCGACCGGCGCATGACCGCCGGCGAGACCTGGGACTCCTGCCTCCAGGAGATCCGCGACCTGCCCAGCGTGAAGAAGTACGGCGACGACGTACAGGTGTCCATGTATATGTATGACCGGCCCTCCTGGACCGGCGAGGTGTACGAGACCGAGTGCTACTTCCCCACCTGGATCAACAAGGAAAACGCCGCCCACGTCCAGGCCCTGGTGGACGCCCACCACGCCCTCTGGGGCGACAAGCGCATCGGCCACGCCGACGCCGAGGCCAAGCGGGACGCCATGCACCTGCGGGACGGCCGCCCCCTCACCGACAAGTGGACCTTCTCCACCAACGGCGTGGCCATCCAGGGCCGCTACGGCATCCCCTGCGTGGGCTTCGGCCCCGGCGCCGAGAGCCAGGCTCACGCCCCCAACGAGATCACCTGGAAGATGGATCTGGTCACCTGCGCCGCCCTGTACGCCGCCGTGCCCGGCAACTACAAGGAGGAGAACAAGACCGCCGACGTGTCCCAGTTCCGCGCGGGCAAGACCAATAATAACATTCAGTAAGAAGCGCGCCCGTAGGGGCGGGATTTGTCCCCGCCCGCGGACGGCCACAAGGGCCGCCCCTACCCCACAACAAAAAAGAAAAGGAGATTGCCGCTATGGAAAACCTTCAGAACTATATTGACAAGCTCAACAAGCTCAACTTCAAAGAGATGTACGAGGGCGACTTCTTCCTGACCTGGGAAAAGACCGACGACGAGCTCGAGGCCGTCTTCACCATCGCCGACGCCCTGCGCTACATGCGCGAGCACAACATCTCCACCAAGATCTTCGAGTCCGGCCTGGGTATCTCCCTGTTCCGCGACAACTCCACCCGCACCCGCTTCTCCTTCGCCTCCGCCTGCAACCTGCTGGGCCTGGAGGTGCAGGATCTGGACGAGGGCAAGAGCCAGATCGCCCACGGCGAGACCGTCCGCGAGACCGCCAACATGGTGTCCTTCATGGCCGACGTCATCGGCATCCGCGACGACATGTACATCGGCAAGGGCAACGCCTACATGCACGAGTTCATGGACGCCGTGACCCAGGGCCACAAGGACGGCGTGCTGGAGCAGAAGCCCACCCTGGTCAACCTCCAGTGCGACATCGACCACCCCACCCAGGCCATGGCTGACATGCTGCACATCATCCACCACTTCGGCGGCGTGGAGAACCTGAAGGGCAAGAAGATCGCCATGACCTGGGCCTACTCCCCCAGCTACGGCAAGCCCCTCTCCGTGCCCCAGGGTGTCATCGGCCTGATGAGCCGCTTCGGCATGGACGTGGTGCTGGCCCACCCCGAGGGCTACGAGG
>OLRX01002333.1_pt1 | contig 12257 bp, 9 predicted proteins | sample 1672991 | NCBI WGS metagenome assembly OLRX01 (sample SAMEA3136744, study PRJEB25190) | human gut metagenome | biome: human gut; feature: human-associated habitat; material: faeces | place: Austria | collected 2013
GAACCTTTCTGGAGAAAGGTTCCCCTTCCCCTCCCCAATGCCCTCCCTTTCCCCTCCCAAGACTTTCGCGTTTATTGAATCCCTGTTGGCCGGATTTCCCGCCGATGGGATGCCGGGCGTTCTCTTTTGGGGAAGGGCGTTTTTTCAGGGGAGCGGGGCTGTTTTGGCTGGATGGCGGAATATGGAGAAAGGGCTTGTGGAGCCGCCCTGCGCTGTTGACAAGGGAGGCTGTTTCAGGGCACTGTAACGGGTCATTGAATCCAACGCCTTTTGCAGAGGTGTGGACATACATCAAGGATTTTTTTGAGGAGGCTCCATGGCGAAAGAAGATGCCATTGAAGTTGACGGTGTGGTCCAGGAAGCGTTGCCGAACGCGATGTTTCTTGTTGAGCTTGAAAACGGGCACACGGTGCTCGCCCACATTTCCGGCAAGATGCGCAAGTTTTATATCCGCATCCTGCCCGGCGACCGGGTCAAGGTGGAACTTTCCCCCTACGATTTGACCCGTGGGCGGATCACCTACCGTATGAAGTAGTCCCGTCCGGCGTTGATTTCCCTTCCCCGTGGTATATTGTACCGCGGGGTTTTTGTGTTTGGCGCGTAACGGGGAAGATATGGAAGACAGAGAGATCCGTAATGTTCTGGACGTGCTGGATAATGCGGGCATCCGTTACCGCATGGTTTCGCATGATCCCGTGTATACCATCGAAGAAATGGAGCGCCTGCATCTTGATGCGGATGCCGAGATCGCCAAGAATCTTTTTCTGCGCGATGCGCGGGGCAAGCGCCATTTCCTTGTTGTCCTGTGTAGCTGTAAGACTGTGGATCTCAAGGCGCTGCGGGGGCAACTCGGAACGAGTGCCCTGTCCTTTGCCTCGGAAGATCGGCTGAAACGCTTTCTGGGGTTGGAAAAAGGGGCCGTGACGCCCTTGGGGATCCCCCTTCACTCGGCGTCCATCCCAACCGCAACACCGCCACCGTCTTCCTGGCGTTCTCTGATCTGGAATTCCTCATCCGCAGCCACGGCAATTCCGTTTCCTTCGTGGCCATCTGAACCTCGGACAGCTTCGTTTTCCGCCTTTGCCAGCCTCTCTCTTGGTTCAGAGGTTGTCCTTTCGCACGCTTTCCCCTCAATCCGAAAAAGGCGCCTCAATGGGGCTGGTTCCTCCCTGCTCGGGAAAGGTTCTCCTTCCCCGGATGCTCTCTCTCTCTCTCTCTCTCTCTCTCTCTCTCTCTTACATGCTTGAAGGGAGGAAGGAACACGGTTCCCTCCCCCCTTCAACAATTCCTTCTTCCTCAGACGACTATTCGGCGGACTCTTCCCCTTCCTGAAGGAAGAGTTCGATGCGGTCGCTGCCCGGAGCGATGCGGATATCCGCGCTCAGTTCCTTGCAGGCGGCTTGCGCTTCATTCTGCTCTTTCTTGGCATCCTTTTCGCGGCATTCGGGCGAATCGGGTTCGAAATGCGTGTCATAGGGATCGGCGTTCGGAACCGTCAGCTGGGCAAGCATGTTCCGGATGGCTTCTTTGCGGACGGCGGGATCGGGGCTGAGGATCGGATCATCCATATACACGGGGCCGTCGTCGCCGAGCGCCACGTGTTTGTATGCCCTGCCGGACAGCGCGGAAAACAGTTTCTCCAACGCCCCTTCGCTGAGCGGCGTGGTCAGGGACAAACCTATGATGTTGGTTTCCGCATCCTTGTAAAGGGAGATGATCCCGTGCCAGACGACCCCGTCGCTGACCATCGCGGTCTTGATCGAGAAGTTCTGGCTGTCGTTGTAGCTTTCCCGGCGCAGCGGGATGCCGTACATGAGGCACTCCTGTTCGCTCATGCCGCCTTTGAAGGTATCGAGCAGCCGCCCGATGGGGACGACTTCCGGAGGGTTCCGGTCGGGATCGCGTTCAAGATCGCGGTCTTTTTCCTCGCCATCGGCGATGAACAGCGGCTCGGCCTTCCGGTAGACCTCAAGCGTTGGGTCGGGCATACAGCTCGTGTCGAGCAGATCCTCCCCTTGGAGCTCCTGCTTGATCGGAAAACTCAGGAGATAGTCGCCCATGTCCGCTTCAAGAAAGAAGCAAGGGTCTTCGGGCAGCGTGACGGCGGCTTTCTGCTCCATGTCCAGATGCCCGGTGAGCTTCCGCTCGATCCAGTGCTGTTGGGGGTCCTGACACCAAAGGGAAAAGCCTTCGACGGGATAGTCCATATGGTTGGCAATCGTCGCGGCGGACGCCGCAGTCCCCCCCGCCATGAAGACGGCCAGCGTGAGCAGCGCAATGAACCGGAAGCGTTTGCGCACGCCGCTTTCTACGCGTCCCGGATCGCATGGGAGGCCCGCCGGGGAGACGCGGCGGACGCCGGGCATGTAAGGCAAGTTCATGGAACCTCCTACAAATGGAAAGGGTTCTTTCTCCGAATACATGCAGCCTGTATACCATAAATGCAAGCAGGAACTGAAATCGTTTTTTATCTTTTTGTATCAAGAGATTAGCGTAATTGAATCTCTACTTGCGCCGTTCCGCTCCGCACGTCGGGGAGGCCGCCCTTGGAGGCGATGTTCACGCGTTTTCCCAACCCTGGCCCGTGCTTCAGGAGAAAGGCGCGTACTTCTTCCGCGCGGCTGCGGGCCAGCGCTTCCAGGTCCGCTTGCGTTACGGTTTCGAGCGCTTGCAGCTTCTGCTCCATGATGTCCGGCTCCTCATTGCCTTTGGCTTTACGCCCGGCGGGGGAGGCCTTGTAAACGTGCAGCAGGAAGCGTTCGTACTCGCCGGATGACAACTTTGTGGCGCCAACGGGGTTGGCTGCCCGCTGTTTGGCGGGCAGGGCGGCGTACTGCCGGGCCTGCACCTTGCGGAGGACCCGCAGGCGTTTCAGGCCGCGCGTGTCGCTGGCTGGCTCATACATGCCGATGAGTTCGATTTTGACGCGAGGGCGCTCTTCAAGCGCTTTGGCGATGCGCTTGAGGCGCCCTTGGGCGGCGGGGTTGATGCGGGTGTCGCCGGGAGGGAAGGCGATGACCTGAAGCGCTGGATCGCCCGGCGTCACGAGCCCGATGATGCCGCCGAGCAGCGCGAAGGGTGAGGTCACGACCTTGGTGAACAGCCCGCCGAGCGCCTTGCCCACCAGCCCGCCGACCTGCAGCGCGGCGTCGTCGAGCCTCCCGGAAATGGGGAGATCCAGCGCGATGTTGCCGCGCAGATCTTCCAGCAGGGCAAAGCCGAGGGAGACGGGGTAGTCCGGCGCGCCGGGCCGTGTGTCCTTGGGGCCGAGCACGGGCTTTTCCAGCCGGATGTGGTTGTCGAGAGAGAATGTCCAGCCGGACGTGGCGAAGGCGCTTTCAAGATCAAGGCGCCCCTGCACGACGGGGTACCCCAGATAGGCCCGCGTATAGGCGGAATAGCGGGCGAGATCCACGCCTTTGGCGGTGAAGGCCAGTTTGGCCGCCGGAGGGGTGGAGAACGGATTGCAGGAGCCGGACAGCGTAATGGGCGCGCCCCCGATCTGTCCGGTCAAGACGATGTCGGACAAGCCCCCGGATGAGGAAAGGCCGCTGACCGTCGCGTTGATATCCTGAACGGCGGAGACGGAGCCGTGGGCCTGATCCCGGAACAGCAGGGCGGCGTCTTGAAGCCTCAGGGACGCCACGGAAAAACGGAAGGGGGAGGAGGGCTCTTGGCCCGTCTGTTTTTTGGGGACGCACTCCAGGATGTCCAGCGTCTTGTCGGCATTGAGGGCCACGTCCATGCGCAGGAGGTCCAGCAGCATTTCCTTGGCCTCGAAGCTTGAGGAAGCCGAAGAAAAGCGGAACGTGTCCGCGGAAAGGCGGCGGAGCACGGCATACACTTTCTCGGTACGGGCGTCCTTGAGCCGGAGGTCGCGCACGGTAAGGGAACCCGAAGCCTGTATGCCGAGGTCTTTCCCCTTTTCCTCTGTGATCGTGGCGTCGAGGTTCGCGGAGAGCCTGCCGGACGGGGAGAGGTTTGTGGAAGCGCGCAGGGGCGGACCGAGCCATTCGAGGGGCAGATCCGCAGCGTCCATGCTGGCGGAGAAGCGCAGGGGGACGGGGCGCAATGTCCCTTTGAGGTTCAGGCTGTCGGACGATGTCCCACGGGCGCGCAGGGTCAAACTGATGGTATCGGCCAGCTCGCCGGAAAGAGGCCCTGTTTCCAGATCGAGGCTGGAGATGAGCTTTTCGGCTTTCCCTGCGGCGACATGCTCCAGCCTGCCCCCGGCGATGCGGAAACCGCCGGCCTTGAGCTTCCAGTCGGAGAGGAAGGCTTTTGCGGCGTCCGGCAGGGCGGCGGTGAACATCCCCTCGGGGAGGCGTGTTTTGAGGGCGGGAGCGGGGTTGGCTGCGGACGGCTTTGCGCCGGGGATTGCCAGCCCCATGCCGCCGGAAGAGGTCACGCGCACTTCGGGGGCTTCGACGGACAGGGTTTTGACCGAGGCGGAACGGGCTTGTGTGTCAAAATGCAGGCCATTGAAGGTGAGCGCCCGTATCCGGACGGCGGGCGAACCGGCGTCTTTCCCGGCCTTGCGGTCGGCGGCGGAAAGGCTGTTGCCGCGCCCGAAGGACAGTGCGCTTACCGAGGCTTCGGCACCGGTGACGGCGAGGGAGGTTGCTGAGGCAGGGGCGGCGGGCGTTTGGGGCGCTTTCCCGTCAGAACCGAAGCGGACGCCGCCCTTAATCGCAATGCGCCCCAGAATGTCGTTGAGGGGCGTTTCCCCAAGCAGGGGGCGGAGCACGATGAGCGGCAGGTCGTCCACCCACAGGGAGGCGTTGAGGCTCGGGGGGGTGAGCGTGCCTTCGCCGTCCACCGCGAGCACTCCTTCCGTGCTGATGCCGAAGGAGAGGCGCATGGCCGTGCGCGCGCCGGGGCGGGTCGAGTATTCCGCGATGCGTCCGTCCACGCCGGTGATCTCGATCTGCTGCGTATCCGCAAGGCTGGCGTCGACCCATGTGAAATCGGAGTTCCTGAGGATGAGGTCCGCGCCTTCCACCACGAACGGCGTTTCGGGCGAAAGGTTTTCTGGGTTCGCGTCCGTCCCGCTCAGCCAGTCCACCCAGTCGATGCGCCCGGCCTTGTCGCGGCCGACGCGCAGGTACAGGCCGTCGAGTTCCATCTCGTCCAGACGGATGCGCCGCTCGGACAGCGTAAAATCTTTCAGGGCGGCCTGCCCCCGGCGGAGCCTGCCCACAATGGTCCCTTCCGGGGTGGCGATTTCCGCATCCTCGACCTTGACCGTGCCGGACAGGCCGCTCTCCACCCGCCCCAGATGCGGCTGCGACAGGGTGAAGAGCATGTCGAGCGCCACCGTGCCGCTGTTCAGGTTCAGGGGCGTGAAATCGGACAGGTAGCGTTTGAAATGCTCCATGTGCAGCGGAGCCGTGTGGATGGCGAAGGTGGTGCGGAGCGTTTCGGCATCGGGCTCGGTGCGGCCTTCCACGTCGATGCGCGTGCCGTTGACCAGCGCGGAGAGCGTGGGCGCAAACGGGAGGTCCGCCGAGCGCAGGAGCGGGACATGAAAGTTCACGTCGCTGACCGTGTGGACCATGCCGACAGGGCCGTCGCGGAGCAGGATGGTCCCGCCTTTCAGATCAAGATCGCTCAGGGCGAAAAGCGGGGCATCGGGGGCGGTGTCGGCCCCGCTCGGCGCGGGCAGCAGTTTGGAGAAGGAAAACAATCCATTGCCGAGATAGGTGATGTCGAGTACCGGATTGTATACGCGGAGGGCGGCCTGAATGGGGGCGGCGTCCGCGAAAAGCCGGAGGCGTGGCCGGATGTCCAGCCGTTCGATGGTCAGCAACGCGCCGTCGGGCGTTCCCGTCTCTTCAAGGTAGGGGACACGGACGCCGCGCACGGCAATGCCGAGGGTAAACGGGTTGACCGAAAGGGATTCGATGGTGACGGGGGCGTTGACGGCCTCCGAGAGCTGGCTTTCCACGACGCCGCGCAGCACCGTGGGCGGCAGGGAAACGGCAAGGGCGGTCCACAGGGCGCAGAGGAGGCCGATTCCGAAAAGACAGGCACGCCAGCCTTTGGCGGAACGCCGTCCTCGGGTTCGGGCCTTCTCCTCCTCGGCTTGTGCGGAAACGGGAGGAAGCGGAGGGGCTTTTTTGACGGCGCGGCGTTTCCTGCGCCGCTTGCGTTGCTTGGAAGCCATGCGCGTTTCCTGTGTCGGGTAGCAAAAAAGCCTTTCACATCCCGGATGCGGTCATGAAAGGCTCCCGTTGCCCGCCGGAGCGGCTCCGGCGGGCGTAAGGGGACGGCTCCCCAGAGTCGATCCGGTTAGCGGCGGTCGCCCATGAGGCGGAGCAGCATCAGGAACAGGTTGATGAAGTCGAGGTAGAGGGTCAGCGCGCCGAGCAGGGCGCCGCGGCGGATGGCTGTGGCGTCGTCGAGCGGGGCGTTTTCGCCGAAGGCGCGGATCTTTTGGGTGTCGTAAGCGGTCAGGCCGGTGAAGATGACCACGCCGAGGGCGCTGATCACGAAGGTCATGGCCGAGCTCTGGAGGAAAATATTGACGATCATGGCGATGATCAGCCCGAACAGGCCCATCATCATGAAGCTGCCCATGCCGGTGAGATCACGTTTGGTGACGGTGCCGTAGATGCTCATTCCGCCGAACATGGCCGCGCAGGTGACGAACGTGGACATGACGGAAGCGCCCGTATACACAAGCAGTACCGAGGACAGGAACGCGCCCATCAGTGCGCTGTAGACGACGAAGAGAGCGGTGGCGGCAAACGCGGACAGCCGGGAGATCATGCCGCTCAGGACCAGCGGCATGGCGAACACGGCGATGGCGAGGATGATCAGGCCGAAGGTGTTGCCGAAGATGGCGGACAGAAGAGCCGGGGAGGACGCGACGAAAAAGGCGGTCCCCGCCGTGACAAGCAGGCCGACCGTCATCCACTGGTACACATGGCGCATGAAGACGGATGCGACGCTGATACTGGTTGACCGAGTGGAATCGCGCAAGCTTTCCATTGAATAAAACCTCCGTAAAAAATGGGGGTAAGAGAACTCTGAAATACCTTTTGGGATAATAGTCATTAAAAGGCTATGGCGCAAGTGCCCGGCATTGCAACCTCAGCGGATTTCCTGCCGGTACTGGAGCGACTGGCGCAGGGTTTCGCGGTCCATGAACTTCACTTCCGCTCCGAGCGGGATGCCCTGCGCGAGCCGGGTGACGGTCACGCCGGGGAAGCGGCGGTTGACGAGGCTCCTGACGAGCGCGCCCGTGGTTTCCGCTTCAACGGTGGCGCCGAGGGCGAGCACGACTTCACGCACCTGCCCTTCTTCCAGACGCTTGGTGAGCCGATCGAGCTCGAGGCTTTCGGCGCTCAGGTTATCGAGCGGAGCCAGCAGGCCGCCCAGAATAAGGTAGCGGCCCTTGTAGAACGCGCCTTCTTCCAGCGTGAGCATACTGTCCCATTCCGCGACCACGCACAGCAGCGAGTCGTCGCGTTCCTTGTCCGAACAGACGTTGCAGGGATCGGTTTCCGTCAATGCCCCGCAGCGGGAGCACAGCCGCAGGTTGTCGCGCAGGTCGTGGATGCCCTTGCCGAGCCGCCGCGTTTCGGCTTCCGGCCACTTGAGCAGCGTCATGGCCACGCGCATGGCCGATTTGGGCCCGAGGCCGGGCAGCCGCGCCAGCTGTTCCACGAGCGCCTTCAGCGGTTCAGGGATTCTGTGGTCCATACTTCCTCGTTTGGGTGGACAGAAAATTGGGGGAGGGGGAACCTTTCTTCAGAAAGGCTCCCAGCGTTGCTGTCGATGCCCGTAAGCCTCGGAGACGCGTCAACGGGTACGGCCCGTCCGGGGGGCGCCATCCGGTCGTCCTCCCCTCCCCAAAAACTCCCCCTCTCCTTCCCAAAACTTTTGACGTTATCGAATCCCTGTTCCGCGTATTGCTTCGGGAACAGGGACTCGTTCGGGGAAGGAGGGAGTGGGGATGGGGGAAAGGCCGCCCTCAGGGACGCGACAACCCGCCATCCACGGTTGGACGACGGGCGACTGGCAGCCCACCGGGGGCAAAACGCATGTCCTTCGCCCCTCCCAGTCCCAAAAACGCAAAAGCCTTGGGAAGGAGGGGAGGTGGGGAGGGGGAGGAGGAAGCCTTTCTTCAGAAAGGTGCCTCCTCACCTTCCCCAATATCCTTAAATGATGCCGGGCAGCTTGATGCCGCCGGTGATGGCGCTGACTTCGCGGTCCATCGTGGCGCGTCCGATGCGGACGGCTTCGTTGACGGCGGTCAGGACGAGATCCTGAAGCATTTCCACATCGCCGCCTTCGAGGGCTTTGGGATCGATGGTGATGGACACGATGTCCTGCTTACAGGTGGCGACGACTTTGACCATGCCGCCCCCGCTGGAGGCTTCAACGGTACGTTCGGCCATTTCCTGCTGCATCTTGGCGATTTTGTTCTGCATGACGCCGGCTTGGCGTACAAGATCATTCATGTTGCGCATTACGGTCTCCTTGAAAGGATCGGTTGGGGAGAGGTTTCCCGAGGAACCTCCGAGGGTTCCTTCAACTCCGTGTGTGCTCCACCGGGATACACCGAATGAGAGAAGCGCCGAAAGTCTCGGTGAGAGACTTGATCACGGGGTGGGAGGCAAATTCTTTTTTGAGTTCGGCCTCGGTCTTGTGCAGCCGTTCCGGGGCGGACACCTGTACGGAGACAGCCTTGCCGGAATAGTCGCTGGCCAGCCGTTCCAGCTCGGAGAGCCGGGAAGGGGCCGAAAGCTGTTCATACTGGATGGCGCTGGTTGTGGCAAGCGTCAGGACTCCTTCCGAAAATACGCCGTTCGCCTGTGTGAGCGCCGGAAGGGACAACGTGACGTCGCTCTGGTTCTTACGGCAAAACTCCACGAAGTCCATCCATGCCTCCGAGGGCGCGGGCACGGTGGAAGCATGTTTTTTCTTGGATCTTGCGGAGACGGCATCCTTCGCCGGAACGGTGTCCAGAGGGTGCGGGGCGTCTGTGGGCGCGACCGTTGCGGAAGGTTCAGACTGCTCCGAGGGGGCCGGAGTAGCTGTTTCCCACGGCGGCGTGCCTTGCGGGGCAGCAGGCCGGGCTGGAGCGGCGGGGGCCGCCACAGGGCGGGGCGGAACCGGCGTACGGGACGCTGCCGGAGCGGGGCGCGGGGGGATCGCCGAAGTTTGCGAAGGTTTTGCCGAGGGGGGCTGGGTCCCGGAAAACGTGGGCTGCACCGGTGCCGCGGCAGGCGCGGACGGAGATGAAACCGGGGCGGCAGGTACAGGCCGCACGGAGGGCACAGGCGCGGAAGAGACGGGCGACGAGGACGCCGGGGCTGGGCTTGCCGGGGCCGGAGGCGCGGCAGGTGCGGACGGCGCGGGAGCGGCGGGTGTCCCGGAAGCCGGGGCGACCGTGGTGCGGGAGAGGGTTTCCAACGATACGAGGCGCGGCAGCAGGGCGAGGTTCAGGAGCAGCAGTTCCAGCGCGGCGGAAGGCTCAAGGCTGGTGAGCACCTGCCGCTGGCTTTCGAGCACCATTTGCCACGCGGCATGGATATACGCGGGATCGAACTGCGGCGCGAGGTCCAGCAGGCGCTGCTTTTCCGCGTCCGGCATGTCGAGCGCGGCGGTGGCCGCGGCCCCGGCCTGACGGATGAGGAACAAGTTACGCCACAACGTGGTCAGTTCGCGGAGGAAAAAGCCGAGATCCACGCCACGCTCCAGCAATTCCTGCGTCAGCGCGGCAACGGCGAGGCAGTCCTGAGCCTTGAGTGCGTTGAGAAGGCGCTCATAAAGCTCCTGTCCGGCAAGGCCGAGCACGCTGCGGGTGGAGGCTTCGGTCAGGTGGTCGCCGCCGAGGGCCAGCGTCTGGCCGAGCAGGGACATGCTGTCGCGCACGCTTCCGGCGGCACGGCGCGCAAGGAGGCGGACGGCGTTTTCCTCGAACGGGATGCCTTCCTTGTTGAGCACGCGCGTCAGATGGGCCACCAGTTCGGCTTCGGGGATGGCCTTGAAAATGAAATGCTGGCAGCGGCTGACGATCGTGATCGGAAATTTGTGGGCCTCGGTGGTGGCGAGGATGAACGTTGCGCGTGGCGGCGGTTCTTCCAGCGTCTTGAGCAGGGCGTTGAAGGATTCGCGCGTGAGCATGTGCGCTTCGTCGATGATGAAGACCTTGTAGCGGCCTTCCATCGGCGCGTAGGCGATGGCCTCGCGCAGGCGTCGGGCGTCGTCGATGCCGCGGTTGGACGCGCCGTCGATTTCCACCACGTCCACGTGGTTGCCCATCGTGATGCGGCGGCACTGCTCGCACTGGTTGCAGGGCTCGCCGGTGGGGGCGTGCACGCAATTCAGCGCCTTGGCGAAAATACGGGCGATGGTGGTCTTGCCCACGCCCCGGGTCCCGCTCAGCAGGTAGGCGGGCGCAACCTTGTCTTCCGCGGCGGCGCGGGAAAGGATGGCCTTGACGGTTTCCTGTCCCGTCACTTCAGCGAATGTCTGCGGACGGTAGCGGGCTGCGAGGGATGCGTGACTCATGCGGTATTGGGTTGCGCTGTGTGGCGGAGCCGGAACGGGGGAGGTTGCCCTCCCCCGTGGGCGGCTTTAGAACTTGTAGTTGGTCAGCCAGTGGCCGTAGCGGGGATCCTGCCCCTTGATCGCCTTGAAGTAGGCGGCCTGAAGCGCTTTGGTCACCGGGCCGGCATGGCCTTCGCCGATGGTGCGGTTGTCGAGTTCGCGGATGGGCGTCAATTCGGCGGCGGTGCCGCTGAAGAACGCTTCGTCGGCATAATAGACTTCATCGCGGGTGAACAGCTGTTCTTCCACGGTGTAGCCGAGATCGCGGGCGATCTTGATGATGGAGTCGCGGGTGATGCCGTCGAGGATGGCGGTCAGCGGCGGGGTCTTGATCACGCCGTTGCGGACGATGAAGAAGTTTTCGCCGGTCGCTTCGCAGACGTAGCCGTTGGTGTCGAGCATCAGGGCTTCGTCATAACCGTCCTGTTTGACTTCCATCTTGGCGAGCACGGAGTTCACATAGTTGCCGGCGGCCTTGGCCTTGCTCATCAGGGTGTTGACGTGCATACGGGCGAAGGAGCTGGTCTTGATGCGGATGCCCTTTTCGAGGGCTTCGGCTCCGAGGTAGGCGCCCCAGGGCCACACGGCGATGATGACGTGCGTGGGGTTGTTGCCGGGGAACACGCCCATGTCGCCTTCGCCGGCAAAGGCGAGGGGACGGATGTAGCCTTCGGAAAGCTTGTTGGCCACAACGGTTTCGATGATCGCCTTGGAAATTTCGTCGGCGGTATAGGGCATGTTGATGCCAAGGATTTTGGCGGAATTGACGAGGCGCTTGGAATGCTCCGGTAGACGGAAGACGGCGGAAGAACCGTCGGGGCAGGCGTAGGCGCGAATGCCTTCAAAGACGCCGGTGCCGTAATGCAGACCGTGGGCAAGCACATGGACCTGGGCCTGATCCCAAGGGACCAGCTTTCCGTCAAACCAGATGAATTCCGTTTTCTGAAGCATGGGATTACCTCTACAACCCCGCAGGGTGAATTCGTTTGTACGCTCCGGTAGATGAAGCGTTGCGATCCGTTACGCTAAGTGAAAGCGGGGCAGGGGTCAAGAGGTCCGGTCCTCCGTTCCGTGACAATCCTTCCTTTCCTATCGGGAGACTTTCCTTTTGGCGCGAAGCGACGTACTCTGATGTCCCCATTCCGGGGCATATTCGCATAAAAAAGGGATAGCAATGGATCAGCCTCTGCCTTTTGAAATACCCAACGTGACGGTCCTGCTCCAGCCAGAGGAACAGGTTCTCGAAATCCCCCGCCACAAGGTCAAGAATGTGAAACAGCTGCTCAAATACCTCGGCATCCGCGAGTGCACCGCCCTCGTGGCCCGGGGGCGCGAGTTGCTCACGCCCGATCGTGCCGTTCTTCCCCACGACAACCTGCTGGTCAGGAAAGTCACCTCGAGCGGTTGATGCGCGGGGGAGGGGGAGTGGAGATATTGGGGAGACGAAGGCTGTGTGCGGCGTTTTATTGTCTTTTCAGGGGAAAACTGAAGGGACGTTGCGCAGGGTATGAGTACGGAGCTCATCGGGGATTTTCAGCGGCTTTGCCGTGAAGGCCGAGGGTGTCTTACTTGGCGCGCGACGATATCGTTTTTTTGTAATCAGAAGCAATCGCAGTCTTTAAAAAGGCGGGGGAGTCTCTTTCCTTGCCTTTTCCTGTATCCTTTTCCGTTTTCTTGCTGCGATTATGAACTCC
>OLRX01002338.1_pt1 | contig 12228 bp, 13 predicted proteins | sample 1672991 | NCBI WGS metagenome assembly OLRX01 (sample SAMEA3136744, study PRJEB25190) | human gut metagenome | biome: human gut; feature: human-associated habitat; material: faeces | place: Austria | collected 2013
GCGGGGGCAGGCTACCGTGGAGGCAGCGGTGCTTATCCCGGTGCTGTTCACGGCGTTGCTTCTGCTGTTGCAGCCGGGCATCCTGCTGTACGACCGCATGGTCATGCAGGGCGCGGCGGCGGAGGGCTGCCGGCTGCTCGCCACCAAGACCGCCGCTTTGGGCGATATGGACGGCAGCTGCGAGGCGTTCGTGCGCCATCGCTTGGGCGCAGTGCCTCCTCATGACTGCTTCCACGTGCACCATGGGGGCTGCAGTTGGGACATCGTGATGACGGGTGACGAGGGGTCTCAGATGGTGAGCGTGTCCGTGGGCACCGACGTGCGCCCGCTGCCGCTGCTGGATGTGGGCGCGACGCTGCTCGGCATGACCGACGCAGCGGGCAACCTGCATCTGGAGACGACGGTTTCATTGCCCGTGCAGCCTGCGTGGGTCGATGGGGCCGAGGCAGGGCGCGATCCTGCGGCATGGATCGGGGCGTGGCTGCGATGAGCGGGAAGCTGTTTGCGAAGGATGCGGACGGATGCCTGCCGGGGCGCCGGGGCACGGTGCCAGGCTGGTTGCGTGCTGTCTTGCGACGACGTGCCGTGCGGGCACGCGAGCCGTTCGCCCTGTTCCGCGACGAGGCCGGGTTCACCACGGCGGGGGTTGCATGCGCGCTGCTCGTCACGTTGGCGCTGGTGTTCACGTCGGCGCAGGTGTACCGCGTGAGCTCGGCCTCGGCCGATGTGCAGAATGTGGCGGATGCGGCGGCGCTCGCCGCCGAGAACGAGGTGGCCGAGTTCATGATCGCCGTGCGGGTGTGCGACTAATCAATATCAAGTGATTACATCGATAATCAACAGGCTATTTGCATCACTTGTAATCAGGAGATTGTAGTATTTATCCAGTTCAATTGTGTAAATGAGTATTTTAACAACTGATTAAATAATGAAAGGAATGAGACGTGACATGGTTAGAAAAGCCTATAAATGGCTTAAGCATCCCCAACGAACAAGAAAGATGTGGCGTACATTCTGTCAAGCGACGATGGCATATATCTCTCTTCATATCTTCGTGCTTCTTGAATGGAAAGGCGACTGGCCTATCGCAATAAAAGCTGTAGTAATCGGAGCCATAGCTGCAGGGCTTTCTGCAGTTTGGAGTAAAAGCAAAGAAAACGAGTAACTCCAAGGCTTCGGGATCTAATTAGAGTCTTGATCTTTTCTAGCATGCCTTTTTTGCATGCTTGACAAACTTCTTCATAGCCTTTTTGTATTCTTTAGGATGTTCGAGATAGTATGTTGCTATCCCTTTCATTTCTTCATTGGAGAGGTCGTTGTACCTCATTGCCCCGCATTTGCTGCAGACCCACATCAATGTGCCCGATGGAGAAATAAATAAAGATTCAATAGAGATTTGAGTGCAATCGTTGCTCTCCCCAAATCCTCCAATTCTAATATGGGGGCAGGCATTTCGAGCCAGAAGCTCATGCCGCTTCTTTCGACTTTCCGAATATGCATTCAAGTCGAACTTGATGCCAAATCTAAGTATGGCTATCAGAGAAAAAACAATCACCACAATGAGGGCAATCGCCGTCCCAAAATTAGTGTTTATGTAACCCAGCAAATCGTCCATAGAAAACATGCTATCAGATATTTCTCCTCTATCGGACGAATTCGTTCGTCATAGCTGATAGATTCACTGACTAATCTTTTCCTGCGTCATCAAACAGGAAATAGTTTTAGATTGCAAAAAGGGCAGAGAAGAGAATGCGAAACGCGTCAAACATCTTCGCCACTTCTGAAGGCGGCGTTGTTCGCGACGAGCTCGTCGAGCGTCACGGGCATGTAGCCGTTGACCTCGATGCAAGCATTGAGCGCGCGGTCCATCGTCCGCAGCAAGGGCCAGTACGCACCGCCGCGGTTGTTGTGGATGTGCCCGTGAACGTGCAGGCTGCTCTTTTTGCCCCCGTTCGGCCAGGACATCATCGGATAGTGGCAGAGCGTGACGTGCTTGCCGCAGGCGTCGATCTCGAGCAGCGCGTCCACGCTTTCGAAAAAGCGGGGCAGGTCGGTTTCGCCCATCCACTTCCTATCGTGGTTGCCCACGATGAGGCGCTTCCTGCCTTTGAGACACCGGAGGTATTCCTCGGCGGGCTTCTCGTTCCTGAAGATAAGGTCGCCTACGATGTAGACGGTGTCGGCATTCGTGACGCGCGCGTTCCAGTTGGCGATGAGGGCCTCGTCCATCTCCTCGACGACCGAGAAGGGACGGTCGCAGAGCTTTATGATGTTGGCGTGGCCTAAGTGCAGGTCGCTTGTGAAGTAGATCATAGAGGGGGTCTCCGTCTTGCTGTATTTTTTCGATCGTAACACGAATCGCGTTAAGGTCGAAAAAAAGATGTTACGGTCCGTTTTCACGCTTCAATTGGCTATCCCTGATCGGGTGCTCCGTCATCGAGAATGCGAAAGGGCTGCGGCGAGCCGTTCAGCTCCCTTAGGGCGCGATCCGCTTCTTCCAAGGTCATCTCGCCGGAGAGGCACGCGTCGAAGACTCTGCGGCAGGAAGGGTCGATGCAGGGACGGGAAATATCCCGCTGCATGGAGACATTATGACCTTCATAACTACCAAATTCGCTCATAAGGCGGCCTTCGAACTTGTCGAACCATTTGCAAGGAACTCTTTGATAGTTTCTTGCATGGTCTCTCCGCATCTTCACGCTTTGAAATTCTGCTCAGACGTAGATGATTTGAAAGGTCATAATGTTTCGTTGTGCCGGATGGCAATCTCAATAAATGCATGTCAAAGAGCGACTACTTGCAGCGGAGCATCCAATCGAACCGAGGAGAGAGTTTTGATTAGCAACTGGAAAAAGAAAGCGGCATGGATCATAGCGGTACTGGGCTCCATCCTTGTTGCGTCTTTCATTCAAATTCTACTCTACGTATTAGAAGCGCCGATCTGGGTCAAAGTGGTGACCGTTGTCGTGCCGATTGTTTTGATCTTGTGTTTCTTAAAAACAGCCCCAAAAAAGGGGCCTATAGGAGAAAGTTGTTCGAGTCGATCGAGCGGTTCGCCTTTCATCGTAACGAAAGAGCTTCTTAGCATCACAGCATCAGTGCTTACAATTGTTTCGATACTTGTAGGCATTGCACTCCCCGCACAATCGATCCCAAGCGATGCTGGAAACGGCGGAAACAAAAGCGTCGACGTGGACGGGGAGTCTGCTAAAACATCTGCGGATTCGCTCAATACCTCCACTTTTGAACCAACCGCCGAGCAAGAGACGGCATATTATGAAGAGGAAATAAATAACGGGGATACCGAGGACTTCGAAGAGATCAACCTATCGATCTCCATCACGGGAATTGACTTCGTCAAGGATGTCGGCTGGGTGCATCTCGCCTCTGGGGTCATTAGCTCGCCGGGTTGCGAGAGTATGGTCTTCGAAAACCAACGAAACGGATTCAAAACAGAATACCTTCTCAATGATATACGGTACGAGATATCTATTCGCTCGATCAGTGGATCGAGTGTAAGAATGAGGGTCACTCTACTTGAATGATTCTTTTATTTGCGCTTCATGAGTATGAAGGAAATTCTTTTGTACATATTGTCGTATGGTGACCAAACCTCGGTGCTCGGTTTTTTATGATAAGTGATATGGAATTGAACGGAACCTAGGAATATAGCAGAGTTTCCCACTGGGCTCTATTCGTTCGGCTCTCAAGGGCCAACAGGTCGAGCGTTTTGTCTTGTTGGGTAGGACATCTTTGCAAAGTCGTCCTTCATAAGTACGTCGGCGAATGCCGCACTTGCTTCGCTGTCAAGAGCGATTTCATCCCTTTCGGCTAGGGAGTAGGCTCCAGGGCCGAGCATCGTGTCGTTGAAGCGGTCTTCGGATTCGGAAACCGATCAAATGAAGTCCTCCATCACAATACCCCTTTGAGACAGCGGTCTGTCAATACGATTGCTGCGCAATCTTGTCGATTATAACATCTTCCCTCAAATGGTTAGTCCTGCTCGGAACACGCCGTTTCCCTGGTCGATCTGCCGCTCGTCCATCTCGGCTCACCCCCATCGCCCATGTTGCACGGAAGGTGATGGCTCACCGTTCGGATGCTTGGCCGATGCTCAAGGGAGGCAATTGCTTGCCGTTCAAGCATCCGGCGAAGCTAATATACAGCCTGCCGACCCATGTCAACAGCAACCGAGTATGGCAGAGAAATCTGCAAACCCTCCCCTCGACGCTGAGGAGGCGTTCATCATAGCTCCTTTGAAGACGGACGGCTTGTTTCCTGTCTTATGGAGTAGAGCGATAAGTCGATTTCGCAAGGGTCTTGCTACAGGTCGGACTCGTTAGAAAGAGACTCCTTGCTCGTGTTTGCCGAAAAGGGCGCTGCTCAAATAACGCCCATGATTAAATGGTCTGGTCGGCATTATCGAGCGAAGGAGGGTTATGGAATACGAACTGAAAAAGTTGGCGAAGGACATTCGAGTAAAATGGAGGGAATGGTGTTATGCCCCGGGTACTATCCAGCATCTCGAAAACAACCTGCGCAACTTCGAGAAGTACGCAAACGACAAGGGATCTACCGTGTTAACGGAGGAGCTGGTCAACGACTTTTATAGAATGATACGATCCCGATATGACGATCGAGAGGTTGCGAACACGCACCTGCGGCCCGTTCGATTGCTATGCGACGCATGTGGGCTGCACCCCGAGGAGCTTGCCACCTACGATATCCCGGCGTCGAAGAAAGCGAGCGCGCTCCCCGAGAGGTTCGAATCCCTCCAGGCCGACTATCTGGGACGAGTGTCCAAAAGGGAGCTTGCCGGTTCGACGTTGTGCGGGAAGGAAGGTGCCTCGCGGCGATTCCTTGTCTTCCTTGGAAGCCGTATTGATCATATCGAGGATCTTTGCCTTGACGAATACGACGGCTATCTTTCGGGCAGGAAGCAGGAGCTCTGCGAAGGCTCCTTTGCGCGCGAGCGGAGCAACGTGCGAGAATTCGTCCTCTACCTCTGCGAAAACCTCTCGATGCGTGAAGAGCTTCGAGGGATAATTGCAGATGTGGGAAGACGGCCTCCCAAAACGCTCCAGAGGTTCCTGAACGAAGATGAATCGAGCAGGCTCCTTGAGGCGGCGAAGGCCCAACGATGTAACCCGCGCCGCACGCTCGCTATTGTCTCGATGCTGTTGCAGTACATGATTCGCTCCCGAGACCTATGTGCCCTGCTGCTTGACGATATCGATTGGGCGCAGAATACGATAACGATCTCCGCCTCTAAGGGCTGCAATCAACGCGTGTTCCCACTGACGGAGAGCATCCGGTACATTCTGCTTGACTACATCAAGAACGAGCGACCGAATGTCTCCTATCGCAATATCTTCTTGACCGGACACTATCCTTTCCGTCCGATAACGTGGCGGAGCGGCCTCAGCACAACCATTAGAAGGGTGGCCAGGGAAGCGGACATCGATTTCGAAGGGTGGGGGTTCGGTTGCCATACACTGCGTCGTACGGGAGCTACGCTGCTGATGGAAAATGGCGTGGAATACCATACGATCTCCGATGTCCTCATGCATGAAAGCAAAGGAGCGTCGGCATGTGGAACCACCATGACGTACCTGAGCGTGGACATAGAGCGGCTTCGCGGAGTGGCGTTGGAGGTGCTGCCGTATGGAGCCTAGGCGAGAGATGGACGAACTGTTCGACGGTTTCGTGCGATATATGAGGAGCCTCGGTCACGCTTTCGATAAAAAAGAAGTAGGCAGCTACAAAAGGCTGGCAATTTTTCTCAAGGAAAATTGCATCGAAGGAGAAGCTATTGTTACCCAGGAAAAAGCCTTCGACTGGATAGCTAACGGAGGCAGCGACCACCCGATCACCCGCAATCGGCGGGCTTCCCAGATTCGAGTGTTTGCAAAGTATCTTGTACGGGCCGGAAATGCGGATTGTTTCATGCTTCCAAAAGAACTGATGCCGGGCGAAAGAAGCGATTTCATCCCTTATATATTCACGCATGCAGAAATTGAAGCGCTGACGGCGAAGTGCGATTCTATAAAGCCTATTGGCCAGTCTCGTTTTCGGCATGCGATATACCCGGCTATGTTCAGAACGATATACGCATGCGGCCTACGTAGTGGAGAAGCCAGGAACCTTCTTGTAGACGATGTTGACTTCGGCAACGAAGTGCTCTTTATTCGCAAGACGAAGAACGAAGACAGTCGCTACGTTCCGATGAGTCCGTCTCTTGCAGACTTTCTCCGCAGTTTTTATTCTCAGGCGGTAGGGTTGAGTGATCGTTCCGGGAGCATGCCTTTCTTTCTCTCACCGAGGGGAGGATGCTATGGAGAGAAAATAGTCCTCAACGTATTTCAAGATATTTGCCGAGATGCAGGGATTTCAAATCAAAAGGGAAATCCACCAAGGGTGCATGACCTTAGGCACACCTTTGCGGTCCATTCTCTGCAAGCGACAGTGGAAAGTGGAGCATCCGCCGAAGTATTCCTGCCCGTGCTTTCAGCTTACATGGGGCACAAGGATATTAAAAGCACCGAATATTACTTGCATTTAACTCAAGAAGGGCAAAACGCTGCGATAGCGAAAATGATGAGCGCCTATTGCGGTCTATACAAAGAAGGAGCGATAGATGGTTTCAAATAAGCTGAAGGGCGCACCTATTGGACCGCATGTGGCAAAATTTCTGAAGTTTTGGTTGCCCGAAGTGCGTCAAAAAAGCAAGCACACTGTTCGTTCGTACCAAGGGATGTTCAAATCGCTCCATGCTTACATGGATGATCAGCATGGGCTTTCGCCAATTGAGATTACCTTCGAGTCGCTAGACGAAAAGGCACTCGCGGGATTTGTCTCTTGGATGTTGGATTGTCAAGGTCTTAAGTCTTCATCAATCAATACGCGTTTAGGAGCCTTAAAATCGTTCGGGCGCTATATTCAGATATCCAATCCGGCCGAAGCCCTTTTTTGCATCAGCGTCAACAATCTGGAATTTAAAAAGATACACGAAGGATTCATCAGGTATATGAGCGTCGAGGCCATCGAAGCGCTTTTCGACGTTGCATCTCAAACATGTCTTCGAGATCTAACCATACTTCGCGTTTTGTATGCAAGCGGCGCTCGCGAGTCCGAGTTTTTGATGCTGACTCCTCGAGACGTCCGTTTCAATGGCGACGGAACAGCAAGTATTACTCTTTTAGGAAAGGGCACAAAGGTCCGCATTGTTAAAATCGACCATTGTTCTGCATCCGTATTGAAGCTCCACATCCAGCAGAATGTCACAAGTTCCGAAGATCCTCTCTTCACTAGGAATAAGGGTGACAAACCCCTATCACCGTCCGGTTTGACCTTCGTGGTCAATAAATATGCGCAAATGCTGCATCAAGCGAACCCGATGCTCATCCCGGAGAAAATCCATCCTCATATGTTCCGCCACAGCATTGCCACTCACATGCTGCGCGCTGGTGTCGATCTCGAAAGCATCCGCTTATTCCTTGGACATGCATCTATAGGAACGACAATGGTATACGCAAAGAGCGACCCCGCGGCTGTCAGCGAAGCTGTATGCATTGTCGAGAAAAACATCATCAAGCCTGTGTCTATGCCTTCCAAAATGAAAAAGAATGAACTCGATAGCTGGCTTGCTGAATCATACTCATTGCTCTAAGTCTGACATTGACGTAGACCGTACTGCGGAATCGTCTTTCACAGTACGGTCTATTTAATCAATAGTTCCCAAATTCTTTTAATCCGATTAGCTCGGATTTTTGGGAATACCGATGATTAATAGTTCGCAAATAGAACTATTGATTATGCGACGCCGTGGTGCTCTCGCTCTCGCTCACGGGGGCGGCGACGGCCGGCCTGGGCGTGGCCGCGCTGTGCACGCCTGCGACGGCGGGCGCGTCCGAGGTGCTGCTCAAGGCCGCACGCAAGGTGGTGGAGGCGCGCGACGAGTTCGCCGAGAAGGCGTCTGCGGGGCTGAACCGCCTGCAGAAGGCGCTGCCCTTCCTGGCGGCAGCCAACGCTGCCTCGACCGCCTCGGCGAATGACGGAGGCCCGATGGGCGCGTCGTACGTGGCGCTCGCCGTGCTGGTGCCGGCCGACGGTGAGGAGCTGGGCGTGGGCGCTGCGGAGGGCGCGGGGGACTTGGTGGACGATGTCGAGCGCGAGGCGGATGGTATCCGCCAGGCTGCCGCGGACGCCGAGGAGGCGGCCCGGGAGGCGAATGCCTGGAAAGAGCGTGCATTCCTGCGCGATTGCGGCGACGATCCTTCGTACTGCATGAGCGAGCGCGCCCGCACGCTGGCCGGCATGGCCGGGGCGGACAACCCGCGCTATGCGAGCGTCGATGCCTGGTCGTTCTCGGTGGCCCTCGACCGGGCCCGCGCCTACTATGCGCGCCGCCTGGCCGTGGAGGCCCCCGAGGGATCGTCGACGGAGGAGCGGGCCCGGTCGGCCCTGCGCCAGCGCTTCTACGCCTATGCGGCCGACGAGGTAGGGCGCGGCTACGTGCACGAGAGCGTTGACTCGTTCGACGCGCGCTTCCCGCACCTGCCGAAGAACACGGACGAGATGCGCGGGACGGCGCTGTATACGGAGGAAGTCTACCCGACGACGGTCGACGGGTCCGGGAGCCTGGTCGTGCATGCCTGGCACGGGTGCCCCGAGGTGGGAGGCGCGGCGGGTGCGGCCTCCATCGCCGAGATGGAGGCGGGCGGGAGCGTCCCCTGCCCCGCCTGCGGGTTCACCGCCGCGAGCATGGGGAAGGTGGCCGCCGCCTCCACGTCCATCCAGAACGGCTTCGAGTACCACTACGAGGCCGTGGCCCAGGCTGCCGACGAGTACCAGAAGGCGTGCGCGAAGCTGGATCCGCTCGCGGCCGAGGTGAAAGGCAAGGCCGGCGGACTGCTCGAACGCTGTCGGGACGTTCTTCAGCGTGCGGGCGGCATGCGCATCGACGCCGCCCCTCCCGGTCGGTTCGGCGTGGTGGCCTTCGTGGCGAACACGGCTGCGGCCGCCGCCTCCACCGGGTTCGCGAGCGGCTATGTGCACAAGGCCGGCTCGTTGGGCGTGCGGGCCGCCGTGTCGGCCGCAACGCTCCTCGCCGAGCCTTCGGACGAGGGTCGCAGCGTGGTCTCGTCGCTGCTCGACGGCCTGCGGGAGGAGGGCGGTGCGGCGGTGGGCGCGCTCGGCGTGGTGCTCGAATGCTGGTCGGGGCTGCTAGGGGCCTACCTGGAAGGGCAGGAGGCCGTGGAGGAGGCCGTCGGGAACGCTGTGGGCGCGCTGCCGTTCGCCAGTGCGAGCGGGTTGGGAACGTGGGCGGCAGGCGCCTTCAAGGCTGCTGCGGAGGCGTTGGGCCTCGAGCCGGCGGAGCTCGAAGCGCTCAAGCCGGTGCTCGTGAGCTCGGCTCACGTGGCGGGGGCGGAGGGCTCGTCGTTCTCGGCACGGTTCCTTGCCGTAAAGGCTCGGGCCGTGGCGCATCCTCTGGCGTCGACCGATTTGTTCTCGTCGGTCATCACGGCGGCGGAGGCGGCTGCCGTGGAGGCGATCGCGGGACTCGACGGCACCATCGAGATCGCCTCGGTGCGGCTGTTCGGCGACGAAGGTCCGGCCATCCCGGTGACCATCGCGCTGCCGCAGGCGGCGAAGGACGCTGCAGCGGGGTTCGCGAGCAGTGCTGCCAGCGCCCTGAGCTCGTTGTACGCGCAGGTTACAGGGGTGAAGACATGGGAGTAGCCCAGGCGGATGCCCGCGAGCGCGGGCAGATGACGGTGGAGTTGGCCGTGGTGTTCCCGGCGCTCTTGGCAGTGGCGGTGATAGCGGTGAACGCGCTTCTTTTCTTCTCGGAGTGCGCGGCGTTCGACCGGGTGGCTCGCGAGGCGGTACGCGTGCATGCGGCGTCGCCGGCATACGGGCAGGGTCTCGAGCAGAGCTGCGCGCAGGTTGCGCAGACGGTGGAGCAGGCGTTCGACCGCCCCTATCTGGGCACCCGGGTGGCGGTGGAGGGCACGGCCGACGGCCATGCTCGCTTCACCGCGACGATCGAGTTCTCGCCGACGCTGTTCGGCCTGGGTCTGAAGTCGTCGGTGTTCGGGGTGGCCTTGCCTCGCCTGGAGCATGCGGTGTCCCTGACGGTGGACCCGTACAAGCCGGGGATGCTGCTGTGAGCGCGCCCGCACGCCGCAGGCGTCGGGCGGTGGCGGCCCTTGCCCTGCTGCTGGTCGCGGTATTGGCCGTGGACGCTGTGGGGAGGGCGGTGCGTCCGGGCGTGCTGCGCGAGGCGGCCGTCTTGGCGGTGGACGGTGCGGCCGCATCGCGGGAGCCCCCTCGGCTCCCCGAGGGCTTCTCGCAAGAGGTGGTGCCTGCGGAAGGCTTCGCCGGCCTGCGGGTAGGGGCTGGCGGATCGGTGGTTGGGTACGAGGTGGAAAAGGATCCGGCGCGAGCGTTCGACGAGGTGAGGAGCTTGCTGGACGAACGCGGGTGGAAGGCAGTGCCCTCCGGCGACCGCGCGGGCGGGTCGTTCGTGAAGGAGACGGGTCGGTTCCGGTGGGCTTACGTCTCGTGCGTGAGGGCAGGGGATACGACGAGCGTCGTCGTGCAGTGCGCGACGGCCGACGAGAAGGGATAGGCATGGTTGAGGAAGCGAAAATCGGGGCGCGGCACCGCGTGCCGGGAGGAAGGGCCACCGCGGGCGACGTACCGCAGCCGGAGCAGGGCCCGCGCGGACGTGCCCGTATAACGGTATCGCCGAATGCTGGCGAGGGGGATCGGAACGAGGCGCGCACGGCGCTCATGCTGGCTACGCGCACGCGGAGCAAGGCAGCGGGCCTGCTGCTCAGCGGTCCGAGCGACAAGGCGCTGCTGCTGGTGTCGTGCAACGACGTGCACACGGTGGGCATGCGCCATGCCATCGACGTGGCGTTCGTGGATCGCCTGGGGAGGGTCGTGGAGGCCCATCGCTCGGTCGGCCCGCTGCGCCGGCTGCGCAATGCCAAGGCCGTGGCCGTCGTGGAGCGCTTCGCCTCGTGCGATTCGCCGTGGTTCGCGAAAGGAGACCAGGTAGTGATATCCGGTGGAAGGGAGGTTTCCAGATGAAGACGTGTCCTGTGTGTCGGGCGCGCACCTTCGAAGACGCCGAGGTTTGCTACGGCTGCCTGCATCGGTTCGAGGGTGGCGGTCGGGTTGCGGCTGCGCCCGAGGATGCGGCCTGGGAGCCCGCCGACGTCGCGCAGCGCGCCGCGTCGGTGCCCCCGAGCGCGCAGACGCAGCACCGGTTGCAGGCGAATACGCAGATGCGCTCCCAGGTGCAGGCAAGAGCGCGGACGCAACCCCACGAGCCGGCAGGTCCCCGGACGCAGCCCCCGATGCCGTCGGACGATGCTTCCGCCACGGGAGATCCCTCCGCTGCAGGCGGCGTTCCCTCCGCGGGAGGCGGCGCTTGCATTGCGGGCGAGCCGCCTGCCGGCTTATCGCCGGCATCGCGGTCGGATGCGGAGGGAGCCGCCTGTAGAGCCGGCGGTCCTTTTATCGCGGGTGATGTGGAGCGTCCCGAAGGCGCGGCGCTCCACGCGAGGCCCGCCATTGGTCTTCCCGCGACGCCGTTCGACCATGCCGGCTGGATCGTGCGCTTCGAGCTGCCGGGCGGCGTTGCGCGCGCATCCGGCGCAACGGGCGGAGGCGCCCGGCCGGCGGAGGCGTCCGGAACTCTCCCGCCAGGCGGGGAGGCGGGAACCGGTCCCCTGTCGTTGGTGGTCAGCATCTGCCCTCTGCGCGAAGGGGAAGGGGCCGCCGCCCGTGCGCCGGTTCCGCGTGATGCGCCGAAGGCGGGTGGCCGCCTGCCCGGCGGGGACGTGCCGGTAGACGATCCTGCACCCGCTGCCCTCGCCGCCAGGCGGGGAAGGCATGCCGGCCTTCCGGTGCCGGCAACTGGCGAAAGGGCAAGGCCATGAGCGCACCGTACGTCATCGCGGCGTCCGTGCTCGGCTGCGCGTTCGGCTGGCTTCTCGTCCCTTGGGCGAGCGACGTGCTGCTGCACAGGGTGCGCGAGCGGGCGGACGCCTGGTGGGACGAGTCGCTGGAAGCTTACCGCGCGTTCAAGCGCGCTCATCCCGGGAGCGAGCCGTCCAGCGCGGCGCCGGGGGCCGAGGGGGCGGTTGGCATATGGCGCGACGAGGCGTTTGCCGCTGGTTTGGCGGGCTCGCTCACCGAGGAGCGCTTGAAGGC
>OLRX01002340.1_pt1 | contig 12224 bp, 10 predicted proteins | sample 1672991 | NCBI WGS metagenome assembly OLRX01 (sample SAMEA3136744, study PRJEB25190) | human gut metagenome | biome: human gut; feature: human-associated habitat; material: faeces | place: Austria | collected 2013
TTTGTCTTTATTATCCTCTGCCCACTTTTTTGCCAGCGGCGTGGCATAGTCCACTGCTTTCCTGTATATGTCATCCAGGATCCGGAACCCGTCCATGGCGTCATCATATCCCCCATAACCTTCCACTTCATCCACAAGGGTCATAGCCAGTTTAAGGCCTATGCTGGAGTTGACATTATCCTGTTTACTGTCGTCCAAAGCAATACTCTGATATTGAATACTGTAATCGCAGATTTCCGTCAGATCCGATTCCTGGACATACAGCCCTAACGTAACTGCTCCCATTCTTTTGGCTATTCGGGCGGCTTCACAGGTTTCAGGAGTTCCCCGCATGGAGCAGATAACAGCCAGGGTATTAGGACCGCAAAATTTGGGTGGGGCAAATACGAATTCATTACTGGTAAAAGATTGGGACCGGATACCCGTAGCCTCCCGGTCCATAAAATACTGAGCCGGATAGAAGCCCCCATAGGAACCTCCTGCTGCAATCCATACCACACTGTTGATGCCTCCGTGCTTTTCCCTTGTTTTTAAAATTTTCCTGATTAATTCTCTCATATCACTTCCCCTTTCGTCCGTTTTATTATATAATGTATTATATCGTTATATCAAAATGCCACAAGGAGGCCACTATGATTTTATCTGATTACCATGTTCTTCGGTGGCGGTCTGATCCCTACTTACCTGGTTATTCAGAGACTGCAGATGCTGAACACCATCTGGGCACTGATTCTCCCTGGTTGCTTAAGCGTCTACAACATGATCGTGGCAAGAACCTTCTTCAAGTCGAACATTTCGGAAGAGCTGTATGAGGCAGCTGAAATTGACGGCTGTACCCAGGCGAGATTCTTTTTCCAGATTGCACTTCCGCTTTCCAAAGCGATCATCGCAATTCTGGTTCTGTACTATGGTGTCGGCCACTGGAACTCATACTTCTCAGCACTCGTTTATATTTCGGACAAAGCAAAGTATCCGTTGCAGCTGGTTCTGCGTAACATCCTGATCACAAACCAGACCGCGCTGTCCCAGACAGCAACAACTGCAGCAGCAAGAGCAGCACTGCAGGAAAAACAGCAGCTGATCGACGTTATGAAATACTCGCTGATCATCATCAGCAGTATCCCGGTTCTGGTTATGTACCCACTGGTGCAGAAGCACTTTGTAAAGGGTGTTATGATCGGATCCATGAAGGGTTGATTTACAAGAAGAAGTTTTTTTAACGATTTATCTGCCGCACAGGAAACAGCGGTATGTAAATAAAGGGTCCGGACAACGGACAGGCAAAAGCGCTTCCGGCGGGAAAATGCCGCCGGAACAACACAGGAGGGAAAAATCATGAAAAGAAAAGCAGTCGCAGCAGTTTTAACTGCAGTAATGGTGGCATCTATGTTTACCGGATGTGGAAGTGATAATGGAAGCAGCTCGGCAAAGAGTGCTTCTGCAGCATCCGCAGCATCCGCAGCAAACGACACCGTGGATGAGGACGGAAAAGTAAACGGCATTATGTATCAGGAAGGCCTTCCGCTGGTAGATGAGGGAGCTTACACCTTCTCCATCTTCTGCGATGATTCCAGCGAATCCGGCGAGTTTATCATGCTCGATGAGTTCAAAAAACAGACCAATGTAGACGTTGACCTGAAAATTTATCCATATGAAACAGCAACAGAGAGACTGAATCTGGACCTGAACTCCGGAGATTACGCAGATGTGATCGGCGGATGGACCTTAAGCGACAATGCAATCCTGACCTATGGTGTAAACCAGGGCGTATTCATTCCGCTGGAAGATTATTTTGAGAAATATTGCCCGAACATTTCTGCGATCCTGGATCTGCCGGGTGTAAGAGAAAAAATGACAGCACCGGACGGACACATCTACACAATTCCGTACGTATGTACCGATACAACCGTTGGATACAGCCCATACATCAATACGAAATGGCTGGAGAATGTTGGCATGAGCATGCCGACCACTACAGACGAGTTTGAGGCAGTCTTGAAAGCCTTCAAAGAGCAGGATGCAAACGGCAACGGTGACGCTTCCGATGAAATCCCGTTCTCTACCGACCCGAACAACAAACATATCGAGGCTATGGCCGGTTACTTCGGACTTCCGATGAACAAACTTGGTATTGCAATCCAGAATGAAAAGGTTGTTTACGGCGGTGTCAGCGATACATACCGTGAGTTCCTTTCCTGGTTCCACAAACTGTATGCAGAAGGACTCGTAGACGTAGAGCTTTACACACAGGACAGCTCCACATGGGAAGGTAAAGGAAATCAGGACCTGTACGGCGTTTCCATCGCATACGGAAGCGGAGAGTTTACCGGAATCCCGGCTGCAGAGGAAAGAGGCGATTTCGACTCCATGCCTGTTCTGAACACAGACAAAGACGGAATCTGGCTGCGCGATACGGAAGGCTTCAGCGTATACAGAACCCAGGCTGTCATCACAAACAAGGCAGAGCATCCGGAAATCATCTGCCGCTGGTTTGACAATGCATTCGCACTGGAGAACGGCATCGGCTGCAACAGAGGACCGGTTGGTGTGATTGTAAACAAAGAGGATGACGGATACCATGCGATTGACACCACCACACTGTCTGAGGAAGATCAGGAAAAATATTCCTGGGGCAATCTGTGGCCGCAGTCTCTGCCGAAATATCTGCCGGTAGACTTCGAGTTTGTAGAAGAGCATCCGATGTATGATGAGAAAAAAGCAACAGAGGAAGCTTATGAGGCAAATCTGACCAAAGAAATTATTCCGTCCTACTGGATTGACTTGGATAAAATTGATACCTTCTCTGATACGAACACAGCAATCAAAGATTTCTTTGAGCAGCAGCAGGCGCAGTTCGTATGCGGCGAGCTTGACATTGACAACGATGCTGACTGGCAGGCTTATGTAGATGGTATGTACTCTCTGGGACTTGAGGACTGGGTAGCAACTCAGGGTATCGAGGAAATCGCGAAATAAACAGGAAAAGGTAACGATATTTCCTGTGGCGTGAAAAAAGGCATATTACAGTGTAAAACGGTAATATGCCTTTCTTTTTGGGCAAGAACTGATATAATGGGAAGAAACAATAAAGGGGTAATTAGATCGGATAAAAAAGCTATGCCCGGAGTCTTTTAATCCGGGAGTACAAAAAAAGGAGGAGCTGGAAGAGATGATGCAGGACTGGTTTCGGAACGCGAAGCTGGGCATTTTTATCCATTATGGGATTTATGCGGTGGGTGATGTGTCAGAGTCATGGTCGTTCCACAACGGAAATATTTCTTATGAAGATTACATGAAACAGTGTGAAGGCTTTACAGCATCGAAGTTTGATGCGAAAAAATGGGCGGAGCTGTTTCAAAAAGCAGGTGCGCAGTACGTGGTTATGACAGCGAAGCACCATGACGGCGTGGCACTGTTTGATACCGGATACAGTGATTTAAGTGTTGTGAAGAAAACACCGGCAGCGCGCGACCTGGTAAAAGAGTATACAGCTGCCATGCGTGAGGCAGGTCTGAAGGTCGGCCTTTATTATTCGCTGATCGACTGGTCGGATCCGCGGTACCGCACGGTTTACCCGGAAGGAATGAAAAAAGAAGACTGTCTGAACGATATCTATGGTTCCCCGGCCGGAAAAGAGGAGGAGCCGGAGAAATGGCAGGAGTTTCTGGAATTCAACAATCATCAGTTAAAAGAACTGATGTCAAATTACGGAACGGTGGATCTTTTATGGTTTGATGGTGACTGGGAACGGAGCGCGGCACAGTGGAAGATGCCGGAATTCAGGGAATATCTGCATACCCTGAATCCGAACGTTGTATTGAATTCGAGAATGCAGGGCTATGGAGATTATGAGACACCGGAGCAGGGAATTCCGCTGTACGGACCGAAAGGTGAATGGGAATTCTGTACGACAATCAACGATTCCTGGGGATATCGTCCATCGGACAATGATTACAAGAGCAGCGGTCAGATTGTGCGCATGTTCTGCGACTGTATCACCCTTGGAGGAAGAATGCTGCTGGATATCGGACCGAAGGAGGACGGAACGCTGGATGAACGCCAGGAGAAAGTTCTTCTGGATCTGGGCGGATGGATTCATGACCACGAGGAAGCGGTATTTGGAACAGAAAAAGGACTGGATTACAATCATTTCCTCGGCGGAAGCACGATTTCGGCGGATAAGAAGACGATGTATCTTTTTGTCTATGATAAGCCACAGGAGACGTTGTGCGTGAAAGGTATTAAGACACCGGTGAAGAAGGTGACGGTTCTGCATACGGGAGAGGAGCTCCGGTTCTCCTACACAGGTTCACTTCCATGGAGCGGTATTCCGGGAACGCTCTGGATCTGGGCCGGAGAGATGAGTATTCATCCGTTTGCAACGGTTGTGAAGGTAGAGCTTGAGGATGAGATCACCTACAATCTGGGACACGGGGAAGTCGTAACCTTTAATGAGTAAAACGATTCGGACAGAGGAGCTTATGAGATGAAGAGAATAATTGGCTATGTAAATACGGCGGACTTAAATCATATGCGAGAAGAGGATGTGCGGGCACTTACCGTGATCAATATTGCATTTGGTCTGATCCGGGACGGAGAAGTTGTATGGGATGCAAAGGATGCACGGGATGGAATGGTATCCATTCGGAAAAGCAATCCGGAGCTGAAGATTGTATTGTCTGTAGGCGGCTGGGGAGCAGACGGCTTTTCCCAGGCTGCAAGAACAAAAGAGGGAAGAGAGCGGTTTGCTGCGAGTGCACTTGCAATTGTGAAGGAGTATGGTCTGGACGGTATTGATATTGACTGGGAGTATCCGGGCACATCGCTGGCAGGAATTGCGTCGGACAGATCGGATAAAGAGAATTATACGCTGCTTCTGGCGGAGCTTCGGAAGACACTGGACGCGTACAGAGAAGGCATGCTTGTAACGACAGCAGTCGGCGGAGATGTTTACTTTGCACTGCAGACAGATATGAAGGAGGCTTCCCGGTATCTGGATTATGTGCAGCTGATGACGTATGATCTGCAGGGCGGTTTCCAGAAGGTGACGGGACATCATGCGGCGCTGTATCACAGTGAGGGAAATTTGTTTGATGCATGTGTGGAGAAGGCAGTGAACGGTTTTGCAAATGCAGGCGTTCCAATGGAAAAGCTGATCCTTGGCGTACCGTTTTATTCCAGAAAATGGGATGGAGTAAAAGGCGCCGGATGCCGCAACGGGCTTGGAATGGAAGCAGAGACGGTTGGAGGATATGGCGGTGACTATGGCGAGCTCAAAGAGAGCTGGATCGGAAAGAGGGGATTTATCCGGTATTGGGATGAGCAGGCAAAGGTTCCGTATCTGTTTGACGGGGAAACATTTATCAGCTATGAGGACTGCGAGTCACTTGGGGTGAAAATTGCGTACCTGAAAGAAAAGGGCATGGGGGGCATTATGTTCTGGGAGTATAAATGCGATCCCAGCGGAGAATTACTTTCATTTATAAAGAAAAATATGTAGCGTAGTGACCCACAGCCGGTATGTGAAAAGGCTCCTCGCTCCGGTGTTCCTGAAAAATCGCAAGGAATCCTTTTTCACATGGCGTCTGCCGCCGGTGGGCGGATGTACGTTGTGGAGACGGATAGGAAAAAAGAGAAAGGGATAGATAGAATCATGATCTCAGAAAATTTGAAAAAATATGCAACGGAAAAATTTGAGGGACGGAGAGAGCTTCTGGCTCCGGTGATGCCTGTTATCGAAGAAAAATTGAAACAGTGCAGTGAAGAAGAGGTTGTGCTGATGAAGTTTCTGTATGGTACGATGCCGGTAAGGGATGCGGGAGAATATGGATTTAACCTTTTTCTTTCGTACGTGAAGCATGCGCTGATGCTGCGGGAGAAGGTGGCATGGTGTAAGGAACTGCCGGAGGATGTGTTTGTAAATTATGTGCTGTATGACCGGATCAATTCCGAGGATATTACGGACTGCAGACCGTTTTTTTACGAGCAGATTATGGGGCGTGTAGCCGGAATGAGTCTTTGGGAGGCAATTCTGGAGATTAATTACTGGTGTGCGGAGCATGCAACGTATGAGGCGACGGACAGCAGAACGGCATCTCCGATGACGATGTATCGGAGCGGAAAGGGACGCTGCGGCGAGGAGTCAACGTTTGCAGTTACGGCGTATCGGAGTGTCGGTATTGCGGCGCGGCAGGTCTATACACCAAGATGGGCGCACTGTGATGACAATCATGCGTGGGTTGAGGTGTTTGTGGACGGCGAGTGGCATTTTCTCGGTGCCTGTGAGCCGGAAGAAGTGCTGGATACCGGCTGGTTCTCGGGTCCGGCGAATCGGGCAATTCTGATTCATACGCGGAACTTCTCGGATTATGTGAAGGAAAGTAACGAGGAGTATCTTGGAAAAGAAGGGGCGCTGTACTACTTTAACCATACAGATTTTTATGGCAGAACGAAGCTGGTGAAGATTCTTGTGAAGGATGAGAAGGGAAAACCGGCTGCAGGAGCGCATGTTGTGGTTGAAATCCTGAATATGGCAGAGTTTTTCCCGGCTGCAGCGGTAATTGCGGATGCGGACGGAGAAGTTCAGATGACACTTGGCCTTGGCGATATCCGGGTACGGGCATTTGACGGAATACGCCGGGCAGAGGCAATGATGCGGATTGAGGAGGAGGATTCGCTGGAACTGGTGCTTCGTGAAGAGGCGGTTCCGGAAGCGGATGACAGGTGGCAGACGCTGGAAATCCGGGCACCGAAGGAGGTGCCGGTACGGAATGTCGTTGCCACAAAGGGGCAGAAGGAGCGCAATGCGGCACGGATGGCAGAGGCGGAACGGCTTCGGAAGGCACGGTTTGCAGCATGCTTTGATGAGAAAAAGGCTGCTGCGTATCCGGAAGCGGAAGAGATTTTCCACCGGGCAGGAGAGAATTTTGAGGAGGTTTATACATTCCTTTCCAAAGATGAAAATCCGAACCGGAAGAAGCTGCTGTTTTCACTGGCATTAAAGGATGCGAAGGACTTGAAGGCATCCGTTTTAGAGGATCATCTCGACTGTGAGCAGGGGGATCTTCCAGAGGAGATTTTCAGGAAGGATCTTCTTTGCCCGCGTATTTTCCTCGAGGAGCTGACGCCATATCGGAGCATGATCCGCGAATTTTTTGAGGAAGAGACAAAACACAGCTTTGCGGAGCAGCCGGAACGGATTCTGGATTATCTTAAGAAGAATATTACCTTCCATGCAGAAGAAGAGTATGACACGATCATGGCAACACCGGTCGGCGTCCTTACGATGAAACAGGGAAGTCCTCTGGCGCAGAAGATTCTGTTTGTGGCAATCTGCCGGAGCCTCAATGTAGCAGCAAGACTGAATCCAGTGACCCTGGAGCCGGAGTATTATCACAATGGAGCCTTCCACAGTGTGGAAACAGAAGCTGCTGTCTTGGAAGAGGAGACAGAAAGCGCGGTTCTGGCACTGAATGCGGAGGATGGAAGCGTATGGAAGTATTATCAGACGTGGACTATCGGAAAGTGGAATGGAACGGTGTTTGAGACGCTGAATTACGAAGAAACCGCATTCAATGGCAAAACACTGGCTCTGACCCTGGAGCCGGGCTGCTATCGTCTGATTACAAGTATGCGTATGCCGAACGGTGACCAGCATGCCGCATACCGCGTGTTTGAACTGAAGGCGGGAGAAGCAAAAGAGATTTATCTGGAAACCGTGAAAAAAGAGCTGGATGAGCTGTTAGAGCACATCGAACTGCCGGAGATCACGCTGGAGGATCTGGATGGAAAGGCGCATACCCTGAACGATCTCACCAAAGACGGCCCGATCCTTCTGGCCTTCCTCGGAACCGGAGAGGAGCCGACCGAGCATGTTCTGAATGAGCTGATCGAAATCGCAGAGAAGTGGAATGCAAAAGACACTGCCATGGCAGCCGTGCTCCGCACGAAAGCCGACCTGGAAAACACGACTTTCCAGAAAGCCCGCGCAGCAATCCACAACATGTCCCTCTACCTCGACCCATCCGACGACGCCCCGGCGATCGCCGAAAAAATGGGAATCGATGCAGAAAAACTCCCACTGCTGATCCTCGCATTGCCGGGAAACATCGGCGGACGCGCTTATGCCGGATATAATGTCGGCAGCGTCGGACTGATGCTGCGGCTGATGGAAGAGGCGGCGAAAGCGTAAGTTAATACTAAAAAACAGGCTGACGCACGAATGCGGCAGCCTGTTTTTTTAAAGAACGCCCAGTTTTTTCAACTGTGCTACGCCATCTTCATATCCCATAAAATGAATTCCATGAATCCCTGCCTGCTCTGCGGCCTCGACGTTTGCTTTGGTGTCGTCGAGGAATACGCAGCGGTCCGGGGTGAGGGAGAATTTCTGGATCAGGTGCTGGTAGATCTCCGGTTCCGGTTTTGTTAAATGGCAGGTGTAGGAGAAGAGGGTTCCGTCCATGTAGGGGAGGAAGGGCATTTTCTCTTTGGTGCGCTCGAAGAGGTCTCCGGAGTAGTTGGAGAGGATGTAGAGGCGGTAGCCTTTTTCTTTTAAGGAGCGTACCCAGCTTTCTGCATACGGCAGCGGGGTGATGGTTTCCTCGCAGTGGGCGAAAACCTCTTTGATTTCTTCGGTGTATTCCGGGGCGAGGGAGCAGAATCCTTTTACAATCTCCTCCGGTGTGAGAATTCCGCGGTCGAACTGGCGCCAGTAAGGGCCTTCGAAGGTTGCGGCGGCGATTGCTTTCGTCTTTTCCGGACCGAAAGCAAAGCGTTTCAGATAGGACTCGTAGTCCCAGTTGACGAGTACGCGGCCTACATCAAAAATAATGGTATCAATCATGACTGTTTTTCTCCTTTGTCTGATTTGTCGTTCTCATCGCGGTGCGACAGAACCTTGGCAACCAGCATCATGGCATAGATGAGCACTGGTGCGGTAATTGCACAGTAGAGGCAGACCGTCAGCGCCTTGTGTGCAAACGGCGTGTCGATAAACGCAAAAATCATGGCGCCAAGCCCGAATCCGATCAGGACCGCGATGGAGAGAAGGGCGCCGATCTGTTTGAGTCGTTTCATAAAAATCTCCGATCGTTTACTGAAAATAAAATATAAAGAAACATAACCAAGTGTAGCACAGTTGAAAAGAAACATCCACCGCAAGTTTTAAGAATTTTTTAGAAAAAATTAATGGCGCTTTCGATTGCTTTTTTCCCTCAAAAGGGATAGAGTATTGGCATATACTTTGAAAAAGGAGAAACGAGAACAAAATGGATAAACTGAAAGAAAAACTTTCCCGCCTGATGTACGGCCGCTACGGCATCGATCAGCTGGGCAATTTTATGATGTGGGCGGCAGTTGCCATGATGATTTTCGGAGCGGTTGTACGGAGCTCCCTTATCTACACCCTGGCACTCGTCCTGATCGTCTGGGCGGATGTGCGCATCATGTCCAAGAACCATTCCAAACGGTATGCGGAAAACCAGAAATTCCTGGAACTGAAAAACCGCGTCGTCGGATTCTTCCGAGGCGGAACCCGTGCATTCAAGGATAAAGAGCACTGCTACTTCCGCTGCCCGTCCTGCCATCAGCAGGTGCGTGTGCCGAAAGGAAAAGGCCACATCGAGATCCGCTGCCCGAAATGCGGAACAAAATTCATCAAAAACACCTGATAAAAAGGAGCAGTGCGATTCATGTTTGGTTATGTGACCATCCGAAAGGATGACCTGAAAGTCAAAGATTACAACAAATATCAGGCATACTACTGCGGTCTGTGTCAGGATATCAAAGAGGCGTATGGAAAAAAGGGTCAGGCGATGCTGACGTTTGATATGACATTTCTTTCCATCTTGCTGACCGGGCTTTATGAGTGTGAGACAAAAGAAGAGGAGCATTACTGCTTTCTTCATCCCGGCAAAAAACATAAATGCCTGCGGAACAAATACACAAAATACTGCGCAGACATGAACGTGCTGCTCGCCTATTACAATCTGCTGGATGACTGGGAGGACGAGAAAAACTACGCGGCGTTTACAGCGGCAAAGGCTTTGAAAAAATCTGTGACACGCATCGAGGCATCGTATCCGCGCCAGACGAAAGCAGTGCAGGATTACCTCGAAAAGCTGCATGCATGCGAGAAGGAAAACAATCCAGACCTCGATCTTGCGGCAGGCTATACCGGAGAGGTGATGGCGGAGATCTATATTCCGGAGGAGGACATCTGGAGCGATGATCTGCGCCAGGTCGGCTTTTACATCGGAAAATTCATTTACCTGATGGATGCGCTTGATGACGTGGAAAAAGATAAAAAGAGCGGAAACTACAACCCGTTTCTGTCCATCGCAGATCAGCCGGACTTCGAGGAAACCGCAGAAAAAATCCTGCTGATGATGACGGCGGAAGCGTCGCGTGCATTTGAAAAACTTCCGATCCTGGAAAATGTAGACATTCTGCGAAATATATTGTATGCTGGTATCTGGGAAAAATACGAAATGCGAAAAAGCGCAAAAGAGCGCCAAAAAGAGGAGAAATAAAGACTGATGACAGATCCATATGAGGTGCTGGGCGTGTCCCGCGGGGCTTCGGACGATGAAATCAAAAAAGCATACCGAAAACTCAGCCGGACGTATCACCCGGATGCCAATATCAATAATCCGAATAAAGCAGAAGCAGAAGAAAAATTCAAACAGGTGCAGCAGGCGTACAAACAGATCATGGATGAACGCGAGCACGGCACCTCGTACCAGAGCGGAGGTTCGTCGTATGGCGGAGATGCTTACGGCGGCTATGGCCCGTTCGGCGGCTTCGACCCATTCGGCGGCGCGTACGGAAACGGCGGCTCCGCACGGAATGATTATGGAAATTCCGAGCAGGAAATGCGGCTGCAGGCGGCAGCCAACTACATCAACAGCGGCCACTTCCGCGAGGCGATGAACGTGCTGAACGACATTTCCGACCGCAGCGGAAAATGGTATTTCCTGCATGCGATCGCAAATTCGCGCCTCGGCAACAACATCAATGCCGTGCAGGATGCCGAGATGGCAGTCAAATTAGAACCGCAGAATCTGCAGTACCAGCAGCTTTTAAACCAGCTCCAGGGCAGCGGCCAGTGGTATTCCGACATGGGAAGCGGTTACGGCTATGAGAGAAGCGCAGGTGATCTCGGAAAATGGTGCTGTGAATGTATGGCAATCAATGCCATCTGCAATTGCTGTTGCTGCGGCGGAAGAGGATTTTTCTGCTGTTGATCAAAAAATAATTACAAGAAATGTATAAAAGTGAACATTCAGGGGAGAATAACAGTGTCATCGAAATTCCCCTGTTCGATGATACAAAAGAAAAATAAGGAAATACTTATCCTCCCCTTAAAAGCCCCGCTGCAACCGAAAAAACGGTTCGCTGTGGGGCTTTTTTCTAACAGCCGAAAGTCCTTGTTTTTCCCATCAAAACAGATTATAATGAAAGAGATCGCAATCATGACCGGAAGTCCGATTAGATTCAGAAAAATACGGCACGGATCAGATAAAGAAAACAGAAAGAGAGAAAAGCTATGGAACGAAAAACAGCATGGAATGAGTACAAGAAAAAAGATATGAAAAAGCTGGAAAAATTAAACGCCGGCTACCGCGCATTCCTGGACAACGGAAAAACAGAGCGCGAGTGCGTAAAAGAGAGCGTGCGCCAGGCGGAAGAGGCTGGATACGTAAACCTTGACACTTACGTAAAAGAAAAACGTGCATTAAAACCAGGCGACAAAGTTTACGCCGTATGCATGAAAAAAGCCATCGCACTGTTCCAGATCGGAACAAGACCGCTGACCGAAGGTATGAACATCCTCGGCGCACACATCGATTCCCCGCGTCTCGATGTAAAACAGAACCCGCTGTATGAGGACAACGGATTTACATATCTCGATACCCACTACTACGGCGGTATCAAAAAATGGCAGTGGGTAACCCTTCCACTTGCCATCCACGGTGTGGTAGCGAAAAAGAACGGCGAAGTCGTTGATGTTGTGATCGGTGAGGACGACAACGATCCGGTATTCTGCGTGACAGACCTTCTGATCCACCTCTCCAGAGAGCAGCAGACAAAACCGGCAAACACTGTTGTAGAGGGCGAAAACCTTGACCTTCTGATCGGAAGCCAGCCGCTCGAAGGAACAGAGAAAGATGCAGTCAAAGCCATGACCTTAAAACTCTTAAACGACAAATACGGCATCGAAGAAG
>OLRX01002346.1_pt1 | contig 12209 bp, 10 predicted proteins | sample 1672991 | NCBI WGS metagenome assembly OLRX01 (sample SAMEA3136744, study PRJEB25190) | human gut metagenome | biome: human gut; feature: human-associated habitat; material: faeces | place: Austria | collected 2013
TTGGGACATTTTCTTCTTGCAAAGAAAAACGGAGCAAAACAAGCTTTGCTCCGACGTGGCGGAGAGATGGGGATTCGAACCCCAGATACCCTTTTGGGGCATACACGATTTCCAATCGTGCTCCTTCGGCCAGCTCGGACATCTCTCCGCATAGCGTCTGCCCCGCCCTAAGACGAAGCGTCTAAGAAGTATAGCGCAGCACCGCCGCTGTCTCAAGAAGTTTTTTTGCCCAACAGAGAAGAATCGGATTGATGATCGACAAGAGCAAATCCGGTTACATAGCGGAGCGCCCACGCATCGGCGCGGGCGCTCTCGTCTCTTCTCTCGCAAGGTATCCCTCGCGACGTTGTTTCTCGAGTGTGCTACTGGGCGGGAGTCTCCGCAGGCTGGATGCCCTCGGCCGCGCCTTCGGTAGGCTGCTCGGCGTCGTCGCCAGCAGGCGCTGCGCCCTCGGCGTCGGCAGCAGCCTCATCGGCAGCGACCGCGGCAGCATCTTCAGCACCTTCAGCGCCCTCATCGACGCCCTCAGCCACGGGCTCCTCGCCCTCGGCGCTTGCGTCGGCCTGCTCGCCGGCGCCCTCGCCTTCGACAGCGCCCTCGTCAAGAACGATGGGGTTGCCATCAGCGTCAACCGCCGTCACGCCCGTGCTGTCCTCGGAGCTTTCCTCCTTGGGATAGTTCGCCATATCGACCCAGTAGGGCAGCCCCTCGGGCATGTCGTTGATCTGAACGTCGGCGGCGTTGCGCTGCTCCTCCAGCCACGAGTAGTACGCGTTGGACTGGTTGGAAGACTGCAGCATGGCGCGGATGGAGTCCTGGAACTCGGTCGGCAGCTGATCGAGGCTCGTCAGCTCCTCGGGGGCCTCGAACACATCGGTGCACTGAATGATGTGAATGCCATAGGTGCTGGTCACCAGCCCGCTCACGTCGCCCTTGTTCAGGTCGGCGAGCGCCGTGGTGTACTCGGTCACCAGGTTCGAAAGACGATCCCAACCCACATTGCCGCCCTCGGCAGCGGAAGCGGTGTCCTTGGAATAGGACTCGGCCGCCGTCGCGAAATCAAGCTCGCCCGCATTAATCTTGTCGAGCACTTCCTGGGCCTGAGCCTCATCGGAGGCCTCGAACAAGATGTGGGAAGACTTCTTCGCGCCGTCGTAAGAGCTCACGTAAGTCTTGGCGCTCTCAAGCACTTCCTCGTCGGTCGGCTCAGCAGCGCCCTCGCCCACCTTCTGCTGCAGCTGCTGAGACACCAGCGACAGCGAGATATTGTCACGGTACTCGTCCTCGGTCATGCCCACGGCCTCCAGCGCCTCTGCCCAAGCGGTATCGGAGTCATAGTGGCCACGCATGGTTTCCACGTACTGATCGACCTGGGCGGAATCCGCCGTGATTCCCTCGGAATCGGCGCCCTGCTTCACGAGCTCCTGATCGACATAAGAGTTCACTATCTCCTCGCGCACCGACTCGGGCGTGTAGTCGTTCTCGGCAAGCCACTTGCCCCATGCGTCCTCATCGGTAAGGCTCATCTGGGCGCGAATGTCCTGGATAGCCTGGGTAACCTTGTCCTCGGGAATCTCCACCCCGTTGACCGTGGCTGCAACACCACCCGTATAAGTGGGCGTGTCGCTGGTCTGCTCGGAGCAACCGACGATACCCAGGGCGCACACGGCCGCAAGACTCACCGAGGCAAGCGATTTCGCGAAAGACAGCTTCTTCATTAAACACCTTCCTCATAGGCGACGGAAACTGCCAGGCTTCAATTCACGAGTGCGTCTTGAGACAGTTCCCGATGATCTCAAAGCGCATTTTCCCACGCATGACGGCACGGTAACAACCGTCGCACAATTTGCCCACTTTTGATTCACGGTACATCAATGAGCGCGAGGAAGAAATCCCACTTCAAAGCTTATGAATCGGGTCATGTTCAAGAATATGACCCACATAATTTCGCAACCTGTTTCCCGCAGGGGCGGCGCGCGGTCAACACCGAGAATTTCGTAGGACCTGACCTTGGTCAGCCCTCTCGGCCATGGCGGCCATAGGAAGTCGGGAGGGGCGACCAAGGTCGCCCCCTACGGAGAGATCCATCCATGGGAGCCCTCCGCTGCAGAAAGGGGCGACCGAAGTCGCCCCCTGCGGGTGGTTATGTGGCCCAGCTATCGAGCGCGGGACTAGTTCTTCTTCGCCTTCTTGCGGTCGGTGGCGGAAAGCAGGCGCTTGCGCAGGCGCACGGACTGCGGAGTGACCTCCACCAGCTCGTCGTCCTCGATGTATTCCAGAGCCTCTTCCAAGGTGAAGGTGATGGGCGGCGTCAGCTGGATGGCCTTGTCAGCCGAGCTGGAACGCTGGTTGCCCAGGTTCTTCGTCTTCTCGACGTTCACCACCATGTCGCCTTCCTTGGCGGACTCGCCCACGATCATGCCCTCGTAGCAGTCGTCGCCCGGCGCCACGAACAGGCGCCCGCGCTCCTGCAGCGTGTCCAGCGCGTAGGCCACGGCCTTGCCGGTGGACATAGCGATCATGCCGCCGTTCTTGCGCCCGGCCATCTCGCCAGTGTAGGGGCCGTACTCCTTGAAGTGGTGGAACAGCATGGCCTCGCCGTGGGTGGCGTTCAGGATGCGCGTCTTCAGGCCCATGGTGCCGCGCGAGGGAATGGAGAAGGAGAGGTGCGTCATGGTCTCGTCGGAGGCCATGTGCTCCATGATGCCGCCGGCGGTGCCCATGACCTCGATGGCCTTGCCCGCGTACTCGTTGGGCACGTCCACCGTGGCCTCCTCGATGGGCTCGAGCTTCGTGCCGTCCTCAGCGGTCTTGTACACCACGCGGGGGCGTCCCACCTGGAACTCGAAGCCCTCGCGGCGCATGGTCTCCATGAGCACGGACAGGTGCAGCACGCCGCGGCCGGCCACCTCGATGCCGGATTTGTCCTCCAGCTCGTTGATGCGCATGGAGATGTTGCTCTCTTTCTCGCGCATGAGGCGTTCCTTCAGCTGGCGGCCACCGACGATTTCGCCCTCGCGACCCACCAAGGGGCTCGTGGACGCCTCGAAGACGACGGCCATGGTGGGCTCCTCCACGGCGATGGGGGCCATCTCGGTGACGGGGCTTTCCGGGTCGGTGATGATGTCGCCGATGTCGGCATCCTCGATGCCGATGACGGCCACGATATCGCCGGCATCAGCCGCGGTGACCTCGGCCTTGCCCAGGTTCTCGAAGGTATACACCTTGCGAATCTGCGCGCGGCGCTCGGCCCCGTCGGGCTTCACGACGAGCACCTGCTCCTTCTCGTGCAACGTGCCGGAGGACAGACGGCCCACGCCGATACGGCCCTCGTAGCTGGAGTGGTCCACGGTGCAGATCTGCAGAGCAACCGGGCCGTCGATGTCCACGTCGGGGGCGGGAATCTCGTCCAGAATGGTGTCGAGCAGCGGCACCATGTCCATGTTGCCGTCGTCGGGATCGAGGCGCGCGTAGCCGTTCACAGCCGAGGCGTACACCACGGGGAAGTCGAGCTGCTCGTCGCTGGCGCCCAGTTCCACCATGAGGTCGAAGACCTTGTCCACGGCACCCTCCGGATCGGCGTTGGGGCGGTCGATCTTGTTCACGACCACTACAATGCGCAGGCCGCGCTCGAGCGCGTGGGACAGCACGAAGCGGGTCTGGGGCTTAGGGCCCTCGTAGGCGTCCACGATGAGCAGGGCGCCGTCGGCCATGTTGAGCACGCGCTCAACCTCGCCGCCGAAATCGGCATGGCCCGGCGTGTCGATGACGTTGATCTTCACGTCCTTGTAGGTGATGGAGATGTTCTTGGAAAGGATGGTGATGCCGCGCTCGCGCTCCTGATCGTTGGAGTCGAGGACGCGCTCTTCCACCTGCTGGTTCTCGCGGAAAACGTGGGAGGCCCACAGAAGACGGTCTACGAGGGTGGTCTTGCCGTGGTCGACGTGGGCGATGATAGCGACGTTGCGGATGTTCTCTTGCTTCATGAATCTTCTTTCGGTTCGTTTTTGGGCGCAGAAATTATAGCGCTTTGCGGGGATGATGGCGGCGTGCGGCCGCAGACGGCACCGGGACGACAAACGGACGCGGCAGAAGGGGTACGATGCGCACGGCCGGACGAGGCGGCGGGAGCAACTACTCCTCGAGGAGCGCCTCGTACTCCTTGCGTTCCTCGGTGAGCTTCGCCAAGTGCTCGTTCAACGTGTTGAGATTGCGCTGGGCACCGAGAAACTGGATGATGCCCCACACGGTGGCGGTGCCGGCGACGGCGGCGATCATGCCGAGGATGCCGAAAGGCCGCCGGATGGTGAGCAGCGTGGCCACCGCGCCAATGGCCGCCATGGCCAGGCCGTTGCGGCGCTCATCGGAGACGGTATCGCGCTGGGCCACCAGCTGGGCGCGGGCGGCGGCGATGCCAGCGAGGCGCGCCTTGATCTCGGCCTCGGTGAGGTATTCCACTTCCACGCCATCTTCGACCTCGGTCCAGGCACGCGCGGCGCCGGATGAGGAGGATGCGCCGGACGAGCTGCCGGAGCGCGCGCCGCGGCCGCCGCGGCCGCCGCTGGCGCCCGAAGACAGCAGGTCGTAAGCCTCCTGAAGGCGTTTGAACTGCTCCGTGGCGCGGCTTTGCAGCTTCTCGTTGCCCGCGAACTTGTCCGGGTGCAGAATCTGCACCGTTTCGCGGTAGGCAATTTTGATGTCATCGGCTGTGGCGTCGTCTTCCAGACCGAGTATATGCAGGGCTTCAGTTCTGTTCATGGGCAAAGCCTAACATGATTTTACGGCCCATGCCAGCAGAACCGTTGTGATCACCAAAGGTACGAGATCGGCCGCGTTGCCCGTGAGATAGGTAGAAGGCAGCACGCCGCCTGTCAGCAGAAGAGGGCCCCAGAACAACAGATCGAAAAGGCCGTGAGCGATTACGGGTGCCACCAGGGAAAGCGCCCGCTGCGGGAGAGGACGCGAGCCGTAGGGGCTACGAACGACGAGCAGCGCCATGACAGCCCCGAACAACGTCGACTGCGTCACCTTGAAAACGCCCTGGATCGCAGCAACACCAATGTCGGCTCCTGGCGCCATCAGCGATCCTTCAGGGAACAGGTGGGCCAATCCGAATATGAGGGAACTCGTCATTACCGCGAAACCGACGGGATCAACGACAGCGCGTAAGCCGGCGAACCGATGGGCGCGCAATGCTCTTCTTGGGTATGCTTCATTCCGGCGACGCGCCCAAGACAGGCATGCCCACAACAACACGCCGCGGAAAAGCACCTCTTCCACCGCCGCCGCCTCCCAAGCCTCGGCAAGCAACGCACCACAGCGCGCCAGCTGCACTGCTTGCGAACCTCCGTCGGCCCACCACTGACCAAGGCCGCCCACGACGCCGGCGAGCAGCACCAAGACGAGCGCAGGCCCAAAGCCACGCGGTATGATTTTGGTATTTCCCATGGCGCATCATTATAATAGGTGCGCCTCTTTGACTGCGCCGGCACCTTTCAGCCGGCCTCGCGAAAGGATCCCCATGAAGCCTATGCCCTCCGTTACCGCCTTTGCGTTGAAGGTGGCAGCTATCGTGGGCATGACGTGCAACCATATTGCCAACGTGTTCGGCAGCGAGCTGCCAGAGGGCGCCATGGTCGCTTTGTATTCTTTGGGCGGCCTCACCTTCCCCATTATGGCGTATCTGCTGTGCGAAGGGTATCGACACACCTCCAGCGTGCGACGTTATGCAGAGCGACTCGCCGTGTTCGCAGTTGTCTCGCAAATTCCCTATTCGCTGCTGTTCGGAGCGACGGGCAACGTGCTTATTACGCTGCTTATCGGGCTCGGGATGCTGTGGCTTGTCGACCACCAGCGGCAGAATCTCGCCCTGTGCGCGCTGGGCCTCCTTGGAGGGCTGGCCGTCAGTTCCTTTTGCGACTGGGGCATTATCGGGCCGCTTATGATTCTGCTTTTCTGGCATTTTCACGATCGGCCACGCGGGGTAGCGCTCGCGATGCTCGTACCTTTTTTGGGCCTAGGACTGCCGGCTCTTTCATGGGCGATCAGCGATCCTGTACCGCTGAGCCTGGGCGTGCTCGGCTATTACACCGTTGGGTTCGGGTTGGCAACAGCGCTCATGCTGAACTACAACGGCCAGCGAGGCCGACCGTTGAAATGGTTCTTCTATGGGTACTACCCTGGGCATCTTCTAGCACTGTGGGCGCTGGCGCAAGCGCTTGCCCTCTAGCTGAAACGCCAAACCCTGGGGGCGCGGCCGCCCTTCAGAAGCTTTCCCTTTAAAGCAAGGCTAAAGCGCTTGATGCCCGGCATTTGGAACGGCGACGGCATCAGCCTCGACAGCACTATTGCCCAGCACCTGGCTTTCGAATGTGGCCAGCTGCTGCGCCATCACGAGGCGCCGGCGCACGGCGACAACGCCCCACAGTGCCGTTCCAATAGCCCCCAGACCCGCGACCCAAGGAGCCGGATCAACCGGAGCATCGAAAGCCCCCATGGGAACGTCCTCTTCGGCGATAGCTTCGGCGCCGCCGACCCGAGCAACCATCGGTGTTGCGTCATCGTCGATGGAAACCGTCTCGGCTGCAGGCTGCTCGGCGGGAGCCGTTTCAGCAAGCACGACCTTCGCAGTGCCGGCCTGGGGCGCGGGCTCGGACACGGTCGTGCGCTCGCCCGCGTTGAACCCGCCGCCGTTGGCACCAGCAGCGTTATCGTTGTTCTGGGCATTGCTCTGCGACTGCTGAGGTGTGGACGGCGCGGGAACCTTGATGCTTGGTACCTTCGGGGTTTCGTTATCGGAAGGTGCCTGCGGCTTCACGCCACCGTTGTTGTCGACCGACCCGTTACCATCATCATCGGGAACGACGGGCTTGTCGGTAGGATCGTTATCTCCAGGGTTTTCGGGCCTGACCGGCTCTTCGGCTTTCTTTTCGTAGACCAAGGTCATGCCGGAAACGGAGGATCGCGCGAGAGGTTCAGCCGCTACCGTAACGGACTCGCCGCCGTTCTTCTCTGTAGTTAGATCTTTCGAATATTCGTAGCCTTCGATGTCGATGATTTGGTCGTCCGCAGCTATCTCCGACCCAACGGCAGCCAAAATGGTGCGCGTGTCGGTCTTGTTGCCCTGATCATCTACATCGCCCACAGCAAGTGCATTGCCCTCGGCGTCAATGTAGCGGACATCGAAATTCACCAGCTGATCGCACAGTTCTCCGTCGAGGTGCCACGTATGCCCTGCCGCTGCATAATCAGTCGCTCCGGAGCACACCTTAAGGGAAGTCCACTTCGCAGCACTCAGGCTCAGTGCTTGGGCACCAGGGTAATAGTTGATCGACCGCAAAGCCGTGTCTATCTGACTTTGCATAGCTTCAAGCTCAGGTTGGTCAACCTCGTAATTCAAGGGCTTTTCACTCGGTTTCGCAATGCCTTCCAATGCAATGACGCCTACCGTGAACCAGCCCTCCCGGTTAACCTCCAACCCGGCCGCCTTCGCCGTATCCAGAGCCGGCCCACTTAAATGCAGGTACACGAAGACGTTCGATCCCGCCTCGGGCTCCTCGGGTGCAGGCAAAACAAGGTGCTCAGTAGCCGCATCGACGCCGTCGGCCTCTTCTGCCAGGGCAGTGCCGGGAAGCACCGTCAGATTCAAAAATGTCAGAGCGAGCAATGCGGCCAAGCCGTCAGCCAAAACCCGCATCGCCAAACCCATTCCTTTATTGGTAAACCGCGTGATGTCTCCCACGATCATCACCCGCTTCCTTCCCATTTCAACATCTCGCTAAAGATGATCCAAGTTTACCAAATATTGACAGAATTATCAGCTCGTCAACCGCATTATTCGGCCTGGGAGACGCCAAACTCACGCATCAGCTCATCCCGGTAGCTCTCATCCACAGCTGCACGTCGAGCGTCGTCGAGCCGTTCGGCGCCCAAAAGCAACGCCATCAGCGAAGCAACCTCGCTAGCCGCTTCCGCGCGGCCCTCTGCCAGGCCCTGCTCTCGGCCCTCGGCCAGGCCCTGCTCCCGGCCCTCGGCCAGGCCTTGCTCTCGGCCCTCCGCCAGGCCCTGCTCAAGTCCCTCGGCCAGGCCCTGTTCAAGCCCCATCTGGAGGCCGATTATCTGACCGCGCTCTTGTCCCTTTTTCTCAGCAATGCGCCTTTGAATTTCCATGTCTTCCTCAAACGTCAGCAACGCCATCTTCTCCTTCCGCCAATTCTCGTTTTTGTTGGCCTTTTTCACCGCAACGGCAAGCTGGCCCATAAGCGGATCTTCCCCGGCTTCCCCCGTCCAAACATAGTGTAGCAGGTTCCGCAAGCGCCCCTCGGGGAGCTTGCCCCAAGCAGGGGCGGATAGGGCTTTCCAAAGAAAGCCATGACCGATGCGCGCACTGGGTTTCTCCAAGCAGTTCACATCGAGCGTATACACAGGAAGTCCTTCATCGAACGGATCGTGCATGCAGATGAAAATAATGATACAAGGAGGTAGCTCTTCGTAACCTTCTCCCTTCCGCAGAGTCAGCGTATCCAACGCTCCCTTGTAGTACCGCATTCTCCGTCCGAGGTCTTCTCGCTTGGTTGTCTGCATCTCAATATCGTAGATCTCGTTTTTCGTCTTCACGAAGGCATCGAGACGCACGCCGTGATTGGTGAGTGTTGGGCGAACGTCGTCTTCGGTGACGATATACTCGATATCTGCTATTGACTCGTCTAGGATAATTTCAATCACTTCGCGGCACAGCTCTTTATCCGTCATCAAAAGATCGAACATAGGCCAGTCGCTAAACTCGAGCATGCCGTCTTTCATAGGGCTCTCCTTTTTGCAATCCATTGTTAGAAGAACCCACCCTACTCGATCACGACCGCAGAAATGACGCGGGAATGTCCCGATCCGTTCCCCGCGCCGACCCCGACGGAGTCGCAAAACGCCCGGAAGACGCCCCAGAACCGCACGTAAGCCGCAGTCATACGAGAGAGGGGGCCGGCTGCCTGGGCATCGGCTGCCTCGGATCGTTGGCTATGTCCTGGGTCTAGCGCCCCTGCGCCGCCAGCATGGCGGCCAGCAGTCCATCGTCCCGAGCGACTTCGCGCTCATCCCGAAAGTTCTCAATGAGTTCGACGCATGCGAGCACGCGAACAAGGACAAGCTGGGCAACAAAAAACCCCTCTTTGGAAAGGAAATCGAAAACACCGTCTACCTGGTGACGGCCCAGAGGGGGAAGGGGAAGCTGGAAGTTAAGACGATGTGGGAGGCGCAGCGGTCGGGTGCCTCGTGCTAGCCGCGAGCGACTCCCTTGGGCCTACGTCCGAAACGACCCCGACGATATCCTCAAGGCCTCGACGTTTCTCCATGATACAACTTTCCAACTCCTCCACGCTGGGAAGCTCAAACTGGTAACGAGATGCAAACATCTGCCGACCATCGGCGAGAGTCGAGTACTTCGCGATGGCTTCGTTTTTCTCCGAACACAGAATAAGGCCAATCGTGGGATTGTCGTCTGGGCGCCGCATAAGATCATCGAACATGCGAATATAGCTGTCCATTTGACCAACATCCCCATGGGTGAGCTTTCCCACCTTCAGGTCGATGAGCACGTAGCACTTTAAGACGCTGTGATAAAATACCAGGTCGACATAGAAGTCCTCGTCATCGTAGCGCATCAGCTTCTGTCGGGCAACAAAACAAAAGCCCCGGCCCAATTCGAGAAGAAACTGCTGAAGGTGGTCGATGAGCGCCTGTTCCAGCCCTGACTCATGAAGGGCCGGATAGTCCTTGAGATCAATGAACTCGAGGACATAGGGGTCTTTGATGAACTGCTCGGGTTTCATTGCCGCAAGCCTGTTGGCCGCCTCGGCAACGACCGATTCCTTTTCTGAGCTCGCCAAAAGCCGCTCGTAGTACAAAGTTGAGATTTGACGCTCGAGCTGACGGCTTGACCAATGGTTCCTCAGAGCTTCCTCGATGTACCATTCACGAGCCTCGGAATTTTCAACGCGAAGGAGGGCTCGGTAATGCGTCCACGTCAAATGCGAACGCAATGCGTTCGCATTTGGAAACAGGTCGTAGAACCTCTTCATTTGCTGAAGGTTGCGCACGCTATAGCCCTTTCCAAACTCAGCGGTAAGCCGTTCCGACACGCCCTTCAGCACTCCCTTCCCGTAAGCGCCGCGCTTCTGCCCCTCTTGCTCATCCTCGACAATCGCACGCCCGATCTGCCAGTAGGCAAGCACCATGGCGGAGTTGACGGCCGCATGGGCACGGGCGCGCGAATCCAGGAGAATCGACCGAATAGAGTCGTAGAGATCGCGGCCCGCAGCAAGCGCGCTCAACTTTTCTTCTTTGCCCATAGAATCCTCCCTCGCCGCTATAAGTAAGCGGGATCCGTCATCCCCTCCGGAATTGCAGGCCGCCCTTCTTCCGGCTACCCTAGCAGAGCACGACCGCGGAAATGACGCGGGAATGCCCCGATCCGTTCCCCGCGCCGACCGCGACGGAGTCGCAAAACGTCTGGAAAGCGCCCCAAAACCGCACTTGGGCCGCAGCCTCACGAGAGACAAGATCCTAGTCCGTCGAAGCACCGACCCCCTCAGGTCGTTAGCTATGTCTTGCCGGCGGGTCGCCCCTACGCCACCAGCAGGGCGACCAGGTCCTCGCGGGACGCGAACGGGCGCGGCTCGGCCCCGGATCGTGGGCGGGGACGACCTCGCCCTCCCAGTCGTCGCCGTTGCGGTCGAACTTGCGGGATCGCATCACCCAGCGGAACGCGGAGCGCGCCCGCTCGTCCAGGGCGGCCACCTCGTCGGGGAACGCCATGTCGGCATGGCATTTGAGGAACCTACAAGACGAAGCCTTTTTGCATTAATGAAGACGGATCATTTCACAGCTACGTATTTCTATCTTGCTGCTACAATCTTAACGTATGAAACGTTGCACAGGGAACATAACATTCGGAGCTGAATCCAACATATGGCCGCACGAGATGGAAACGGCCAAGGCCCTAGCCCTCGCTGGCTACGACATAGTGTTCGTGGATCGGCCGGGCAAGCAGGGCGAGCGAGTAGCCGACATCCTCATGGACGGCGACACCTGGGAGATGAAGTCGCCGAGGTCGGATTCGCTCAAGGCCATCGAGGGGAACGTGAAGCGCGCCCGCAACCAATCGCCCTGCGTCGTCCTCGACTCTAGGCGCATGAGAAAAGTCCCGGGCGCCGCAATCGAGAGGGAGCTGAGAAGGTGCGCGAAGACCATCAAGGGGATAAGGCGCCTCCTGTTCGTCGGCCGACACGGAGGCATCACAACCATTCTTCGAATCTGTGGTATGATTGCGCCAGCAAACGCCCGAACGGTACGCAGTTTACCTTCCTCGGGCGTTTTTTTGCTGCTTCCCTTGGTTTAGTAAAACGACCTTGCACTACACAAGCTTCCGGTGTACTTGTTTGAGCGGCTCGGATCTCCTTTGGGCGTAAGGAAAGCGCCGGATATATGTGAAATACTCACCAATCGGGCGCTTTGCTGCAAGTTATTTTAACACGGCTATTTAATCCTGAGAACCCCTCCGGAGCGGTCCACAAACAACAGCCTTCTTACAGAGGCCAAGGATCCGGCCCACTTCCTCACCTCCTTGAGCACCGCCTCCTCGCGAGCGCCTTTCATGCGCCGACAATCGAAGATGACGTCCCGAGACTGGTGCAGTGCGGCGCGCAGGTGCTTCTGGACAACGCGAAGGTTTGCCGAGGTAGGCGACTTCACCTCCCAGAGAACACCGTCGGCGATAAAATCCGCCGACTTTGCCCTGTTCCCCTGCGTGCGTGACACGAACTCCACATCCATCCCGACATCGGCCAGAGCACGCGCGGTCGCCATCTCATGGGGAAGAATATTCAAATTCGAGGGAGCAACTATTGTGCCTTGTTTATTTTTCATGCAAACAGTATAGTCGTTTTCTCTTCCTGACAAGCTCACGCCAACATCAATAGGTAAGGGTTGTTGGAAGGTCTCCAAAAAAGACGATCCTCCTAGGTCAGCGCTTATCTTCCTCTTAGCCAATCATCATCCTGCCGCACCTTGCTCTTGAAAACGACCGACGCGCTGCCTCTGCCGAATAGCGCCCGCGCGACGGCAGCTAAAGGAGAAAAGGCGTCTCCAATAAGATCGTGCCCAATCATGAACCACCCCTCAAAGGGGTGGTTTGCTCTGGGCCTATAAGGCCGAGG
>OLRX01002349.1_pt1 | contig 12206 bp, 7 predicted proteins | sample 1672991 | NCBI WGS metagenome assembly OLRX01 (sample SAMEA3136744, study PRJEB25190) | human gut metagenome | biome: human gut; feature: human-associated habitat; material: faeces | place: Austria | collected 2013
CTTGCGTGCCGAATAGGCACAAGCGGGGGAGGCGGGCGCCAAGGGCGCTTCGCGCGGTGTACAATCGAGCCACCGAAGGGCGCGCGCGTGCTCGAGGCGCGCCCGGTCAACGCTTCCAGGAAGGAGCTCTCATGGGAATCGTCGCCGCGTACGCCGTGCCGCATCCGCCCCTCGCCATGCCCGAGGTAGGCCGGGGCCAGGAGCGCGCCATCCAGGCCACCGTCGACGCTTACGAGGAGGTGGCCCGCCGCATCGCCGCTCATGCGCCCGACACCATCGTCGTGGTCTCGCCGCATGCGCCGCTCTACTACGACTGCTTCCATATCTCCCCCGGCGACGCCGCCCACGGCGACATGGGGCGGTTCGACGCGTGGGAGGCCGCCATGAACGTGCCGTACGACCCCTCCTTCGCCGCAGCGGTATCGGCCTGCGCCCGCGCCCGCGGCGTGCCCATCTGCGGCAGCGGCATGCGCGACGGCGAGCTCGACCACGCCACGTTCGTGCCGCTCCACTTCGTGAACGAGCGCTATGCCGGCTACCGCCTGGTGCGCGTGGGACTCTCGGGCCTGACCCCCGCCGATCACCGCGAGGTCGGGCGCTGCGTTGCCGAGGCGGCTTGCGACTTGGACCGCACCTGCGTGCTCGTGGCCTCGGGCGACCTGTCCCACAAGCTGAAGGAGGACGGCCCCTACGGGTTCGCCCCGGAAGGACCCGAGTTCGATCGTATCGTGACCGAGCTTTTCGCCCATGGGGATTTGGAAGGCCTGTTCGGCCTGGACGCCGCCCTCTGCGATGGTGCCGCCGAGTGCGGGCTGCGCTCCTTCCAGATCATGGCCGGCGCCCTAGAGGCGACCGGCGAGCCTTTCGCTTCCGTGCTCTTAAGCTACGAGGAGCCCTTCGGCGTGGGCTACGCCGTGGCCGCCTTCGAGATTGAGAACGCTCCCGAGAGCACCGAAGAGGAAGCGGCGTCCGAAATCGTGCGGGAAGAGGATCGCGAGATCGGCGGGGCTCCCGGCGGTTCGCCGGCGTGGCCGCCGCGCCCCGGAGACGACCCCATCGTGGCCCTTGCCCGGGCGAGCGTGGAGTCCATCGTCGCGCAGGGCACCGTCTTCCCCCTTCCCGCCGACGCACCCGAGGAGCTGACCGGCCGACGCGCCGGGACCTTCGTGAGCCTGCACGAGCACGGGCAGCTGCGCGGCTGCATCGGCACCATCGCGCCGGTGCGCAAAAGCCTTGCCGAGGAGGTCATCCGCAACGGCGTGGCTGCGGCCACCGAGGATCCGCGTTTCGCTCCCGTGCGCCCCGAGGAACTTCCCCACCTCGAATATTCCGTGGACGTGCTCGGCGAACCGGAGGCCGTCGACAACCTGGAACAGCTCGACCCTGCGCGCTACGGGGTCATCGTGACCCGCGGGCATCAGCGGGGCCTGCTGCTTCCCGATTTGGAAGGCGTCGACACCGTCTTCGACCAGATTGCCATCGCCAAGCAGAAAGCGGGCATCCGACCGGATGAGCAGGTGCACCTCGAGCGCTTCGAGGTCGTCCGCCACACCGCCGGCGGTAAGCCGCGGCGCTCCTAGATAGTCGCGAGGAAGGCCTCCCAGCCGCGGCGGCCGGCGGCATCGTCTTTGAAGACGCCCGTGGCCACGAGAATCTCGTAGAAGGCGCGGCTGCATTCGCCCTTGATAACAGGCAGTTCGGCTGCCAGGCGCGTGGGGAGGATGGCGCGGCCCATGATCTCGATGAGGCCGATGTTCTCCTTCTTAATGTGGAAGAGTCGCTCCGGCACGTGGAAAAGCCCGAAGGGGTGCTCCGGCGTCGTGCGGTTGTTGCGCAGCACGAGATCCATCACGTAGTCGTCGTCCTCGCGCCACAGGATGGGATTCGCCGTGTTGTGCTGCACGAAACGCGCGGGCGAGGCCAGGGCGCCTGAAGCGCTCACGGCGCCTTCGCGGCCGTCGTCCGGGACGAGCGAGAAGGCCCGAATGCCGCATTCCTCGAAGCTGAAGGGACGCCAGGCATCCAGGACGCGACAGGCCGCCTCGGCGAGAGCCGAGCGATCGCGGCTGCGCAGGCGCACCACGGACGCGGGCCAGCGCACGATGCCGGCCTCCACGCTTTCCAAGCCTTCGATGGAAAACGCGCGCGCAATCGGCGCATTCATCAACGGGAAGCGGTGGCCGCCACCTTGGAAATGGTCGTGCCCCAGAAGTGAACCGCCGACGATGGGCAGATCGGCGTTGGAACCGATGAACCACCGCGGGTAGGCGTCCGAGAAATCGAGCAGCCGCGCGATGGTGCCGTGATCGATGGCCATGGGGCGGTGCTCGCGCGACGCTACGATGAGGTGCTCAGGGAAGTAGCCGTAGGGAGAGAACCACCAGGCCCAGGGCTCGCCGCCGAGGGCGACCTCGGTCACGGGCGCGCCCGAGCGCCGCAGGTGCGCCGGGCCGTCCTCCCCCGACGGCTCCCAGCACAAGTCGCAGGTCGTCGGGACAGAGGGAGCCCCTTTCCTCGCGTCGCCCTCCACCGTTGTCGCCGCAGCCTCGCCTTCCCCAGCGGGCGTCGCCTCAAGCGCCGCGCCACCGAGGGTTGTCCCCGCTGCAGCGGCGATGTCCCGCGGATCTTTCTCAGGTTTGACTAAATTGACAGTGATCTCCAGCGGCCCCGCCGGAGAACTGTATGTCCAGAAAGGATTGCCGCGCTCGTCCACGGCATACCCTGAGGCACCTTCCACGCCTCTTGCGGCTCCGCTCACGACAGCCGCCTCGCCAGCACGCCGGGGCCGCCCACGACCACCTCGCGGCAGGCGCGGTAGCCGAGCAGCTTGTCCATCGTCTCCATGAAGTCGGCGACCTCGGCTCGGGGCACGAGTGCCAGCACCGAGCCGCCGAAGCCGCCGCCGTGGATGCGCCAGGCGCCCTCTTCGCTGAGCAGGTGCGCGCACAGCCCCTGGATGAGCATGGCCGGTTGGCGCTCCCCGGAGCCGGTATCGCGCGGGGACACGTTCTGCAAAAACTGGGCCGACGAGGCCCCCGACAGGCGCACGCACTTCAGAAACAGCGGGAAATCCCCCGCCTCCAGAGCCTCACGCTGCCGATCGACCCGGGCCACCTCGTCGAAGTAGTGCAGCGCCCGCATGGCGCGCCCGTCGCCCAGCGCCGCGCGAACATCCTGCAGGTTCGCGAGCAGCACGTCCGCGGTCGTGTCTCCCAGACGCGCGACGCCCAGGTGGTTGGCCACCATGCGCATGTCGGCGGGTACGGAGGCGAACTCCTCGGTGTGCACCGAGTGGTCCTGGCGCGAATCGATGAGCACCACGGCGTAGCCGACGCCCGTCGCGTCGAAGGCAAGCGGCGTCACCTGGGGCACCGCCGACGCAAAATCGAGCAGCACCGTGCCGCCGCAGGCACTGGCCAGCTGGTCCTGAGCGCCGCAGGGCTTGCCGAAGTAGCGCTGCTCGGCGGTAACGCCCGCCAGGGCCAGCGCCACGGGATTCAGGGGAACGAAGCCATCCCCCTCCCCTTCTGCAGCGTCCTGGCCCGGCGCCGGCGCTGGCACGCCCGCGAAGGGCCCGGGGCCGAACAGCCCCTCTAAAACGGCGCCCACCATCACTTCGAAGGCGGCCGAGGAGGACAGGCCGCAGCCGGCGGGCACTTCCGAGCAGGTGGCCAGATCGAAACCGCGCAACGTGCCGCCGGCCTCATCGTAAGCGGCCAGCATGCCGCGCAGAAGGGCGGCGGAGGACTGGGTCTCCACACCATGGGGTGCCCGCCAGTCCGCATCGTCCAAGTCGATCACATCGGTGCCGAAACCCTCCATGGCCACCCGCACCAGGCGTCCTCCGTTCTCGGCCGCCAGCCCCCACGTTCGCTCGCCGATGGCCGAGGAGATGACGCGGCCGCCCTGGTGGTCCACGTGGTTGCCCGCCACTTCCAGACGCCCCGGCGCCGAGGCGAACGCGAAAGAGCCCCGGTCCGCCACGGGCGCGAACCGGACGGCCGCGTCAGCGCTTCCATCGGCGCCTTCGTCGGGATTTCCGCCGGCGTCTCCTCCGGCGCCGTCGCCCGCCGACCCCGTCACGGGGAACACCTCGGCGAACCGCTCCCGCAGATGCGCCAACATGCGGTCGGCATCGGCATCACATCTCAGCGCTACCGCACTCATCGCCGTCCTCCTTCAGCTTGTTCACCCGCCGGTCGTAGGTAAGGATGCCGTTGCACTCCTCCTCCACGTCCGACAGCTGCGTGTACACATAGGCGGAAAGCCCCACCCCCTCCAAAGCCGCCGCAGCGTCCAGCGTCCGATGCACCTCCGTGCGCCATTCGGCCGGCGTGTCGGTGGCCCCGTAGCCGTAGGTGCCCGCAAAGGCGCTGTGATCCGCCACGGCGTGAACCACCCCGCCGAATTCCGAAATCGTGAAGGCACGACCGCCCGCCAGCCGCGCGTAACCCGTCAGGTCACGCCGGTCGCGGTAGACCGCAAGCGGACGGAAATAGTTGTGCACGCTCTGGAAGTCGCCCGCGCCCTGGTCGTACCAGCCGCTCACGGCGTCGATGGGACGCGTCGGATCCAGCAGGTGAACCTCCTCGGCGCAGGCCAGGGCGTCGAACTGCCCCCAGCCCTCGTTGAACAGCACCCAGGTGACCACCGAGGGATGAGCGCGCAAGTGGGTCACCGTGCCGCGGCACTCCCGCAGCCATTGGCGCTGGTAGGCGTCGTCATCGGAACCGAGGCGCCGCTGATGGGATGCCGAGGTGTCCTCGTAGCCGTCCCAACTTCCGCGCCACAGCGTCGGCTTGTAGCTGGTTTCCCACCCGTCGTAAGCGCCGCCGCCCGACACCATGTCCTGCCACACCAGCATGCCGCGCCGATCGCAATGGTAGTACCAGCGGTCGGCCTCCACCTTCAAGTGCTTGCGCAGCATGTTGAAGCCGGCGTCCTTCATGGCCTGAATGTCGAAGGCGAGCGCCTCGTCGGAGGGATCCGTCATGAGGCCGTCGGACCAGTAGCCCTGATCGAGCACCCCGCGCAGAAGCAGCGGCTCGCCGTTCAGGAAGAAGCGAAAGCGGCCGGCGCCGTCCGGAGCCACCTTCACCGTGCGGAAGGCGGTGTAGCTGCGCACCGCATCGGTGCCGAATCGCACGACGATATCGTAGAGGCACGGATCGTCGGGGCTCCAGCGGCGCACCTCGCCGAGATCGAGCCGCAAGCGCACGCGACGGGCCGGCCCCGCTTGCCCTGAGGATTCAACCCCCACCGGCACCGAGCCCTCTTCGGCGAAAGCGGCGCCGGCGCCCACCTGGCGGCCCGTCGGGTCGCAAACGTAGATGCGCACCAGGCCCGCGTCTCCGCTCACATCGACATCCGCCGTCAGAATGCCGGCATCGGCATCGGGATGCAGCGCCAGGGCCAGCACGCGGCGAGCGGGAACGACCTCCATCCACACCGGCTGCCAAATGCCGCTTTGGGCCGTGTACCAGATGCCGCCCGACTTGAGCCTCTGCTTGCCCCGCGGCTGGGTGCCCGCATCGCTCGGGTCGCGAACGCACAGGGCGACCACGAACTCCCGCGGCGGCGCCGGAGCCAAGTCGGCCGCCTCTTCGAGATCGGCCTTTCCCTCCCCGCAGGCGTCACCTTCCGCGTCTCCGACACCTTCAACCGCCACGTCCCCAGTCATTGATTCCGCACCCTGAAAACGCGCTTCCGCACTCCCCTCGCCGGTCGTCTTCTCTGCCCGCAGCGCCTCGGTGATGTCGAAGGAAAACGGCAGATACCCTCCCTCGTGGGTGCCCACGACCTGGCCGTTCACGCAGCAGGCGCAGGCGAAGTCCACGGCCTCGAAATGCAGCAGGCAGCGCTCGCCGTCGCCCATGGCGGGGACGGGCACTCGGCGCACGTACCACAGGAGCTCGTCGGGCTGAAGCTGGCGACCCACCCCCGACAGCAGAGACTCGGGCGAGAAGGGCACGAGGATGCGCCCGTCGAACGCATCGGGCGGCCGCACGGTACGATGAGCTCCCATGGGAACGAAAGCGTAGTCCCACCAACCGTTGAGGGATATGAAGCGGTCGCGGGCGAATTGCGGGCGCGGGTGCTCGCCGCGCACGGTTTCCGGATCCAACGCCTCGCCCCAGCGCGTGAGCAGCGGACGGGCAGCGCCCGGGTCGTGGTCGCGAGGCGTGCTCGCCAGCACTCGTTTGATGTCCATGGCCCCTCCTTCCCGCAATCGCGCACGGGCCCGCCGCTTACGCGGGCGGGCCCGTTACCTTACGAGTAAGATGATAGCCGATAGGCGGCGCAGCGCGCAGATCGTAACCGATTCGCCATACCGCCGCGCAACGGCGGCGCGACGCAGGATCCGGCCGCGAAGAGCGCCAGAGCAGCTTGGCAAGATCGCCGACCTTCCAACCAGAAGCAGTGCGGAACCCCGAATTAGGCGAGCTCGCGGGCCTCCTCGGCCTGCTCGATGTTGAGCATGCGGGTGACGACGTCGATGAGCACCTCGTCCTCCACATCCGGATGCGAGCGCAGATAGCTCACCAGCCCCACGATGAGCACGTAGAACGTCTCGTACAGATGGTCGGACTGCTCGCCGTACTTCGTCTGCTCCACCATGGGGTGCGTCACCATGAACTCGGCGCCCTGGGCGGCGAAGCGATTGAGGAAATCCAGGTACAGCGCCGCATTCTCCTGGGTGGAAAGGGCCATGCGGAAGGTGTTCTTCTCGAACAGCACCATGCGCATGATTTTCACCATGGAGTGCAGCGATTCGTCGGTGGCCAGCGCCGTCTGGCTCTCGTGCCAGTGCTGCATGGCCTCCAGAAAATCGGTGATGTACTGGTCGAGCACGGCGCTCGTTACTTCTTCCTTGTTCTGGAAGTAGCGGTAGAACAGCGAGCGCGTCACGCCCACGTGGTTGGTGATGTCCTGGATGGAGGTGCGGGCCAGGCCCTTCTCCTCGTACAGCTCGCGCGCGGCGACGACGATCTCCGCCGACCGCTTGGCCGTGTCGTTGCTGCGGAGTACCTCGCGCGTCGCCACACCTCGGGTGCTCTTCTTGTTCGACTGCATGAGGGACCTCCTGTCTTTAAGCGCACCCAAGCGACCAACCCGCGAGAAGAAGGGTGCCAAAGGGAATGCTTGCTACCTGTGCAATCCGATGGAGCGTACCTTATAGCTTCCTCTAGCTTGTCACTGTCGCGTCAGGTCTCTGTTACCTCCCTGTCATTATCTGGATACAGAGTGTTCAGATTCAAATCCAATGGTGAGTTTTTAGTCATCTAATGCGACTGCCTAACGATATGGTTAAGCTAGGGTATTCCACAATGACCCGTGTATCAGGGTGAAGTACAATGACCCAAATGGATTTTTCCCTCGTCAAAGGAGCCTTTTGTGGCCAAACGCATAATAACGGTTCTGCTCGCATTGCTCGGCGCGCTTCTGGCCGTGGCCCTTGTTTACGTCGCCTACGTCATGGTCACCTACGAGCGACTTCCCGACAATCTGGCGCTCACCGTGGACGCGCCTTTGGCTGCCGACGAGGCTGCGCCGGTCGTTTCCGCTGATGAGGAGTTCACCGTGGTGACAGCCAACCTCGGTTTCGGCGCTTACAACCGCGACTTCGACTTCTTCATGGACGGCGGCACAGGATCGGTGGCCGAAAGCCCGGAGGTGGTGCGCGAGGACATTCTCGGCTCGGCCGAGGCCATACGTGCGCTCTCGCCGGATTTCGTTCTCTTCCAAGAAGTGGACACAGACGGCACCCGCAGCCACCACATCGACGAGTACGAGCTTCTGCGCACCCAGTTCCCCAGCGACTGGTCGGTGTTCTGCCAGAACTACGACTCGGCCTTCCTCGCCTGGCCCCTCTACGCACCTCACGGCGCCAACCGCGCGGGGCTGGCCACGTTCTCGCGCCTGCCCGTGGGCGACCCGGTGCGCAAGAGCCTGCCCATTTCGGAGAGTTTCAGCAAGCTCCTCGACCTGGACCGCTGCTACTCCATCGTGCGCGTGCCCGCGGGCGACGCCGAGCTCGTGCTCTTCAACGTGCATCTGTCCGCCTACGGGGCCGACGCTTCCATCATGGCGGCCCAGCGCGAGAAGCTCTACGAGGACATGACGGCCGAGCGGGTGGCGGGCAACTACGTCATCGCCGGCGGCGACTACAACCACGACATGATCGGCGTCTCCGGCGAGGTGTACGGCAACGCCGCCCAGGCCGTGGAAAGCTGGGCGAAGCCCTACGACTTCGATGGCGTGCCGGAGGGCTTCACGGTGGCCGCCAAGGCGAAGCTAGACGAGACGGGCACCGCCGCCTTCCCCGATGCCGCCACCTGCCGCGACGCCGGGCGCCCCTATGACGGCACCAACGACCGCTGGGTCATGGACACCTTCATCTACTCCGACAACGTGGAATGCCTCGACTGCTCCACCGTGGATCTGGACTTCGCCTACTCCGACCACAACCCCGTCGCCATGACCTTCAAGCTGCGATAGCCTTCGCGTCATTCGCGTTACAATGAGGAGGATTGGAAAGGGAGGGCCGTGAAGGAACGCTTCGCGATATGGCTGGCGCCGCAGAACGGCGAGCGCCGAGAGGTCGCGCCGCTGCGGCAGTTGGGGTGGGCGTTTCTGCTCGCCTGGGTGTTCTGCGTGTTCTACACCAACGCCGCCGGCGTGCTGAGCGGGGATGCGATCCCGGATGCGGGCGAAGCTGCAGCTGGCGCGTCCTCCGGAGCCTCCTCGATGGGCGCCGCGCTCTTCTACGCCGTGCTCCCCTTGGCCGCATCCGTGGCGACGCTGGCGGCCATCGTGCTCGCCGAGCCGCGCATCGGCTCGCCCACAAGCCATCGCCCCCTCTTCGTCGTCGCCCCCGCCCTTACGGCCGCGAGCACTCCTTTCATGTTCGTCTCCGTCGCCGATCCGGGGCTTAACGCTGCGCTCTTCGGCATCGGCGCCGTGGCCACGGGCATCGGAAGCGCACTTCTGTGGGCGATGTGGGGCGAGTACTACGCCGTCATCCCCCGCGATCGAGCGGAATGGCTCGCGCCGGTTTCCGCGGTATCCGCCGCCGTCATCGTGCTTCTGGTATCCGCCATGGACGGTTGGGTGCCCGTTGCCGTCGCCGCGGCGCTGCCGCTTTTGTCCGGCCTATGTTTCCATCTCGCGTGGACGCCAGAAGCCGCCCGCACCGAAGAGGCGCTCGCAACCGCCCATCGCTTCGCAACCGAGCAGCGCTCCCCCTTGGCGGGGCTCGGGCGCACGGGGTTCGGCATCCTCGTCGTGTTCTCCATCGTGAGCATCGCGGGCATGATGAGCGCCGAGCGGGTGGAGGGTATCCCCCTTCAAGCCATCCTGCTGTTCAGCGCGCTCATGATGGCCGTGGTGGCGGCCATGGCCATTTCGGGACCGCGCCGCATATCCCTGTTCTTCCTCTACCGCTGGATGTGCCCCACCCTGGTCATCGGATTTGCGGCCGTCATCCTGCTCGGGCAGGCCGGCGCCCTTGTTGCCGTGGCCGCATCGCTCGGAGGCCGTTTCACCTTCTGCCTGATCGCCCAGATCTACTTCGCCAACTACGCCGCCGCCGGCCGCGCGACCCCCGCCCAGGCCTCAAGCTTGGGATGGCTGTTCGTGCATGCGGGCGACCTTCTCGGCGTCGTTTTGTGGATCGTTCTCGAACCGCTGATGTTGGCGCAGCCGACGGGGCTCACCGCGGTGAGCGTGGGGTGCATCGTCGTTCTCGTGACGGTCACTATGGCCGTTATGGGCGAGACCTCCACATTCCTGCGCATCCCCGAGACCGCAAAGGATCAGCCCCACGCGCATGGGAAGGGCATCGTGACCGAATCGCCGGATGCCCACGATGCCATGGACCAGCCCGGTGAGCCTCAGCCGGATGCACCGGCGCCCACTACCGCACCAACCGCCGACGCATCTGGCGAGGTGCACGGCGCGGCGCGCATCGACGAGCTCGCCCGCGTCGGCGGCCTCACGCCGCGCGAGACCGAGGTGCTCGCGTTGCTCGCCCAGGGCCGTTCCATCCCCTACATCCGCGACGAGCTCATCATCAGCCGCGAGACGGCGGCCACCCACGCCAAGCATATCTACGCAAAACTGGGCGTCCACTCCCGCCAAGAGCTCATCGACCTCGTCCGGCGGTGATTTTGGCCAAAACGCAAAAATGGGCTCCCTCGAAGGGGAGCCCTGAAAAACGCCTGCTGAAGGGAGGGTTGGCAGGCTCGGGAAAAGCGAGCGGTCGCCCTATTCGACGCCCAAGGCGTGCTTGGCGGCGATGCGGGCGAAGGTGGCCGTGCGGCCGGCGTTGATGCCCGTGAAGTTGCTCGGGTAGTTGTGCGGATAGAAGCCGCCCTGGTCGTTGCCGCAGACGTACAGGCCCTCGATGGGCGTGCCGTCGTTCTTGAGCGGACGCGAGTTCACGTCGGTGATGACGCCGTGAGTGGTCACCAGCAACTCGCCGCCGATGCGCGCCGCATAGAAGGGCGCGGTCTCCACGTCGGACAGACGGTAGGCCGGCTTGCCGAAATCGGTGTCCTCGCCTGCGGCCACCAGACCGTTGTAGCGCTCCACCGTCGCCAGGAACGTGGCCTTCTGGTCGGCGTCGAACTCCATCATGTCGGCGAGCGCCTCTAAGGTGTCGGCCTTCTTCAGCGTGCCAGCCTCCAGGCGCGGGTTCAGCCAGAACTCGTCCAGGTGCTCCTTGGACATGGCCTCGCAGTCGTACACATCAGCGTTGAAGGCGGTGCCGGAGGGCGCCGGGTACAAGCGAGAGCAGCCACAGGTGTCGAACTGGGCGATGTCGTCCCAGTAGTTGCCGTCCCAGACGATCCAGCTGTAGTGCTTCGGCTGGTTCGCGCCGGCGGCGTAGCTCATGGGATAGCACTGATCCTCGTTCATGAAGCGCTCGCCGTTCACGTTCACGTGCAGGAAGGGCTGGCTGCCGGGCAGGAAGATGTCGCCGCCCATGCGGTCCTCGTTGAACTCGAAGCCGTCGGGCAGAATGGCGCGGTTCCAGATCATGCAGGCGCCGCCGGCCTCAAGCTCGGCGCCGGCCCACAGCGCCATGCGGATGCCGTCGCCGGTCTCGGTCACCGAATCGCGCAGAGCGCACCAGGCCGAGTTGCCCGGGGCCAGATCGGCCAGCATCTCGTTGTTGGCGCCGTAGCCGCCGGTACAGATGATGACGCCCTTGGCAGCGTTCACCTGGATAAAGCCCTCCTTGCCCTCGGCCACCACGCCGGTCACGCGGCCGGCCTCGTCGATGAGGAGCTGCTGTGCGGGCGTTTCGAAGCGGATCTCGCCGCCGAGATCGGTGGTGAACACATCGGCCATGACTTCGAGGTGCGTGTAGGAAGTGTAGTTCGGGCCGTCCGGATTGTACTCATCGAGGCAGGGGTTGTAGCACATGGCCGGATAGTAGGCATGCGGGTCGTCGGGGCAGTGCCACTCGAAGGGGAAGAGCATGCCCTTGGGGCCCAGCGTGTCGGCCATCCATTCGATCATCTCGCCAGATTTCTCGGCCCAGGTCTTGTACATGAGCATGTTGGCATCGCCGGCCTGAGTCTGGTTGGCGTGGTTCAAAAGCGTCGGCACGTCTTCCTGATGGTCAGGGGCCAGTTTGGAATTTAGAGCGCCGATGGCCTCGCGGGCGGCGGCGATGGCGCCGGCCTTCTCCAGCACGACCACCTTCGCGCCGTTCTGGGCGGCGGTGGTGGCGGCCACAAGGCCCCCGTTGCCCGCGCCCACAACCACGATGTCGGCGTCAACGGTTTCCACGAATTCCGTGGGCATCTCCGGCTTGTCGCGCCAGCTTGTCGCGGCCGCAGCACCGGTGTCGGCGGTCTTCGTGCCGCCCTCGGCCGCGGGGGTCGGCGCGCAGCCCGCAAGGCCCATGGCGGCCAGGGCGCCGGCCGCGGCGGCACCGGTCAGAAATCCACGACGGGAAAGATTGGTTTCCATTGCATCCTCCTAAAGACGGTTCGCGCCCGGCCCTCCCTTATGTGAACCGGCACGCATCCGGCCCTCCCATAAGCGAACCGAACGAAACGCATCTTAAGCAGGATGCAACGGGCCGCACATCGCCCGCATTCGGGTATTCACCCATCGCCCACCTGGGAAAACGTAAAATATACCCGAGAATGGGTGAGAAGGTTTCGACTCGAAACGCACGACGGGCGAAGGGG
>OLRX01002355.1_pt1 | contig 12160 bp, 8 predicted proteins | sample 1672991 | NCBI WGS metagenome assembly OLRX01 (sample SAMEA3136744, study PRJEB25190) | human gut metagenome | biome: human gut; feature: human-associated habitat; material: faeces | place: Austria | collected 2013
ACATGCTGCTATCATAAGAACTGATATTGCTTTCTTCATAATAAATTTTCCTTTCTGTATGCGTTGCATTCATGCCTATTTATTGTTATCTCAATTTTCTATAACGTAATCAATATAGTTTGACACTCTGTTGCACAAAGCCTTATAGTCTTCGTCATCCTCTCTCTGATTTTTATCACCTGCTCCCCTGGCATAGTCCTCCAAGTCATCAATACTTACCTGCTGTTTCGGCTCTGCCTGTGCATTATATGCATCCACCATCTTCGTCACTTTCTCCACATCCATCGTGATATTATCACAGATATAGGTGTCACCTACCCTGGTTATCTCCATATCCATGCCGAAATAATTGGCATCTTCTATCATGTCCTGACATGTAAAGTCTGTTTCTGTCAGTCTGTCTTTTGCTTCATCAATTTCTGCATTATTTTGTACATTTTCATTATTTTCATCATATGCTGCATTTAAGTCATTCAAATAATTTATTGCTGCGTTAGCCTTGTTAATCTTATCTCCTACGGTTTCATTTATTATTACCGCTGAAAGGCCTATAGCTTCATCAATAATCTTACCTTTTAAAGTATTACTTGTTACATCAAAAAATACTCTGCATTCAGTCTTTTCCTCTTCCTTTTGATTTTCAAGATTCTGCTTTGTATTCTCAATCATGCCGTGTGGAAGTACATGGCTTACAATCTGATTATCTACCATTCCATACGCATCTATCTGATTGACCTTCTCATTTTCTTTTCCTACTTTTTCATTAATAGTTCCATTTGTTACCTTGACGTTATAATATTTGTCCAATATCTCCCTGTCATTGCTGTCTGTAATATTGCATATGCTTACATCAAACGGCAGCTCTTTCAGGCATACGGATACGGTCACATTTTTCTCTTTATCGGAATGTATTGTAAATCCATCGTTTTTTCCATTATATGCAACTCCTATTGTCGGGTAGCTATCAACCATTGCTTTAAACAGGGATGACACTCTGTACTGCTCTTTCATCTCTTCAAGCGCTTCATCACTAATCTCGTCGTTTCTGTATGCACATTTTTCGCTGTAATAGTCAATTATATCCATACTTGTCTTATATATATCCACCGCCCTCTTAAATGTATTCGTGACACTCACACTGTAATACTTAGGGTCTTCCAGATCTGCATTATCTATCCACTCATCATCCTTGGCGTTTCCATAACCTGCGCGCAGCATGTTCTCTATATTTGCTATGGTTTCTTCCTCATCATCTGTGGACAGCTTTGGAAATACTGATACAAGTGCCTGCAGCTCTGCATCTGGTACAAATTCCTTCCGCATCTCATAGTTTATTTCGTCCCAGTTCATAACTGTCTTTCCATTAGAATCCACTGAATAGAATCGCTCTTTATAATACTCTGTTATCTTCGAGTCCACTTTTGCCTGTATATTACCAGCTTTTGTTTTCAATGTCTGGCAATCCATCGTATATATATTCTCAACGGATCTTACATTAATCAGAGCTGCCAGTTCTTTAATTGCAGTGCTGAATCTTTCCAAATCCATATATTCGTCCCGAAACCTGGCTGCATATAGATCATCCACTCCATTTACATTATCAAACATCCTTCTTACACTATTGCTTGCCTCTTCATTTTGTCTCTGATATTCTGTTGCCGCGTTTCTTAGCTGTGATTCATAATCATATTGAAATATACCTTTGGTTTCCACTACACCGTAGGTTTTGTTTATTTCCTCCCACTGTTCTTCTCCTCCCATATAGCTTTGTATGTCATCGTATGCTTCCTGCGTAAAATCCTTAAATTTCATTATGCGTCACCCCTCCTTCTAATACGCTTCATATGTTCCTATACCATATATATCTCCATCTGCCTCATCTACATCTCTCACAAATTCATTAAGCTTTTTTGATATTTCCCTGAAGGATTCTCCCAGTATACTCTGATATGTATGAACAGCATCCTCGTACACTTCCAGCTTATCGTGCAATTCACCGCTTATAACCGCATTTGTGTTTATAATATCAAGTATCATCTGATATTCGTTCATCTGTCTATCTGCAATCTTTGCAAGTTCTGAGTATAAACGCACAAGTTCTGTAAATTCCTCCTGCTCAAACATTAAATTGTACTGTCCCATTACTTACTCTCCATTCTTCTTTTTTTTATTCTCAGCTGCTCTATATTGTCCTCATATGTACACAGCTGCTGATTTATTTCATATATCCTGTCATTTCTGCTCCTGATTGCATTCTCTACATCTCTCAGCATTGAATCTATAGCATTCATCGCATTGGCTACATACGATTTTCCGTCGTTTAATGAATTAATACTCTTAAGTCTGCCCTTCAGATTTGTTATATTACGACTGCTATATCTGTCCATGCCGGCTATATTATCAACTCTGCATTTAAACCGGTTTTGCGCCTGCCATTTATATTCCTTTATTTTCAATGCTTCCTGATCCAAAGCATCTATTTCATTAAGCAGCCTGTTTTTCTCAAGCTGCAGATTTTCTACATTTGCCCGGTACCTTGATATTCTGCGACTTAATTCTTTTAGTTCCATAATAGTATTATTCTCCTCACCTTTTACATTTGAAGCTATTCATTAAATATAAATTCCTCATTAGCTAACATCAGACAGTCTCCCGGTAATATCTCTGTTTCCTGCCCCGCCTTTATTATCCTTCCATTGATAAATGTGCCATTGGTAGAATTTTGGTCCATTACATAATAACGTCCGTTTCGCATGGTTATCACTGCATGCACCCTGCTGATATTCGTATTGTCTGCTACCGCATAATCTGACTTTTCCGGATTCTTTCCCAACACAAACGATGGTTTGCAAAGCTCTATCTTTTCACCTGTTACCTGCCTTGTAAGACTTGCAAAATGATAGTTCACCGGTTGCATCTGCTGTATCTGCTGTACGGATATGCCATCATCTGACAACACTGTAGTTCCATCCATGCTGCCCTGCATTACCTGCTGCATTATCTGTTGCTGCATTGTCTGTTGCTGCATTATCTGTTGCTGCATTGTCTGCTGCATTGTCACTGCTTTGTTTTTCAGCACGTTCACAACTGCACGCTCTTCGCGTGAGATATATTTTTCTATTGCATTGCCGTTGAAGCCATGGAAGCTTCTGACATAATACATAAATCTGGATATATAATTCGTATCCTCATTGATAACAGGTGTCATTGTATAAATTATGTTTTCTATAAACCCGACAATATCTGCACTTTCCTGTCCTCCTACTATCGGAAAATATATAAAGTACATCTCTTTTGTCATCTCGTTTATGTATACGTCATCCATATTAAAACGAACACTGTTTACGTTCAGTCCGTTATTGTATACATCCTCAACCATTATTACTATCTGCTCAATCATGAAAAAGAAATCATATTTGCTTATGGCTTTTTTCAATCTATCGGTAAGATTTATATTTGCAGGGCACGTATATATGACACTGTCTTTTTTTGTTTTTGTCACATGCATGATTCCACATGGTTTTATTCTGGCTAGCTGGCTTAGTTCGGTTTCATTTATTCTTTCCTTTCGTCCTGCCTTCATCATGGCAGTAACGGTCGATTTTTTTATGCTTACTTTTAATTTAGACATTCGCTATTTTCCATTCCTTATGAGATACATTCTGTCGTATGTAAAAATTCTATTTTCTTTGTTACTTCGAACCTGATATTGGTTTTTTGCAGCTTTTCGGTTATATCTTCCAATACTGTGGTTTCATCCTGCAATACTTCTGTCGGTGCATCCAGCACAGTAGTTTCATCTATATTTTGTGTATATCCCGGCTTTTTCTTATTCTCCCCTGCCAGGTTATATGACGGTGCTATCGGACCGGACGATGTTATGTCAATATGTCCCGCTGTCTGCTTTTGTACAATTGCTGCAATTCCTTTCCGGGCAGATTTTCCGGTAAGTGCACCTATGACCTTAGGTATTTCAAGCACTATAAGTATGACTATTGAAGCTATAAGCATTATGGCAAATGCGGTGAAGGATACGTAAAATATCATCCTGTACTGATTATAAGTCATCTTTGTTTTCCTCCTTCACGCTCTGTGCCTTCTCAATTGTTTTGTCTATATTATCCTGCAATCCTGTTATTTGCTCGCGCATTATGGATTTATCCAGCTTTTCTGTTTTGTCCTTTATCGTATGTAATAAATCCATAACTTTATCCTTATCTGTCACTGCTATAAATGATGTGATATTTGTGTCAACTATATCATCTATCTCATTCCATACCTGAATCTTTGCGTCTACGCTGTCAAAATCCTCTGATTTTGCATATAGCTCATTTATTTGCTTCCATAGCTTTTTGTATTCTTCATATGTTTTTTCTGTCTGTTGTATCTTTGCTCCATCATACTGGCTAATCAATGTCAGACAATCTGATATCTCACAGTATATTCCTGCCTCCGGATGATTCTCCTTCGCTTCCTTGAACCACTGCGCCGCACTGGAGTATCTGTCTTTTTCCACATTGATTTCGTAGTAGAATAAAAAGCTTTCACCAATCTTATAGCATACATCCTCATATCCCTTTGGATTTTTTCCTTTCAGCTTTGCCATGACATCATATGTATGCACCCGGCCATTGTGGTCCTTACAATCTATACCTACCATCAGCCTGTTCAATATCTGCGCCTCATCCCTGTCCAGCACAAAATCGTCTGTCAGTTTGTCATTCAGCTTAAGATATGCCTCCGTCCTTGTCGGGTCGGTGACTATAGCCGTGTAATATCCATTGTCATAATTGTCATAGGTATCCGCTTCTTTTAATATGCTATTATAGTTTTCATTTTTTTTGTGTTCTGCCGCACAATAGCTTAATACTGTGCTTGTTCCAAGCAGCATCGTCAAAACTGATGTGGTGATAAATACCGCAAGCTTTCTCTTTAGATTCTTCCTATACATGTCATCAATCTCTGTATAGTGCTCAAGGTCATACATCAGCTCAGCTGCGCTCTGATATCTGTTGTTTGGATCCGGCTGTGTACACTTTGTAATAATACGTTCAAGACCACCTGACAATGTTGGGTCAATTTCTCTGATCGGCCTTATTTCGTAAGGTGGCTCACAGGGATTCATTCCCGTAACAAGATGATACATTGTGGCTCCCAGACAATATATATCTGTTCTCGCGTCTGTCTGCCCCATTCCACCAAACTGTTCCGGTGCAGCATATCCCATCGTGCCAAGACATGTTGTATCCTCTATGTTATTTTCCTTATATTCCCTTGCTGTTCCAAAATCTATAAGCACCACATTTCCATCAGGCTTTAGCATTATGTTTGCCGGCTTCATATCACGATATATGATTGGCGGGTTCTGTGAGTGCAGATATCCAAGAACATCGCATAGCTGTTTGGCCCACTTTATCACATTTTTCTGCGACTGGGCTCCGTACTCCTGCAATGCTGTCTTGAGAGAATTTCCCTCTATATAATCCATTACGATAAGGAATCTGTCATCCTCATCTATGACATCGACAATATCAGGAAGACTGGGATGGCTCAGTTTTTTGAGCATATTGGTCTCCGCAACAAGACTTTGCTTTACCACCTCAAAATCCTTTACTCCATCCTTTCTGACCTCTTTTATTGCCCACTGTTTGTTTGCCCTTTCATTCATAGCCAGGTACACAACGCTCATTCCGCCGTGTCCAACTTCGTTTAGTATCTTGTATTTTCCGTCAATTAAAGAGCCTATTTCAAGCATCTGTTCCTCCTACTGTGCCTTTATGAGCGCTGCTGTTATATTATCGCGCTCTCCTCTTTGCATGCTTAGTCTGATGAGCTGCTCCAGTCTGTCGTGCATATTCTGCCCATCTACAGTTGCTGCCGTTTTCAGCATCTCATAGATTTCCTGTTCTGATACCTCATGCCTGAAGCCATCTGAACAAAGCAGAAGTGACATTCCATTTTTCATTGCCCCGGTCCTGTACTCCGGCTTTACTTCTGCTGATGCCCCGACACACTGCAGCAGTACATTCCTTCGCGGATCTCTCATAGCCTGCTCCTGTGTCATATTTCCATTCATAATTTCCCGCTGTACATATGTCTGGTCTGTCGTAAGCCTTTCTATATGGTCTGAAAGGCTATATATTCTGGAATCGCCCACGTTTATAATGTAGTAGGCTTTTTGCGTGACAAGCAGCGCTACCACTGTTGTTCCCATGTTTACTGCATGTGCTTTGCCATATGCTTTTATTTTTTCGTTCTGCTGCTGTATTACTTCATCCCACTGTCTTTCCAGAATCAGACTGTCAATATCCGGGTTCGACGATTTGCAAAGCTCAGGCAGCTGCTCGTCACTCCATCTGTCAAATGCTCTGACTACAGTGGCACTGGCCAGCTCACCCTTCGATAAGCCGCCCATGCCGTCACATAATACTGCAAATGCCATGTCTCCTTTGCATGTTGAGAAGCACTTTACCAGCAGACTATCCTGATTAGTTTCTTTTACGATTCCTCTGTCCGTGTCAGCTGCTATTTCAAATCTCATACTCACTCCTCCCAGAATTCAAAATCTTCGTTGCCAAGTCTGCCTTGAAGGGCATGCGCTTTCGCGCATGCCACAGACATTGTTGTTTTTCCCACACCACCACATGGTGATGTAAATACATAGGTAATTATCTTATTGCTCATCATTGTCTTTCTTTTCTTTCATCTTTTTTCTCATATAATAAACGATTATCAATATCGCAATTATAAGTACAAATAATAATATTGCTCCAATTATATATACTGCCTTATCATTGTTTGTTTCTACTGATTTGACATCTGACGAATTTGATTCCATAGGTACATCATCTTCGGCAATCTCTGTATCTGCTTCTGTATCCTTACCATATATTTTTTTCACTTCATTGGTCTTTCCACCTTCGTCAACAGAACAGTCTGCACACTCTACCATAAGCCTTGAATCACCGTCTTTTGCAGAGAGCACCTCCTTAGGTACTTCAAACTCTATCTTTCCGTCATGCTTGTCCAGATAGTCAAGCATATCGTCTCCCGACATTTCCTTGATAACCTTTTTTTCTTTGTCATCCTTGCCCACTACAGTAATCTTTACACGTCCAAGCTTTCCACCATCATCCTTCGGCATCAATACTGCATTCTTTGAGCCAATATAGTTTTCATTGTTTTTATCTACACCTGTCAATGTATATGTAGGTGCTGTCTTGTCCACAATAAATTCAATATTTACACTCTTCACATCACTGTAGGCAACTGAATCTGCTTTGTCCTTTGTCTCCACAACGATATTGTACTGACCCTCTTTTTCAAATACCGCATTTGATATCACATATTCGTACTTATGCCAGCCATCGCTTTCACTTACATTATTCACACTGAAGTCTGTTCCCTGCTTAAGTGCTTTTCCATTTACTTTGACAGTACAGCTGATAACTTCATCCGGATTTATCTCTCTGACTACCACATCATGGTATACCTTCTGCACATAGTAATCCTTTACAAGCTTCATCGTATTGTCATCCAGCGAGAAGATTGAACCGCCTTTGTTTATGGAGAAATCCATCAATTTTTCTCCCTGCCCTGCAGTCTCTGTCACCTGCTTTCCGCCTGCATCTATAATATTGACTGTTTCATAAGAATTTCCGGCCTTATCCTGTGCATGGCATGTCAGTGAATACACTCCATCCTCATTGAGATTTCTAAACTCTACACGTTGTCCGTTTGAAATTGATATCACATTTCCGGTAATCGTTTTTCTTACGAATCTGCTATTTTCATATACCTCAACTGTAAGCACCGGTGAAAAGTATTCAAGATTAGTATCTGTGCACTCTATTACAAATGACATATTTCCTGAATTATTGTTTACTGAGCCCGGGGTTACTCCGTTGATTGTTACAACAGGCTTTGTCGTATCTATGCAGAACTCCTGCTTTGCAAGGTCTTTTGCCTTATTGCCGGCTTTGTCTGTATATGCAAGTGACCATGTATATGTGGCATCCGCATCAAAGCTTAATGTTGCCGTATGTATATCACCATTATCTGACCAGCTTCCAAATGCCGGTGCTGCTACTGATTTTCCTGCATCCTGCGCAGTCATGCTCAGTGCTATTCTGCTTGTATCAAAATTGTGCTCTGTGATTGTCACAGTTGCTGTTCTCTTGTTATTATAATAGTTTCCGTTTGATGCACTGTTGTTATCATATGCTACCGAAATAACAGGTGCTGTCGTATCAATTGTAAATTTTGTCGGTGCAAGCGAATTTGCATAATCCACTCCTGCTGCGGCATTTCCCGCAATGTCTTTTACTCCGATTCCAAATGTGTAATCGTCATCATGTCCGTAATATATTGTGGCAACATGTACTGTATCATCACCGTTACCGCTTCCACCTTCTGTGCTCCAGTTTGAAAGAGCAGGTGCCTTACCTGCTGCGGCTTTTATTTCCGCTGCTACCTTTGATGCATCAAAGTTACGCTCTGTTACTTTTACGGTTGCTGTTCGCGGTGCTTTGAAGTATGCTGTGTCTCCAAATGATGTATCTGCACTGTTATTGTCATAGCTTACCTGCACTGTTGGTGCTGTTGTATCTATTTTTATGTATTTTGTTACTGTGTATGCCGTTCCTGCATTGTCTGTTGCGGTAACATCTATACGCACTTCATTACTGTTGTTTGAAGCCGCGCTTATGTCAAATTGCTCTGTTACATGATTTTCCAGATCTTTTAAGCCCGCTGCTGTCTTATCATAGCTATATAATGTTCCATCCTGTGTCGTCTGTCCCATATTTGTTACCGTATAGTTTACGCTCTTTATTCCTGATGCAACTCCTGTGGCATTCTCATCTGATACCTCTATACTTACCGGCACATCTGCACTGTACACTCCTGATGCTGTCTCAGGTGTGATGACTGATATTGCCGGTGCGCATGTATCAACTACCAATCCATTTGTGCTGATATATGAAACATTACCGCTTAAATCTGTAACCCTGACATATACCACGCAGTTTTTGTTCTCGCATTCTATCGGTTCACTGAAGGTGCCATCCTCATTAAGGCTGTAAAGTGTCTTCCAGTCAGCCTCCTGAATACTGTCTACGTCAATTATTGCATCCTCTGCTGAAACGAAATACTCTGCTGACTTGATGCCGCCATGCTCATCTCTAAGCTGTCCGGCAATATTAACCTTCTTGGCAGCAAATCTTGAAATCTCATATTTGTCTTTTGGCAGCAATAAATCCCACACGGTATCCATGCCTGTTGAAAGTCCGTCAAACCTGATATTTCCTGTCGGCGACTGTACGTCAATTACAAACTCTGCTGATTTGTCTCCTTCTATCTCAAATCCATTATCTGAATTACCACACAAATCTTTTGCACTGACACTCAGCTCATACTTGTGTCCTGCATTGAATACGAGCTGCTTACTGTAAACAGCTTCTGCTCCCTCGCCTGTCTTTACCCAGTATGACTTTTCAGACCATGCATCTGACTGTGTCTGTTCATTTCCATCAACCTTTACATTGATTTTTGTTTCATCGGGGTCAAAGAAAAGCTCATTCTCTTTTACCGAAATGGTTGCAATCCTGTTTTCCCTGTAATACTCAGTGCCTTTTACACTGCTGATGCACTGTGGATCCGGCTGCTCAGATGTACCATATGTCACTGTTATTGCAGGCGCTGCCTTGTGAATATAAAATGGCTGGCTGCCGCTTGCTGTCAAATCCGCTACAGTCACGTTTCCTGCCTCATCAACAGCTTTAACATATACATCTACCTTTTTATCCAGATAAGCCTCAGCCGATACATTTATGATTCCTGATTCATCAAGCTCATTCCATGCACCTTCATCATCCGATACTGACTGATCATCTGTCACTATCTGGTATTTTGCTGATACAACACCTGAAATGCTGTCAGTTACACTTGTTTTTATACGGACATCATCATTGAAATATTTTCTGTTTTTGCCCGCTTCCGGCTCTATACTGACATCAGGTGACTGACTGTCCATGCTGAACTTGAAGCTGTCACCTTTAACCTCTGTCTTAAGACCGGCATAATCAGTTGCCTTTACTGAAAGCATCAGATCAATTCCGTTAAACTGCTCTGCTGCCGGAATGGTTATCCTTCCTTCCCCGCTTGCGTCAAGCTCAACAGTCTGTCCTGATACAATTTTCCTTTTCCCATCAAATACAGTGTATTCAACACTCTTAATTCCTGATAAGCTGTCATCAGCCTTAACGATATAGCTTATATCATCCTTATGCCAGCCTTTTTCATCGGCTGCTGTCATGGTATCCTGGGACACTGTAAGCTCCGGTGGCAGGGTATCAACAACCAGCTTCGATGTGGAGAAAAATGCTGTCTCGCCATTACAATTGTCCTGAGCCTTTACATATACGTTATATGAAGTATCCTTCAGATCAGATGTATTAATCTTGTACTTATATCGGGCATCATATGTATCCTCAATAAGCTCTAACGGCTTCCATGCTGAATCATCAAGCGCTTTTACCTGCTCATCATTTAAAATACTGCCACTTTCATCTGATTCATTCACATAGTAGAATGCCTGCTTTATTCCGCTGATATCCTCCAGCTGTCCATATACATTTGATGCCTGCTGACTGACCATATTCTGCTCGTCTATTAAATCAGCATCATATCCAATAGTACCTGAAGGCGCTTTTCTATCCACATAAAACGGCTGCTCTATTGAGCTTGTATCATTACACTCATGCTCCGCCTGATCCTTCGCATACATTCCGATTATCTGATATTTGTGTTCCTCATCCGCTTTTGTACCAAATGTGATGCAGCTGCTATAATCAGCCCCTGTCACGATCCACTCACTATACTCTATTCCTGCATCAATCAGCTTCTGGGCATTATCGACATCAAATACATCGAATTCTTCCCGGTCATCAACCTTTACCCAAAGCTGTGTGGAACCATCATCCAAAGAGACATCGTGGATATTCATGTCTACTTTTCTGACATTTCCATAATAATCCACAGCATCCTTTGTGAAAGCAGGTTTATCATCCTCCTTTGGATTCAATGTTATCTTTGGAGGCTGTGTATCATATTTGTAGTCGAGCCGCAGACTTCCAATATCTGTGATAGCTCCGCTTTCCTTGTCCTTACGTGCTATTACAAGAGTCTGTCTGTTATCACCCTGCTGTGGCATAAGCTGATATTTATCAGCTTCAATCCATTCATCACCTTTTCTAACCACATATACCGCCTGATTGTCACTTGCCAGCGATAATGTAGGTGCTTCTACATAAAACTGTGTACCCTGCAGCATTGTCCCTGTCAGGCTGTTATTCATACTGCTGTAATCATATTCTTTGATGGTAACAGTATATTCTGCCTCTGCTGACTTATATTTGTCATCTTCTGCTTTTGTCACCTTTATCCTTACAGTTCCGGTATCCTTTGCTGTCCATATACCGTTTGATGCAAAGTCTGTATCCTTTTCAATCAGATTTTTGCCTTCTACAACAGTGTATTTTAAATTGTCAACGGTTGCATCCGCCCTGTCGGATTTTACCACCGGAACAATTTTGTTCCCCACATAAATATCATCCGCCGGTGTATACTCTACCGTCAGCTGCTGTGGCTGTTTTTCCTCGGTGGCATTATTATCCGAATCCTGTTCATCTGGAATTTTACTGTCAGATATATCATCCGAAGCTGCGTCGTTAGATATATCATACTCTGAAGAGGGTGTATCAGCACTTACCTGTGTTGCCGGAAGCGATGTCGCACCCATTACAGAAGCTAGCATGATTGCTAGTAACCTGTTAAGTTTTTTATTAAACACTCTCATATCTCCTTTTCTATAGTATTTTTTGTAACTATTCCGTTACGATTTTATTTATATTCCCACTCTTCATTCCATTATACAAAACAATGGTCACACAACGGTCACACGGAGACAACTTTGTGAAAACTGCATAATAAAAGCGCCGAAAATTACATATTTTTTAGACAATTTTCGGCGCTTTTTTGGATTATTTTTTTGTAACTATTATTTACTATACTTGTTGTATATCTTTTCAAACGCAGGCATAGAGTGCTTTATCATTTCCCTGTCCACACAGTATGATATTCTTACCCAGCCCGGACAGCC
>OLRX01002372.1_pt1 | contig 12096 bp, 8 predicted proteins | sample 1672991 | NCBI WGS metagenome assembly OLRX01 (sample SAMEA3136744, study PRJEB25190) | human gut metagenome | biome: human gut; feature: human-associated habitat; material: faeces | place: Austria | collected 2013
GCGCGGCCCATCTGGGCCACCCGGCAGATGGACTCCTCCACCTCCTTAGCAGCTACCAACATCAGGTCGGCCAACTCATCAATGACCACCACCACGCTGGGCAGCGTCTCCAGGTCCTCACTGGCCCGGGCCAGGCGGTTGAACTCCTCCAGCTTCTTCACACCATGCTCAGAGAAGGTCTTGTACCGCTTCATCATCTCGAACACCGCCCATTGGAGGGCACCAGCGGCCTTTTTGGGATCCGTCACCACCGGGATCAGCAGGTGGGGAATGCCGTTGTAGGGGGCCAGCTCCACCATCTTGGGATCCACCATGATAAAGCGGACCTCATCCGGGGTGGACTTGTACAGCAGCGACACAATCAGGGAGTTGGTGCACACGGACTTGCCGGATCCGGTGGTGCCGGCGATCAGCACGTGGGGCAGACGCTCGATATCCCCCACGATGTTCCGGCCGCCGATATCCCTTCCCAGGGCGAAAGCCACTTTGGACTTGTGCTCTGTGAACTCCCGGGACTCGATCACGTCCCGGATCAGCACCGGCGTCACCTGCTTGTTGGGCACCTCGATGCCCACCACGGAGATCTTGTCTGGAATGGGAGCGATCCGCACGCCGGAGGCCCCCAGGGCCAGGGCGATATCATCCGACAGGTTGGTGATCTTGCTGAGCTTCACGCCCTGGTCCAGCACGAACTCATACCGGGTGACGGAGGGGCCGTGGACCACGTCTCCGGCAGTGGCGTCCACACCGAAGCTGGTGAGGGTCTCCGCCAGGCGGCGGGAGTTGTTCCGCAGCTCTGCGCCGGTCTCGGCATAGTTTTCCTCCCGGCTCTCCTGCAGCAGGGTAATGGGGGGGAACTGATAGGTGTCCGCATCCTCCGTCAGCTTCTGCTCAATCTCCGCGGTCACCGCTGCCGTAGCGGCGGCTACCTCCTGGGCCACGGCCTTCTTCCCCGCCGCCGGGGCAGGCGGGGCGGCAGGCGCCGCGGGGGCGGGCTCCGGAACGGACACCTCTTCCGCCACGGGCTCCGGGGTGGGAGCGGCCTTGGCGCGGGCCGGAGACGGCGCAGGTTCCAGCGCCGCCTGCTCCGCCTCCTTGTCGGAGAGCACCTGGTCCGGCGTCTTCATCTTGTCGGACTTATGCCGGAAGAAGCCGGTAAACCGGCCGGACTCTTCCTCCGGCTGTGCGGACGGCTCCTCGCCGTCCAGGGGAATGTCGATGGCGGGCCTGCTCTGGCGCTCTCCCCGCCGCTGGGGCGGCTCCGCAGGAGCGATGTGGACGGCGGGCGTAGGCTCCGGCTCCTCCTCGTACTCCGGCCGGTTCCGTACCATCTCCAGAACGGCGGAAGGCGTCACATGCAGGGCCGCCAGCAGCAGAACCGCCAGCAGCAAGCCGAAGAGGAAGAGAGACACCACCTTGGAGACCGCCAGCACCGCCGCCTCCGCCAGCAGGCCGGAAACGGCGCCGCCCGCCTTCAGGGCAAGGCCCGCCGTCCAGAGATTCTTCAAAACGCCCCAGCCGTTCAGCGCATAGTCTCCCCCTGCGAAAATGGTGTGGAACAGCGCTCCTGCCAGCAGCGGCAGCAGCAGGGCGCAGGTGGTCCGCAGGGTGACCGGGCGGCCCCGGTGCAGCAGCAGGATCCCTCCTGCCAGCAGCATGGCAGGGCCGGCCAGCCAGTAGCCGTAGCCGAACAGTCCCTTCAGGAGCTTGGCCAGCAGGTCGATGAGGATCGCCTGCACGCCGCAGTAGCTCACCAGCACACACAGCGCCAGCACCAGCAGTATCACGCCCCCCACCTCCCGGCGGATGGGACGCTTCTGAGGCTGCTTACCCTTGGCCGTGCGTGAGCCGGAGCGGCTGCCGCTCTTTTTCGTTGTCGTCTTCTTCTGCGTTGAGGATGCCATGCTTCTCTCCTTCGAGGTTCCAATCTCCTTTGTTTACCGTCAATGCAGCGCAACGGAGATGCGCCGCAAAATCTTCGGTTTTCCAGAGGCCCTTTCCTGAGCGGCCTGGCCGAACCTGCCCGTTCCAGGGTCTGGCTCCGCCGGACGCCTGATGCCGCTTCCGCCGCGGACGTGCTCTGCGCACCAAAGGCAAGTTACTTCAGCACAAGTGTCAGCGCCAGCACGATCAGGCCCACTGCCCAGCAGTAATACGCGAACCAGCCGAACTTGCCTTTATCGGCGATCATCTTCAGCAGGCGGATACAGATATAGCCCACCACGGCGGCCACCGCCACTCCCACCAGATACACGGGAATGTCCGATACGATGATGGAATTCTCCTGAATGGCGTCCTTCAAGGTCAGGATGTTGGCCCCCAGGACGGCAGGGATGGACAGCAGGAAGGAAAAGCGCACCGCAAACTTCCGGTCAAAGCCCACAAAGCAGCCGGCGGTGATAGTGGTGCCGGAGCGGGAGATGCCGGGGCAGGTAGCGATGGCCTGGGCAATGCCCACCAGCAGCACATCCAGCAGCTTGGCGCTCCGCTCCGTCTTGCGTCCTTTTTTTACCCGGTCGCTGGCGAACAGCAGAAAGCCCGTCACGATCAGAGCCCCCGCCACGAAATAGATATTGCCGGACAGGCCCTCCACCAGATCCTTCACCGGCAGCACCAAAACCAGCGGCAGCGTGCCCACGATGATCAGCAGGATCAGCCGCCGGGCCGCCGGAGGCTCCCCCTGACTGCGATACCGGGGTACGAACAGGGCGCGAAGCCCCAGGAAAAATTCAGTGATCATCTCCCATATATCGCTCCAGTAATAGATGAACACGGCGATCAGGGTGGCGAAGTGGAGCAGGACGTTGAACAGGTTATCCGGCTCCGGCATCCCAAAAAAGTGCTGGAACAGGGTCAGGTGCCCGGAACTGGAAATGGGCAAAAATTCAGCGACGCCCTGGATGATCCCCAGGACGGCGGCCATCAGATATGACACAGTCTATGTACCTCCGTTGTTTGCAGATTGCCTTATGGGCGTTACAATCTATATTAACACAGATGTCCCTTCAATGCCAGTCTTTTTCAGAAATCCCTCCCGGCCGGTCCGGACAGACCGGCCGGGAGGGTCGAAACGGGGCGCTTTTGCCCGTGTTCATGGGACGTCGGACTCCTTCCGCTCCCGGATCATGCGGTGGAGACAGTCCAGGGCGGCGGACAGACCGCCGATCTCATCGATGAGGCCCAGCTGGACCGCCTCCTCCCCATAGATCACACTGCCCACATCGGCGGCCAGCTCCCCCGTCTGGAGCATCAGCCTTGTAAAGTCCTCCCGCTTCATACGGCTGTTGGCGGTGACAAACTGGGTGATCCGCTCCTGGATCCGCTCGAAGTAGTAGAAGGTCTGGGGGACGCCGATGACCAGTCCGTTCAGACGCACCGGGTGGATGGTCATGGCGGCAGACGGGGCGATGAAGGACCGCTTGGCGGACACGGCCAGGGGCACTCCGATGGAGTGGCCGCCCCCCAGCACCAGGGACACCGTAGGCTTGGACATACTGGCGATCAGCTCCGCGATGCCCAGCCCCGCCTCGATGTCGCCCCCCACTGTGTTCAACAGCACCAGCAGGCCGTCCACCTCATCGCTCTCCTCCACCAGGGCCAGCAGGGGCATGACGTGTTCATATTTGGTGCTCTTGCTGCTGGGGGGCAGGACCTGATGCCCCTCGATCTGTCCCACGATGGTGAGCACATGGACCGCCCCCCGCTTGGAGTGGATCAGCGAGGAGCCAAACTCCAGGATCTGCTGCGTCCCCGGGTCCTCCGGCCTCTGCTCCGTTCTCTCCTGTTCCTCCATAACGGCTGTTCCTCCTTTGTTCCAAAACTCCCTGTCAGGATGCCCGAAACAGCGGATCTTATCCGTATTTTATCCCAAATTACCCACTCTACTTTTCGTAGGTTGCCTTTTGAGGCGGATGCAGGCATAATGGAGGCACAAGAAAGGAGCCGTGCTGTATATGGAACACATTCAATTCGGAGCGTTTATCGCTCAGCTGAGAAAAGAACATCAAATGACCCAGCGGGAGCTGGCCGGTCTCCTCCATGTCACCGACAAGGCGGTGAGCAAGTGGGAGACCGGAAAGGGGTTTCCCGACCTGAAGCTGCTGGAGCCCCTGGCCCAGGCCCTGGATGTCTCCCTGGTGGAGCTGCTCCAGGGGACGCGCAATCCCTCCCCCACCCTCACCAAGGAGGAAGCAGGACAGGCGGCGGTCCGGGCCATGCGACAGTCGGAGCGGGCCACCGCCCGGCGCTATCTGCGGCTGTTCCGGTGGCTGCTCACCGGGATCCTGGCGCTGTGTCTTCTGTTCCTCCTGCCCGATTTGACACTCTTTTGTATGGATCTTTATGACCGACTGGTCGTGGCCCCAAAGCTGGGGGTCATTGGAAGCGCCGACACGACCACCGCCATCGTGACCGTCTCCACGGCCTTCCCCTTCTGGTCCTGGCTCCGCCCGCTTCTTTTGACTGCGGCGGCCCTGGCGTCCTTTGTTCTGTCCCTCCGGGTGCGGCGGCTGGAGAAGCGGCTGAGGGACCGGGAGCCTGAGTCCTGAAAAATTCTCCGTTTCCCCTTGACAAACCGCCCGTTTTCGGTACAATAGTGTCTGCTAAAACACGTTGTGGATTTTTCCGGCCATTGGTCCCTTTTCGCCACACAGCTGCCCGCAGGGGCGCGCTGTGTGGCTTTTTTCCGGAATTCAGGAGGTATGCTGAAACGATGAACGAAACCTTTATGCGGGAGCGGCCTGTTCTGCCGCTGATCGCCGCCATGTCCCTGCCCATGGTACTGTCCATGCTGGTCAATTCCCTCTACAACATTGTGGACAGCTTTTTCGTGGCCCAGATCAGCGAGGCGTCCATGACCGCCCTCTCCCTGGTGTTCCCCATCCAGAATCTGATCAACGCCTTAGCCATCGGCTTCGGAGTGGGGCTGAACGCGGCCATCTCCTTCTATTTGGGGTCGGAGCGCCGGGACCGGGCCAGCGCGGCAGCGGTCCATGGGCTGGCCCTCAGCGCGGTCCACGGGGTGGTCCTGACCGGCCTGACCATCGCCCTGCTCCCCTCCTTCCTTGAGATGTTCACCCAGGACCCGGAGGTGCTGGCGCTGGGGGTGCGGTACGGACGGACGGTGTTCTGCTTCTCCCTGCTGCTCTCCCTGGGGCTGGCCTATGAGAAGATCTTCCAGGCGATGGGCCGGATGAAGGTCCCCATGGCGGCCCTGCTGACCGGCTGTCTGACCAACATCATACTGGATCCGCTGCTGATCTTCGGGCCCGGCCCCTTCCCAAAGCTGGGCATCGAGGGGGCCGCCCTGGCCACCGGCATCGGGCAGGCCCTGACCCTTCTGGTCTATCTGGCCGCCTGGCGCTCCTGCGCGCTCCCCATCACACTGAGCCGGAGGGATCTGGCCTGGGACTGGCGGCTGGACCTCCGCCTGTACTCCGTGGGGATCCCCGCAACGCTGAGCCTGGCGCTGCCCTCCCTGCTGATCTCCGCCCTCAACAGCATCCTCTCTGTCTTCTCCCCCATCTATGTGGTGATCCTGGGGATCTATTACAAGCTCCAGACCTTCCTCTACCTCCCCGCCAGCGGCATCGTTCAGGGGATGCGCCCCGTCATCGGCTACAACTACGGCGCGGGAGAACAGGGCCGTGTCCGGGAGATCTACCGGGTCACCCTGGGGCTGTGCGCCGCCATCATGGCGGCGGGGACCGTCCTCTGCCTGGCCCTCCCTGACCAGCTGATGGGACTGTTCACCCAGAATCCGGAGACCGTCCGGGCGGGGGCCGAGGCCCTGCGCATCATCAGCGCGGGCTTTCTGGTCTCCTCGGTCTCTGTGGCCGCCGGCGGCGCGCTGGAGGGACTGGGCAAGGGCGGCCCCTCCCTGGTGATCTCCCTGCTGCGTTACACGCTGGTGATGATCCCCGCCGCCTGGCTCCTCAGCCGTCTGATGGGCCCCGCCGGCGTCTGGCACGCCTTTTGGATCTCTGAGGCGGTCACCGCCCTCCTGTCCATCCTCATTTACCGCCGGTCTGTCCGGTGACGCGCAAGGCCGCCGGTTTTTTGACCGGCGGCCTTGTTGGTTGATCGTCTGCCCCCCGCTTTCCCCTCAAATCAGGAGCAGGACGGCCAAAAAGCCCAGATTGAGCAGGGTGAACAGCTTCAGATAGGGGCCCCGCAGCTCCGGGTCATGCTCCACAAGCTGCTTATAGGAGATCAGGCTGGCCATGGAGGCGATCAGCGTCCCCAGCCCGCCCAGGTCCACCCCGATGATGAGCTCCCTCAGGTCGCTGCTGTATCCGGACAGGAGCATGGCGGCGGGGACATTGCTGATGACCTGACTGAGGACCACCCCGAACAGCCGGTCCCGGCCGTCCAGCGCCCCGCGGATCCACACCTGGAGTCCCTCCAGCTGCTTGATATTGCCCACAAAGATAAAAAAGAACACGAAGGTACACAGCAGGGAGTAGTCGATCCGCGCAAAGAGCCTCCGGTCCTTCCACAGCAGAAGGACTGTCACCACGGCCAGCAGGACCCCGTGGGGCACCAGTCCCCCCACCGCCGCCACACACAGCAGAAAGAGGGCCAGATAAAAGCACACCGGACCCCGGCGGAGGGGCGTCGCCTCTCCCAGGCAGATGGACAGCGTTCCATGTCCGCAGCCGAAGCGGACGCACAGCAGGAGCAGCAGGGCCGCGCCCGCTGTATAGGGCGCGGTGAGTCCCAGAAACTCCGGAAGCGACAGGCCGGACAGGGAAAACAGGTAGAGGTTCTGCGGGTTCCCTATGGGGGTGAACATACTGCCCAGATTGGCCGCCACGGTCATCAGAGCCACGGCGAAGCACAGCCGTTTCCGCTGGCTGGCCATCTCCAGCATCATCATGCCCAGGGGGACAAAGGTGATGAGGGCCACGTCGTTGGTGATCAGCATACTGCCCACAAAGCACAGGAACACCAGGGTGGCCATCAAGCCCCGCACAGACCCCGTCCGGGAGAGCACCCGGGCGGCCACATACTGGAGGAACTGTTCCTCCCTCAGCCCCTCCACCAGCAGCATCAGGCAGAACAGAGTGATCAGAGTGTTGAAATCGATATAGTTCAGATAGCCCGGCCCGGGGGGCTCGATCAAACAGGAGAGCACCGCCAGGCACAGCGAGACGGTCAGCACCGCATCCCGCCGGAACCACCCCAAGATCCGTTTTCCCAAAGTCTCATCCTCCCCATAAAACAGGGCCGCTCTTCAGCGGCCCTGTTTTCAGCTTGTCAAAAAAGTTTTCTCGACAGTCTCTTTGTACTTATTTTGCCTCGTAAATGGCTTTCACGCCCTTGAAGGTCATATAGCAGTCCAGCTTGCCCACCGTCTCAAAGGGGGAGTGCATGGACAGCACCGGCACTCCGGCGTCCAGGGTGTCGATGTTCCGCTCCGCCATGAACATGGCCACAGTGCCGCCGCCGCCGGCGTCCACCTTGCCCAGCTCGGCCATCTGCCAGACCACGTCCGCCCGGTCCAGCACACCGCGCACGTATGCCACCAGCTCCGCGGATGCGTCGGAGGCCCCGGACTTGCCCCGGGCCCCGGTGTACTTGCACAGGCCCATGCCGCAGTTGACCAAAGCGCTGTTTCGCTTCTCATATACCTCGGCAAAATTGGGGTCATAGGCCGCCGTCACGTCGGCGGACAGGCAGAAGGAACGCTCATAGCAGGCCCGCAGAGGCACGTTCTGGCTCTGGCACAGATCCTCCATAAAGGTGTCGAAGGCGGCGGATTTCATACCGGTGACCCCCTCGGAGCCGATCTCCTCCTTGTCCGCCAGCATACACACCGCGGTGCGCTCCGGGTCGTTCAGCTGGAGGATGGCCGCCAGGGAGGCGTAGGCGCACACCCGGTCATCGTGGCCGTAGGCCCCGATGAGAGAGCGGTCAAAGCCCACGTCGCTGGCCCGGAAGGCCGGAACGGCGGACAGCTCCGCGGAGATGAAGTCCTCCTCCACGATGCCGTACTTCCGGTTCAGCAGCTCCAGGATGGACAGCTTGACCCGGTCGCTCCCCTCGTCATCCGCCAGGGGGCGGCTGCCCACCAGGATGTTCAGACTCTCCGCGGGGATGGCCTCTCCCAGGGGCTTTCTGGACTGCTCCGCCCCCAGGTGAGGCAGAAGATCGTCCACAGTGAACAGGGGGTCCCCCTCCCCGTTGCCCACGGAGACCCGGACCGCCTGGCCGCTTTTGAGGACCACCACGCCGTGAAGCTCCAGGGGGATGGTGACCCACTGGTATTTTCTCAGGCCGCCGTAGTAGTGGGTCTTGAAATAGGCCAGTTCCCCGTCCTCATACAGGGGGTTGGGCTTCAGGTCCAGCCGGGGGGAGTCTATGTGGGCGGCAGCGATCTGAACACCCTCTGTCAGCGGCTTCTCCCCGATGTGGGCCAGCAGCACGCTCTTGCCCCGGTTGCAGAGATAGACCTTGTCTCCCGGCTTCACCGCCGCGCCCCGGACATAGGGCCGGTAGCCGGCCTGCTCTGCCAGGCGGACAACCTCTCCTGCGCAGAGCCGCTCGGTCTTGCTAGTGTCCAGAAATGCCTTGTAGTCCGTGCAGTACGATTCCATGGCGCTCCGCTCCGCCGCGTCCATCCGGTCGAAGCCGTTGCGGCGGCAGGAGAGCAGCTGCTCCTTCAGCGCCTTAAATTCCTTGCTTTCCATGTGCTTTTTCCTCCTTGATGGTGTCGATCAGCCGCTGGAAAAACTCCCGGGCCTCCATTTCAAAGGCCGCGGCGGTATCGGCGGCGTTATTCAGCTCACAGTCGCACTTGCCCCGGTAGTACTCGTCCGGCTGCTGGGCGGAGATCCGCAGGCGGGCGTACTGCTCTGTGATGTTGTCCCGGGCCATGATCCGCCGGACCCGCAGTTCCAAAGGCGCGGTGACGGCTATCGTCCGGTCGCACAGCTGGTCCAGCCCGCCCTCCAGCAGGTTGATGGCATCGATGGCGAAGATCTTGCTCTCCGACGCTGCCAAGCGCCGCCGCACCTCCGGCACCAGATGGCGGGCCACAATGCCGTTGAGCTGCTCCAGCCGGTCCTTGTGGGAGAAGACCTCCTGTCCCAGCTTGCGCCGGTCCAGTTGGCCGGCTGCGTCAAACGCGCCGGGGAAGGAGACACCGATCTCATCCCGCAGGGGAGCGCAGGTCTCCAACATCTCATGGTACAGGGCGTCGCAGTCGATGACCTCGCCCCCCAGGGAGCGGATGGCCCGCAGGGCGCTGGACTTGCCCGCGCCGGTGCCGCCGGTGAGGCCCAGCACCACCCGCTCACTGTCCGCCTCCACCACATGGAAGCCGGCGGCCTTTTTCAGCCGGTTGCCGATGGCCAGACCCAATCCCCGGTTGTCCGGGCACTGGGCGAAGATCTCCGTCACATCGCTGGTGTCAAAGGTCCGCAGGGCGTCGAACACCCGCTGGGCCTGGACCAGCTTGTCGCCTACAGGCCCCAGGGTGTGGACCTCCTGCTCCCGGAACAGATCCGCAAACTCCTCGAAGCAGATGATGCCGGAAGTGGGCCCCACCCGCCGCAGGATCTCCTGGGCGGACTTCTCCGGCGCGCCGGTGATGACGGTGACCGGCGCCTTGGGGGCGTAGTGGCGGTACTTCATGCCGGGGGCTTTGGGCTTCTCGCCCTCCGCCAGGGCGCCGTTGACGGCCTTATCCACGTCGATCTTGCCGATGAGCCGCTCCAGGTCCTCCAGGGGCAGTCCGCCGGGACGCAGCAGCCTGGGCGGGTCGCAGGTCAGGTCCAGAATCGTGGACTCCACACCCACCGCACAGGGACCGCCGTCCACCACGCCGCTGATCCGGCCGTCCATATCCTCCAGCACGTCCTGGGCAGTCGTGCAGCTGGGCCGGCCGGAGAGGTTGGCGCTGGGGGCCGCGATGGGGATGCCCGCCTCCCGGATGATGGAGAGAATATCGTTGGGGGAGAGCCCCTCGTGGGTGGCGTGAGGCTCCAGTGCTTGGGCGGGGGTGTCCTGGTAGTCGTTGTCGATGACCACCGACAGTACGGCCCGGCCGGAGGGGTGGGGGCGGGGCTCTACGGCGGCCACGGTGCCCGACACCGAGGCGTGGATGGTGGCGCTCAGGCCTTCGGCATCGCCGATCTTCTGGCCCAGCTTCACTGGCTCTCCCGCCTTGACCAGAGGGGTACAGGGCTTGCCGATGTGCTGAACCATTGGGATGACGACCTGGCTTGGAAGGGGGGCGGGGGTGGGGGCCGCGCCGCGGGAGAGCTCCTTGCGGCCGGCGGGATGTACGCCGCCCCAGAACAGATGTCTCATGCTTTCACCTCATTTTTGAAGTCAGGTGCGGAGATAGGCGGAAAAACCGGGGCTGAATACCTCGCCGCCGGAGGCGTCCACCCACATGGCCTCGGCCCCGTAGCGGTCCAGAAGGGCCTGCCCCTCCGCCTGGGGGAGGGTGAACAGGGCGGTGGAGAGGGCGTCGGCCAGGCCGGAATCGGCGCACAGCACGGTGACCGCCCGCCAGTAGGCGGCGGGGCGGCGGGTGGCGGGGTCGATGATGTGGTGGTAGCGCACGCCGCCCACGGTGTAGTAGCGCTGGTAGTCGCCGCTGGTGACTACCGACACATCGCGGACGTAGAGGGTGTGGAGGAACGCTCCGCTCTCCCCACCGGGGGCCTGGATGCCAACTACCCAGTTCTCGCCTCCAGGCTTTGGGCCGGTGGCCCGGACGTTGCCCCCCACGCTGAGAAGCAGCCCATCCGGCGCGGCGCGGCATACCTGCTCCACGGCATAGCCCTTGGCAATGGCCCCAACGTCCAGCCGGAGGGCGGGATCGGTGATCTGCACGGTGGAGGCGGCCTCATCAATGATGACAGAAGAGAAGTCGGTGTGGCGAGCGGCCTTCGCCAGAGCGGCGGCGTCGGGGAGGGCGGCGGAGGCGGGATCGCTGATGCCAGCCTCCCGGGCGTCATGCCACAGGGCCAGCACGCCCCCCAAGGCGGCATTGACCTGGCCGCCGGTGCCCTCGCAGAGGTCCCGGCAGAAGAGAAGCAGGTCGATGATTTTGCGGTCCACAACCACGGGCGCCCCGCCGGCGGCGTCGTTTACCGCCTTGAGGTTGACCACGCCGTCATAGTCGCTGTAGATGTCGTAGAGCTGGTGGTACTCCAGCAGCGCGTCATGGAGGGACTGGGCGGTGGCCTGAAAGTCCTCCTCACTCTCCGCATAGCCCACCACGGTGGTCACGGTGTCAAAGAGGGTGAGAAAGGTGGCCTCATACCGCTTCGCACCCTCCTCCTCCGGCGCGGCAGGGGATGCGCAGCCGGCCAGCAGGAGGACGGACAGAAGCAGGGGGAGCAGGCGACGCATCTCAGGCCCCTGCCTTTTCCACCAGGGTCAGGAAGTCGCCCACGCCGATGGTGACGGAGGCGGCGAGATCGGCGTCGCCCGCATTGCCCTCCTCCGTGACGGCGATACCAGTGGCCTCGGCCACGGTCTTGCCGGTAACATAGGAAGCGAAGGCGGCGGCTTGCTCGTCCCACTCCTTGCCGATGGAGCTGACCTTCCCCATGCCGTAGTCGGCACCCAGTTCATTCTTGGAGGGCTGCGCGGCGGAGAGGTCGGTGGTAATGGTCCCGGCGGCGTTAAAATTCACGTTGGCCTGTACCGCGTCGATGACCATGCTGGTGATGGTGTCCCCGCTTAGAGTGAGGGCTCCCACGGTGGCGTAGGCCTGGGCCAGGCCGTCGGCATCATCGGTAGCGTCCGTACTCTTGGCGGCATTGGTGGTGGTGGTCAGCACCAGCCGGTCGCCCTTGGAGGCCCCCAAATGGGAGGCATTGGCCGCAGCCTGCTCAATCGCGCTGATGTATCCTCCGATGGACATGGTGACGGAGGCGGTGAGGTCCGCGCCGGTGGGCTTGCCCTCTTCGCTAATGGAAATGCCTTTCACCTCAGGGATGGTCTTGCCAACCACATAGTCCGCCAGGGACTGGGCCTGCTCGTTCCACTCCCTGCCGATGGAGCTGATCTTCCCCATACCATAGTCGGCGCCCAGCTCGTTTTTGGAGGGGATCGTGAGGGTGAGATCGGAGAGAA
>OLRX01002373.1_pt1 | contig 12090 bp, 13 predicted proteins | sample 1672991 | NCBI WGS metagenome assembly OLRX01 (sample SAMEA3136744, study PRJEB25190) | human gut metagenome | biome: human gut; feature: human-associated habitat; material: faeces | place: Austria | collected 2013
CCTTTACATACCAGTCCACATCTGCACCCGTATAGGTTTTTCGTGATACCGTATCAGCTACGGGATTGACAAGCTCCACAACTGCATTGTACGGAAATTCCCTTAATGGTACTTCTGGCGGTACAGACACGGGGATAATGAACTAAGACAAAAGCTACGCTGTAATAACAAGTGATGAGTGCTAATTTTTTGTGAAGATTTTGTTAAGCCTTGATTTAACGGGCTTCACAGGGATTTTTCACTTGCTTTCGCACTCGTTTTTCTTGATTTGACCACATTTGTACCAATAATTATCAATGCAATTCCATATAATACTTTTATTCACTGTATATTTAATTTTATCCAAGCGCTCCTTTCGTATCGAGGGTTTGGGACACTTCCCAACAAGCAATTTTGCAGGGCAAAATACGGAAGTGGGTACTCATTTCCTATGCTTGCTATGAAAGTTTTATCCCTTGTTATCTATTACAATGGGAAGCCCCTTTTTGCCAAAAGAGAGTAAAGAAAAACCCTGTAATTCCTCTCTATCTGTTTGTTTTCAGTATTATATTGACAATAATGTGTCTGTTGTTTATAATGTGTATATAGTTACATCACACTAGAAGAAAGGGGCGAGGGGATTTGTGAAAATACTAATTTCAAATACTTCTGACACTCCCTTATACCAACAGATAAAAGACCAGATTAAGGACGCCATATTAAAAGAAGAATTGGTTGAAGGGGACGCACTTCCCTCTATTCGGGCTTTTGCTAATGATTTGAAAGTGAGCGTCTTAACAATTCGACGGGTATATGAGGAGTTAGAACAGGAGGGATTTATTGTAAGTCAAGTAGGAATTGGGACATTTGTATCTACAAGCAATCTTGAATTACTCCGTGACTCCAAACGACGGCTTGTAGAACAAAAAATGGCGGATATGATACAAACAGCAAAATCACTGAAAATCAGTAAGGAAGAACTTAATTCCATGATGGATATTCTTTACGAGGAGGATTGAAATGAACGATATTTTGACAGTCAGCGGTTTAAATAAGTCGTATGGCGATTTTTCTTTGAAAGATGTGACATTCTCTTTGCCAGAGGGGTGTATCACAGGTTTTATTGGTGTCAATGGAGCAGGTAAAACAACAACGCTGCGGACGCTTTTAGGTCTGACGAACAAGCTATCCGGCAAAATTCAGTTTTTCGGTCTTGACATGGATAAGAATGAAAGAGAAATCAAAGACCGTATTGGTATAGTTTTAGACGGCGGGGGATTTTACGAAGAACTTTCGCTGGGTGAAATGAAAGTAATTATTTCATCTGCGTACACTTCATGGTCTGAAGAGGATTTTAAGCGGTACATGGATATGTTTTCGCTTGACCCGAAGCAAAAAATCAATAGCCTTTCCAAAGGTATGAGAATGAAGTATGCTCTTGCTTTAGCTCTTTCTCATAACGCAGAACTTTTGATTATGGATGAGCCGACAAGCGGACTTGATCCTTTAGTTAGGGGGCAGCTTTTGAAAATCTTAACTGAGTACATGGAAAATGGCGGCAAAGGTGTTTTCTTTTCGACACATATCACCTCTGACCTTGATAAGATTGCCGATATGCTCATTATGATTGATAACGGGCGTATCGTCTTTCGAGAGGAAAAGGATACCTTGCTTGACACATATCGGATAGTCAAAGGTGATAGCGGAGCTTTAACAACTGATGCTCGCAAGCTTTTTTTATCTATATCTGAAACTGATTTTGGATTTACAGGAATTACAAAACAAATATCCGAAGTACGGTCTTATATTCCCAACATTATGGTTGAGCGTCCGACGATTGAAGATATTATGCTTGGAAATATCGGAGGTGAAAAATGATGTTGTTCGCCCTACTAAAAAAGGATTTTCTGATTGTAAAAAAATATGTGCTGATTATGCTTGTAGTTATTGCGCTTATCCCACCTGTCATGCGTTGGCGGACACCGGAGTTTACGGGAGTTTTTGGATTTATTCTTTCTGTCATTTTTGGCGTTTTCATGCTGTTGCAATATGTATCCCTAAAAGAGTATCAATTTCCAAAAGCTGCGACATTACTATGTGCCACACCATTTTCACGGAAAGCGATAGTTTCATCAAAATACATTTTTTGCATGGCTATATATGCAATCTGTTGTATCGTTTTTGAACTTGAAACCTTGTTTATGCCCGGATTAGGAACATCAGATATCAAGCTGTTTGCATTTATGTTTCTTATTGTATCTGTTTTTATTGGTATTTATTTGCCAATACAGTATAAGTTTGGATATGAAAAAACAAAGTTTGCATTTGGGGTGATTATTATGGCTTCGCCATTTATTCTGCCACTGTTTATGAGAGCAGGAAGTCTAAACTTAAACTTCCTCTCTATGTTTTCCCCATACCTTGTTTATGGCGGTATTGTCCTTATTGGTTTTGCAACTTTAGCAATATCAGCATCTTTGTCTATAAAGATTTACGATAAAGCAGACTTGGCGTGATAAAGAAAGAAGGTGAGACTATGGATAGAGATACTATTTTTCTTTATGTCATTGCTGTGATAGCATCGTGTTTTGGATTGATAAACTGTATTCAATTTTTTTTAAAAGGAAACAAAACGGCACAAACCGTCGGTACGATTATTTCTTTCAAAACAATAAATCCAGAAAACTCAAAATTTCGTAATTCAAAATGGGCGACCGTTTCGTATAAAGTGAATGGAAGAACGTATCAGTCCCAAAACTGCATACAAGTACCAATGGCGTCACAGATTGGAACTACCGTTACCGTGCGTTATGACACGCAAAATCCGGAAAAATTGTATAGTTTTTCTATTTTACGAATTATTGTATCACTTATTGTTGCTGCTATCTGCATTGCAGCGGCTATATTCAATCTTGTATAAGATAAGGAGGATTGAGATTATGCCACATTTTCCAGATTGGTTTGTAGCTATATGTGTTTTACTTTCTGTTTCCAATGTTATATACAAAACATGGAAGAACAATAAGAAAAAATAGTTATCAAAGAGCCTGACACACAGTCACAGAGCCGATGAACTATGAGAAATTGTAGTCCATTGGCTCTTTTAGGATATACTTATAAATAGGCAAAAGCCGGACGATCAACGCGGAGCTATGCCATTATTGGAGGTGTAAAGAGTGAATGCCAATCGAAAAAACTCTCTTTGGATCCATTGCCCGATTTGCGGAGGAAAAACGAGAACAAAAGTATATGACGATACTGTTCTCGTAAAGTTTCCGCTGTACTGTCCGAAGTGTAAGAAAGAAATAAAGATAGATGTAATACAACTAAAAATGGTGTTAAGCAAATGAGCCAGACATATAAAGTGCAGAGCCATCTTCTTTAGAAGAGATTTACTTCTTTTCTTTTAAGCCAGGTGAGATTACGGATCCGCATATTGCTCATGAAATAGCAACTAAGATTGCGGATGCGACACTTAAAGGCAAACATGAATATGTTCTTTCTACCCATGTAGATAAAAATCACGTACATTGCCATCTAATTTTTAATGCTACGAATTTTGTTGATTACCACAAATATGTTTCAAACAAGCGTAATTATCATAAAATATGCAAGCTCAGTAATCGTATCTGTCGGGAATATGGTCTGGAAGAATCTATGCCTACCGGCCAGAAAGCAAAATCCTATAAAGAAAACATGGAATATAAACGGGGCAACAGTTGGAAGGCAAAACTGAAATATAACGTAGATCGTGCCATCTGGTCTTCCGTATCTTTTGATGAGTTTCTGTTAAAAATGAAAGAGTCTGAATATGAAATCAGACAGGGAAAATATCTGACCTTTCGCGCTCCGGAGCAAAAACATTTTACTAATGTCAAAACATTGGGTGCCTATTATGCTGAGGACAGTATCTTAAGACGTTTGGAAAAGAACCGCCACAAGGCCCGCATTCCGCAGAATGCTTCTTTCAAGGTAAGGACATTCGTACAAATGACTTCCTATGTGGCTGACGGCAATCGAACTGGTTTTGATCAATGGGCAAGGAAAAATAATCTGAAGGAAGCTGCCAAAACTTTCAACTATCTTTCGCAACATAACCTTTTAAATTACGAAGAATTTCAAAATCACATCTCTGATTTGGAAGCTTCCATTCATGCTGCCGCCAATAACATTCAGCAAGTGCAACAGGCAATTCAAAATCAGAAAGTAATTCAGAAACACTGTGAAGTCTATCGTGCCTGTCGTGATGTCATTCTTGCTGAGAAAGATGCCCCGGATAGATTGCTCTATCGAAAACAGCACAGAGCAGAATATCAGCTGCATGAAACCACTTTGAAAGAACTGGCAGAGTTTGATATTCACAAACTGCCTTCAGCTGAAAAACTGCAGCGCCAACAGATGGAACTGGAAGAAGAGCTTGCCTCAGCCAAAAAAGAAAAGCAGGATCTCCAGAAGCAACAGAAGACCCTGCAGGTAATTGAACATAATTTTGATGCTATGATCCGTGAAGCCGGCATAAAGATTCCGGAGAAAGAGCCATCACAAAAGACACAGGAAAACATATTATCATGATCACCATCGGAACACGAATCAAACATCTCCGTCTGAAGCACGGAATGACTATGAAACAACTCGGACAGCAGATGGGATTTTCCCCAGCCAGCGCTGATGTCCGCATTGCACAGTACGAAAATGACTCCCGCACTCCCAAGCCCGAATTGATTCGCAAGCTTGCTGATGTGCTTGAAATTGCCCCGGAGTATTTATCGATCCCCGTACCATCAACACCGGAAGAAATTAAGGTGATAGAATTCTGGCAGAAAGAATTATCTTCCAGAGATTAAATACTCCTCTTCCCCCAGAAGATATTTTTCATAATCTACTCGAATCAGCTCCTGCTCACCTATACGCTTCGCTGATTGAAACGCCATATGGCCAGTTCATCCTACATGGCTGATCATCCAATCACGATTTACCACATAGAGATTATTTCCTGGTCTGGCTGTTGGCTTTTCTCCATCTCCAAAATTGAATCCCTCATTCTCTGCATCCTTCAGAAACTTTCTGATAATCACTTCATTTCTCAGATACACATACACTTTTCCATTCGATTTTGATAATTCAGTTACATTACGCATGTACTCATGCCTCCTCTTCGATCTATGATCCTATGAAGAGTGGCAAAAGGAAAAGGCCCCCATCGTTTCCGACAGGAGCCATAATTCTCAAATACATAACGCCCATCGATCAAGCTTTAGCACCTTGTTGAGAATAAGTTCAGTCCGATTCATAATCCATCAGGGGCCACAAACCGAGGCTGACCTTATTACCAATAGGTTGCTGTGCGGTCATCGAGCTTGTCTCTCGCGCACTCTCTATAGGTCGCTTTTATTATAACGAGCATTCTTCTTATTCGTCAACAGGCACATCTGCCACTTCCAGTTTATCCAGTTCGCTGACTGGATCGATCAGCGCTTCTCTCTTTGCCTAAAAGATTTTTAAGCTAATACATTCTTCATTTCCAGAAAATGCTGAGCGGAGACAGCATCCTCACTCCGCACAAAAAAGAACAGATACACCTGCCCGTCAATAGTCAGGTGTATCTGTTTAATTACTATTTGCATAATCTTTTAAATTGCGACTCATGATCTGATTCAAATGCTCTTCATTGAATTCCGGAAGTGCATTTAATGTACCATCAAAAAGAGCTTCATAAATTTTCTTGTCCGCACGCAACGAGTATTTTTCCAATGGTTTAATAATTGTGGATCCATCATGCGTTTTCAGCATAAAACAGATTTCATCGTTACGCAGAATATCCTCTTTAAGAAGTCTCGATTCATGCGTAGTAATGATCAACTGTGTATTTCTCTCCTCAGCCATCTTTAAGAAAAGTTGGATAACCTTTGTGGTCATTGCTGGATGTAAGCAGCGATCAATTTCATCAATAACATAAATGCTATCATTGGAAATCTTAAACAATATTTCAATCAAGTCAAGCAGACGAACTGTACCGTCAGATTCTTCGTTCAAATTGAAATATACGTTTTTCGATTCATGTTCAAATTGAATTGTCTGAATTGATACATTGTCATCTGAATCAATTTCAAAAGTATAAAATTCTTTATACGCTCTCGCTACAATAGATGGAAATCTTTTCTTATCTTCCTTCTTAACCTTTGCGTTTTCCTTTTCAAGATCCGAAATAATCTTATTGTACAGTTCTTCCGGAATTTTATTCTTTACTACTTCCTGGGGAACATTTACAATCTTAAGTTCAGTTATTCCAGTTCCAAGAGCATTCAGTATTTCAGCAATCTCATTCAAATTTGAATCTTTAAAATATGGATATCCCTTCAAGATATCTTCCGGAAAACATATGGTCAGTCTTCCAACAAACCAGTAAAATATCTCTCTTAGAATACGTAATTCAGGAAAATCTGCATACATCTTTCCTTTACTCCGATTAATAATTGAAAGGAAAAGATTATCAGAATCATTGACACTATCCACACCGTATGTTTCGATCTTTGCCCGAACCTCTTTGCCTTTGAAATAATCGCCAACCTGAAATGTTTCGGTAGCAACATCTCTCTGATATAAATACTTTGTCAGTCCTGATGGGGTGGTCTCATACAACCATTCTTTTGTGATGCTTCCTGTATTAAGTACAGCCTCAAACCCGAAACAAATTCTTTTGTCCTCGCAGAGAATTTCAACTTCGAATTCCGATGGCCTTAAGCGATTTTCTTCTTTTAATCTATAATACTGATTTGTAAATCCTCTTGGAAATCCATCTTCTATAATTTCCTGCACAAAACGCAATGCCTTTACCAGATTGGATTTACCAGAGCCGTTTGACCCGAAGAGAGCCTCTTCTTTAACTAGTTTCAGTCTACGCTTAGTGTATATTCGCTTAGAAAATTTACGAGCTTTTCCAGCCTCTAAAGAAAGTACTTGTTTTCCATCAAAAGACAAGAAATTGGATACAGCAAATCGAATTAGCATTACCAATCCCTCCTTTCTGTTTTGATATCTAATATATAGTACTATTATAAAACGATTTTGTCAATTTAAACTGTCTCCACTTTACTTTAATTCTATATTGTATTTCGTTTTAAACGATAGAATCGTTTTTTCTGTATTTTTTGCTTGATTTACATGTGTCTTTGTGCTATAGTGTGATTTATAGAAATTAGCACTCTCGTTTACAGAGTGCCAAAACAATATTTATTAAGGAGGGCACTACATGGCCAATACTCATACTTTGTTCCAATCTTTTTGCTCAAACATCACTCTGAGTACATCAAAAAGCCACTCATTGAAAGTCAGTCGTAATGCGTTACGTTCAGATATAAAAACCTGGTTCTCAGATGATGGAAAAAAACAGCCGTCATTCTGCTGGCAGGGTTCCTACTCTATGAAAACTCTCAACAATCCTCTCTCTGGTGGTGAATACGATTTAGATGACGGTATTTATATCAACGGTTATGAGGATACCGATATCGAAGACTGGCCAGCACCATCTACAGTTCACAGCTGGGTTAAAAAGGCTGTTCAAGATCGAACGTCTCAGGATCCAATCGATAAGGACACCTGCATCCGCGTTCCATATAAAGCCGGATATCATATCGATCTCCCGATTTATATCATGGAAAGCGATACTGCACATCTCGCACACAAATCAAAGGGATGGATTGAAAGTGACCCCAAAGCATTCCGAAGTTGGTTCTTGGATAAAGTAACTGACTCTAATTACGGTGAACAACTTCGCAGTATTGTCAAGTACTTAAAAAGTTGGAAAGATTATAAGGGAATTTCATTAAAAGGAATCGAAATTACAATCCTCGCTACTGAAAACTTTGAGCAGTACTCTAACCGAGACGACAAATGCCTGCGTGACACTGTAAGTGCTATTATAGGAACTCTTGAGGATAATTTCAGTTGCATAAAACCAGTTATTCCCGGAGAAGATCTTTTCGATGACACAAGCGAAAGCAAAAGAGATTCGATTCTCAACGGGCTTAGAACCCTAAAGTCGAACCTTGACAATGCTATTAATGCGGCTGATGAGAAAACTGCTTCCGAGTATTTAAGAAAATCTTTTGGTAATCGCTTCCCGCTTGGAAAAGAACCGGAAAACCCAGCATGTGCTGTAAGCTCAGCACCAGGAGTATTAAAGCATGACGGAAGATCTGCGTAATAGTATTATTTCAGAACTTAGATGCAATAATATTTGCGCTCAGGCATCTGATAACCACATTTTGATTCAGACCACAATCGAAAATATTGATTTAGAATTACGATGCGAATTCAATGAAGCTTTTCCTTATGAGTTTCCTTCCATCTACCTGAATGGAGATTCCCGAGACAAGATTCCTGCAATGCCCCACATCAATACCGATGGTTCAATCTGTATTTTTGATGAGGGGGTTGCCGTAGCTAATTTTATGCAACCGGAAAAACTTGCCTGTGAAACCATACAAAAGGCTATCTCAATAATACAACATGGCGTGAGAAAAGAAAATTTCTGGGACTTTCTTGATGAATTCAATGCATATTGGAGCACCAAAGCGATTTTCCAGGCCAATTGCTTTATCGAAAATCTTACTGAATCTCAGTCTATATCCTTCTGTTTTCAAGAAAGAAAAGGTTCATCGATTTTAATTGCGAAATCAGTGGAGCAACTTACTGAACTTTATAAAAGAATTTCCCTCCAAGATCTGATTCCCTCAAAAATTAACACTGGACTTCTGATCCCGGTAGATAAAGATTTGGATTGCGAAATTCCGAAAACAGATATTGATATTATACGCCTTATAGAAAAACATTCCAGTTTCGCCAAAGTGTACAATCGTTTCATGCAACAACATATCAACTCTCCGGTACTCCTACTTTTTGCTCAGCAAACAGTTAAAGGCATAATACTTTCCGGTTGGCTTCATTGGGGACCAGGTATACCGAAAGGATTTCGTCGCGGACATGTAAACCTTATCGCTGCATTTGCGCAATCATCAGATAGGGGAATTGCTATTTCTGTGGAAAATTGTAGTCAAAATAGATTATTCAATCGTGGTGGTGATGGAAAACGCACTTATTGGAATAAAATAGCATTAATCGGTTGTGGTTCATTGGGCAGCATGCTTGCAGACTCACTAAGTTATACCGGAACCTCTGAATATCTTCTAGTTGACAATCAAGTCCTACGATATGAAAATATTGCTCGGCATACTCGCGGATACTGCTTTGAGGGCTTTTCAAAAACCAATGCTGTAGAATTCGGTCTTGAAAAACATAATCCCAATATTCATTGTTCCTGTTTCAATGAGAATGCTCATTTGTTCCTTGAAAATCATGTAGATGACCTTAACTCCTGTGATGCAATTTTTGTTTCAGTCGCATCATTCGCCGTTGAACATCATATATGTGAAATGGTAAATGCCGGCACAATTACGGTTCCTGTAATAATATTATGGGTTGAGCCTTATGCTCTGGGCGGCCATGCAATTCTCATCAACAAACATCAAAATCTATTTGAAGAAATGTTTGATCCAACAACTCTTGAATTTCAATTTCCGTTGGTTGCAGATTCTACAAGCCTATTGAAGAGAGAAGCTGGCTGTCAGTCTACATATATGCCCTATTCCGGATTTTATCTTCAGATGTTTATTTTATCGGTACTAGAAAAGCTATCACATGAAGACATCTCAAATAAAAGAAATTATCTATTTACTTGGAGTGGACGCCTCAGTTCTGCTAATGAGTATGGTGTTCAGTTGACTCCACTTGCATCCTCTCTTGGAGATTTTACCTGGATGGAAAGGCGGATTGATTAAATGGAACTTCAATTTAACAATGCAATTGTCGACTTTTTCCCAGATGTGGTAGCTACACTTCGCAGATATATACAATATCCAGGCAAATATGAAGCCGGAGGAATACTGCTCGGAAATTACATTCCAAGCGAAAATCGTTATATCATAACTGAGGCAACATGCCCGTCTTTTTGGGATAAGCGAGGACCTAACTCATTTATACGGAATAAAAAGGCTGCTCAAAAAATCATCAATAAAAGATGGACAGAAAGCAGCGGAACCATCAACTATCTGGGTGAATGGCATACTCATGGATGTGATGTTCCCACACCTTCGAACACAGATATAGAACTTATTCAATCCTTGTATCGAGATAAAAGTAACGTCTGGCCCAACATCATATTAATAATTTTAGGACGAATCGCCTGCTATGTAGGAGTAGGTTCCGATTCGGGTAATGTCCTTGAAAACAAATATATAACAGGAGACAATTATGCATCCATATTCAATTGATAAAAAAATTAGAGGGACTGCAACCATTATAATTTTTATTTGTAGCTATGTCCTTTCACAACTTTTGCAATCAGTACTCACAAATCCCTTAAACACTGTACAGACATGGATATCAAACACACCATTATCCTCAATCAGTGATTTCATTTTTTCATTAGGTATTATCCCAAATATTTTAGAAGCAGCAGTTATCTTTTCTTTGCTCACGTGGTTCTTTGAAACACGCGCTTGGAAATGGAAAATACTAATGAGGATTCATGGAATTCCGAATCTAAACGGAACATGGAATGGACAATTAAAATCATCATACTCAGATGAACCTATCGAAATGAGCATGGAAATCAAACAAACATGGAGCGAAATTTCGTTCCATTCCAATTTTCCTGCAACGCATTCAGAGTCTGCCAGCAATAACGCAACAATATGCACAGAATCTAATCGAGGCTTAAGCATTTACTTTGGTTTCCAAAATGAAAGTTCTGATATCAATTCCGGAATGCAAACTTACGATGGATACAATATCTTATCACTACCTGATGAAAATACAATTTCAGCCAAGTATTTTAATAATCGGCCAAACCCAAAGAAAAGCATCAAAGGCGGTAATATGGGGAATTTTGAACTTAAACGCAAGTCCAATTCATCTAAATAGAAACCATTTGGTGAGTATTGCCTAGATGGATGCTTCAATCTTTAGCAATGCTTGTTAAGATGTCACTAACCCTTAGATAATCTCAATTCGTGAGATTACGCATTCCTTCGGAACAAAAAAAATAAGGATCAGACACCAGAGAATTTTTTCGGGATTTCTACTGCATTTTTTAATTTTTAGGCTGAATGGCATTCTTTGCTGTTCAGACCCTTGTCTATTTAGTATCATGAATCCAATTGATTCCCATATTGACAAACACAAATAACAGGATCAAATTCACAGGTAGATACCCTCTGATTACATCTCCAAGCACTGCTATCCCTGAAAGGCTTCCTATCAAAAACATTTGTGAAATTTCGTTCCACCTTTTTTTGTATTGTTTTATTGTTTCCATAATTATCACCATTAAGATTCCCACTATGAAAAGCACAGCTACAATTGCCAGAATCCTGATAACCCATACTTCTCCACCTGTATATGCTATTTTCTGGTTAAATCCATTATCATAAGTTGGGTATACCAGCCATTTACAAAATCGAACATACCACATGAATGGAGTCATGAAAAAATCTATGAAATCATGTTGAAAAGCACTATTCTGTAGAATTGCAAACAGAACTACCGTAATGTATCCCATTCCCCAGAAATACTCCATAGCCTTCATGTTTTTCGTTCTGTCCCTTACTTCTTTTTTCGCTTTACGAATTTCCAGTTCAGCACGTTTCTTTTCGTCACGGGCTTTGGATTCTGCCTGCTCCATCTTTTTTTCTGCTTCTTTCTGTTTCTTCTTTGCTTCATCTACCGCCTCAACAGATGATTTATTCACCTGTATCTGCAATTTAGAGTTCTGGTCCCGAACATCTTTTATTTCTTCTTCGAGCAGCTCTTGCTCGCTCCTGCTCTTCAAACCGTTTCTGTTCCTCAGATCGTCGTTGCTCTGCTGAAGCGATTGATTCAGCTTCTGCGTTTCGGACAGTTCGGTTGTCAAACGCTGAATTTCTACGGTTGATTTCCGAACTTCTTCTCGCAATCTCTGCCTGTCGGATAAGATCGTCTGTTTCTCTTCTTCCAGTGTTTGTATCTGCTTTTTCTGTGTTCGCATGAACTCTTTCGCTTTCTCGAAACTCTGTA
>OLRX01002376.1_pt1 | contig 12073 bp, 14 predicted proteins | sample 1672991 | NCBI WGS metagenome assembly OLRX01 (sample SAMEA3136744, study PRJEB25190) | human gut metagenome | biome: human gut; feature: human-associated habitat; material: faeces | place: Austria | collected 2013
TTATACATCGGATGGATTTTGTGTAAATGATCCTTTCAGTTATACGAACAGTTCAAAAAAATGGGATTATGCAACACTTTCTTCTCAATGGCAGCAAATATGGGTGTACGCAGCGTAAAATGCAGGATAAGAGGATAAAATGAAAAATCATATTTTAATTGTGGAAGATGATGCGGATATCAGCATGATAGAAGAAGCGTATCTGAATACAGCCGGTCTGGAAACAAAAATCGTATCCGAAGGATCTCAGGTTGTTCCATTACTGGAAAAAGAACGCTTTGACCTGATTCTGCTTGATTTAATGCTGCCGGATAAAAGCGGATACGAGATTTGTAAGGAAATCAGGGATAAACTGGATATTCCAATCCTTATGGCGACAGCCAGAACGGAATCTGTGGATAAACTTCGTGGATTCGGGGCCGGAGCAGATGATTACATCTCCAAGCCTTTTGATCCTGCAGAACTTGTGGCAAGGGTGAATGCGAACCTCCGTCAATATGAGCGCAGCCGGTTCGGAGCAGCCAAGAAATCAGAGAAAAATCCGGATGAAATTGTCATTGGAGATCTGCGAATTCTTACGGAAGGCTGGAAGGTTTACAAGGGCGAGAAAGAAATTCGCTTTCCCAACAGAGAATTTGAACTTCTGCAATTTCTTGCGATGAATCCGAATATTGTTTTTTCAAAAGAGCAGTTATTTGAAAAAATATGGGGTTATGATTATGTTGGTGACAGTGCGACTGTTATGGTGCATATCAATCGGATTCGGGAAAAAATAGAGGATGACAGCAGGAAACCTAAAATATTGGAAACCGTATGGGGCGCAGGATACCGGCTGAATAAATAAGAGGGAAATGTTTACAAATCTGGGAACAGCAATCGGAATGCTTTTGATTACTTTTGGGACAATCCTTTTAGCAATCGTTTAGAAATTGTTTAGAAAAACACCTTCTGTTTGTTTAAGGTAGATTGTTAAGATATCTATCAAAATCAGACAGGAGGTTTTTTTGATGTTAAAGGAAGGAATAGAAGGATTTTGTATGGCACTGGCTGACAGTGTGCCAGGAGTATCGGGTGGAACAGTGGCATTTATTATGGGATTTTATGACCGTTTTATCGGTTCGATCAATAATATTGTTTTCGGAAAGGCGGAAAAGAAGAAGGAAGCAGCAAGTTATTTGCTCAGGCTTGGTGCAGGCTGGGTAATTGGAATGGCTCTTGCGGCATTGGCACTTTCTTCTTTATTTGAAAGTCATATTTATGTGGTCAGTTCACTGTTTATTGGATTCATTGCGGGAGCTATCCCGCTGATTATAAAAGAGGAGAAGGAGAATTTTTATAAGATTGGAAAAGGTGTATTGTTTCTGATATTGGGAATTCTCCTTGTTGTAGGGATTACCTGGATGAACGGAAAAATCGGTGGTACATCTGTTAATCTTTCCAGTTTTTCCATGGGGCTCGGTTTGAAATTGTTTCTGATTGGGATATGTGCAATCTCTGCTATGTTCCTGCCGGGGATTTCCGGTTCAACATTGCTTTTAGTGTTTGGAGTCTATATGCCAGTCATTACTGCAATTAAGGGAATCCTTCATTTGGAACTTTCCTATTTCCCATCACTTGCTATGTTTGGAGGAGGCATTCTTGTGGGAGCACTTACAGTAGTGAAAATCATTAAGTTGTGTCTGGAGAAGTTCCGGGTGCAGACTGTGTATTTAATTCTTGGTATGATGATCGGGTCATTTTATGCAATTATAATGGGGCCTACGACTTTGGAAAATGCAATGCCTGCAATGAGCCTGAATAGTTTCCAGGTGATTTCATGTATTCTTGGATTTATAATGGTTTTAGGAATGCAGATGATGAAAGAGCGGAATGATAACGATAATCGGTGAAAAGGCCGCAACTGCCGATGGAGTTTTTATACTGGCAGTTGGGGCGGCGGTAATCGGAAGCATTATCTTTGGGCCTAAAATCCTGTTAGCAATCGTTTAAGAAATATTTAGAAAATAACCTTCCGCTTGTTTAATGTATGCAGTTATGCTATTTGCAGAAAACGAACAGAAGGTTTTTGCTTTTCCTAAACTGGTGCAGGAAGCTTCTGGGAAGGTTTCTATATGTGACGTAAAGAAAGAAGGAAATCAGGTAGTTCTCGTGGATGATGGAAGCGGCGAAGATAAACAGCAGGAATTCTGGAAACTCTCCGAATATGCAATCGTACTGCATCATGAACAGAACAGAGGAAAAGGAACTGCAATAAAAACAGCGTTGAAGTTTATCCAAGAAAGCCTCTGGGATTATGATGTGGTGGGAATCATGGACAAAGCTGATTTTGAAGGCAAGATCCTGCGGCAAATCATTGATTCTGGGAACTAGACAGATTTCTGAAAAGATGCCGCTCCGTTCCCGGTTTGGCAATACGATCACGAGAAATATATTTCGTTTAATGACGGGGACTGCAGTTAGTGATACACAATCCGGTCTGCGGGCATTTTCAAGTGAACTGAACCGTGAGTTTTGCGAGGTTTCCGGAGAACGTTATGAATATGAAACGGAGGTATTGCTTTATTGTGTAAAACAGAAAATTCCGATTGTGGAGGTTCCGATTGAGACAATTTATCGGGATAAAGAGAACAGCACCTCCCATTTTCGTGTAATACGGGATTCTTTCCGTATATATAAGGAGTTTATAAAAGAATAGATCCCGTGGTGATTTTCAAAGTTCACAGCATTTCCTTTTCCAGTTTTCTCCTGGCTGGGTCTATTCTTATCATGAATAACCTGATTTTGGAAGAGTTCATATTCGTACTCCATCTTCCAATCCATCCGGCAAAGCTTTTGACAGAGTGTATATTGTTTCTTATTAGCTGGTTTGTGCAGAACAAGGTGATTTTCGGACAGAAAAAAATGTTTACATTCAGAACGGCAAAAGAGGTAAAAGGTTATCCACAAGAAAATAATAAAAATCTTATCTTTTCTACACATAAAATACAAAGTTGCATGATAATATATGTACATTTAAGGAGATGAAAGCATGAAAACGATATTGATAATAGAAGATGACCTTGATATACAGGAGATGCTGCAATTCTTCTTAGAGGATCAGGGGTATCAGGTGCTTGCGGCAGAAAACGGAATTGACGGTGTTACCGCATTTAGAAAGTTAAACCCGGATCTGATTCTATTGGATATTATGCTTCCTAAAATGGATGGTTATACTGTATGTGAGATGATACGTCAGGAATCGGAGATCCCAGTTATTATGATTAGCGCATTAGGAAGCGAGGAAGACCAGCTAAAAGGTTTTGAACTGCAGATTGATGACTATATCCCAAAACCTATTTCACTTCCAATCATGATGAAAAAAATAGAGGCTGTAATAAGGCGGTATGAAAATAAAGGGCTGGAAAAGAAAGAAGAGCTACATTATAAAGAAATGACATTGATGGTTGATAACTACCGGGTGAAGGTTGGAAAGAAGGACATTAATCTGACGCAGAAAGAATATGAAATCTTGAAGGAATTATTGGAGAATCAGGGCAGGGTCATTAGCAGGGACAGCTTCTTGAATAGGTTGTGGAGATATGAATATGTAGGGGAAGAGCGTGCTGTGGACAACCATATTAAGAATCTCAGAAAAAAATTAGGAGATGCCGGGAACTATATTGAGACAGTAAGGGGAGTAGGATACCGAGTTGAAAAAATATATTAAAGAGCACTTAGGAGTTAAAATATTTTTATTGACAGCTGTTCTGTTACTGACTGTAAGTGGGCTGGTCTATGGAATGGTAGCTTTTGGGGTATCCAAGAGCTATTTGGCAGAGTTGGATGACAGCCTTGATAAATCCACACAAAATTTAGTGTCACAATTATCAGAAGTGTCCGAGCAGGAGATGGGAACCATGCTGAAAATGTTTGCTTTAGAATACAGCCTTTCCATTACGTTAATGGATGAGAATGGAAAAGAGTTACAATCGTTCGGACAGATTGAATACAAGCTGGATCCGAAAACAGACAGCGAGAAATCCCAGATAAGCAAAGGGATAACAAAAACCTATTTTGTGGATAGAAAGGAGGGTTCTGATTACCAGATACTGATATTTGGGACGAAACAACGGACAAATGCTGCTTTGGATTCCCTAAACAGGATTTTGCCTGCTTTAATCATCATTGCTTTTTTAATCTCGCTCATAATTGCTGTGTTTTACAGCAGGTATGTGACTAACCCTATATTAGTGTTAAGCAGGGCATCAAAAAAACTAGCTGATCTGGACTTCCAAATACAGCGTCCCGTTAACCGAAGCGATGAAATCGGCATATTGGGGGAAAATCTGAACCGCCTGGCAGAAGGACTGGAGGAGGCACTGAATGAGCTAAAAGAAAAAAACCTGTTGCTGCAGCGGGACATTATGCGTGAGAAGCAAATGGAGCAGCAGCAGTTGGATTTCTTTTCTGCAGTTTCACATGAACTAAAGACCCCTGTTACTGTTCTGAAGGGACAATTACAGGGAATGCTTTATAGAGTCGGCGGGTATAAGGACAGAGATAAATACTTAAGACGTTCCTATGAAGTTGTAAATTCCATGGATGACATGATCAAGGAAATATTGTCAGTTGCCAGGATAAAGTCTTCCGGGTTTGCTCTGAGCAGGGTTACAATAGCTTTAGATAAAATAGTACAGGGGGTTATTCATAACTTAGAGGATATAGCCATTAATAAGGGGCTACAGCTGCACATTGAACTTTTAGAACAAGCGGGCGTGACTGTTGACAAGGCACTTTTTGAAAAAGTAATTAGTAATTTGATTGGGAATGCAATTAAGTATACCCCAGACAATGGCAGCGTTTGGATTCGTATTTTCAGGGAAGGGGGAAATATTATCTTTTCAGTAGAAAATGAATCTGAAAACATACCCGAAGCGGAAATCCCCCAATTATTTGATGCATTTTACCGAAGAGATAAGTCACGAAGCAGGAAGACAGGTGGAAGCGGCCTTGGGCTTTATATCGTTAAAATGATTCTGGAACTCCATGGCTTTGCGTATCAGTTTTATAATACAGAGCATGGTGTGGCAATAAAAATCATATTCAGTTAGAAGCACGGACAGGTTATCGCAGACGAATCGTTTGCGGCAGCCTGTTTTTTGTGCAATGAGTTAGGGAGAAACAGAGCTACACATAAACTACACATAAAATACGCAGTAAACTTATAATACGCAGGTATATTAATATGCAGAGAGGAGGAAATGATGTCCAGGAGAAAAAAATACGCAGTAATAATGGTGTAAACGAAGGGGTAGTTCATTGGAATGCCAAAACTGCTTTTTCGTTTACCCCATCATCGATTCTAACCTAAAGAATTTACAAGCCATAATTTTACTGGGCTGAAGATTCCGAGTGATTATTAATAAATACAGGAGGTTGAGTTTCATGAAAAAAAGAATAATGGTAATTATATTGGCGGCAACATTAGGGGCGGCAGTAATAACAGGATGTGGTGATAATACAGCTTCGGATACGGGGAAAAGCGTTGTGGATATGCTTTCTGAAGCAAATATGGTGGCTACAGTAGTAGATTTCTCTGAATCAGGATGTACTGTCATAAAGGGAACAGAATCAGAGGATGAGCAAAAACTGGCGTCAGCCGGGGGGGATGTTGATGACAAAAGTAAAATTAATGTTGTTTATAGCAATAGCGTGAGTTTCCAATTAGCCACCGCTACTGTCGGCGCAAGTGACGCAAACTTGGAGGATACAGGTAAGAGCGAATTAAAAAAGCAATCCAACGTATATCTTTATGGAACTTATCAAGATGACGGGACTTTCTTAGCAGACAAAGTAATTATTTATAGAACTCTCAGATAGAGGTGAACGGAATGGAATTTTATAAAAGGGCTATCCGGTATCTTGCCAGAAAAAGGTCAAAAACGGCTATCTTATTTTTGGTGTTGTTCGTTGCGGAAACCATGATTTTATGTACGGTTACGATATTGAGGGCTTCAGAGGAAGCCAAAAGCAGCCTGCAGGAAAAAACAAAATCAAAGGTAATCGCAGAAATTTCAGATAAGGACCATCTTATTACAACAGAGGATATCAATGCTATTTTTAATTTTGATGGCGTAAAGGATATCAATAAAATGGCAAAAAGTCAGTGCTGTCCGGTTGGGTTCCGTTTGTATACGGGAAACCAAGATTCAACAAAGGAGAATTCGCAGGCACAGGTTGTTAGTTATGACAGTCTCAGTGCAGATGGCCCGTTCGCCGAAGGGCAGATAAGACTTATAAAGGGGGATTTTCCGGAAGATAAAAATGAAATAGTGGTAAACCAAAACCTTGCAGAGATGAACCAATGGGAATTGGGGGATACCGTGCTGCTGAAAAATGATGCCGGGGAAAAAATCAATGCCGTGATATCCGGGCTTTACCTATCGGGGACGGAATCGAAGCAGACCAAAAGCACCTTGGCTGTTTACCGGATAGAGAACACGATTTATGGGATGCCTGAACTGGCGCTGAAGCTGCAGAGACAAAAAGGATTTGAGAGTGCTTCTGTATATGTAAAAAACCCAGAGCAGCTTACCAGTATCGAGCAGCAGATATCCCGGAAACTGGGAAAAAAAGTGGAATTGACAAAATCTGATGCCCTATACAGGCAGATGGAACAGCCGCTTAAACAGGTGGTGCGCGTTGTGAAACTGATGCTGATACTTACCATAGGGACAGCAGCTATTGTTATCACACTTCTTTTATGTATGTGGATGCGCGCCAGGAAAAAAGAAACAGCAGTCTATATTAGTCTGGGTGAAAATAAAGGGACTATTTTTCTTCAGATACTTTTGGAAGGCCTTTTAGTGTTTTTTATGGCAACAGTCATCTCTGTCTTGTCAGGAAACTACATGGCCGAAGCCTTAAAAAAACTGCTGTTCACGGAAAACCAAATTTCTTCTGTTCCGTTAGAAATCGGCATCCGTGTAGCAGACATTGGATGGCTTGCAGTTGCCGGGGCAGGAATTTTATTGATAGCAGTAGGTATTTCATTGATTCCCATTTTGCTTGCGAATCCCAAAGATACTTTATCAGAAATGGAGGGATAGAATGAATATAATGCAGAGGGGATTTCGGTCCATAATCAGAAAACCCATAAAAAGTATACTCCTTTTGCTGGTGGTCGTGGTAATCAGCAGTTTCTTTATGGCTGGTCTTTCCGGTCAATCGGCAAATATTAAAACACAGGATGCAACACGACAGGCTGTTGGTGCTACTTTCAGGCTGGAGGAAAATGAAGCCAACCGGCACAAAAGAATAGACGAAGCGACAAAAATAATCGGTGAGGATAAAGAAGGGACATATGGCGGCTTTACGCAGAAACAATTGCCCAATGGCGCGTGGATGGGTAAAGCAGACAATTCATTTGAAACCATAAAACCGGAGGATGCCCAAAAGATTGCCGGAGTAGACGGGATTGAGGCTTATAACTTAATTACCGTATCGACACCCGTTAACCCGGTGAATTTCAAACGCATTGAGGATCCAGATGTAGACCAAAGCAGCGACCTTGGCGGCGTGAATGTGCGGGGAAACCGTATCATGGAAATGGACATGGATGTGGCATCCGGGAAAATCAAGCTCGTGGAAGGACGGATGATCAAAGAGAATGAAACCGATGTCTGCGTGGTTTTCGAGGAGCTTGCTAAGTTAAACAGCTTAAAGCCTGGGGATGAGCTTCAGTTTAATAACGCCAAAGACAAGGAAAACTCCCAGGAATACAGTGCAAAGGTTGTAGGAATCTACAAGACGACACAGAAAATAAAGCCTGTGATGTCCGGTGACACCTACCGGTCGGAGAACACAATCTTTACAGACCTGCATTTTCCGGAGAAGGCGTCCGGAGAGGAGGGCAATCCCCTCTTCCAATATGCCATCTTCAAGGTGAAGGACGTGGATGCCTATGACCGCGTCAAAGCGGACATCCAGAAGGTGGATATTGGATGGGAGCGGTATGACCTGATAGACAACAACGGGAACATCAAGAGCATGGCTGAGAACTTCAATGACATGGAGAAAATCAGCAGGATGCTGCTGCTGTTAGTATCCTCAGCAAGCTTTATCATCTTGGTCCTGATTTTTCTGTTCTGGATGAAAAACAGGACACAGGAGATCGGGATACTGATGGCGCTGGGGGAAAGCAAGAAGCGGATATGGATGCAGTTCCTGGTGGAGGCATTATTGGTTGGGTGTATTGGGTTTGTCCTGTCGATGGGTGCATCCCCGTTCCTGTCAAAGGCGACAGCATCCTATCTGGCCCGCCAGACACAAGAGCAGGCAGAGGAGCAGGCAGAGGCTGATGCGGGCAGTATAACTACAGACTATGTCGCACCAGAGCTGACAATAACGGGTACGGAAATTGTAATAACTGGGAAAATGGTGGCGGCGGATGCGGCAGTTATAGTTACACTGCTATTTGTTTCAGTGTCGGTAGCTGGAATTACCATCATGAGAAAGAAACCAAAAGAGATCTTAAGTGAAATGAGCTAAGGGGAGGGGTGTTATAATGGCAGAGAAACAGAGTGAAAAGTCAATATTGGATATTCTGTCTTTTGACGCGGTGCTGCAGGAAGCAGAGGAGATAGAAATCGGCCATATATGTCTGAGACTATATGAGGATATTGAAAAAGCAATGAATGAATTAGGGATACACATAATGTTAAATGTTTATGAAGGGGCGGAGAATATGAATTGCCTTTTACGGCGAAGGCGATGGGCTAAAGGCTGATTTTGAGGCACAGCATAACGCACGGAACCAAAACCTTGATTATGCTATGGAAATTGTACAGCAGTTCATGTGGCTGCATAACATATGTCCGATGGTCATGCTCAATGAAGATATCTGGAAGCTGGGAATGGGATTTGAATTTATAGATAGGAGAGAAAATACATGATATTAGAAGTCAGGAATGTGAACTATCATTATAAAGCAAATAAGGATAAAAAAATTCTGAATAATATTTCTTACTGTTTTGAAGAAGAAAATGTATACGCTATTTTGGGACCGAGCGGTTCCGGGAAAACAACATTTTTGTCGCTGCTGGCTGGCTTGGATGTTCCCGTATCCGGAAAAATTCTCTATAAAGGGGAAGATATTCAGAAAAAAGGCTTGAATCGCCATAGGAAGGAAAATGTTTCCCTGGTATTCCAGAATTACAATTTGATCGATTATTTAACACCAAAGGAAAATGTAATGCTTGGCGGGAAAGAAAACCCGGAAGAATTATTGACGGCAGTGGGAATCCCAAGTGGTGACTGGAACAGAAAAGTCTTACAGCTATCGGGAGGACAGCAGCAAAGAGTTGCGATTGCAAGGGCGCTGGCCAGCCCTGCTAAAGTATTGCTGGCGGATGAGCCCACGGGTAACCTTGATGAAAAAATTGCGGATGAGATTATTGGTATTCTACAGAAAAGCGCCCATGAGTTAGGAAAATGTGTGATAGTAGTTACCCACAGCAAAGCGGTTGCTGACGCGGCAGACATGGTAGTTAAAATCAGTTCGGGGGTCATCCAAGAGGTTAAAGATAATTTCTTTCAAAACGGCACCAACCAGCAAATATAAAATTTACGCAGTCAGCAATTTGGATTCAATCGTAGGCAAAAACCAATATTTTTAAGAGGAAGAAAATGATGAATGTGTTTCAAAGGGGAATCAGATCGATATTCAGAAAGCCTGTTAAGAGTATTCTTCTATTGATAGTGGTTGTGGTAATCAGCAGTTTCTTTATGGCTGGCCTTGCAGGGCAATCGGCAAATATTAAAACACAGGATGCAACACGCCAGGCAGTCGGCGCAACTTTCAGGCTAGAAGTAAATGAGATGAACAGTCAGAAAAGAGGCGAAGAAGCTAGCAAAATTCTTGGAAATAAGGAAGGAGAATATAATGGATATGTGCAGAAGCAGATGCCTGATGGGGCATGGCTTTCAACAGGAGATAATTCTTTCTACACAATCAGACAGGCTGATGTCCAAAAGATTGCCGAAGTAGATGGAATTGAAGCCTATAACTTAATTACCGTATCGACACCCGTTAACCCGGTGAATTTCAAACGCATTGAGGATCCAGATGTAGACCAAAGCAGCGACCTTGGCGGCGTGAATGTGCGGGGAAACCGTATCATGGAAATGGACATGGATGTGGCATCCGGGAAAATCAAGCTCGTGGAAGGACGGATGATCAAAGAGAATGAAACCGATGTCTGCGTGGTTTTCGAGGAGCTTGCTAAGTTAAACAGCTTAAAGCCTGGGGATGAGCTTCAGTTTAATAACGCCAAAGACAAGGAAAACTCCCAGGAATACAGTGCAAAGGTTGTAGGAATCTACAAGACGACACAGAAAATAAAGCCTGTGATGTCCGGTGACACCTACCGGTCGGAGAACACAATCTTTACAGACCTGCATTTTCCGGAGAAGGCGTCCGGAGAGGAGGGCAATCCCCTCTTCCAATATGCCATCTTCAAGGTGAAGGACGTGGATGCCTATGACCGCGTCAAAGCGGACATCCAGAAGGTGGATATTGGATGGGAGCGGTATGACCTGATAGACAACAACGGGAACATCAAGAGCATGGCTGAGAACTTCAATGACATGGAGAAAATCAGCAGGATGCTGCTGCTGTTAGTATCCTCAGCAAGCTTTATCATCTTGGTCCTGATTTTTCTGTTCTGGATGAAAAACAGGACACAGGAGATCGGGATACTGATGGCGCTGGGGGAAAGCAAGAAGCGGATATGGATGCAGTTCCTGGTGGAGGCATTATTGGTTGGGTGTATTGGGTTTGTCCTGTCGATGGGTGCATCCCCGTTCCTGTCAAAGGCGACAGCATCCTATCTGGCCCGCCAGACACAAGAGCAGGCAGAGGAGCAGGCAGAGGCTGATGCGGGCAGTATAACTACAGACTATGTCGCACCAGAGCTGACAATAACGGGTACGGAAATTGTAATAACTGGAAAAATGATTGCAACAGATGTTCTTGCAATCATCGGTCTGCTGTTATTTGCTGTATCAATTGCAAGCATTTCTATTATGAGGAAGTCACCCAAGGACATCTTAAGTGAAATGGGTTGATAATTATATAGAAAAAGTCACTTTTACAGATAAAAGGACACATTTTGCAAAAGAGATACCAACCTTTCGCTTTAAACAACCTCTTTTGTTTGAAAACTGGATTTTGCTAGGACAAATTGATAAAGTGTTAACAATAAGACAAAGGAGATGGGTAAGATACACAATCAAGTAAGTGACTATATTAAAAAGATAAAAGATTTATTGATGGCAAGTAAAAATTATTCAAATATGAATGAAGGTGGAAAACCGGGAGCAGTCATTTATATTCCGTCTGGTGATTATCATCTTCGTACACAAGTAGTGATTGATATCAGTTACTTGAAAATTATGGGTTCAGGACATGGTTTTGTATCTTCCAGTAGAGGTACTGCTTCAGGCATGCCACACCTTTGCCATTGAAGCCGATAGTGTGAAAAGTTATATAACAGAGAAGAAACAGATTCCATATATGACAATTACCACAGACTATTCTATTTCCGATCAAGGGCAGATAGATACCAGAATTGGAACTTTTATTGAGCTTCTTCAACATCTGTTTTTTGTTTTAATTTCTTTGTATCTATGTTACGGGATATAGGTGGGAATGCGTCATCAAAATGCTTGCTGTTCCTAACCATATGAGTTTCATTGTTATGTTTCCCTTTCCCGTAATACGTTTTTCCTTGTTTTAACAGCAGGATATTATTGTGGTAAATTACAGGCTAATAACCGAAGCAATTCATCTTTTTCTTCATTTGTCAAATCGTTCTTATCAATCAAAATCATTTTGTTGTCTTTCCTTTTAACATAGATATATTCTCCGAAAGTGCCATATTCTTTGAACGCATTCCAATAATTTATGCTTTCTCCAATGTTAGAGATAATTGTTATTCCATTAGTATCAAAGGTATATTCAACTATTCCGGAACGGAAAGACTTATCCAATAATTTTTCTGACTTTTTTAAGACATATCTTTGGAAATCTTTT
>OLRX01002379.1_pt1 | contig 12066 bp, 10 predicted proteins | sample 1672991 | NCBI WGS metagenome assembly OLRX01 (sample SAMEA3136744, study PRJEB25190) | human gut metagenome | biome: human gut; feature: human-associated habitat; material: faeces | place: Austria | collected 2013
ATCAGAAGATGGAAGATTGTCTGTATCTGCATTTATGGGGGTGCCTCTGGCTGTGGGGCGGAGCTGCTGGCGCTGATCGGCGATTTTGAGCGGCTGGGGGATCACGCCATGAACCTGTTGGAAAGCGGGGAGGAGCTGCGGGATAAGGACATTTCCCTACCCGCCGAGGACCGCCGGGAGCTGCGGGTGCTGACGGACGCCGTGGAGGAGATCGCGGACCTGGCTCTGGACGCCTTCCGTCGGGAGGACCCCGCCGCCCAGGCGGAGGTGGAGGCCCTGGAGCAGGTCATCGACGGCCTGAAGGAGCAGCTGCGGTCCCGGCGCATCCGGCGGATGCAGCAGGGGAGCGGCACCATGGAGCTGGGCTTTGTGTGGTCCGACGTGCTGACGGACCTGGAGCGGGCGGCGGACCATTGCAGCAACATTGCCGGGTGCGTGGCGGGGCTGCCCGATGGGAACCAGGGGCTTCATGCCGCCCAGACGGCCCTGCGGCAGCAGGACCCGGCGTTTGAGGACCGGGTCCGCCGCTATGCGGAAAAGTATCGGGTATGAAAAACTACTCCGGCGCAGGCACCGCCTGCGCCGGGGTTCAACTTGTCAAAAATCCTTTTTGACAAGTTGAACAAGCATTTTCAGAGCTTTCATAAAAGCTCTGAAAATGCAATGATTGAAAACAAAAGACACCACTGATGGGTTTCTTTCGTAACGATCTTCCTTTCCCAAGGCGGAGGCGATTCTGCTTTTTTGACAAGCGGTGAGTGAAATTTCCACATCCCGTTTCGACGATTATTTGCCATCGGTGTGCCATAATACACGCTGATCGGCTAATTTTTCCACCTGTCAGGGCCGGAAAAGGAATCACACCGGAAAAAACCCGGTTTTAGGCAGGGGAGGGCTTGAGAAATTGGGACATATCCTGTACAATATAATTTTACAGGCATACAAAGGGGGGATTCCCATGAAACGATATCGTCGCCGGGCGCTGTGTCTGCTGCTGGCGGCGGCGCTGCTGCTGGGCGGCTGCGCCGGACCCACGGCAGGGAAGGACGACGGCAGACTGCGGGTGGTTTGCACCCTGTTTCCTTACTATGATTTTGTCCGGGCCATCGGCGGCGACCGGGTGGAGCCGTATCTGCTGGTGACCGCCGGGCGGGAGGCCCACAGCTTCGAGCCAACGCCTCTGGATGTGATCCGCATCTCTGAGGCGGACGTGTTTCTCTGCAACGGCGGCGAAAGCGAGGAATGGGTAGAGGACATTCTGTCCGCTGCCGGGGAGAACATCGGCTCTGTGGTCCGTATGATGGACCATGTGGACGCCCTGGGTGAGGAATTTTCCGAGGGCATGCAGGGCGGCCACGACGATCACGACGGTCATGACCACGACGATCACGACGGCCATGACCACGATGGTCATGACCACGACGGCCACGAGGAACACATCGAATACGACGAGCACATCTGGACCTCGCCCCGCATTGCCATGGACCTGTGCCGGGTCATCGCGGATACCCTGTCCCAGGCGGACCCAGACCACGCGGCGGAGTATCAGACGCGGCTTGCGGCGTATGTGCAGGAGCTGGCGGACCTGGACCAGGCGTTCCGGGACACGGTGGAAGGAGGCAGCCGCCGCCTGCTGGTGTTCGGCGACCGGTTCCCGCTGCTGTATTTCTGCCGGGAGTACGGCCTGGACTACCGGGCGGCCTTCCACGGCTGCTCCGGCGACACGGAGCCGTCTCTGGCTACGCTGAAGTACCTCATTGACAAGGTGCGTGCGGAGCAGATTCCGGTGGTGTACACCATCGAGCTCAGCAGCCAAAAGGTGGCCTCCGCCATTGCCGAGACCACCGGGGCCAGGATCCTGACCTTTCACTCCTGCCAGACCCTGACCCGGCAGGAATTTGACCGGGGGGAGACGTACCTCTCCCTGATGTGGAAAAATGTGGACGTACTGAAGGAGGGGTTGTCATGAGCGAACCCAAGATACTCATAGACTGCCGTGATGCGGCCCTGGGCTATGAGGGCCGCCCCATCTGGGAGCATCTGTCGTTCCGGGTGCGCCGGGGGGATTATCTTTGCATCGTGGGGGACAACGGCTCCGGCAAGTCCACCCTGCTGAAAAGTCTGCTGGGCCTGCTGCGGCCCCTGTCCGGGGAAATCCACCTGGACGACAGTGTGCGCCGGGGGGCCATCGGCTATCTGCCCCAGCAGACCCGGGCGCAGAAGGATTTCCCCGCCACCGTCAGCGAGGTGGTGCTGTCGGGCTTCCTGAGCGCCCGGGGCTGGAAATTTTTCTACACACCGGCTCAGAAATCCCAGGCATTGCAGCACATGGGCAAGCTGGGCATTCTGGAGCTGAAGGACCGGTGTTACCGGGAGCTGTCCGGCGGCCAGCAGCAGCGGGTGCTGCTGGCCCGGGCTCTGTGTGCGGCAGGGGATCTGCTGGTGCTGGATGAACCGGTGACGGGACTGGACCCCGCTGCCGCCGACGACCTGTACCGCACCCTGCGGTATCTCAACCGCACCGAGGGCATGGCCGTGGTGATGGTGACCCACGACATCCGCAGCGCCCTGCGGGACGCCACCGCCATCCTGCACGCCGGACGGAACCAGTGGTTCCTGGGCACGCCCCGGGAATATCTGGCCTCGCCCTACGGAAAACGCTTCGGAGGTGACCTGTCATGAGCCTGCTGCTGGAAATGTTTACCTATCCCTTCATCGTCCGGGCCTTCGTGGTGGGCATTCTGGTGTCCCTGTGCGCGGCGCTGCTGGGGGTGCCCCTGGTGCTCAAGCGGTATTCCATGATCGGCGACGGCCTGAGCCATGTGTCCTTCGGGGCCCTGTCCATCGCCGTGGCCTGCGGCTGGGCCCCGCTGCCAGTATCCATTCCGGTGGTGATCTTGGCGGCCCTGGGCCTGCTGCGGCTGACGGAAAACAGCCGCATGGGGGCCGATGCCGCCATTGCCGTGGTGTCCGCTTCGTCCCTGGCTGCCGGCGTCATTGTCACCAGCCTGACCACCGGCATGACCACGGACGTGGACAGCTATATGTTCGGCTCTATTCTGGCCATGGACCGGTCGGACGTGGCCCTCAGCGCCGGACTGTCGGCGGCGGTGCTGCTGCTGTTCGTGCTGTTTTACCACAAGCTGTTCGCCATCACCTTCGACGAGAGCTTCTCCCGGGCCACCGGTGTGCGGGTGGGGCTGTACAATACGTTCCTCTCCGTGCTGACGGCCCTGACCATCGTGCTGGGAATGCGGATGATGGGGGCCATGCTGATCTCCAGCCTGGTGATCTTCCCGGCCCTGTCCGCCATGCGGGTGAGAAAGAGCTTCCGGGGCGTGGTGATCCTGGCGGGAATCCTGTCCGGGACCTGCTTCTGCGCGGGGCTTACCGCATCGTATCTGCTCAGCACCCCGGTGGGCGCCACGGTGGTCATCGCCGACCTGCTGGCGTTTCTGGTGTGCAGCATAGTGGGGAAGAAATAGATAAACGATCTCTGTCAAAGAACCCCCGCTTTCACGCGTGAAAGCGGGGGTTCTCTTTGACAGGCTGAGGGCTGGGACGCTTGTGCGTTCCGGTCCTTTTCCGGTTTACAAACGGCTCACAGGCTGACGCCGCCGTCGGCGGAGGATGCGTCCTCCAGCAGGGGGGCAATGCGGTCCAGCAGAGCGCGGACCTGCTGCGGGCAGCGGCCAATGTAACGGGCCGGGTCCATGAGGCGGTCCAGCTCCGGGCGGGTCATGCCAAAGGCCGGGTCCGCCGCCAGACGGTCCAGCAGGTCGCAGGGCTCACCGTCCTTCATCCGGGCGGTGGCGGCCATGGAGTGTACCCGCACCCGCTCATGGAGCTCCTGCCGGTCGCCGCCGCGCTTGACGGCCTCCATCATCAGGTTCTCCGTGGCCAGGAAGGGCATATACTCCCGGATGGTCTTGTCCACCACCTTTTCGTTGACCCGCAGGCCGTCTGTAACGTTCTGGGCCAGGCGCAGAATGGCGTCGGCGCACAAAAAGCCCTCGGGCATGGACAGGCGGCGGTTGGCAGAGTCGTCCAGGGTGCGCTCCATCCACTGGACGGAGGCAGTCATGGGAGCATTCATGGCGTCGGCCATGAGATAGCGGCTCAGGGAGCAGATGCGCTCACAGCGCATGGGGTTGCGCTTATAGGCCATGGCCGACGAGCCGATCTGGTGCTCCTCAAAGGGCTCCTCCAGCTGACGGTCGTGCTGCAGCAGGCGGATGTCGTTGGCCATGCGGTAGACGCTCTGAGCCATAGACGACAGGCAGTTCAGAATCCGGGCATCCACCTTCCGGGGGTAGGTCTGGCCGCAGACGGTGAAGCAGGAGTCAAAGCCGAACCCGGCAGCGATGCGGCGGTTCATCTCGTCAATCTTTGCCTCATCGCCCTCAAAGAGATCCATGAAGCTGGCCTCGGTGCCGGTGGTGCCCCGGCAGCCCAGAAAGCGCAGGCTCCCCAGGACAAAATCCAGCTCCTCCAGGTCTGACAGCAGATCCTGGAGCCACAGGCAGGCCCGCTTGCCCACGGTGACAGGCTGGGCGGGCTGATAGTGGGTATAGCCCAGGGTGGGCGTGGCGGCGTATTTCTCCGCAAAGGCAGAGAGATTCTTCATCACCGCCAGCAGCTGGCCCCGGAGATAACGCAGCCCGTCCCGGTACAGGATCAGGTCGGCGTTGTCGGTGACGTAGCAGCTGGTGGCCCCCAGGTGGATGATGCCCGCCGCCAGAGGCGCGGCCTTGCCGTAGGTATAGACGTGGGCCATGACATCGTGGCGGACCTCCCGCTCCCGCTGCCGGGCGGTGTCGTAGTCGATATCGGTGATGTGCTGCTCCAGCTGGCGGACCTGCTCCTCCGTTACCGGCAGGCCCAGGTCATGCTGGGCCCGGGCCAGGGCCGTCCACAGGCGGCGCCAGGTCTGAAAGCGCATGTCCGGAGAGAACAGGTGCAGCATATACGGTGAGGCGTAGCGCCCGGCCAGGGGGGATTCATAAACGTCGTGGGACATAAGGGTCCTCCGTTTCCTTGGTATCAGCGGACGATGAGGCTGTCGCGCTCGGCGCCCACGGACACATAGCCGATGTGGCAGCCGATGGCCCGCTCCACATACTCCACATAGTCCCGGGCCGCCTGGGGCAGATCCTCCCAAGTGCGGGCGGCGGAAATGTCGCAGGTCCAGCCGGGGACATACTCGACAACGGGCTTGGCCTGGTCCAGCAGCACCGGGAAGGGGAATTCGTCGGTGCGCTGGCCGTTGATCTCATAATGGGCGCAGACGGGGATCCGGTCCATGTAGCTGAGAATGTCCAGCTTGGTCAGAGCAATGTTGGTAGCATTCTGGGTCCGGACACCGTAGCGGGTGGCCACCAGGTCGATGGGACCCCCCCGGCGGGGACGGCCGGTCTTGGCGCCGTATTCGTCACCGGCGTCCCGGAGCTTTTCGGCATCCGCGCCGAACCACTCGCAGACAAAGGGGCCCTCGCCCACGCAGGAGGAATAGGCCTTCACCACGCCCACTACCTCGTCGATGGATGCGCCGGGCAGGCCGGAGCCTACCGGGGCAAAGGCGGAAATGGTGTTGGAGGAGGTGGTATAGGGATAGATGCCGTAGTCCAGGTCCCGCAGAGCGCCCAGCTGGCCCTCGAACAGGATGGACTTGCCGTGGGCCTGGGCCTGGTGGAGATAGCGGCCGGTGTCGGCCACATAGGGCTTCACCCGCTGGCCGTACTGCTCCACCCAGGCCATCATCTCGTCCATGGTGTACCCCTTGGCACCGTAGACCTCCCGGAGGATCAGGTTCTTCCACTCCAGCAGGTCCTGGAGATGGGCCCGCAGATGGTCGGGGTACAGCAGCTCGCCGGCCAGGACGGTCTTTTTCTGGTACTTGTCGGAATAGAAGGGGGCGATGCCCTGCTTGGTGGAGCCGTACTTCTTATCCTTCAGCCGCTGCTCCTCCAGGGCGTCCAGCTCCCGGTGCCAGGGCAGCAGCAGACTGGCCCGTTCGCTGACCAGCAGATTCTCGGGGGTGATGTCCACGCCGCCCTGGCGGACGGTGTCGATCTCCTTGAGCAGATTCTCGCAGTCCAGGGCCACGCCGTTGCCCAGGATGTTCATGACACCGGAGCGGAAAATGCCGGAGGGCAGCAGATGCAGGGCGAACTTGCCCTTTTCGTTGATGACCGTGTGCCCGGCGTTTCCGCCGCCCTGATAGCGCACCACTACGTCATATTGTTGGGTGAGGTAGTCCACCATGCGGCCCTTGCCCTCGTCGCCCCAGTTGATACCTACGATCGCGCAATTTGACATGTCTTCGTCTCCTCATCTATATCATAACAGAATTTTTGGCGGGTTTCCACCGCCAACAGCCCCTTATTATACCGAAAAGCGCGTCAGAAGTAAATAACAAATCCGACATATCTGACATTATTATTTCTAATACTTGTTGTGAATATACACGATAAACATGCATGTATTTTCAGCATAAATTACAAAAAACTTGTGCGTTCTGCCGCTTGACGACCGGGGGGCGGCGGGGCTATAATCATATGTTCCTTTTATGGGAGGTAAATGCTATGGAAAAACAGAAAAAATCCCTGTTCGGGCCAATGGACCTGACCGAGGGGACATGCTGGAAAACGATTCTGATCTTTTCGCTGCCGGTGATCCTGTCGTATCTGCTGCAGCAGGTGTATTCCATCAGTGACGCGGCCATTGTGGGCCAGACGCTGACGGCCCAGGAGGTGGCGGGCGTCAACGACACCACGTCGCTGGTGTTCATCTTTCTGCAATTTGCCTTCGGTGTCAGCGCAGGCTTCTGCGTGGTGACGTCATGCCAGGTGGGCGCCCGGAACCAGGCAGGCGTGCGGCGGTCCCTGGCCACCCAGATCATCCTGTCGGCGGTGCTGACGGTGCTGCTGACGGCCCTGGCCCTGGCGCTGCTGAATCCCATGCTGGCGTGGATCAACGTGACGCCGGACAATGCCGAGGTGTATCGCGCCGCGTATACTTATTGCTTCATCATCTTCGCGGGCATCGGGGCCCAGCTGTTTTATAACTTCATCTGCGCGTTTCTGCGCAGCATGGGCGACTCCCTGACGCCGCTGCTGTTCCTGCTGTTTTCCACGGTGCTGAACGTGGGGCTGGACCTGCTGTTCATCATGGTGTTCCGGTGGGGCGTGGCCGGTGCGGCCATTGCCACGGTGGCGGCTCAGCTCATCAGCACGGTGGCGTGCTTCATCTATGCCTTTGCCAGGTATCCTCAGCTGCGGCTGCACCGGGAGGACATGCGGATCACCCGGGGCGATATCCGCCGCCATGTGGTGCAGGGCGTGCCCCTGGGGCTGCAATTCTCGGTGCTGGCCATCGGCATTATCGTCATGCAGGGCGTGGTGGTACAGTTTGACATGCTGGACGGCGTTATGGTGTCCTCCTCCGCCCAGATGGGCTTCGGTGCGGCCAACAAGCTGTCCAGCCTGACGGCAACGCCTATGAATGCCCTGGGCACGGCTATGACCAGCTTCACCGCCCAGAACCTGGGCGCGGGCAACTATGACCGCATCCGCAGGGGCGCGCTGCAGGCTCTGGGGATGATGGCCATCATCGCCGTGGCGGCGGTGAGCTGCGGACTGCTGCTGACGCTGAACAATACATATCTGCATATCTTCCTGTCGGCGGACAAGATCACGGCAGATACCATCCGGTTTGGCAACACGTTCCTGTATGTGGATTATTCCATGTATCTGTTCCTGGGCTGCGTATTCATCACCCGCAACTGTGTCCAGGGCATCGGACGGTCCCAATTCGTGCTGGGGGCCGGCGCGGCGGAGCTGGTGGCCCGAATCGCCGTGTGCCTGGTGCTGCCTGCGGCTGTGGCAGGGGGCGCCGTCAGCGCGGCGGCCAGCCCGGCGGCGTTTTACGCCCTGTGTGCTGCGGACCCGCTGGCGTGGATCGCCGCGGACATCATCATGGGCATCCCCGTGGTGCGGAACATCCTGCGGAAGGATTACCGGTATATGAATCTGTGAACAAACGCTCCCTGTGCCGGAAGGCACAGGGAGCGTTTGAGCTTGTCAAAAATCCTTTTTAACAAATTGTAAAGCGTATTACGCCAGCGCCTGCAGCGCTGCCCTGGCAGCGGACTGCTCGGCCTCTTTTTTACTCCTGCCGGTGCCGGTACCGGCGGTTTCGCCGTTGAGCAGCACCGCACAGGTAAACTGCCTGGCGTGGTCCGGGCCGGTGGCGCCGATCATCTCGTAGTGCAGAGTTTGGTTGCTGCGGCGCTGGACCAGCTCCTGAAGCTCCGTCTTATAGTCCCGGCGGCGCTCCTCCACGGCCTCCTCCTGCTCCTTGTCCAGCAGCACCCGGTGGATCAGGGCCCGGGCGGCTTCCATGCCGCCGTCCAGGTACACCGCCGCGAACACGGACTCCGTTGCGTCGGCCAGGATGGAGGGCCGCTGCCGGCCGCCGCCGGCCTCCTCGCCCTTGCCCAGCCGCAGCTCACTGCCCAGGCCCAGGCGCTGGGCCACCTCATACAGGCTCTCCTCGCACACCAGCGCCGCCCGCATCCGGGTCAGGTCTCCCTCCGGCAGGTCCGGGTGCTTGTGATACAGATAGTCCGCCGTTACCAGACCCAGCACGGCGTCCCCCAGAAACTCCAGCCGCTCGTTGCTGCTGACACCGCAGCACCGGTGCTCGTTGGCGTAGGAGCTGTGGTACAGGGCCGCCTGAAGCTGCTCCTTGCAGCGGAAGGTGTAGCCCAGCTTTTTTTCCAGTACTTGCAGGGTATGCATGATGTTTTTCTCCCTTCCGCAGCGGAAAAAGGAAACCCCGTTGCAACCAACGGGGCCTTCTTTTTCAGCTGCCTGATTGATTCAGTTCAGCTTATTATACAGATAGCGCACGCAGTCGCCCACGGTCTTCAGACCGGTGAGGTCCTCCTCGTCGATCTCGCCGACGTAGAATTCCTCCTCCATGGCCATGACCAGCTCCACCAGGTCCACGGAGTCGGCGCTCAGATCGTCCACAAAAGAACTATCCATGCCGATCTCGTCGGTATCAATAGCAAACTGCTCAGCGATCAGATCCTGCATGGTCTTGAAGATCTCGTCCATCGTCATGAGATGATCCCTCCTTTCGGGCTTTGTCTTGGAAAATAATACGGCAATTGGTCAGGTCTGTCAATACCCTTTTCGCAATTATTCCGCCTGGAGCTGCATCAGGTGGACATTTTCCTGAATCTGTCCGATAATGCCGCTTTCCGCCACCTGTCTGGCCTGGCCGATGGCGTTGTCGATGGCCTCGGCGTTGGAGGCGCCGTGGGCCTTGATCACGGGCTTGGAGATGCCGATAAACGCCGTGCCGCCCACCTTATTGGGGTCCAGCTGGGCCTTGAAGGCCCGCAGCCCCGGCATCACCATGGCGGCGGCCAGCTTGGTCAGCAGATTCTTTTTGAAAATATCGCCCAGGGCATGGCCCGCGAAGGAGCCAACGCCCTCCATGGTCTTGAGCAGGATGTTTCCGGAGAAGCCGTCTGTGACGATGACGTCGCAGCCGCCCTTGATGGCCTCCTTGGCCTCGATGTTGCCGATGAAGTTCAGGTGCCCGTCGGCGTCTGCCTGCCGCAGCAGGGCCAGGGCCGCTTTTTGCAGGTCCGTGCCCTTGCTGTCCTCCGTGCCGATGTTCAGCAGGCCCACCCGGGGGCGCTCCAGCCCCAGGACCCGTCCGGCATAGAAGCTGCCCAGGTACGCGAATTGCAGCAGATACTCCGGCGTGCACTCGGCGTTGGCCCCGCAGTCGATGAGCACGGCCCGGCCGCCGGTGGTGGGAATCACCGGAGCCATCGCCGCCCGGCGGATGCCCCGGATGCGCTTGGTAATCAGGGTGGCCCCGGCCAGCAGCGCGCCGGTGGACCCGGCGGAAACCAGGGCGTCGGCCTTGCCGTCCCGCAGCAGGGTCAGGCCCACGCCCATGGACGTGTCCTTCTTGTGGCGAAACACCTTGGAGGGATCGTCGCACATGTCCACGGTCTCCGTGGTGTGGACGATCTCCATCCCATGGGGGATGGTATCATGGCCGCAGTCCCGCAGGGCCCGGAGAATGGCTTCCGTGTCGCCGGTGAGCAGCACCTCCACGCCCCAGTGCTCCATGCCCAGCAGGGCGCCCTTTACGATTTCCAGCGGGGCGTTGTCGCCGCCCATGGCGTCAATGATGATCTTCATAGCTCAGAACCTCCTGCTTCAGCTGCTCGATAATGGCCAGCGACCGCTGGGACAGCTGGGCGTTTTTGTTGCGCTTGCCCTTGACCCGGTGGTCCAGGGGCGGCATAATGCCGAAATTGATGTTCATAGGCTGGAACTGGCCCACGGACTCGTTGCTGACGTACAGGCCCAGGGCGCCGATGGCCGTTTCCCGGGGAAAGTCGATGGGGGCCTGGCCCAGCAGCCGCCGGGCCGTCTCCACGCCTGCCAGAAACCCGGAGGCGCAGGACTCCACATACCCCTCCACGCCGGTCATCTGTCCGGCAAAGGAGATGCGGGGCATCGCCTTCAGCCGGTAATACCGGTCCAGCAGCCGGGGAGAGTCCAGATAGGTGTTCCGGTGCATCACGCCATAGCGCAGGAATCTGGCATCATGGAGAGCGGGGATCATGGAGAACACCCGCTTCTGCTCCGGGAAGCGCAGGTGGGTCTGGAACCCTACCAGGTTATAGATGGTGCCGTCGGCGTTGTCCTTGCGCAGCTGCACCACGGCATAGGGCTCCTTCCCGGTGCGGGGGTCCTTGAGGCCCCGGGGCTTCAGGGGACCGTAGCGCAGGGTGTCCTCTCCCCGCCGGGCCATGACCTCCACGGGCATACAGCCCTCGAATACGTTTTTATCCTCAAAGCCGTGGACCTCCGCCTCCTGGGCGTGGATCAGCTCCTGCCAGAAGGCCAGATACTCCTCCCGATCCATGGGGCAGTTGATGTAGTCCGGCGTCCCCTTGTCGTACCGGGACGCGAAAAAGCCGCTGTCCATGTCCACGCTGTCGAAGCTCACCAAAGGCGCCGCCGCGTCGAAGAAATGCAGGGCGGAGTCCTGTCCGCCCAGCATGGACAAAAGCCGGTCCGCCAGGGCGTCGGAGGTCAGGGGACCGGAGGCCACCACCACCTCCCCCTCCGGCAGGTCCGTCACCTCACCGGGGACCACGGTGATCAGGGGGTGGCTTCTGACCCGCTCTGTTACCAGCCGGGAAAAGCCGTGGCGATCCACCGCCAGGGCTCCGCCTGCGGGGACGGCGGTCTCGTCCGCGCAGCGGATCAAAAGGCTTCCCAGCTGCCGCAGCTCCTCCTTCAGAAGGCCCACGGCGTTTTCCAGCCCCGCTGCCCGCAGGGAATTGGAGCAGCACAGCTCCGCAAAATCGGCGGTCTGGTGGGCGGGAGTCAATTTTTCCGGCTTCATCTCCCGCAGGGTCACGGAAATACCCCGCTGGGCCAGCTGCCAGGCGCACTCGCTGCCGGCCAGCCCCGCGCCGATGACTGTTACATGGTTCATGCTTCCTCCGTCTTTTTCTTGGTGGTCTTGGTGGTTTTGGTAATCTTGGTGGTCTTGGTAGTCTTGGTGGTTTTGGTGGACTTGGCGGCAGGCTTTTTGGCGGCGGCTTTCTTAGCCGCTGTTTTCTTAGCGGGTGCTTTTTCCTCTGCCGGGGCTTCGGCGGCCTGACTGCCGTCTGCCTGACCGCCGTCTGCCTGACCGCCGTCGGCCTGACCGCCGTCGGCCGCGGGCCCCTCCGTCCTGGCCTTTTTCACATAGCCGCGCTTGTCCTCCGGCAGGAAATTGGCACAGTCGGGATTGATGCAGAAGGGCTTGCGGAAGCCCTTGCCGGCCTTTTTGAACATGGTGTGGCCGCACACGGGACAGTCGTCCTTCACCGGCACGTCCCAGGTCATGAAATCGCACCGGGCGCTTTCGTCGGCGGCGTTGAGCCGCTCACAGCAGTAATAGGTGTACTGCTTGCCGGTCTTTTTGCTGACGCCGGTGCGCTTCATGAGCCGCCCGCCGCACTTGGGGCAGCGGCCC
>OLRX01002381.1_pt1 | contig 12056 bp, 11 predicted proteins | sample 1672991 | NCBI WGS metagenome assembly OLRX01 (sample SAMEA3136744, study PRJEB25190) | human gut metagenome | biome: human gut; feature: human-associated habitat; material: faeces | place: Austria | collected 2013
GGGCGGCCATAAAGGCCGCCCTTACTTCCGGGGTTCCGTCTCCGGCGGGCTGTCTTGCGGCACTTGAAGCCTGTAGGGGCGGGTGCCCACACCCGCCCGGAGCTTATCCCTTCTGATCCAGATAGCGGCTGTAATACACCTGCATGTCGAAGTCCTTGTAGAGCTGGGTGCCGTCCTTGGCGGTGACGCCGAAGTGGGCCAGGGCGGTGTCCTCCACATAGTCCAGGAAGATCACGCCGTCCACGGTGTTGAACCAGTTGAACTCCATGCCCTGGGCGGCGCAGTCGGCCTCCAGGCCGTCGATGAGGGTCTGGACATAGGGCAGATACTGCCCGGCGGTGACGCCGTTGGTGAAGAGCACGTCGGCGGGCTTGAGGTAGGCGGCGGTGAACATGGCGTAGTCGGCGGGAGTGAAGCTCTCCCGCAGCTCCGGCCGGGCGACCCGGGCCACCATGGCGGCGGTCTCCGCCCGGGTGAGGGTCTTGTCGGGGGCAAAGGTGCCCCAGTCGTCCACGCCGGTGAGGATGCCGGCGTTGTAGAAGGACAGCACGGCGGCGTCGGCGGTGTCGGGCAGGGCGGTGATCTGGTTGATGGGGGTCAGCATATCCTCGGGCACCACGGCGGCAAGCATGGCGATGAACTCCTGGCGGGTGGCCTGCTTGACGGGATCGGGCACCTCCACCCCCAGTTTTTCCAGATAGTCCACATAGGAGGCGTACCAGGGCAGGGTGGAATCCACCAGGTAAATGGAGTCGCCGGTGATGGCCTCGTTCATGCGGGCGGCGATGGCGGCCACCTCGCCCACGGTGAGCACCTGGTCGGGGGCAAAGCCGGCGCCGGTGCCGGTCATGAGGCCCACCTCATAGCAGGTCTGGACGGTGGCGGCGTACCAGGCCGAGCCGGCCACATCGGCAAAGCCGGGATAGGTGTTGACGGCGGGGAAGGCCTCCTCCGGCGCGATGGCGGCGGCGGAGCCTGCCAGCAGGGCGGTGGAGAGAGCCAGGGCGATGAGCTGCTGTTTCATGGAACATTTCCTCCTGTACGTCGGGTTTTCCCCATTTAGACGGGGACATGGGGAGAAAGTTCCATCAGGCCTCCGGCTCTTGGATGGGAGTACCGCCCGCCCGGGCCGCCAGCCCGGCCTGCACCAGGGCCACGGCCTCCCCGGCCGTCACGGTCTGCTGCTGCCCGGTGGTCAGATCCTTTACCGTCACCTTGTTCTGCTGAATCTCGTCCTCCCCCAGGAAGGCGGCGTAGGGGATGGACAGCTTGTCCGCATAGGACAGCTTCTGCTTGAACTTTTTCTTCTCGCAGTGGAGCTGGGCGCGCACCCCCGCGTCCCGCAGGGCGGTGGCGAAGGAGATGGCGGGGGAGAGCTCTTCGGTCATGGGGAGGATCAGCACGTCCGCCGGGGCGGTGACCAGGGCGTCGTTCAGATAGCCCTGGGCCTCCAGTACGGAGAACAGGCGGGTCAGACCGATGGAAATACCGACTCCGGGGAGTTGTTTATCGGTATAATATTCCGCCAAGTTATCATAACGGCCCCCGGAGCAGATGGAACCCACCTCCGGGTGATCCAGCATGACGGTCTCGTACACGGTGCCGGTGTAGTAGTCCAGGCCGCGGGCGATGGTGAGATCCACCGTGAAGTGCTCCTCCGGCACGCCGAAGGCGGACATATACCTGACCACGGTCTCCAGCTCGGCCACGCCTAGATCGAAAAGCTCGTTCTTCCCCTTGAAGGGCTCCAGCGCGGCCATGGGATCGCCGGCGGCCAGGAGGGCGAGCAGGGCGTCGGCCGCCCCGCCGGGTACGGCGAAGTCGTCCGTCAGGATGGCGCGCACCTTCTCCGGGCCGATCTTCTCCAGCTTGTCGATGGTGCGCATCACGTCCCCGGCCTGCTTCTCCAGGCCCAGGATGGCGAACAGGCCGTTGAGTACCTTCCGGTTGTTGACCCGGATCTTGAAGCGGCGCAGACCCAGGGCGGTAAAGGTCTTGTAGATGATGGAGGGGATCTCTGCCTCGTTGGTGATGTCCAGGCTGCCGTCGCCGATGACGTCGATGTCCGCCTGGTAGAACTCCCGGTAGCGGCCCTTCTGGGCCCGCTCTCCCCGGTAGACCTTGGAGATCTGGAACCGGCGGAAGGGGAAGGTCAGCTCATTCTGGTGCAGGGCTACATACTTGGCCAGAGGCACGGTGAGATCAAAGCGGAGGGCAAGGTCGGAGTCGCCCTTGGTGAAGCGGTAGATCTGCTTCTCCGTCTCGCCGCCGCCCTTGGCCAGCAGCACCTCGGCCGCCTCGATGGCCGGGGTATCCAGGGGGGTGAAGCCGTACAGGGAATAGGACTTGCGCAGAATCTCCACCATCCGGTCGAACTGTACCTGCCGCGCGGGCAGCAGCTCCATGAAGCCGGACAGGGTGCGGGGTTTGATCTGGGCCATAGTGATGCTCCTTTTTAACAGTAATTGAGGCTGCTGCCCGCGCCGCCGCGGAAGCGGCGTCAAGCGTTTTGCGCAGCAAAACCTTGGAACAGGCCGAATTCACTTCGGCCTGTTTGGATGAAAAAGAGGGGCTCCCGGCGGGTCAGCAGCTCCATAAAGCCGGACAGGGTGCGTCTCGTCTCCACACTGGCCGGGCCGATGTGGGCAGAAGGTGAATTGCCCCAGAGGGGCAAGAGAGGCCGCCCTGGGGCGTCGGCCCCTACCGGGCGGCGGGGGATTCAGAGGCCGCAGGTTGGGCCGTAAAAAGGCGCTCTCGTCCCCTGCCACGGGACGAAAGCGCCTGCTTTCGTGGTGCCACCCATGTTCAGAGCGGAATTCCGCTCCCTCTGTCCTTCTGTTGCGGGAAGGGGACCACACCCGTCTCCGGGCCCGCTGGTAAGGCCGTCTCCCGGCCTCCTGCCGCGGACGCTTTCAGCCGGAGGCGCCCTTCTCTGCTGCGGCGGTGTGGGCGGTACTTGCCCCGTCAGGGCGGTTTTTGCTCCACAATACTACCCCAAAGCGGGGAAAAAGTCAACCGGGAACCGCCCAGTTACGCGGTAAAGGGCTTGGTCTTGGGGTTGATGATATCGCGCCAGTCCAGGTCCCCCCGCTCCAGGCCGTGGATGAGAATCTCCGCCGTGGCCACATTGGTGGCGAAGGGGATGTTGTACTGGTCGCAGAGAGTGGTAATATACTTCAGATCCGCGTCCAGATCGTTGGACTGGGGGTCGGAAAAGAAAAGCACCATGTCGATCTCGTTGTAGGCGATGCGGGCGCCGATCTGCTGGCTGCCGCCGTGCTCGTGGGAGAGGAAGAGCTGGACAGGCAGGCCGGAGGCCTCGGCCACCAGGCGGCCGGTGGTGTTGGTGGCGCAGATGGTATGCTTGGAGAGAATGCCGCAGTAGGCAATGCAGAACTGCACCATCAGCTCTTTTTTCCGGTCATGGCTCATCAGGGCAATATTCATCGTACTAACCTCTCTTCCACAGCGTGTTGCGCTTATCGTATTTTCATAAGGGGGGCCTTCTGGCCAAGCAGGCGCTTGGCAATGTTGAGATAGGCGACGGCGGCGCCCCGGCTGGCCCGGAGAATGAGGGGCTGGCCCTGGTTGGCGCACAGCATCACCTGAGGATCCTCCGGCACAATGCCCAGCAGGGGCAGGCCGGCGGCGTCCATGGCGTCGTCAATGGTGGTGTGAAGGCGGCGGAGCAGCCGGGGCTGTACCCGGTTGACCACCAGATGGATGCGGGGGATGCGGTTCCGGAGCACCGAAACCGTGCGCTGGGCGTCCCGCAGGGCGGAGGCGTCGGTCGTGGAAACCACCATGGCCCGGTCCGCCGCACAGCAGGCCAGACGGAACCCCTCGCCCAGCCCTGCTGGCGAATCCATCAGGATGTAGTCGTACCCCTCCCTGGCCCGGTGAATCAGCTCCTTCATGGCCGCCTCGCTGAGCGGCGCTTCGGGCAGGGTGACGGGGGCGGTGAGGAGGAACAGGCCCTGGATGACGGGGTGGGGGACGGCGGCCCGCTCCAGTGTGCAGCGGCCGCAGAGCACGTCAGTGAAGTCCATCAGCGCCCGGTCGCTCAGACCCAAGGTCAGGTCCAGGTTGCGCAGGCCGATATCCATGTCGATGCAGAGCACCCGGTGGCCCAGCGCGGCCAGACAGGAGGCTACACCGCCGGTAATGGAGGTCTTTCCCGTGCCGCCCTTTCCCGACGTGATCACAATTGCAGTGGACATAGGTTCACTCCCGTTGTTTGACGTAAATACCATATCATACTTCCACAGTGGAATCAATGGGTTTTTGTGCAGAATAGTGAGAAAATTCCTGCTACAGCGGGGCTTTCTGTATCTTTGCCCACCGGCGGGGGTAGCCATTGGGGGTGGGGGTGCACTTCTCCACCAGCACCACCCGGTGGCGCACATTGGCGCCGGGAATGACATAGTCCACACTGGGCAGCAGCCGCCCGCCGAGGATGGAGATGCACCGGGCGGCGTGGTTGATCTCCTCGCCGCTGTCCACGCCCTTCATGGCCAGAAATCTGCCGCCCACCTTCAGATAGGGCAGACACAGCTCGCACAGGAGCTCCAGGGAGGCCACGGCCCGGGACACGGCGTAGTCGAAGCCGTCCCGGTAGCCGTCCACCAGGGCCTGCTCCTCCGCCCGGGCGTGGAGGCACTCCACCCCCTCCAGGCCCAGGGTATTGCACACCGAGGCAAGCCAATTCACCCGCTTGCCCAGGCTGTCCAGCAGGGTGAGCTGAAGGCTGGGCTCCAGGATGCGCAGGGGCAGGCCGGGGAAGCCCGCGCCGGTGCCCACGTCGATGAGCCGCTTGCCCCGGAGGTCCTCCCCCAGGGTGAGCAGGGCGGCGGAGTCCAGAAAGTGCAGGTCGGCCACCTGGTCGGGCTCGGTGATGGCGGTGAGGTTCATGACCTGGTTCTGCTCCAGCAGCAGACGGCCGTACTCAGCCAGCCGGGCCGCTGCGCCGTCGGGAGGCGTGAGGCCCAGGGCGGTCAGGCCGGAGGCAATACGCGCTTGCATGCTCACACCCCCAGTCCGGCCAGCAGGGCGGGCACGCCCTGCACCAGGCCGATTACAAGGATCACTCCGCAGGCCGCCGCCAGCAGGGCCATGCAGGCCTTTTTGGAGTAGGTGCACTCCGGCCGGCGGAACTGCCAGACGGCAATCACCGCCAGACCGGCGGCACCGGGGCAGACCAGCAGGGGGGCCAGCCCCCGGAGATAGGTTCCGCCGTGGAAAAACGGGTAGAGGTTGAGGGCGACGAAGATCAGCATGTAGGCCACCCCCACCCAGGCAATGATCCGCTTGACAGGGGAGGCAGGCGTATAGGAGGACGACTCCTCCTGATTTTTATTATCTGGTAGTTCAGCCATTTTTTTGCTCCTTCAAAAGATCCCGGATCTCCGTGAGGAGCGCCTCCTCCGCCGATGGCTTGGGGGGCGGGGGAGGGGCGGCCTCCTCCTTTTTGTGGAGACGGTTCAGCAGCTTGACGATGCAGAACACCACAAACGCCATAATCAGGAAGCTGAGCACGGCGTTGAGAAAGCTGCCCAGCATGAGGTCGCCGCCGCCGGGCAGGGGGATAGACAGGCCAGCCAGGGCCTCATTGTCCCCGGCGAAGATGCCGAGCACCGGGTTGAGGATGTCGTTTACCAGGGAGTCGGTGATTCCCTTGAACGCGCCGCCGATGATGACGCCGACGGCCAGATCCATCACATTGCCCCGGGCAATGAATTTGCGGAATTCGGCCAAAAAGCCGGTGGTTTTCTCTTTAGCAGACATAAAAACTCCTTATTTAAACGATAAGCGACAAAAGAACGGGGAGAATAGCCCCAGTTAGGGATTCTTGACACTCCAGCCCCAGTCCATATCCATGGGGGGCGTGTGCGGGGTGGGGGATTCCAGGCCGTACTTTTCTGAGATAGCGTCAATCTGCTCCTGGGTAAGCGTCTCCTCCGGCTGGGCGGATTCCGCAGGCTGGGGCCCGGCGGTACAGCCGCCCAGCAGCAGGGCGGCGGCGAGCAGGAGAGCGGCGGCCGGTAAGCGGTGCTTCATGACAAAGGCGCTCCTTTCAATACGTGGGAGAGCGGCTTACTGCTTGGGCGTCAGCACTTCCTTGCCGCCCATATAGGGCCGCAGGGCGGCGGGGATCTTCACGCTGCCGTCGGCCTGGAGGTTGTTCTCCAGGAAGGCGATGAGCATGCGGGGAGGGGCCACCACGGTGTTGTTGAGGGTGTGGGGCAGGTAGGTGCCGTTCTCCCCCTTGACCCGCATCTTGAGGCGGCGGGCCTGGGCGTCGCCCAGGTTGGAGCAGGAGCAGACCTCGAAGTACTTCTTCTGACGGGGGGACCAGGCCTCGATGTCACAGGACTTCACCTTCAGGTCGGCCAGATCGCCGGAGCAGCACTCCAACTGGCGCACCGGGATGTCCAGAGAACGGAACAGCGCCACAGAGTACTGCCACATCTGCTCATACCACTTCATGGAGTCCTCGGGCTTGCAGACCACGATCATCTCCTGCTTCTCGAACTGGTGGATGCGGTAGACGCCGCGCTCCTCGATGCCGTGGGCGCCCTTCTCCTTCCGGAAGCAGGGGGAGTAGGAGGTGAGGGTCTGGGGCAGGCTGTCCTCCGGAATGATCTGGTCGATGAATTTGCCGATCATGGAGTGCTCGGAGGTACCGATGAGATACAGGTCCTCTCCCTCGATCTTGTACATCATGGCGTCCATCTCAGTCTGGGACATGACGCCCTCCACCACGTTGCCGTGGATCATAAAGGGCGGGATGCAGAAGATGAAGCCCTTGCCGATCATAAAGTCCCGGGCGTAGGCCAGCACGCCCTCATGGACGCGGGCGATGTCCCCCATGAGGTAGTAAAAGCCGTTGCCGGACACGCGGCCGGCGGCGTCCATGTCGATGCCGTTGAAGGACTCCATGATCTGGGTGTGGTAGGGGATCTCAAAGTCGGGGACCACCGGCTCACCGAAGCGCTGGACCTCCACATTGCAGCTGTCATCCGGGCCGATGGGCACGGAGGGGTCGATGATGTTGGGAATCTGGAGCAGGATGTGGCGGAGCTGCTCGGCCAGCTCGGTCTCCCGGCCCTCCAGGAAGGCCAGCCGGTCGGCGTCGGCCTTGACCTCGGCCTTCAGCGCCTCGGCCTCCGCCAGCTTGGAGGGGTCCTTCTTGGCCTGTCCCATGAGCATACCCACCTGCTTGCTCAGGGTGTTGCGGGCGGAGCGGAGCTCCTGGGCCTCCGCCATGACGGCACGGTTCTCGCTGTCCAGGGCGATGACCTCATCCACCAGGGGCAGCTTCTGCTCCTGGAACTTCTTTTTGATGTTCTCTTTGACGGCTTCGGGGTTCTCCCGGATGAATTTGATGTCCAGCATAGCGGAACACTCCTTTAAATATAATAGATATGATAACGGATCATAGCTGCGGGATGGGTTGGAGAGACGTGGGGGAGAGGGGAGGCGGCGTTTGTGCCGTCTGTTTCACGTGAAACAGGCGGGCGGCCTCAGTACAGGGCCTTCCGGATCTCCTGATAGCGGAGGGCCGGGGAGAAGCGGCCGTTGTCGGTGACGCTCTCCTGGGGGAGGCTTTCCGCCAGACCGCTGTCCTCAAGGGAGTGGATCAGTTCCCGGCACAGGGAGTAGCGGCCCAGAACGTAGGCCTCGTCGATCTGCCAGAACCAGTCCATAGCCTGCCGGCTCTGCTCCGCCTGCTCCAGCGCTGTGGTTTGAGCGCTGTCCTGGCGCTCCAGCTCGTCCACCTGGTCCTCCAGACGGTCGATCTCCTGAAGCAGGGCCTGGTTTTCCTCATAGATGTCCTGGACGGACTGCATATTGGAGAGGGACTCCCGCAGACCGGATACCGACTGGTTAAGGCTGTCCACCACCTCCTCATTCTGCCGCCGGTCCATGAGGTAGGTCATCAGCATCAGCAGAAAAGCGGCGGCAAAGAGGATGGCGATGTAGTGGACCACAGAGCGCTGCCGTTTCTCCTGGGTAGGAGGTGGGACATAGGCGGGGGGCTTTTCCGGCGCCTTCTCCTCCGGCTGCCCCTTGGGGGTGGGGGAGGGATGTTTGGGATCACTCACAGCGGGTCTCCCTCCTCTCCGTGCAGGGTATTCAGCAGGGACAGCAGGGCCTCCAGGTCCTCGTTGTTGTAATACTCCAGCTGGACCCGGCCCTTCTTGCCATGGTGGGAGATGGTGACCTTCCGTCCCAGCTGGCCGGAGAGGGACTTCTCCAATTCGCCCAGGTAGAGAGCGATCTCATCGGAAGAGCCGCCCGGCTGCTTCTCTGCGGGCTGCTTTTGGAGGAACTTCACCAGTTGCTCGGTCTGCCGGACAGAGAGGCCCCGGGATACCACCTGCTTGGCGGCCTCCCGCTGAAGGTCTGCGGTGGGCGCGCCCAGGATGGCCCGGGCGTGGCCGGCGGAGAGGGTCCCCTCCTCCACCAGAGTGAGCAGATCCTCAGGCAGGGCCAGCAGGCGCAGGGTATTGGCGATAGCCGGGCGGGATTTTCCCATCCGCTCCGCTACCTGCTCCTGGGTGAGGCCGTATTCCTCCATCAGAGTCTGGAAGCCCCGGGCCTCCTCGGCGGGGTTCAGATCCTCCCGCTGAAGGTTCTCAATCAGACCCAGCTCCATGACCTTTCGGTCATCCGCCTCGATGATGACAGCGGGGACCTCATCCAGACCGGCCTGCTTGGCGGCCCGCCAGCGGCGCTCCCCGGCGATGATCTGGTAGTAGCCCGACGAGAGCCGGCGGACGGTGAGGGGTTGAATGATCCCGTGGATGCGGATGGAGTCGGCCAAATCCTGAAGGCTTTCCTCGTCAAACCGCTTTCGAGGCTGCTTGAGCCCCGGTTCCACCTGGGAGATGGGGAGGGAGACGGAGCCCTCGCCTCCGGCGGTCAGGTCCGGGTCGCCCAGCAGGGCGTTGAGCCCCCGGCCCAGACCCATCTCTGTTTTTCGTTTCGCCATAGTACACTCCTTTTCCAAACGTGTGGAGTCAGAAGGGGGAGGGGAGAGCGCCGCCTCCGTCCCTCCGGGCTCATTCATGCTGCGCGGAGATCTCCTCGGCCAGCATCCGATAGGCCTCGGCCCCGCGGGAGTAGGGGTCGTAGTCCAGCACGGGCATTCCGTGGCTGGGCGCTTCGGACAGACGGACGTTGCGGGGAATCACCGTGGCGTAGACCTGGCCGGGGAAGTGGCGCTTGACCTCTTCCGCCACCTGGAGGGACAGATTGGTGCGGCTGTCAAACATGGTCAGCAGCACCCCCTCGATGGACAGCTTGGGGTTGAGTCCCCGCTTGACCAGCCGCACTGTGGCCAGCAGGTCGCTGAGGCCCTCCAGGGCGTAGTACTCGCACTGCACCGGGACCAGCAGGGAGCCAGCGGCGCACAAGGCGTTGACGGTGAGCATCTCCAGGGAGGGGGGGCAGTCGATGAAGATATAGTCGTAGCTGGGAGCCAGCTGCTCCAGGGCGTTCTTCAGCAGGTGCTCCCGGTCGGGGATGGCGATCATTTCGATGCTGGCCCCGGCCAGAGCCTTGTTGGAGGGGAGCACATCCCCGTATTTTGTGGAGACCACCGCTTTTTGGGGCTCCGCGCCGTTGATCAGCACATCGTATACATTGGGGGAGGCGGTGTTCTTGTCCACGCCCATGCCGGATGTGGCGTTGGCCTGGGCGTCAAAGTCGCACAGGAGCACCCGCTTTCCCAGGGCGCGGAGGGCGGCTGTGATGTTCACCGTCGTCGTGGTCTTGCCCACGCCGCCCTTCTGGTTGACGACGGCAATGATATTCGCCATAGAATACCTCCTGAACAGGGAAAATCCAGTTCGCCGCCTGATCCTGCCGCGGCGGAGGACGATCCATGCGCCGGAGTGGGATGAGGTGTGATACTAGACCTTTATTATATCAACCTGCCGCAGGGGTTGCAACTCTTTTACCTCTTTTTTTCGGCCTTGTTCCGGGAAACAGAGAGGAGTGCATTGTTTCACGTGGAACAGCCGCGGGAAAAAGGCGGGCCGCAGTCCGGCCCGCCCAAGGATCGATGAAATTGTTTCACGTGAAACATCAGTGGGAGACGCCCCGGGGGATGCGGATGGTGAGGCAGATCGCATCCTCATGGTCCTCGCGCTGACACCGGGCGTCCACTCCGGCGGAGCGCATGAGAGCCATTCCACGGTCCAGGGTGTTGAGAAACAGGCGGACGTCTTTGACCACAAAGGTCCGCCGGTGGCGGGGCGCTGGGGCCGCCTCCCGGGGGCGGAGAAGCTCTTGGACCAGTGCCTCTGTTTGGGATACTGTCAGTCTGCCCTCCAGAACAGCCTGGGCGGCCCGTGTCTGCAAAGCGGGGTCCTCCAGAGGGAGCAGGGCCCGGGCGTGGCGCTCCGTGGCCCCACCGTCACGTAGGGTTTCCAGGACGGCGGTGGGCAGCTTCAGCAGGCGGAGCTTGTTGGCCACCGCCGACTGGCTCTTTCCGATGCGCCGGGCGGCCTCCTCCTGAGAGAGGTGGTAGGTGGAGATCAGCTTCTCCAGGGCCAGTGCTTCCTCCCAAAAGTCCAGGTCCTTCCGCTGTAAGTTTTCCACCAGGGCCAGCAGAGAGGCGCGCTGGCTGTCGATCTGGAGGGAGAGGCAGGGGACCTCCTGAAGGCCGGCCAGCCGGGCGGCCCTGAGCCGGCGCTCTCCGGCCACCAGCTCCCAGCCGCCCTGGGCGGAGCGCCGGACGGTGAGGGGCTGGAGCAGACCGAGGGCCTGGATGGAGTGGGCCAGCTCGTCCAGCTCCTGTTGAGCGAAGACGCGGCGGGGCTGGTCCGGGTTGGGCGCAATGGCGTCTACTGGGAGAAATAAGATCCGGGTACTGTCGAAGTTCCCCTTTTTCCGAAGCAGCTGCATGAGAAAGACCTCCTTAATATCTATTGTGCCGGTCGAACAGATCCGATGTTTATAGTTTACCATATTTTGGAATATAAAAAGCCGAACAACGTCGAGGCCCACAAGAAATTTCCGGGGAAATCCGAAGGGGAGAAAAACTGATATTGCAGGAAATAAAGCCGGAAGATGCGCTGTATTTTGGGAGGGAAAGGGAATGACGCTGCGTGTGGCGTAGAAAAAACGGGAGAAAAATTGTGAAAAAGGAGAAAAAATAAGAAATAATAAAATATGAGTTGAGAAAATCCTGGAAGATGTGTATACTGATAACAAGAGCAGAAATGCCGCTGTTTGCAAGTGTAAAAAAAGAAACGTGCGTTTCCGCTTCTGGAAGGAGTGTGTGATATGGAAAGTAAGAGGAAGCTTCCACTGGCATTTTGGATTTTTGTCGGTCTGCTGGTGGGCATCGCCGCCGGTATGGCGCTGATGAATATCAGCGTGGGCGGCATTGAGGGGAAAGACTTTGCCAAGGCGTACATCAAGCCCTGGGGAGACATTTTCCTGAATCTGCTGAAGTTTGTGGTGGTCCCCATTGTGCTGTTCTCCATCGCCGCCGGGGTGATCTCCATGAAGGACATCAGCAAGGTGGGCTCTATTGGACTGAAGACCATCGTATATTATATGTGCACCACCGCCTTCGCGGTGATCCTGGCCCTGATCCTGGCCAGCGTGGCCAAGGGGATGCACTGGTTCCCCCTGCTGGAGACCAGCGGGCTGAGCTATGAGGCCCCGGCAGGGCAGTCCTTTATGGATACCATCGTATCCATCTTCCCCTCCAACGCCGTACAGCCGCTGGCCAGCGCCACGATGCTCCAGGTCATCGTGATCTCCCTGTTTCTGGGCTTCGGCGTGCTGCTGGCCGGGGAGAAGGGACTTGCCACGGCGCAGATCATCGACAGCCTCAATGAGGTGTTCATCAAGATCATGGACGTCATCATCCGCCTGTCTCCCATTGGCGTGGCCTGCCTGATCTGCCCGGTGGTGGCGGAGAATGGGCCGAAGATCCTGAGCAGTCTGCTCACGGTGCTTCTGGTGGCCTATGGCGGGTATATCATCCACGCTGTGGTGGTCTACTCCTCCACAGTCAAGGTGCTGGCCGGTATTTC
>OLRX01002394.1_pt1 | contig 11999 bp, 8 predicted proteins | sample 1672991 | NCBI WGS metagenome assembly OLRX01 (sample SAMEA3136744, study PRJEB25190) | human gut metagenome | biome: human gut; feature: human-associated habitat; material: faeces | place: Austria | collected 2013
AGGGCTTCTTCTCTTTGGGCGCAGTCCGACTCCGGGGACAGGGCGTATTCACATTGTGACCGGATGACGGACAAAGGCGTCCTCAGCTCGTGGGATACGTCCGAAGTAAAGCGTCTCTCCCGGTCAAAGGATTCCTGAAGTCTGGAGAGCATCTGGTTGATAGCCCGGGACAGGCGGCTTAGTTCATCCTTCCGCTGGCCTTCGGGAATCCGCCGGCTTAAATCCGTTCCGGTATTAATCTGCTCCGCTGCTTCCACAATCTGCACCACGGGAACAAAAGCTCTTCTGGTGACGGCAAAGCCTCCCAGGGCGGCAAGAAGAATAAAAAGAGGCATTCCCAAAAGCACCAGATATCGGATGCTTGCAAAGGCCAGGTCAGCCTCGGCCAGGGAGATGACTCCCCGGACCCAGAAGGGGGTGCCCGACTGAATGGCGTACAGGTCGTAAATCATCTGCTGGGTACCGCCTGTCCGCACCCTGCGGATGACCTGATCCTGAAGGACGGAATCCGCCTGTATCCCCAGATTAATCTGAGGAGCCAGCAGGTAACCGGAGGTGTCGTAGATGAAGATGGAAACGCCGTCCCGGTAGAAGTCCATATCCTCCGTATCCAGCTCCCCGTAGCGAAAATGAACGTCCCTTACGGCGTCGGTTACCACGTTGGAGAGAATTTCCCGGGCGTGCCGCTGGGAGATCCGGCTGGAGAGGAGGAGGAGGCAGAAAACAGCCACAGCCATAAAAATCAGCATAAAAGTAGTGTACCAGAGGGTAACTCTGGCCTTGATGGAGAGATGTTTCATGGCCTTTACCCTACTCCTCCTTCAGCACGTATCCGGCGCCCCGGATGGTATGAATCAGCTTTTTTTCAAAGGGGTCGTCTACCTTCCGCCGCAGATAGCGGATATACACGTCTACAATATTGCTGCTTCCCTCGAAGCCGAAATCCCATACCTGGTTTTCCAGCTGCGCTCTGGAAAGCACCTGCCCTTTGTGGCGGATCAGGGTTTCCAGCAGGCCGAACTCTTTGGCAGAGAGCAGAATTTCCTTTCCGCCCCGCATGACCCGCTTGGTGGACAGCTCTACGGACAAATCTCCCACTGTAAGCACATCGGATTTCTCCGTGGAATTCCTGCGGACCAGGGCGCGGATTCGGGCCATCAGTTCCTCAAAGGCGTAGGGCTTTGTAAGATAATCGTCCGCCCCGGCATCCAGCCCCTGGACCCGGTCCGAAACGGCATCCTTCGCGGTCAAAAGCAGAACAGGAACAGGATTTCCCCCGCTCCTCATCTTCCGGAGTACGGAGAGCCCGTCCAGGCGGGGCATCATGATATCCAGGATTACCAGATTGTAATCCGCGGCATCCAGATACTCCAGGGCCTCCTGTCCATCCCGGCAGCCGTCAACGCCAAAACCCTCGGTTTTCAGGCGTTTGACCGTCACCTCTCTCAAATCATCCTCATCCTCGGCAAGTAAAATTCTCATAATGGAATACCTCGAATCTTTTTTATATACTTATGAATATACCCGTTTTAAAGGGAGTCGTAAAGGGAAAGCTGTTTTTTCATTAAGGTTTAATTGCGGGATAACCGCACCCGTGCTATAATGCCTATGTTACCGCCTCCAATCTGGTAACGGAAAGGAGGTGTTTCGCGTGGAATACGCTCTATCGTTTCTCATCGCTGCCGCGGCTGGTGTGGTTTGCCACCTCATCAACAAATGGTTGGACGGCGATAAGTAGTCGGTAACCAGCCTGTAGAAGCCTAACTACACAAAATAGGAAGAAGGCCCAGGAGTTCGCACCTCCTGGGCCTTCGCTGTTCCGCATGGAACACTCTATCGTTTTGCCTACTGGCATTATAGCATATGCAGATTTTTTTTGCAAGATACGTAAATTTGACTTTTTATCAGCCCGCTAAGGGCCTTTTTTAGATTGGAGGGATTTTATGACAGCACAAGACAGACGCAAAGTCGTAGCAGCTAAATATGCCACACTGATCGGCTGCAACATTTACAGCCAGACCTTACGGGATTACTGCTTTAGGCAGTACAAGGACGGCAATTACTACAGTGACTGCAGCAGCTCCATCTGCTACACCTATAAGGAGGCCGGGGAAGGCTTTGGCATCCTCAATACTGCCGGCATTTACCAGTACAGCAAGCTCACCACAGTAGATGTGCCCATTAATGCTGGAGTTCCGGATAGCGCTGGCCTGAGAGTGGGGGACATGCTGGAGTTCGCCGGAACGGACGCTTCCAGGCCCCTGAAAATCGGCCATGTCGAGATGTTTTACAGTATTGAGGGAGACAGCGTAATTATCTGCGGGCACGGCTCCGGACGTCCATCTTATAAGGATATGACGGCATACTGCAAACAGAGGTACAATTCCTGGGCTCCTGGAGGCTGGAGGAAGGAGCTGGTATGCGTCCGCAGATATATCCAGGATGATGCAGTTCCGGAGCCAGAGCCCAAACTTTCCGGCTGGTAGCAGGAGACTGATGGCTGGCGCTTTTACTTAGGGAATACCGGGGATTGCGTTAAAAATGCCTGGTATCAAGATGAGGACGGGAAGTGGTACTGGTTCCGGGGCGATGGCCTGATGGTACACGATACCTGGTATCAGTACGATGATGGCCACGGGCCACGCTGGTACTATTTTGGCAGCGATGGAGCAATGGTCAAGGGCCAACAGACCATTGACGGCAAATGGTACATCATGGACGAGGACGGCAAAATGCTCACCGAACCGGTAACATTAACCCCAGATAAGGACGGCGCCCTGCAGTACCCAGGCCTGGCAGAGTAGTAAGTAAAACGTGGGATTCCCTTCGGTTTCCCATGAGTATAAATTAGTCTATTGGCAACAAGAAAGTAACAAAATAACGTAAAAACGTTGTTTTTTGGCTATATTTTTTAATGTAATTTTAATTTTAATGGAGTAAGATAGAATCATAAATGATATCAGCATTTGATGAAATACATTTCACAAACCAAGGAGGAATACATTTTATGAAGCGTTTTATTTTAACAGGAGCAGCCGCGGCAGTTCTGCTTACTGCCTGCGGACAGGGACAGTCTACCGGTATGACCCAGCCGATTGCGGCCACCACCGCCCAGGTGCAGACTGTTCAGGAAACGGTTTCTTCCACCTCAGCTGGAGGAACGGAAAGCGGAGACAGGACGGGGGAGGAAACGGTGACGGCAGCAGAAACCACAGCGGGGACAGCAGCAGCCCCCTCGGAAACAGCCCAGACCTCATATCCCACTGCTTCCGGGGACCCGCAGCAGGATCAGGACACCTACTGCCGGGTTAAGGCGGAACAGGATGCCATTGAAATTGAAATCAGCAATCTGGAGGCTGCCTACCGGGTGGGCTCCATGGATGAACCGTCCTTTCAGAGCCAGAGAACGGCGCTGAGGGATCAGAAGCGGGAACTGGACCGTCAGGAGGAGATGCTGGAGGATATGGTGGAAATGTATTACTACCAGACCATGGAAATCCCCCAGGGAGATATTCAGAGCCTTCTGGACCAGCTATCCCAGGTTAATAGTCAAAAGAATGACCAGGAAAGTCAGGAAAGCCAGCTGAAGCTGCAGTACCGGAACGGAGAAATCAGCCGGGAGGATTTCATAACCGCCATGCAGGAGAATATCAGCCTGGAGGAGGAACTGGATGTAAAGGAGGAGCTGTTGGAGGACAGCCTGGAGCGTCTGGGCTGGGACGACTGAGGTGGCTTTTGCAGAGCGCTCCGTCCCCCTTAAAAGGATTCCAGCCAGGTTTTAACCAGCGGCAGCCAGCTTTGACAGGAGGGCTCGTAGTATCTTCCATCTCTGCCTTCCACCTCATGGGAAGCGGTGGACAGACCGTGGATGCCTCTTGGGTAGATGTGCATCTCCAGGCTGATGCCATGCTTTCTCAGGGCAGAAGCCAGAAGAAGACTGTTTTCTACCGGAACGGTCTGGTCGGTCCAGGTATGCCATAAAAATACCGGCGGTACCTGGGGCCCCACCTGGTTTTCCAGAGAAAAGAGCCGGACCATTTCCTCATTGTCCAGCTGCTGCGGGCCCAGCAGGGTTTCTACGGACCCGCGGTGGGCATACTCTCCGGAAGTGATGACCGGATAGCAGAGAATCAGTCCATTGGGCCGGATGTTTTCCGGCCCTTTTTCAATGGGGCCAAAGAGGAAGTCCTTGTCCCAGAACACGCCCAGACTGCAGGCCAGGTGTCCTCCGGCGGAAAAGCCGGACACCAAAATGCGGTTTGGATCAATCTGCCAGCTGCGGCTGTTTTTCCGGATCAGATCTACGGACAGGGCCAATTCCATAAGAGCCCGGGGAAACCTGTCCGGCGCCACACTGTAGTGGAGTACAAATACCTGGCAGCCCATAGCCAGGTATTCCATCGCTACCGGTTGGTCCTCCCGCTGGGATACATGGTTGTAGCCTCCGCCGGGACAGATCACCACTGCCGGACGGAGCCGGTCCTTTGTTTCCTCCATAGGATCTAAAAGATACGCGGTCAGGTCTGCCTGAGGATGTTCGCAGACGTGGCCGCACTGTTTTTCGGTTACGGAAATGGGAAAATGTTGGATATTCATAGGAAGCCTCCTTGGTTCACTGCATTATTTCTGCCCCTAGTCTATCACATCCCGGGGATGGTTGCAATCGGCGGCTTTACAGCAAAGAAAGAAGCAAGTATAATAAGAGGGCAGGTATTGATTGCGCGATCGCCCTCATTGCAGGGACAGAAAGGAAAACGATAAATATGAAAAAATTAGAAGAATATGTAAGAAGCATACCGGATTTTCCGGAGCCGGGAATCATTTTCCGGGATGTGACTACGATTTTACAGGATGCGGACGGCCTGGCCCTGGCGGTGGACAGCCTGACGAATATGGTGAAGGATAAGGATTTTGACCTGGTGGTAGGGCCGGAATCCCGTGGATTTATTTTTGGCGTACCGGTGGCATATTTGTGCCATAAGGGTTTTGTGCCGGTGCGCAAAAAAGGGAAGCTGCCCTGCGAGACGATCACCGCTCAGTACGATCTGGAGTATGGTACGGCGGAGATTGAGATTCACAAGGATGCCATCCGTCCGGGGCAGAAGGTAGTGATTGTAGACGATTTGATTGCTACCGGAGGAACTACGGAGGCGATTATCCGCCTGGTACAGGAGCTGGGAGGACAGGTGGTAAAAATCTGCTTTGTGATGGAGCTGGCCGGCCTGAAAGGACGGGAACGGCTTAAAGATTATGAGGTGGAGTCTGCCATTATTTATGAAGGCAAATAGTATGCCGGAACGGAGAAACTATGGATCAGGAAGTGAAAAGGTATCGGAATAAGAAGATTGTTCTGACCATTCTCCATGTATTGTTTGTGCTGATTGCGGCCGCGGGTTTCAGCGCCATGTATCTGAATTCTGATTTTGGAAAGGGGATTTCCTGGCTGCACAAGGAAGAATATGAGGATACGGAGCAGTTCCATCTCCTGCTGTCAGAGGATATTGATAAAATTTTCACCTATATTGGATACAAAGACGTATTTGAAACCAATGGGGAACTGGATCTGAACAAGGTTGTGGTGGGGGTCAGCGACGGCCCCGGTTACAGCGAAACTCTGACGCTGGATGATATTATCCGATATGCCAAGCGCAGGGGATACTATCTGGACGAAAATTTTACGGTTAAGGGCAGCCCGGTTTCCATGGACAATGACGACGATATGGAGCTGACGGTTGATTGGCAGACCTATAATCCCAATTTTCTGGATCCGGAATTTTATGGGGACCGGATGACCAAGGAGGAGCTGGCCTTTGAAGTGCTGGGACGGCTGGGAGATTATTATTCTATTTCACATAATTACATTGAAAATCCGACGAACTTTCATTTCCGCATTGTATACCGCAGCGATGACGGAGAGGAAAAGACCTATACCAATGTACCGGATATGACATTGGAAGCCATGCGGGAGGAAGGAAAATATGTGTATATTCCCGGAGATTCCATCCGGATGGAGAGCAATTTGGAGGAGATCCCGGCCAATGCGGCCCCTTATCTGGAGATCTGGAATCCTTTTGGGAACAATCGCTATTATATGATGCTTTCCATCGATACCAGTTATCCATACGATGACCCTTATGCGCAGGAAGCGCAGGCATATTTGGACTCCAGAAGCCATTTCCTTCTGGGAAGCGTAGGCTTAGCGGCGGGCTGTCTGGGAGCGGTGACCACGATTCTGGGAATGGTGGTGATGTCCGGGCATGAGAAAGAGGGAAGCCGGAAGGTTCGTCTTTATCCTTTTGATGAAATTTACACGGAGCTGGCGGTTTTGGCCTGGGCGGTTTTAGTTCTGGTCTGTGTTTATATGGGAAGGTTTGTGGCCAGTCATCTGATTTCCATGGCCTTCACCCAGGAACAATGGGCTTATTGGATTAAGCTGGTGAAGCTTTTGGTTATTTACGGCTGTACGGTGCTTTGCCTTTTCGGCGCGGTGAGGCGCTACAAGGCGGGACAGCTATGGAGCAACAGCCTGATCCGCAGGGCGTATGAATCTTTGAGAGAGTACCGGAATCGGTCCACCTTCGCGGTGGGAATGGCGATGGCATTTCTGGCGGTTCTGGCTGTGAATATTTTTCTGATTTGGGGTATGCTGGTAATTTGGACAGAACAGGAAAGAGGCCTGGACCAGGATATTACTTTTCTGATTATGGCGGCTCTTTTGGCAGGTACGGATATTCTGGTTTTCCATCGGATGTTCTCCAAGTCGGTACAGATGGATTTGCTGGACGATGCGATCCGCAATATTTCCCAGGGCAATACCAGCTACCAGATGGATTTGAGCCAGCTGAGAGGCAAGGAAAGGGCCATGGGAGAGCATATCAACAGTATTGGAACCGGCCTGGAAGCGGCGTTAAAGGAACAGGTGAAAAGTGAGAGGCTGAAAACGGATTTGATTACCAACGTATCTCACGATATTAAAACGCCATTGACCTCAATTATCAATTATGTGGATTTAATCAAGCGGGAAAATATCCAGGATCCCAAAATTCAAGGTTATCTGGAGGTTTTGGATCAGAAATCCCAGCGCCTGAAGAATCTGACAGAGGATTTGGTGGAAGCTTCTAAGGCCAGTTCCGGCAATCTGAAGCTGGATATTCAGGATATTGATGTGGTAGAGCTGGTCTGGCAGACCAACGGGGAGTTCGAGGAGAAATTCGCTACCCGTCACCTGGAACTGGTTTCCAGTCTGCCCAAAAATCCGGTTCTGATCCGGGCGGATGGCCGCAGGCTTTGGCGGATTCTGGAAAACCTCTACAACAATGCTTATAAGTATGCCATGCAGAACAGCAGAATTTATGTGGATGTGGCGCAGAGGGACGGAAAGGCGATTTTTACGATTAAAAACGTATCGGAGAATCCTTTAAATATCTCGGCAGATGAGCTGACGGAGAGATTTGTGCGGGGCGACGTGGCCAGAACCACGGAAGGAAGCGGTTTGGGCCTGTCTATTGCCCAGAGTCTGACTAAGCTTCAGAACGGCACATTTACTCTGTCCATTGACGGAGACCTGTTTAAGGCAGAGGTGGCCTTCCCGGTGAAATGGACGACCCTGGAAGAATATGAAGAGCAGGAGCAGAGGGAGGAAGAAACTGCCGCTGAGGCAGAATGAATGGAAGATATGCAGCAGTTCAGGATGGCGGGAAAACAGGGGCAAAAACAGACGTTGATATAAAAAAGACTGCGGATCGGGCGGGTTCAGCCGATTCCGCAGCCTTTTTATCATTTACTGATATGGGAACACATTGATCCACTTCTCCAGAAGTTCCTTCTCTTCGGGACGCTTCTTTACCAGCTGAGCTGCGGCCACGATGGGCAGCCATCCCTGAACATAGCGCTTGTCCGTGCCGGTTTTCTCACAGAACAGATCCATGTAGAGATCAGCCAGCTTACTGTCCTTTAAGCTTAACAGCAGATAAGTTCTGGCTACGTCGGCGCTGGCATTACCCTGAGCTGCGTGAACCCAGTCAATGACGTACATGGTTCCGTCTTCCTGAACAATGATGTTGGAAGGAGAGAAATCGCCGTGGCACAGCTTCGTGTGTTTGGGCATACCATCCAGTCTGGTCAGAAGCTCATAGCGGGTGCTTTCGTCCAGCTCCGGCTCCTCATTCAGGGCGCGGATGGTTTTCTCTTTCAATTTGTTTAACAGAGGGCAGGCTTTGGAGTGAATCTCCAGCTGCAGATCAACCATCTGCTCCATGTACTCCTGAGTTTTGTCCGGATTTTCTTCCATCAGCTGCTCTAAGGTCTTGCCTTCAATGTACTCCTTCATAATGGACCATTTGCCGTCCACTACGGAAACTCCCAGAATCTTGGGAACATGAAGTCCCGGAAGATCCTCTACACGGGCATTGCACAGGGCCTCATTTAAAACCTCGGCCTTGGGGAATCCTTCGCAGAATTCCTTGATTGCAACATTGCCGTCGCGGTATACGCTTTTTGTGCTGCTGCTTGAGATTAACTGCTTCGCCATAAAATTACGCTCCTTCCAAAACATTATACGATAACTGCTCCGGAGACTTTCCGGAACAGTTATATGCCATAGTCGTGATTACCATGCTGCATGGCCTTATTCTACTACATTTTGGGAAAAATGTACAGATGCTATTTGACAAAAATTTAACATACTTTCCCCTTTTCTTTTGTCAGAAACGGAAAATACCAGTGCCGTAAGGAGCCAGAGGATAGGCGATAGAATAGGGCTGTCCGTCGCATTCTCCCTTTGAAGCTTTGAAAACTGGCGCTTCTTTCAGCTTATATGCCCCATGGGTCTGATCCAGAAGCAGAGTATAATTGCCCCGTCTTGGCACGCCCACACGGTAGTCCGGCCGCGCAACAGGTGTGAAATTTATAACAAACAAAAGATTTTTCTTGGATGTTTCGTCTTTTCGTATGAAGCTGAAAATACTGCGGTCTCCATCGTTGGCATTGACCCACTGAAAACCGTTCCAGTCATTGTCCAGCCGGAAAAGTGCCGGATAGCGGCGGTACAGATGGAGAAGATCGCGGACATACATTTGAAGGTCCTGGTGGTCCTCCTCTTTGGTCAGATACCAGTCCAGAGCCACCTTTTCATCCCATTCGTGCCACTGGCCGAAATCCTGTCCCATAAACAGGAGCTTCTTTCCGGGATGTCCCAGCATAAAGGTATATCCGGCTTTTAAGTTGGAGAATTTGTCCTTTCCCAGGCCAGGCATTTTATTAATCATGGAACATTTCAGGTGGACTACCTCATCATGGGAAAGCACCAGAATATAGTTTTCGCTGGTAAAATATGTAAGACCAAAGGTCATGCGGTGATGATTATATTTGCGGAAATAGGGATCCAGCTTCATGTATTCCAGAAAGTCGTGCATCCAGCCCATATTCCACTTGAAGGTAAAGCCTAGGCCGTCTTGCTGGGGATGTTTGGTCACGTTCGGCCAGGCGGTGGATTCCTCGGCGATCATCATGGCGCCGCTGTTGCGGCCTTTCAGAACCGTATTCAGATGCTTGAAAAATTCGATAGCTTCCAGGTTCTGATTTCCGCCGTAACGGTTGGGGACCCATTGACCATTCTGGCGTCCATAGTCCAGATAGAGCATGGAGGCTACGGCATCTACCCGCAGGCCGTCCACATGGAATTTTTCTACCCAGTAGACGGCATTGCTGATTAAGAAGTCTTTGACTTCATTTTTTCCATAGTCAAATACTTTGGTACCCCAGTCCGGGTGCTCGCCCTTGCGGGGATCGGCGTACTCGTAGAGGGGTTCTCCGTCGAAATCCGCCAGTCCGTGGGCATCCTTTGGGAAATGAGCGGGAACCCAGTCCAGGATAACGCCAATGCCCTGGCGGTGGAGATAGTTGACCAGGTACATCAATTCCTTTGGGGTGCCATAACGGGAAGTGGGGGCAAAATATCCGGTTACCTGGTATCCCCAGGAGGCGTCCAGAGGATGCTCCGCAATTCCCATCAGTTCCACGTGGGTGTAGCCCATCTCCTTTACATAGGCGGACAGTTCATGGGCCGCCTCGGCATAGGTGTAAAACCCGTCCTTCTCAGGCCGGTTTTTCTTTTTCCAGGAACCCAGATGGACCTCATAAATGCTCATGGGATGATTGATGGGATCTTCCCGGCCCCGTTTTTCCATCCAGGCACCATCGGTCCAGGAAAAGCCGGAGAGGTCGGTGGTGACGGAGGCGGTGCCGGGGCGGAATTCCGCCAGAAATGCGAAGGGGTCTGCCTTAAACAGTACCTGTCCGCCGGGAGTGGTGACGGCGAATTTGTACAGCTGTCCCTCCTTCATGCCTGGTACAAAGAGCTCCCAGATTCCGGAAGTAGACAGAGGATTCATGGGATGGGTTTCGGCGTTCCATCCGTTAAAATCTCCGGTCAGGTGGACTGCCTTGGCATGAGGAGCCCAGACGGCAAAGTAGTAGCCCTCAGTACCCTTCCATGTTTTTGGGTGGGCTCCCAGCTTTTCGAAGATTTCATAGTGTGTTCCTGCACCGAAAAGATACCGGTCCAGCTCTGTGATGAAGCCGGTTTCACGGGGAGCGGTTCCAGCAGCCCGGGATTTTTTTGGTTTTGCGTTTTTTTTGGCGTCAGCGTCGGCTGAACGGGATGTGTTCTTTGCCATAGCGATTTTCCCCTTTTTATATTTTAGATTGTAATGGTTCAGGACGGCAGGAAACTGCCGCTGTCCTGAATTTATAAAAGTTTAAAAATATTTCCCCAGTTTCCAGGAAGGGTTATATTCAGGTGCCCGTTTTCTACCGCAATGGGTACGGACGGAGTCGAAATTTTCCATTTTTCTCCAATCAGGGGCAGGGCCTGGGTAATTCCCTGAGGCAGGGGGATAGAGAACGAGGCGGGAGCGGGATCGTTATTGAGCGCCGTGACCACAAGGCTGTTCTCATTTTCCCTGGAGTAAGCGTACTGACGGTTGGTTAAGTATAATTCCCGGTAAACTCCTTTGCAGAAGGCATTTTCCTGGAGGTGAATTTCACCTAAGCGGGCGATCAGATCAGTGAGCGGACAGTGAAGCTGGTCAAATTGTTCCGGGGAGATGGCAGGCCGCAGCTCCTGATCGCTGGTTCTGGTTCGCCGTCCCTGAACGGCCCATTCTCCCCCGTAGTAGACGGAAGGGACTCCGGGCAGGGTGTAAAGGCACATATAGACGGGAGCCAGATGATCCGGGTCGGTCAGCTTGCTGGCGATGCGGTCCTCGTCGTGGTTGTCCACGAAGGTGTAGAGCTCCCGGCCGATGGCTTCCAATCGCCGCACATTGTGGGCGATCTCGAAGAAGTTGTGGTCGTTGAAGCCGGAGTAAATGCTCTTATGCAGCTCGTAGTTGGTGACGGAGTGCAGCATCTCCGGGTTGACCCAGCGGGAGTAGTCGCCGTGGATCACCTCGCCCATGAGCCAGAAGTCCTCCTTCATGGCGGCGGTTTCACGGCGCAGCTCCTTCATGAAGTTGAAGTCCAGTACATTTGCGCAGTCCAGGCGGATGCCGTCGATGTCGAATTCATTGACCCAGAAGCGGATCACGTCGAAGAGGTACTGCCGCACCGCGGGGTTAAACAGATTCAGGCAGGGCAGTTCGAAGTGTCCCTGCCAGGCCTCGAAGCCGAAGGGATCGCCCAGGGGGCTCTGCCAGTCGAAGTTGACTCCCTTGTACCAGTCTTTGTAGGTGGAGTCCCAGCGTTTCTCGCAGATGTCGCGGAAGGCGAAAAATTCCCGGCCTGTGTGGTTGAACACGCCGTCCACCACCACCCTGATCCCGCTCTGGTGGCAGAGGGCCACAAACTCTTTAAAGTCGCTGTTGTCGCCCAGACGCCGGTCCACTAGCTTGTAATCCCGGGTGTCGTACCCGTGGCTGGAGGACTCGAACAGCGGTCCTATGTAGATGGCGTTGAAACCCAGCTGGTTTAAGTGGGGGATATAGCGGTTCAGCTGGTCA
>OLRX01002395.1_pt1 | contig 11994 bp, 10 predicted proteins | sample 1672991 | NCBI WGS metagenome assembly OLRX01 (sample SAMEA3136744, study PRJEB25190) | human gut metagenome | biome: human gut; feature: human-associated habitat; material: faeces | place: Austria | collected 2013
CCGCAGGACCACGAAGTTGGCCGAGGCGATGCCGCGGTCTACCGCGCCGCTGGCCGCGCAGGCGGCGTCCTGCACCGCCTGGGCAAAGGCCTTGCTCCGGCTGCTGGTGGGGTAGTAATAGGTATAGAGCCCCTGGAAGGTGGGGACGGTGGGGGCGGAGTTGCAGTGAATGCTCACGAACAGGTCGGCGTTGACCCGGTTGGCCAGCTCGGAGCGCTCGTACAGGTCTCCGGCGGTCTCCCCGTCCCGGGTGAGCACCACGTTATAGCCTTCATTCAGAAGGATGTCCCGCAGCTTGTAGACCATGGACAGGGTGAGATCCTTCTCATAGATGTCCACCCCGTTGGCATCCGGATATACCGCGCCCAGCGTTTTCCCGTCGTGGCCGGCATCCAGTACGACGGTGTACTTGTTGGGGTCAATGGGGGGCAGCTCGGGGGAGACGGAGGGAGTGGCGGTAATGCGCACGCCGCTGCTGCCCGCCTCCACGGTGATGTTTTTGGCGTAGCTGGCACCGCCCTTGAGGTCCAGCACCACCCGCAGGGTGTGGGGATAGCCATACCCCAAGTCGTCCCCGTGCTGGTTGTAACGCACCGAGGAGAACACATCGCTGTCCACCGGCAGGGCGGCCTCACCCTCCAGAGCGCCGGAAAACACCGCGCCCAGGAGGTCCACCGCTACCCGGTCTCCCAGATCCACCACCCGGTATTCCGGTATATGGTCGGTGGCGATGGTCACCACGTGGGAAGAGGCGTCCACCGAGATGCCGGTGACATACCCCTTGTCTCCGGCGGCGGGCGTGTCGGGCGTGGGCTCGGGGGTCGGCGTCGGTGTCGGCGTGGGCTCCGGCTCCGGGGTACCGGGGGAGGTGAGGATAGCGGTAAAGGTATCGTTGTCCCAGTCCACGGTGGCGCCCAACTGCTCCGAGACAAAGCGCAGGGGGACCATGGTGCTCTCCCGGCCCTCCCACTTAACCACGCCAGCGGGCACGCCACCGGGCAGCTCCATGGCCTGTCCATTGACCAGTGCGGTGGCCGAGCCCAGGGTGAGTACGATGGTGCTCTCCTCCCGCAGGAGGATGACCTGACGGGTTTCCGGCACCCAGGTTACCGAGGCGCCCAGCCGTTCCGCGATCAGGCGGACGGGTACCAGCGTGCGGCCGTTCTGTCCCACCGGGTACTGCACCAGGGCGGGTACATCGTCCGGTGTCAGAGGCGAGCCGTCCAGCGTCAGGCTGACCCGGTCGGTCTGAGTCAGTTCACCATAACGCTGGGCGGTCTCGTCATAGAAGTAGACGGAGAGGGGCCCCGCGGGACCGGCCGCCCAGGCGGACAGCAGCCCCGCCAGCAGGGCGAGGGTGAGCAGGAAGGAAACGGCTTTTTTCATGGCAGAACTCCTCGGCGATAGATGCTAATATTCTACCTTATTCCACAGGTGCCGTCAAGAAAGGACCGCAAAAAGGGTTGACATAAATTTATGGCAGGCACTTTGACACGCTACTGTAAATGTGGGCAAATCCCTTGCGTTTTGCGGCAAAACTTGTTATGATAAACATTAAATACAAAGCAACGGAGGGAATACCCATGCTGAAGATCACCTGTGAGGGCGTGTACTACAAGAACGGGGGCTTTGTCCCGGCCAAGGACGGCCCTGCGGCCGGCTTACCCGCGCCGGAAAAGGCGAGGGAGGGCACCATGGCCCACGCGATTCTGAAGGCCCACAATACCGGAGACAATATGGAGGAGCTGGCCATCCGCTTTGACGCCATGGCCTCCCACGACATCACCTATGTGGGCATCATCCAGACCGCCCGGGCCTCCGGCATGCAGGCGTTCCCCCTGCCCTACGTGCTCACCAACTGCCACAACTCCCTGTGCGCCGTGGGGGGCACCATCAACGAGGACGACCACGTCTTCGGCCTGTCCGCCGCCATCAAGTATGGCGGCAACTTCGTCCCCGCCAACCAGGCGGTCATCCACCAGTACGCCCGGGAGATGATGTCCGGCTGCGGGCGGATGATCCTGGGGTCCGACAGCCACACCCGCTACGGCGCCATCGGCACCATGGGGGTGGGCGAGGGCGGCCCGGAGATCGTCAAGCAGCTGCTGAAAAACACCTATGACATCGCCTCCCCCCAGGTGGTGCTGGTCTACCTCACCGGCTCCCCCGCCCAGGGCGTGGGGCCCCACGACGTGGCCATCGCCCTCTGCGGCGCCGTGTATAAAAACGGCTTTGTGAAGAACAAGGTCCTGGAGTTCGCCGGCCCCGGCATCGCGGGCCTGCCCATGGACTACCGCATCGGCATCGACGTGATGACCACCGAAACCGCCTGCCTGTCCTCCATCTGGGAAACCGACGGCGCGGTGGAGGAGTACCTGGCCATCCACGGCCGGCCCGAGGCCTATGAGGCCCTCCATCCCCAGGAGGGCGCCTATTATGACAGCATGATCACCATTGATCTGTCCAAGGTGGAGCCCATGGCCGCCCTCCCCTTCCACCCCGCCGAGGCCTATCCCATCCGGGAGCTCATGGCCAACCCCGGCGACATCTTCCGGGAGGTGGAAAAGCGGGCCGCCGAGCAGTTCGGGGGCAAGGTCAACCTCTCCCTCACCGACAAGCTGGTGGACGGCAAGGTCGTGGTGGACCAGGGGATCATCGCCGGCTGTGCCGGGGGGATGTACGACAACATCGCTGAGGCCGCCGCCATTTTGGACGGCCACGACGTGGGCAGCGGCTACTTCTCCCTGTCCATCTATCCCCCCTCCGTGCCGGTGAACCTGGAGCTCATCCAGAACGGGGTACAGCAGTCCCTGCTCCAGGCGGGGGCTCTCTTCAAGCCCTGCTTCTGCGGCCCCTGTTTCGGCGCCGGGGACGTACCCGCCAACAACGGCCTGTCCATCCGCCACACCACCCGGAACTTCCCCAATCGGGAGGGCTCCAAGCCCGGCGATGGCCAGCTGTCCGGGGTGGTCCTCATGGACGCCCGGTCCATTGCCGCCACCGCCCGGAACCACGGGGTGCTCACCCCCGCCACAGAAGTGGACTACGTCCCGCCCAAGCAGGGCAAGCGGACCTTTGACACCCAGGTGTATGACCGCCGGGTCTACTTCGGCTTCGGCCACCCCCAGCCTGAGGCAGCGCTGAAGTTCGGCCCCAACATTGCAGAATGGCCCCCCATCCCGGCTCTGGCGGACAACCTGCTCATGCAGGTGGCCTCCGTCCTCCGGGACCCGGTGACCACCACCGACGAGCTCATCCCCTCCGGGGAGACCTCCTCCTACCGGTCCAACCCCATGAAGCTGGCCTCTTTCGCCCTGTCCCGCCGGGACCCTGACTACGTCCCCCGCGCCCTGGACACCCAGGCTCTGGAGACCGCCCGGCAGGCCGGTTCCCTGCCCGCCCAGGTCCAGGAAGCCCTGGAGAAGCTGGGACAGGGATCGCTGGCCCCCGCCGCTTTCCAGATCGGCTCGGTGATCTTTGCCAACAAGCCCGGCGACGGCTCAGCCCGGGAACAGGCCGCCTCCTGCCAGCGGGTGCTGGGGGGCTGCGCCAACATCTGCTATGAGTTTGCCACCAAGCGGTACCGCTCCAACTGCGTCAACTGGGGCATGCTCCCCTTCACCCTGGCCGAGGGAGACGCGTTCACCTGCCAGCCCGGGGACTTTATCTATGTCCCCGATGTAAAGGCCAAGGTGCTGGCGGGGGATGATACCTTCCCCGCCCTGGCCCTCTCCGGCGGCGCCGTCACCCCCCTCACCCTCTATCTGAAGAATACCACCGGGGAGGAACGGGAGCTCCTGCTCACCGGCTGCCTGATGAACCACTACGCCGCCCAGAACCAGGGCTGAGGAGGAAGCCATGGAGAAAATCAAGATGCAAAACCCCATCGTGGAGATTGATGGGGACGAGATGACCCGGATTCTCTGGGCCATGATCAAGGAGGAGCTCATCCTCCCCTTTGTGGACCTGAACACCGAATATTACGATCTGTGCCTGCCCAACCGGGACGCCACCGACGACCAGGTCACCGTCCAGGCGGCCGAGGCCATCAAACACTGGCACGTGGGGGTGAAATGCGCCACCATCACCCCCAACCTTCAGCGGATGGAGGAGTATCACCTGAAAAAGATGTGGAAGTCCCCCAACGCCACCATCCGGGCGGCCCTGGACGGCACGGTCTTTCGGGCTCCCATCCTCATCTCCAAGGTGAAGCCTGTGGTCTCCTGCTGGAAAAAGCCCATTACCATCGCCCGCCACGCCTACGGCGACATCTACAAGGCCGTGGAGTATCGGGTCCCCGGCCCTGGCAAGGCGGAGATGGTCTTCACCGACGAGGGCGGCAAGGAGCTCTCCCGTCAGACCATCTTTGACTTCAAAGGCCCCGGCGTCCTCCAAGGGATGCACAACCGGGACGACTCCATCCTCTCCTTCGCCCGGTGCTGCTTCACCTATGCCCTGGAGGTGGGCCAGGACGTGTGGTTCTCCTCCAAGGATACCATCTCCAAGGACTACGACCAGACTTTCAAGCTCCTGTTCCAGAAGGTCTATGAGGAGGAGTTCCAGGACAAGTTCCAGGCTGCGGGCCTTCACTACCGTTACGCCCTCATCGACGACGTGGCCGCCAAGGTCATCCGGTCCGAGGGGGGAATGATCTGGGCCTGCAAGAACTACGACGGCGACGTGATGAGCGACCTCATCGCCGCCGCCTCCGGCTCCCTGCCCATGATGACCAGTGTGCTGGTGAGCCCTGACGGCAACTTCGAGTATGAAGCCGCCCACGGCACCATCACCGACCATTACCGCCGGCACCAGAAGGGAGAGGCCCTGTCCTCCAACCCCCTGGCCACCATCGCCGCCTGGGCCGGCGCCCTGAAAAAGCGGGGTGAGTTGGATGGCAACGCCGCCCTGGTCCGCTACGCCGACTGCCTGGGGCAGGCCGGCCTGGACGTGTTCGAGGAGGGCTACCTCTCCGAGGACCTGGCCAGCCTGTGCGACCCCAAGGAGCTCAAAGAGATGCCGGAGAACGGCAAACTCATGAAGCTCATCCGCGCCCGGCTGGAGACCCTCCTGGCCTGAGAAACCCACAAAACACGACAGCAGCCGTCCGGCTCATGCCGGATGGCTGCTGTTTTCCTTTCAGGTACGTTTTTCCCTCCCGGCCGGCGGACATCAGAAATACAGCAGCCGGTTGGCCTGCCGCCGCAGCTCTGCCCGGAAATCCGGGTGGGCCACGGCGATGAGGTTTTCCACCCGCTGGCGCACTGTGCGCTGGCGGAGCTTGGCCACGCCGTACTCCGTGACCACCAGATCGGTTAAATTGCGGGAGACGGAGACAATGGCCCCCGGGTCCAGGGTGGGGACGATCCGGGAGAGGGTCCCCTGCTTGGTGGTGGCCGTCTGGGCCAGGATGGCCCGGCCGCCCCTGGCATGGTAGGCCCCCCAGGCAAAGTCCGTGGCCCCCCCGGTGCCTGAGTGCTGGTAGGGGCCGATGGACTCGGCGCACACCTGGCCGGTGAGGTCAATCTGCAGGGAGGCGTTCACCGAAACCACATTGTCGTTCCGGGCGATCACATAGGGGTCATTGGTGTACCGGCTGCGACGGACCGTCAGGCGGGGATGCTGGTCCACAAAATCATAGAGGAAATGGTCCCCGGAGATAAAAGAACCCACCGTAATGCCCCGGTCGATGGTTTTACACCGGTTGGTCACCGCCCCGCAGGCCATCAGGTGGGCCATGGCAGTGCCGATCTGCTCTGTGTGGATGCCCAGATCATGCTTCTCCATCAGGTGAAAGCCAATGGCGTTGGGGATGCCCCCGAATCCCAGCTGGATACAGTCCCCGTCCCTCATCAGGTCGGAGACATAGCCGGCAATGGTCTCCTCCCTCTCCCCGATGGGCGGGTCCTGGAGCTGGAAGATGGGCTCATCCACCTCATACACCACATCCGCCATAGAGATCGGCAGGGCACTCTCCCCCCAGACCATAGGGGCCCGGGCATTGACCTCAAAAATAATCTTGTCCGCCCGGTAGACGTGCTCCAAGGTCATAATCAGGTCGCAGCTCAGGTGGACATAGCCGTGCCGGTCCATGGGGGAGACCTGGGCCACAAAGACGTTGGGGGGCAGGCACCGCCGGACCTCCTGCCCATAGTTGTGCTGGTTCACCGGGAAATAGGAGTACAGCCCGCTCCCCCGGGCGGCCACGGACCACCGGTCAAAGAAAAAGGTATGGTGGCGAAAGCGCCCCGCCAGCGCCGGGTCCCGGGTCACAGGGTAGTCGTACCGGCTGATGGTGTTCCAGCAGTCAATCCCCTTCTCCAGCCGGGGGGCGATGGTGTGCAGGTGTTCCAGGAACACCTTGGGCTCACTGCCGTGGGTGGACCAGGTCAGGCAGTCCCCGTCGTCGATCCAGTCCAGGGCATCCTGGACCGTGCCCAGGCGCTCTCGGTAGAGGGCCCCGGGAGACTTGCCCCGATACGCGCCCCGGAGATAGGCCTTCTGCCACTTGTTCATGGTCCCTTCCCCTCCTCCACCGGATCAATGACCTTCATGTAGTGCAGGCAGGTGAGCACCGTCTCCCCTCGCTGGTTGGTCATGACGCACTGGCCGGTGGTTTTCCGGCGGGCCTCGTTGACCTCGGTGATCCAATAGGTGGCGGTGATGGTGTCCCCGAAAAAGACGGGCTTCAGGAATTTCACCTGGTCATATCCCATGGCCAGAATGTCATGGCCGCTGTCCACCCCCGCCATGCCGCTGACGGTGGAGCACAGGCTGAAGGTGAGGCAGCCGTGGACCAGGCGGGTCCCATAGGGCATCCGTTTGCAGTACTCCTCGTTCACATGGGCGGGGAACAAATCTCCAATGATCCCGGCAAAGAGGTACACATCACTCTCGGCAAAGGTCTTGGTGAGGGTGAACTTTTTTCCGATTTCAAAATGCAGGCTTCCCATGCCGCAGGCCTCCCTTTCCTCCCCCAGATGATTTTCCTTGCGGGCCGGGGGGTTCTGTGATAGTATCATAGCATCCATTTGGAAAAATCACATCGGATAATTTCCCAATATTCTGGTACTTTTTCACAAAGGAGACCGCTATGCAAGTCACGGAAATCCTGACGGACCACACCCTGATGGCCCTGGAGCTCCGGGGGGCGCCGGAATACCCCATTCGGTTTTACCTGGACATCATGGACCAGTTTGACCGGGCCGGCATCCACTGGCACTGGCATCCGGAGCTGGAGTTCAACGTCATCACCCGGGGCACCATGGAGTACTACGTGGAAAACGAGCACCACACCCTCACCGCCGGCCAGGGCATCTTCAAAAACGCCAACATCCTCCACATGGCCCAGCCCGCCTCCCACACCCCGGACGCGGAGATGTTCTCGGTCATCATGGACGCCGCCTTCCTGGCGCCGCCTCAGAGCGTCATTTACCAAAAATACGTGGCCCCCTTCCTGGGCAGCCAGGGGCTCCGCAGCCTGTGCCTCTCCCCTCAGGTCCCCTGGCAGCGGCAAATGCTGGACCTGCTCCGCCAGTCCTACGCCCTGAGCCAGACGGAGACGGGGGCCTATGAGCTGCACATCCACCGCCTGATGTGCCAGGTGTGGCAGGCCATCGCCGAGCACGCTCAGCAGCTTCCCCGCCACGACCTCACCGCCGCCCAGCGCACGGACCAGGTCCGGGCCAAGCAGATGATCGCCTTCCTCCAGACCCACTTTCGGGAAAAGCTCACCCTGGACCAAGTGGCCCAGGCGGCCAGCGTCAGCCGGAACACCTGCCTGAGCTGCTTCCGCCGGGTCCTGGGCCTGTCTCCCATGGAATACCTCACCCAGCGCCGGCTGGAGTACGCCCTGCACCTGCTGCTCACCTCTGATCTCCCGGTGGCCCAGGTGGCGGAGGCCTGCGGCTTTGGCGACGCCAGCTACTTCGGCAAACGCTTTCGAAAGCAGATGGGACTCACCCCCTCTCAGTACCGGCACCGGCATCCCGCCACCCGGCAGCCTTTCCCCGCCAACGGAGACCTGTAACAGAAGGCGTCTCTCCCTGCAAGAAACCGCCTGCGGAAGGCTCCGCAGGCGGTTTCTTCTTATTATTCCGTTGTTTTCCGCAAGTCCGCGCCCGTGAGATACTGATGCATGGGCCGGAAGAGGAGGGCAAAGATCACCAGGCACAGCAGGGTGTCGATGAGCATGTAAAAGCCGTTGTACAGCAGGGAGTACAGCCAGGGAGAGGTCATGGTCATTCCAAAAAAGGCATCGGGCATGTACATGGCCCAGACCGTGGCGCCCACCACCCAGTGGACCACAAACCGGGCCGCGCCCCCCAGGACCGTCCCCAGGAAAATCCCCTTTTCCCTGCCTCTTCCCAGGCCCGCCAGGCCCAGCACGGTAAAGGCCACCAGGTAATCCCCCAGAATGGACTGCCAGCTGATGGCAAAGCCCCCGTCAAACATCACCTGAAGCAGGCCGTAGGCAAAGCCCGCCACCAGCCCCCAACGGGTCCCCCAGCGCACGGCAAAGAGAAAAATGGGCAGCATCCCCAAAGTGATGGACCCGCCCCAGGGCATCTCCCACAGCTTGAGCATACTGAGAATCTGGGCCAGAGCCACCAAAATGGCCCCTTCACAAAGCATTTGCAGTTTTCGATTACGCATTCCTTCATTCCTCCTGTTGGTTGGTGAGGAAGCCACAAAAAAAGCCCCCCAAGCACCATGCCTGGAAGGGTCCTTCTGAGGGGTTCCTACGCCGGCATTATCCGGATCAGGTTCCTGGGTCAGGGCGGCATTACGCCCTTTCTCAGCCGGCATGCGCCAGCTCCCCATTCAATTGTTCTTTTATTATAGTCCACAGCCAGCAGCGTTGTCAAGGGTAACGTCCCAGTCCATGGAGCCCCACACAAAAAGCGGTGCGTTCTATCTGAACGCACCGCTCTTGGAGCTACTGGCCGGACTCGAACCGGCGACCTATTGATTACGAATCAATTGCGCTACCAACTACGCTACAGTAGCAAATGGTAGAAATTATTTTATCACAGAAGTCCCCTTTCGTCAACCCCTTTTTGCTATACCAGTTGTATACCAGGGCGGAATCCCCATTTTCCAAGGATTCCGCCCCTTCTTTTTCTGAAAACGGCAAAAAATTCTACAAAGAGTTATGCACACTTTCCACCGACTTTTCCACAGGGCTGGGGAAAACCGGGGCTGTCCCCGTCCCATAAGGCCGGGAAATTTCTCGGTTGGCATAGGCGTTTAAGTCCGTGCCGGCCCGGGTCCCCGCCAGATATTCATAATAGCCCTGGCTGCCAATCATGCTGCCGTTGTCCCCGCAGAGCTTCAACGGCGGGAGATACAGGGTACAGCCCGCAGCCTGGCAGGCCTGCTCCAAATCCCGGCGGATACGGGAGTTGGCGGCCACGCCGCCCACCACCGCCACCTTGCCGTAGCCCTTCGCCTGGGCTGCGGCCATGGTCCGGGGAACCAGCTCCTCACTCACTGCGGCGGAAAAGGAGGCCGCCAAATCCGCCACAGGCAGTTCCTCCCCTTTTTGCTGGGCATTGTGGATCAGGTTCAGCATGGCGGTCTTTAGACCGGAAAAGGACATGTCCAGGGGGGCGTCCTGTATGTGCACCCGTGGCAAGGAAAAGGCCTTGTCATTGCCTCCCTGGGCCGCCCGGTCCAAGGGGGCTCCGCCGGGGTAGCCCAGGCCCATCACCCGGGCGATTTTGTCAAAGCACTCCCCCGCTGCATCGTCCCGGGTGGCGCCTAAAATTTCCATCTCCGTGTACCCTTTCACATCCACCAGCAGAGAGGTGCCCCCAGACACGCACAGGCAGACAAAGGGGGGCTCCAGGTCGGGGTGGGCCAGGTAATTGGCTGCGATGTGTCCCCGCACATGGTGCACCGGGATGAGGGGAACCCCCAGGGCATAGGCCACCGACTTGGCAAAGCTCACCCCCACCAGCACCGCGCCAATAAGGCCGGGGCCATAGGTGACCGCCACGGCGTCCAGCTCCCCTTTGGTCAGCCCCGCCTGCTCTACCGCCTGATCGGCCAGGCCGGTCACTGCCTCCACGTGCTTCCGGGAGGCGATCTCAGGCACTACGCCGCCGTAAATGGTGTGCATCTCGATCTGCGACGCGACACAGTTGGACAGCACCGTTCTCCCGTCCCGCACCACAGCGGCGGCGGTCTCGTCACAGGAGGACTCAATGGCTAGAATATTCACAAAAGGCTCCCCTTTCCAATGCGTTTCCGCTCAATACAGCTTTTCCCGATCCATCACGCTGTCGATCCGGTTGAAGCGCTTGCTGTCCGTCACATCCCTCCGGCCACTCACAGACAGGAGAATGACCTCAGACAGGCTCAGCGGCGCGACATAGGAGTTGGTAAAGCCCAGGCCGTCCACCTGAGCCGTGACCACCACATCCGCCTTGTTCGCCAGCGGGCTGGTCCGGCGGTCTGTCATCAAGATTACCTTCGCGCCGCTCTCCCGGGCGATCTCCATCAGAGGCCGGGCGATCTCGGAGTATCTGGGAAAGCTGTACAGGAACAGGCAGTCCCGCTCCGTGATGTCCAACAGGTTTTCCACCGCCGTGGCGTCCGCGTGGAGGATGGGGACCACATGGGGCGTGAGGAACAGGAGCTTGCTGGCCATATACTGGGCACAGCAGGCCGTCCCCCGGAAGCCCGCGATGTACTTCCGGTCGCTGCTCAGAAGGATGTCCACGATCTGCTCCACCGTGCCCTGGTCCAGCTGGGCATAGCTCTTTTGCAGATTGTTCAGCGTATATTGGCTCACGTCGCTGATCAGACTGCTGGAGCCCAGGTGCTCCAGCGTGCGGAGATACTTCTCTCCAGGGGTCAGGTCCGGCTGGGCCCGGTCGATCTGGCGGGCAGTCCGGGCGTTCATCTCGCTCCGGAAGTCCGCATAGCCCTTAAAGCCCAGCTTGCGGATGAAGCGGATCACTGAGGTATCGCTCACTCCGATCTCCTCCGCCATCGTCGTGGAGGTCTGAAACCCAATGGTGCTCAGATGGGCCAAAATATACTCCGCGATCTCCGCATCTGTCCGGGTCAGCGTCATACTCTGAATTTTTCGTACCAGATCTTCCATGCTTCCATCCTCCGGCTCACAGTTTGACAAGGAAAGCATAGCACAGAAGTCCTGTGTGGTCAATCTTGTTCCCATGGATCGAGGCACCTGCGGAGGCGTGAGAAGCCTGCCCCCCGACAGAATGACCGGCCCCTGAGCACAGGGGCCGGCCTTGTCACTTCTCCTCCATCGCTCTGGGATCGGGGAGATCGATATAAATGGGGGGATGTCCGACTCCCTCCACATAGCGCAGCAGCTCCTCCCGCGTCAGACGCACTGTGGAGGTGGAGATCCCCGGGTGTCCGCTGTAATATGGATCCGCCAGCAGTTCCCGGTCGATCACCAGCCGCACCCGGCCCTCCGTGTCAAACAGGAGCTCCAGAGCAGAGACCGAGCCGGGGACGGTGTTCAGACAGGCCGCCATGTGTCCGTCATCCGCAAAGGACAGCCGGGAACAGCCCAATTGGGCGGACAGATACTTGGTCTTGAAGGGCTTTTCGCCCGGCATCATCAGGAGGTAAAATTCGGTCTGCTGACGGTTGCACAAAAACAGATTTTTGCATATTTTCGCTTCCAGAAGATGATCCACTTCCTCACAGGCTTCCATAGTCATCAACGCCTCATGATCTACCCTCTTATATTCAATTTCCAGACTGTCCAGAAAATCGTACACTGCGATTTCTTTCTCCAGGCGTCCTTCCGTATTTTCCGGTCTTCCCGTATAGATGGTTTTGTCAATTCTTGGTTCTTCCATGTTTTCCGTTTCCTCCTGATCTTTCATTTCACACCTTTGTTTCATCCTTATTTTACAAGCATCTGTCCGGCAAAAACAGCCAGCACGCCAAAAACTGCACTTAAAATCACATAAAGAAGCGCCAGGCCAATCTGACCTTTTTCCATCATAA
>OLRX01002396.1_pt1 | contig 11993 bp, 9 predicted proteins | sample 1672991 | NCBI WGS metagenome assembly OLRX01 (sample SAMEA3136744, study PRJEB25190) | human gut metagenome | biome: human gut; feature: human-associated habitat; material: faeces | place: Austria | collected 2013
TTACAATACGTAAAATTGCCAAACATGAAAATATTCTCCTTTTCAGCTCCGCAGCGTGGGGGGATATGTTCCGTTTTCGTGAAGCCTTGCCAGCTCCCGGGCAACGGCCTGCCGGTCCTGGTGATACGTCATACCGAACCACCGGTCCGCCGAATGCAGCACGGACACGGACAGCCGTCCCTTTTTCAGCAGATCGCCCACCATGTTGGGCAGCAGGCACTCCGCCTTGATCTCCTCCGGCGGCAGCGCCCGCAGGAAGTCGTCCAAATATTCCTCCATCTGGTCGAAAATAGACGGCATAAAGCCCCAGAAGTTCATGGACACCGGCATATCTGCCGCCAGCTCCCGGCGCTGACCGTCGGCCACGTCGGCGATGGTGCCGTCGGGGAACAGCTGGATCTTCAGAGCCTCGTGAATACCTGTCAGATGGCCATCCTCCACGTGGCATACACCACGGGACACGGTACCGTGGGCGCTGACGGTGTTGCGCAGCAGATAACCCACCATGGTGGCCTTTCCCTGCTGCGGCAGGCGGCCCAGCTCCTGATAGATGGCCCGGTACGCATCCACGCCGTAATAGTCGTCGGCATTGATAACGCAGAAGGGCTCCTGGACATAGGGCCGCGCGCACAGCACGGCGTGGGTGGTGCCGAAGGGCTTGGTGCGCCCGGCAGGCACAGTATAGAACGCCGGCAGACTGGAATAGTCCTGCACGGCATAGCAGACCTCCACCGGCTCCCCGTCCCGGGCCGTCAGGCCGGCAATGCGGTCGCCGCACAGCGTGCGCATCAGGTCCACCATGTCGTCCTTGATGATGAATACGATCTTGGTGAAGCCTGCCCGAATAGCGTCGTGAATGGAGTATTCCATGAGGATTTCGCCGCCGGGGCCTACCCCGTCAACCTGTTTATTTCCGCCATAGCGGGAGCCCAGCCCAGCCGCCATGATGACAAGCGCTGCTTTCATGTGTGTTTCCTCCTCGTTTCGCCGGCCCCGCTGTTCCGCAGCGGGTGCGGCATCTTGCTCCCATCATACCACATTTTTTCTGCCGCTTCAACCGTTTTACCCTCCGGGGCCCTATCTTCGCCCGGTAAATATAGGGAAATTCATAATTTTGTTACAAATAAGGATGGAAATTTGACGCCGCAGGATATATAATAGGAGACTGTTACCATGTAAATTACAATGGGTGTGCTCTGCGAAGCGGCGCACCGGCGACTTATCCCAACACAAAGGAGAAACGCTATGGCAACTGAAAACACCTCCCCCCGCCGCAGCGGGGCGGATTGGTTTGGTCTGGCCGCCTTCGCTGTGCTGCTGATCAGCAGCACGGTGCTGGTGATTCGTCTGATCTCCACCCGGTTCCTGTCCACAGGCCATCTGCTGCTGGCCTCCGGCGCTCTGCTGGTGCTCAGCGGGCTTCATGGCTGGGTCCAGCTCCCCCGCCGGAACAAAACCGGCGGCAAGATCGTCTGCGGCGTCATCGCCCTGCTGCTGTCTGCCGCCATGATCTACGGCGCGGCGGCCCTGACCTCCGTGCAGCACGCCATTACTGACATCGCCGATAAATCTGCCGAAACCGACATTACCTGCGTCATCGTCAATGCCGATGACCCCGCTCAGAGCATTGACGACATCAAGGGCTATCTGCTGGGTATTCTGGAGGACCGGGACACGGAGAACACCCAGTCCCTGCTCCAACAGCTTCAGGAGAAGCTGGGCTCGGCGCACCACAGGGCCTACGCCTCCCCTGCCCTGCTGACGGACGCCCTGTATGACGATCAGGTGGGCGCCATTCTGCTGAACAAGGGCTACATTCCCCTGCTGGAGGAGCAGGAGGGCTACGCCGACTTTTCCGACCGCACCCGCATCCTGTATGAATACACCACCACCAAAGCCGTGGAGCCTACGCCTGCCGATGCCGATGCCCCGGTGGATGTGACCAAGGCTCCCTTTGTGGTCTATTGCAGCGGCATCGACGCCCGCAGCAGCGACATCAGCATCACCAGCCGCAGCGACGTGAATATCCTGGCCGTGGTGAATCCCACCACCCGCCAGGTCCTGCTGGTGAACACCCCCCGGGACTATTACCTGCCCCTGGCCCACAACGGCCAGCTGGACAAGCTGACCCACGCCGGGATCTACGGCACCGGCGAATCCATGCGGACCCTGGATAACCTGTACGGCACCCACACGTCCTTTTACATGCGTGTCAACTTCGCCGGGCTCACCCGGATCGTGGACGCTCTGGGCGGCGTAGACGTGTATTCCACAAAGGCCTTCTCCATGGGCGGCTACGATTTCACCGAGGGCGTGAATCACCTGAACGGTGAGGCGGCTCTGTGCTTCTCCCGTGAGCGCTATGCCTTTGCCGATGGCGACAATCAGCGGGGCAAAAACCAGATGGCCGTCATCCAGGCCATCATCAGCAAGGCGTCCTCCCCTGCCGTGCTGAAAAATTACCAGACGCTGCTGTCCTCCCTGTCCGACGCCTTTCTCACCAGCCTCAGCTACGACGACATCGCCGCCCTGGTGCAGATGCAGCCGAAGGATATGTCCGGCTGGCACGTTACCAGCTACGCCGTCTCCGGCTCCGGCGACACCTCGTACTGCTATGCCCTGGGCGACGCCGCCTGGGTCATGCGGCCCAATATGGACACCGTCAACACCGCCAAGGAGTTGATCCGCCAGGTGATGGACGGCGAAACGCCCCAGGTTCCCTGAGACAGACCAAAAACGTAAGCTATATAGAGAAAAACAAGGAGAAAACCCATGAGACATCGTCGCAGAAATGCCTATTCATCCTATTATGGTTCCCGGGGTGGGAGCCGGGGCCCGGCGGACTGGCTGGGACTGCTGGCCCTGGTGTGTATGCTGGTGTGCAGCGTGATCCTGCTGGTGCGTGTGCTGGACGCCGGGGTACTGACCACGGTGCTGACCGTCGTGTTCATCCTGGTGCTGGTGCTTCTCAACGGACTGCACGCCTTTGTGCAGCTGCCGGTGCGCCGCAATGTGGCCGGGAAGCTGATCTGTTCCGTGGTGGCCCTGGCGCTGTCCGCCGCCATGATCTTCACCTCCACCGCCGCAGGCTCCTTTATGAAGTTCCTGTCCAACATCACCTCCGGCGGCTCCTCCAAAACCACCGTATCCGTGGTGGTCCGGGCGGATGACCCCGCCGAAACCGTCAACGATACCTTCGGCTATACCTATGGAATCCTGGAGGCCATGGACCGGGAAAACACCGATGCGCTGCTGTCCCACATTGAGGACGGCCTGGGCCAGGTGCAGACCGAGACCTTCGGCACCCTGCCCCAGCTGGCCGACGCCCTGCTGAACCGGCAGGTGGACGCCGTCATCCTCAACAACAGCTACTTCTCCGTCCTCAAGGGCACGGAGGGATACCAGAGCTTCTCCAAGGACACCAAGGTCATTTACCGCTTTTCCATCGACAAGGAGGACCCCGAGCCCATTGCTCCCAACGCCAACATCTCCCGGGAGCCCTTTGTGGTGTATTGCAGCGGCACCGACGAACGGGTGGATTATATCCCCCTCAACAGCCGCAGCGATACCAATATTCTGGCTGTTGTGAACCCCTCCACCCACCAGATTCTGCTGGTCAGCACCCCCCGGGACTATTACCTGCCCCTTCCCTCTTACGGGCAGAAGGATAAGCTCACCCACTTCGGCCTCTACGGCATCGAGGAGTCCATCAAGGGCCTGGAGCAGCTGTATAACGTGGACGTGAACTATTACGCCCGGGTCCACTTTGCCGGTCTGGTGGGCGTCATCGATGCCCTGGGCGGCATCGACGTCAATTCGGACGTGGCCTTCAACACTGTGGGCATGGAGGTGCCCGACGAGGACGGCAGCGGCAACTTCCACTTCGCCGCCTACTCCTTCCAGAAGGGCGTGAATCACCTGGATGGCCGCCAGGCGCTGGCCTTTGCCCGTGAGCGGGACGCCTTCGACGATGGCGACATGCAGCGGGGCCGCAACCAGATGCTGGTAGTCCAGGGCATCGTCAATAAGGCGGCCTCCCCTGCCATTCTGAAAAGCTACCAGGATGTCCTGGCCGCCGCCTCCGACTCCATCGCCACCAATATGCCCAAGGAAGATATTATTTCCCTGGTAAAGATGCAGCTGCAGGATATGTCCGGCTGGAACATCACTACATACGGCCTTGCTGGTGAAAACAGCGCCGACTATTGCTACAGCCTGGGAAATGACGCCCGGTATGCCGTGGTCCTGCCCAATGAACAGATGGTCGCCACTGCCCAGGATCTGATCCAGCAGGTCCTCCGGGGCGAGACGCCCACCGTGAATCCCTGACGAAGAAAGGACGAAACGCTTATGAACGAACAAGAACAGCCCCGCCGGAGACGGCGCAGGCTCTACCGTACCAGCGCCGATTGGTTCGGCCTGGCCACTGTGGCCCTGCTGATGATCTGCAGTCTGGTGCTGCTGGTGCAGCTGATGTCCACCAAGCTGCTGACGGATCTGTACCTCATCGTCATTGAGGTGGTCCTGCTGCTGATCAACGCAGGCCATGTCATCATCCAGCTGCCCATCCGCCGGGTCAAGACCAGCAAGGTAGTCTGCGGCCTGCTGGCGGTGCTGCTGTCCGGCCTGATGCTGTATGGCTCCGTGGCTGCCGCCTCCGGCAGAAGCGCCCTGCTGGCCATTGCGGGCCACACCCTGCAAAAGACCACCTCCTATGTGGTGGTCATGGACGACGACCCTGCCCGCAGCATCGGCGATACCGTGGGCTACACCTTCGGCATCCTCAGCGAGGACGCCGACATCAGCGCCGACAATACCCAGGCCCTGCTGGACGATATCAAGGACGGCCTGGGCGGCCGTGTGGATACCAGCACCTGCACGGACCTAACCTCCCTGGCCGACGCCCTGTACGACGGCAACGCCGGGGCCATCATCCTCAACTCCAGCTATCTCACCACGCTGGACAGTCTGGAGGATTACAGCACCTTCTCCAAGGATACCCGCATCATCTATGAATTCAGCACCACCAAGGAGGTGGAGCCCATCAAGCCCAACGCCTCCATCACCTCCCAGCCCTTCATCGTCTATTGCAGCGGCATCGACGCCCGCAGCAGCGATATCAATATCCAGAGCCTCAGTGACGTGAACATTCTGGCGGTGATCCACCCCCGCACCCACCAGATCCTGCTGATCAATACCCCCCGGGATTATTATGTGCCCCTGGCCCGCAACGGGCAGCGGGATAAGCTGACTCACGCCGGCATGTACGGCATCGACGAATCTGCCGCCGTGCTGGGGAACCTCTACGGGGTCAAGGCGGATTACTATGCCCGGGTGAATTTCGCGGGCCTGAAGAAGATCGTGGATGCCCTGGACGGCGTGGATGTGAACTCCGAACACGAGTTCACCACCGTTGGCATGGAGGTGCCTGACGAAAACGGCGACGGCGTCCACATGGCGGGCTACACCTTCACTCAGGGCATCAACCACCTCAACGGAGAGCAGGCCCTGTGCTTCGCCCGGGAGCGCCACGCCTTCGGCGACGGCGATAATCAGCGGGGCCGCAACCAGATGGCCGTGATCCGCGCCATTGTGGACAAGGCCTCCTCCCCTGCTATCCTCAAGGGATATCAGAAGGTCCTGGACGCCGTGTCCTCCTCCTTCATCACCAGCCTGACCTACGAGGACATCAGCAGCCTGGTGCAGATGCAGCTGCGGGACAACGTCCATTGGAACATCACCAGCTATTCCGTCAGCGGCGAAGGCGGCATGGAGCCGTGCTATTCCGCCGGCAACGAGACCCTGTGGGTCATGTGGCCCAACGCCACCCAGATCAATACCGCCAAGAGCCTGATTCAGCAGGTTCTGAACGGCGAGACCCCTGCCTTGCCCCAGGATTGACCACACTTTCCCATGCAAAACCCCATGCAAAACCCCATGCAGAATGCCCGGTGCTGCCGGGCATTTTGCAAGAGCTTGTCAAAAAGGGGCGGTGCCTTTTTTTGACAAGAGAGATTTCGCTCCGACCCGTGCGTTTCGGTGGGCTGTAAGCCCGCCGAAACGCACTCTGGCCGCGCAAAGAGAACAGAAAGAGAAAGAGGAGAACATCACCGTGCAAAAGAAAACCCTGGGGCATCTCTATGCCCTGTTTACCATTCTGGTCTGGGGCAGCTGCTTTGTGCTGACCAAGGTCATGCTGACGGCCTACACCCCCACCCAGATCATCCCCCTGCGGATGGGCCTTGCCTACCTGACCCTGTGGGCCCTGCGGCCCAGGACTCTGAAGCTCCCCTGGAAGGATGAGCTGATGTTCATCCTCATCGGCATCACCGGCGGCAGCGTCTACTTCTTCCTGCAAAATACCGCCGCCGCCCATACCTCCGCCGCCAACGTCAGTATTCTGGTATCCATGTCCCCTATTCTGACGGTGATCCTGGCGCAGCTGTTCTCCCGCAAGGGGGAAAAGCTGGGAAAGCTGGTGTATATCGGCGCGCTGGTAGCCATCGTCGGCGTAGTGCTGGTGGTGCTCAACGGCACCCTGTCCTTCCACCTGAGCCCCCTGGGCGACCTGCTGGCCCTGGCCGCTGCCCTGATGTGGGCTGTGTACTCCATCCTGGTGAAGAAATATACCGAGCGGTACGACAACTTCCTGGTGACCCGCCGGGTGTTCCTCTGGGCCTTCCTCACCTCCCTGCCCCTGGTGCTGCTGACGGACGGCATGCCCAGCCTGTCTCCCCTGTTTTCCCAGCCGAAAATTCTGGTTTCCTGGCTGTTTCTGGGCGTGTTCGGCAATGCGGTATGCTTCGCCATCTGGAACATCGCCTTCAAGCGTCTGGGCGTGGTGGTCACCAACAACTATCTGTACGCCTCCCCCTTTGTCACCGTGGTGGTGGGCTGGCTGCTGCTGGGTGAGAAGATCAGCTGGATGAGTATTCTGGGCGCGGTTCTCATTACCCTGGGCGTGATCTTTGCCAACAAAGACGGCAGCCAATCGTAACGCCATGGACATTCGCAGAGCAGCACCGGCGGATGTACCCGCCATTCTGGAGATTTTCCGCATCGCCAAGGCATACATGGCTGCCCACGGCAACGCCGGTCAGTGGGGCGGCGATTATCCCGGTCTGCCGGAGCTGCTGCCGGACATTGCCCGGGGCCACAGCTATGTCCTGACAGACGGCGGCGTCATCGTCGGCACATTTTCATTTATCATCGGCGACGAACCTACCTACCGGATGCTGCTGAACGGCCATTGGCACGCGGACCGGCCCTACGGCACCATCCACCGCCTGGCCTCCAAGGGAACCGCCCACGGCGTGGCCCGGGCCTGTTTTTCCTTCTGCCTCGGCATCATGGACTATGTCCGCATCGACACCCATGAAAACAATCATACCATGCAGGCTGCCATCACCGGCTACGGTTTCCGTAAATGCGGCAATATCTATGCCTCCAACGGCACCCTGCGCACGGCGTATGATTTCATCCGGCCATAAGCGCTGCAAATAATCAAAACCTCCGGCAGATGCCGGAGGTTTTGATTATTTGCATTTATACGAACCATTCGTTTTCCGCCCGGCGGGTGTAAACGTCCTCCAGCTCGTGCTGGTGAAACAGGTATCCGGGATCGTCAAAATACTTGGCTCCGGCAGGGCACTTTTTTACGCAGGCGCAACACTTGATGCAGATGCCATTGACCCGGGACACATCCGCCGGGTCAATGGAGCCCATAGGGCACAGCTCCGCGCACAGACCGCAGCCGCCGCACTTTGCCATGTCCGTTCTGGGTTTTACCTTCAGGATGCTGATGGGGTTTCCGTGGCGATCCCGTGGAGTGTAATAGGGGCGGATGGGTGTTTCCCCCCGGACGGCAACAGGCGTATTCTCTGTCCCGGCTTGTCCCGCTAATTTCCCGCAGATTTCCCGGGCAAAGGCGGGATGTCCCGCCATATCCCGATCGTCCGGACGGCCCGCGCCCAGGGTCCGGGAGAAGCTGTGCTCCCCCACGAAGGCCCCTGCCGCAATACAGCCGAAGCCGTCTGCCTGGAGCAGGTCCCGCAGCTCGATCAGCGCGTCATCATAGTTCCGGTTGCCGAACAGCACCACCGGCACCGCCAGCGCGCCTCCACCCCGGACCTTTTCCCGCAGATACGGCAGCAGCACATTGGGCACCCGCCCGGCATACACCGGCGTTCCGAATACCACCAGATCCCTCTCGCAGAAGGAAAGCTCCTTCTGCCGGGCCTGGGGCCGGGTAAAGTCAAAGCTGCGGCAGGGCACGGAAAGCATCCGGGCCAGCTCTCCGGCAACGCTGCGCACCGTGCGCTCCGTGGTGCCGGTACCGCTGAAATAAACGGCCCAAACGGTTTTCGGCGTCATGGTTTTACCCCTTTTCTCTCTGATTTTTGGGTTTTACAGGCTGAAATCTTCCTCCTTCAGCCCGTCGGTGGACAACTGAGCCGGACGGGGCGGAACCCGCTTCAACGGGTCATAGCGGAAGCGGAAGCAGTGGTTTTCCGCCGCCACGATGCCCTTTTTCATGCAGGCCACCTGCGTCTCATTGATGCGGACCCCCTGAGCGCAATAGGCGCAGCGGGGCTCGATATCCTTGCGGAACAGCATGAAACCGCCTCCTTACAGGGTGTCCAGCCGCACCTTGCCATCCTCTGCGGTGGCCCGCAGCTGGGTGATGGGGTGCTCGAAGCTGTCGATGATCTGAACCGCCATGGGGTCCTCCAGCTCCTTCTGGATGCAGCGGCGCAGATTCCGGGCGCCGTAGGCCGCAGAATAGGAGGATTTCACCAGATGCTCCACCAGCGCGTCGTCATAGGTGAAGGTGTACCCCTTCTCCCGCAGGGAATCCCGCAGCTCATCCAGCATGATCCGGGCGATGGCGGCAAAATTCTCCTCCGTCAGCTGGTGGAAATAGACGATCTCGTCCACGCGGTTGATAAATTCCGGACGCAGGAATTCCCGCAGAGCCTTCATGGTGCGCTCACGGCCCTGGTCGTCGGCGCTGCGGCCAAAGCCCACGGAACCGGCGGCCCTGTCGGACCCGGCGTTGGAGGTCATGACGATGACGGTGTTTTCAAAATTCACCTTGCGGCCATGGGCATCGGTGATCTCGCCGTCGTCCAGAATTTGCAGCAGAATGTTCAGCACATCCGGATGGGCCTTTTCGATCTCGTCGAACAGAATGACAGAATAGGGCTTGCGGCGGATCTTCTCCGTCAGCTGGCCTGCCTCGTCATAGCCCACATAGCCCGGAGGCGAGCCCACCAGACGGGAAACAGAGTGCTTTTCCATGAACTCGGACATATCCAGGCGAATCAGCGCATCCGGGGTGTTGAACAGGTCGGCGGCCAGCTGCTTTACCAGCTCCGTCTTGCCCACGCCGGTGCTGCCCACGAAAATAAAGCTGACGGGCTTGTGCTTGGGGGAAATACCCACCCGGCTGCGGCGGATGGCGGCGGACACGGCGGAAACCGCCTCGTCCTGGCCCACGATATGCTGCTTCAGACGCTCCTCCAGCTGGGACAGGCGGCGGAATTCCTCCTCCTTGATCTTGCTGGCAGGAATCTTGGTCCACATCTCAATGACCCGGGCAATATTGTCCATGGTCAGCTGGGGCGTGCCCTTGGCCTCCAGGGCAGACAGCTCCTGCTGCAGCCGCAGCTCCTGGCTGCGGAGCTCGGCAATGCGGGCATAGCGGGCGTCCAGCTCCTCCTGGGACAGCTCCTGCCCCTCCGGCGGCTGGGCAGACATCAGGGTCTCCCGCTCGAAGGTGACGTTCTCCAGGTCCCGCTTGACCTCCATGCGGCGGTTGATATCCGGGTCGTGGAGGTTCATATCGGAGCAGGCCTCGTCGATAAGGTCAATGGCCTTATCCGGCAGGAACCGGTCGGTGATATAACGCTCGGACAGCGCAACCGCCTGGCGCAGCACCCCCTGGGGGATGGAAACACCGTGATACGCCTCGTAGTAGTGGGCGATGCCCTGGAGGATCTTCAGCGTATCCTCCAGGCTGGGCTCGTTGACGGTGACCGGCTGGAAGCGGCGCTCCAGGGCGGTGTCCTTTTCAATGTGCTTGCGGTATTCGTTGAAGGTGGTGGCGCCGATGACCTGGATCTCGCCCCGGGACAGGGCAGGCTTGAGGATATTGGCGGCGTTCATGCTGCCCTCGGCGTCTCCGGCCCCAACAATGTTGTGGACCTCGTCGATGACCAGGATGATATTTCCCAGCTTGCGGATCTCCTCGATAAGGCCCTTCATACGGCTTTCAAACTGGCCCCGGAACTGGGTCCCGGCCACCAGAGCCGTCAGGTCCAGCAGGTATACCTGCTTATCCCGCAGCTTGAAGGGCACGTCGCCCTTGGAGATCCGCTGGGCCAGCCCCTCCGCGATGGCGGTCTTACCCACACCGGGCTCACCGATCAGGCAGGGGTTGTTCTTCTGGCGGCGGTTCAGGATCTGCACCACCCGCTCGATCTCCTGCTCCCGGCCGATCACCGGGTCCAGCTTTCCCTCCTGGGCCCGCTGCGTCAGGGAGATGCAGTAGTTCTCCAGATATTTGCGCTTGCCGTTCTTAGGGTCCTTGCGCTCCTTTTCCCGGCTTCGGGCACCGCTTTCCTCCTGGCCGCCGCTCTCGCCGCCCTTGGCGGCCTCGCCGGAGAACAGGCGGTTCAGGAAGGGGAAGGTGGCGGTCTTGCCCTCTTCCTCCTCTTCCCCGGCGTCCTCGCCGCCGGGCAGGTCCTCGATATTCTCCACACCGCTCATAGCCTGGAGCATCTCATTGTTGAGCGTGTCCAGATCCTCGTCGGAAATGCCCATGCGCTTCATCATATCGTCCACCTGGGGCAGGCCCAGCTCCTTGGCGCATTTCAGGCACAGGCCCTCGTTGGTGGTCTTGTCCCCCTCCATTTTGGAGATGAAGACAACGGCCACGTTCTTCTTGCATCTTGAACAAAGTGTCGGCTGCATCGTGTAAATCCCTCCAGAAATCGTGACGCCGGCGGGGCAACGGCCCCGTTCGTCATTGCAGAAGCGACAGCGCGCTCAGGGGCGTGTGTGTCGCAAAAAATCGTAAAATATGGGTGGCTGAGACGGTGTCTGTCTCAAAGGAGACGCCGAAGCGCCGCAGAACCCAGATGGCTAGAAACAGCACCAAGGCCCCCTCGATCAGGCCGATCACGGCGCCGCCCAGGGCGTTAACCAGGTGCAGCCCCGGCAGCTGCAGCACCAGGTCCATAGCCCGGATCAGCAGCTTCAGCAGGATCGTCAGTCCCACGAAGGAGACCAGGAACAGCGCCGCATAGAGAATGGACTGGGCCAAACTCTCCACCACGGCCATGACCAAGGAGACGCCGGTGTCCTGGATCTTCTCCTGCGTCTGGCTGGCCAGGGAGTTCCGCACGTCCTCGTCCAGTCCCATCAGGGCCAGCAGGTCCTCGATGGCGAAGCCCTCGTCCACGTCCTCCTCCGGCATCTGGACCTCCTGGGACTGCCGGGCCATAGCCTCGTCCACCTTCGTCTCGATTTGCTCCCGGATCAGGGGCGTCACCAGACGGGCCGCCGGGGCGGCCAGGGTATTTGCGATGATGGCCGCCCCCACCAGGGCCACGATCACCACCGCCAATCCCGCCAGGGCCCGGAAAAGGCCCCTGTGGGCACCGTAGATGACCGCAGCGATCAAAACCACAGCCATAATCACGTCTATTATAACAGGTGTTGTCATGCTTGCCTACCTTTTTGCTCGTAAACGTTTTGTGAATTCCAAGATCAATGTTTCCCACTCAAGGCAGGAACAGGTGGGCGCTCTCTGCCGCCAGCAGCAGGGCGGAGCCATCCTGGCGCATCAGAACCGACCGGGCGTAGTCCGTCCCCTCCAGCTGAGCATAGATCTCCAGCTCCTCTGTGTAGATCACCACGCTGTCCATATACAGCACCGCCAGATACCGTCCGGCAGCGGAGATGCTGAGGATCTCCTCGTTCACGTCCAG